>Ga0302319_10009080_pt1 | contig 19214 bp, 15 predicted proteins | sample Bog_T0_2_FD_203319 | JGI IMG/M metagenome (GOLD analysis project Ga0302319, IMG submission 203319) | Peat permafrost microbial communities from Stordalen Mire near Abisko, Sweden - Bog_T0_2 | ecosystem: Environmental > Terrestrial > Soil > Wetlands > Peat | place: Sweden: Abisko, Stordalen Mire... | reverse complement strand
GCGAACAGGATCGCGATGACGGCGGCAGTGCGTGCCAGTGATAGCCCGGCTTCGGGCAGCATCCAGGCCGCCAGCGCGAGCATCATCATGATCGCGCCTGCGGCGGCGATTTGTGCAGGCCGCCCGACCAGGTCGCGCCGGGCATTGAACCGCGCCACCCGCACATAGTCGTCTTCGCTGATCCGATACTCGGCTTTCAGATTTCCCGGCATGGCGTGACGCGGCTGACATGTTCGATAAAAGCGGTTGCTGCAGCCATTCCTAATGCGATGATGGGCGCCGTGTCCATGTGCCAGCCCGATCGGCTCAATTGCAACCCGCGCGCGGCGCATGGGCTCCCTGAAGCAGGTTTTATTATACCATTGTCAGAGCGTGTCAGAATCCGCCCGCGCCAAAGCTCAGGGGTTGCGTCACGTCGCCGGCCGCCTTGCTGAGCGGCACGGCGTAATTCACGGAGAGCGCGCCGAACGGTGAGGCCCAGCTCAGGCCGACGCCGACCGAGGAGCGCAGCACGTTGGCATTGTTGATCTGCAGCGACTGCGCCGAGCCCGGAAAGGTGGTCGGGCCCTGATAGCGGAACACGCTGCCGGCATCGACGAAGGCCAGCGCCTTCAGGCCATATTCGGCCGGCACGCCGGGAATATTGCTCTGCAATTCGGCCGTGCTCGCCCAATAGAGACTGCCGCCGACATTGTCCATGGTCGAGCCCGGCGTGACGTCGCGTGGTCCAAAGCCGTTGGGCGCGAAGCCGCGCACCAGGTTTGGGCCGCCGAAAAAGCTGTTGAGCAGCGGGACCTGCTGGCCGCCCCAGCCGGTAATGGCGCCGCCCTGCGCGCGCACCAGGCTGACCACATCGTCATTGATCGGATGATAGTAGCGCAGGTCTTCGGTGGTGCGAAGAAATTTCACGTCGCCGCCAAGCCCGGCAACGTCCTGGCTGAGCTGCGAACTGAAGCCGCTGGTCGGGTTCTTGTTGTTATCCAGCGTATTGAATTTGATGGTATCGCCGACCGAGGATACCCATTGCGAGCCGGCGGCGGCGGCCTGCTGGATCGGCAGCGACGGCGTCGCCGCCAGCGACGACGGATCGAGCGTGACGGTCTGGTTGTAGAGCGCGTAGCGAACCTGAACGCCGAGCTGTTCGGTCAGCGGCAGGCCAAGCTGCAAGGTCCCACCGTAGACGTCGCTGCCATAGGACTGGTAGGGGCTCGACAGCGTCTGCTTGTCATAGAGCTCGATACCGGCGGCGGCCTTGGTGCCGAGAAAATAAGGTTCCGAGGCGCTGAGATCAATGCCGCGCGCATACTGGCCATAGCTCACGTCGGATTTCAGCGCGAGGCCGGTGCCGAGAAAATTACTGTCGCCGAGCTTGACCTCGGCCAGCCACCCGTCGGTGGTCGAATAGCCGCCCGAGATGGTAAATTCGCCGGTCGATGCTTCGGCGACCTCGACATCGAGCACGACCCGATCCGACACCGAGCCGGGTTTCGACGTGATCTTGACGGTCTTGAAATAGTTCAGATTTTTCAGCCGCCGCTCGGCACGGTCGATCAGGCTCTTGTTGTAGGCATCGCCCTCGGCGATGTCGAATTCGCGCCGGATCACATAGTCGCGGGTGCGGCTGTTGCCGTGGATCTCGATGCGCTCGACAAACGCGCGCGCGCCCGGCTCGATGGTGAAGGCGACATCGATGCGCCGCGCCGCTTCGTCGCGCGTGATCTGCGGCACCGCCTGCGCGAATGGGAAACCAAGTTTTGCCAGCTCGGTCGCCAGCGCATCGGTGCTCTTGTCGAGCGCGTTGCCGTCGAATACCGCGCCCGGGCGCATCAGCACAACGGGACGAAGTTTCTCGCGATCGAGTCCCGGCACGTCGGCGCTGATCGTGACGGCGCCGAAATGATACAGCGGACCTTCATCGATGGTGAAGGTCAGCGCAAAACCCTGCAGCGCCGGATCATATTCGGCCTTGGTCGAGATCACGCCAGCATCGGCATAGCCCTTGCTCCGATAAAACAGCCGCAACAGCTCCCGATCGGCGGCGACCCGGTCGGGATCATAGGCGTCGCCACCGGTGATGAAACTCAGGACATTGGTGACGGAGGTCTTGATCACGGCTTTGAGCTGGCGGCTGGTGAATTGCTGGTTGCCGGCGAAGTCGATCCGTCGCACCGTGGTCTTGGCGCCCTCGCTGATCCGATAGATCAGATCGACGCGATCCTCGCCGCGGCGGATGATCTCGGGAGTCACCTTGACATCGTCGCGGCCGGCCTGGCGATAGGCCTCGAGGATGCGGCCGACATCGGCCTGCACCGAAGCGCGCTGCAGCGCGCAGCGCGGCTTCGACTCGATGATGGCGGTGAGACTGGCGTCCTTGATCTTCTTGTTGCCCTCGAAGGCTATGTGGTCGAGCACCGGCGCCTCGGCGACGTGCACGACCAGATGGCTGCCGGTGGCGTCGATCCGGACCTCGTCGAACAGCCCGGTCGCGAACAGCGCCTTCAAGGCGGCGTCGCGCGCGGCGGCGTCGAACCGGCCGGCAGGCGAGGCATGCAGGTAGGAACGGATGGTGTCGGCAGCAATGCGCCGGTTGCCCTGCACCTCGACCACCGTGTCGGCTTGCGCCTGGGCGGAAACGGGTTGCGCCGCCATCCACAGCAGCGCTGCGGCCACGCCGAACCAGCTGATCGCAAGCCCAAAGCGGCGGTATCGCCGCGCACTCCGCGCGCAACCGTTCATGTCGTCCTGCCTCCGCCACAGCCCGAACTGGCGCTGAAGAAAGTCCCTCCGCGGGGCAAAACCATGTCGGAGCCGGGGTGAGTTGCAGGCGGCAACCTTAACCTTTTGCCACAATTTCGACGCGGCGGCGAACCGACCTATCGCAGAATCGTCGCATAGCCGCTTCAAAGCCGGGCTAGCAAGGCTATCGAGCGGAGATCCCGGAGCCAGGGCTTTGGCTACGCGAACGCGCTTTCTGGAGGCTGCCATGCGCACCATAGCTCTTGTCGCCTTGTTGATGCTGAGTCAGTCCGCGAACGCGACCGTGACGCCGGAAATCGACCCGCGCGCCTCGCTCGCCGTGGTCCAGCAATGGATCTACAATTATCGGGCGAAGCCGGATTACGCCCATGTCCCCGCTGCGGTACGCGTGCTATTCCATGCGCAGACGTTCCGGGAACCGGAGAATGCCGGAATTTATCTTGGCTTCATCGCCGGCGCGATCGCCTCCAACCCGCTGCATGCCGAGCAACTGGTGGCGAGTTTCTTTCCGGTCAATCCGGAAGACGAATGGGTGATCGTCCGCGCCATCGCCTATTCCGGCCTGCCCGACTGGAAGACCGTCCTGCGCGGCATCGCTCCGCGCATGCCCGAACGCAAGGTGCTGATTGACAGCTATCTTGAGGATCGGCTGCCGACCTTGGCTCAAATTCCGCTCGAGGAAGTAAAGCCGGGCATGCTCGACAAGATGCGCGACGTCTTCACGCATAATCCGTTTGCCAAGGATGACCGCAAGCTGAAGCTGGCACAGACCTTTGCCAGCAACCAGGACCTGTTGGACACGCTGTGGGGCTATTATTTTGCCACTGGCTCGCATCTGCCGATCCAGCGCATCATCGCGCTGCTGCCCTGGAGCAAGACCCGCGACAGCGTCGACAAGCTCACCGTCGGCAGCATGGCGCGCTACACGCTCGCCAGCTACGCGGTGCGCGATGCTTCGTTGCGCGACTATTTGCGGGTTGAGCTTTCGCAGGCGCAGGAGCCGGTCAAGCTGCCACTCGGCGAGGTGGTCGAGGCTGCTGACACCGTCCAGCTCGGCGCCGTGCGCAAGGATGCGTTGGCCGCGGTCGACGACCTCAAGGCCAAGGGGTCGGATGCGCGGCGCAATCTCGATTTCTGGGGCCAGCTCGGCGTCGGCGCGGTCGCGCTCGGCTGCGTCTCGGCAGCGGCGCTGGGGCAGGTCGCGGTCGGCATCCCCTGCGTGATCGGCGGATCGGCGTCGCAGGGCTTGTTGTCGTTCTGGGAAAAGCAGCAGTGAGCGTGCGAGGCGTTCAGCCTGGCGGCCGGGGGGCTGTTGGCTGGTCGAGTTGAGTTGAGTGCGTATTGGGGGGAGTAACGGCGTGTTACACGGCGCAGGCGAGCAGGCCGCAAGCAGCGCAAAGGCTGGTTGCGAAGCGAGGCCTTGGCGGTATTGGCCTGATCACGAGGATCTGTCGCACGACCTGGTTCGGCTGTTGGCGGCGGCTCAGGATGGCGGCTCCGCGGTGGCCGAATGCCTGCGCACCGCGGGCCGGATCGATCCATGCGACGAGGACAGCTGGTATCTTGAATGGAAGCAGACCGCCGATGCCAGCCATGAGCGCGGCAACCGCGCGCTGCACCGTGGCCACGGCCGGACCGCGCAGAGCAATTGGCTGCGTGCCATCAGCTATTATCAGGCCGCAGCGCAGCATCTGGATGGCGGCGACAAGCGCTGTCAGCTGGTGGTGTCGCGGATGCAAAGCTGCGCCCGCCACTATCTCGATCAGCTGACGCCGAAAGGCTGCGTGGTTGAGATTGCCTGGCTCGACCATCACTCCTTGCAGGGCTATTTCCTGCCGCCGCCCGGCAGCTGCGGCGAGGCGCCGGTCGTGATCTGTATCGGCGAGCCCGGCAGCCGCAAGGAAGAACTGCTCGCCAGGAACGCGCATCATGCACGGGACCGTGGCATGGCGCTGTTGGCGGTCGATCTCTTGGGCGGGGGGAGTGCCGACGCGTTCGAACAGATCGTCGGCCGTGCCGAGCTCGAGCGCGCCATTCCCGCCATCATCGACTATGTCGTCTCCCGCCCGGACATTGATCGGCAACGCGTCGCGATCCTCGGCGATGCCTGGGGCTCGTCCTTCGTGGCGCGCGGCATCGCGCGCGACCGGCGTCTGGCGGCCGCGGTCTGCGACGGCGGCCTCTGGGACCTGCACGAGCGCGACTTCCTGACCCGCCGCCTCCGTGGCTTCGACGCCGGCATGGCGGCGGCGGCGCGGCGCAGCGGACTGGCCCGTCTGATCGAATGTCCGGTGCTGGTCACGCTCGGCGAACAGGGCTGGCTCGACAAGGACCATGTCAGCGTGATGTTCGACCAGCTGAGGGCCAGCCATCGCGACATCGAGCTGCGGATTTTCTCGAGCGCGGAGACGGCCAGCGCCCAGGGCCATGCCGACAACCCGACGCTCGCCAACGAAACCATCTTTGACTGGATCGCCGACCGCCTGGCCGGAGTTGCTCAGCACTGCCTGCCGCGGCGCGCACAGGCCTAGTTGAGCGATTTGAAGTCCGCATCAGATAGGCAATCTTCGAGACGCCAATTCATGGTCGCGTCATATTCGTGCAATTCGACGCTAAACGATCGTGATCGAGCGCGTTTTAAAGTAGCCGGCACGCACGCGATAACGACCCGGCGGGAGGCGCACAATTTCGTTCGCGCTCTGCAACTTGTCGCCTGTTTCGGAAGAGTCGAACAAGCGCAATATCCCCGATGCGGACGCTGAAAACTCGACCTCTTCGGCACGCGGACCGTCGAGCACGTCTGCCACTTCCTTACCTGCAAGCACATTCGCAATGCTTGCCTCGTCGTTGACAGCGATCAACTGGACCAAGATCCCACCATCTTGATAGACGTTGGGGATCCATGCAATGCGTCCAGCTTCCCCCGATAACACCAACGCCTCGCCGGTGTGGCAGGGTATGACGCCCAGCCAGCTATTCACACGGCACGCGCGCGCATAGTCACTTGCATCACAGGGATCGCGGTGGTCGCGCCAGCCTTCAATGCCGCGCCAAAATGGCAGCAGTTCCTCCGCAAGAAGCAAATGCGGTCCGCCGCTGGTGTCAATCCACTTGTACGCTGCCACGGGGCCGATGCCGTTGGCCCTCAGATATCCATCGCCACTTTCATCGAGGCCTTCTCCAGCCGTCGCGTCAGCGCGGCGAGCTTGCTGTTGAAGGCGTCGAGCTCGCGGTTGGAGAACTCGGCGAAAATGAAGTCGTTGAGCGCCTCCTGCTGCGCGGCCAGCGCTGCGATCTGCTTGTAGCTCTTGTCGGTCAGCGACATCTGCACGATGCGGGCGTCTTCCGCCGAGGTCCTGCGCCGCATCAAGCCTTTCTTTTCCAGCATTTTCGATTGCGTGGTGACGAAAGAGGGGTCGACATGCAGCATTTTCGAGACCGCCTTCACCGACACGCCTTCGCCCTGATCCAGATCCGAAAGCGCCATCAGGATCATCCATTGTGGGCCGCTGATACCGAGCGCCTTGGCCCAGAAATGGCGGATCTCCTCCAGATGCACGTTGATCGAGGCGATCTGCCAGGTGAATTGCCGGACGCTGTCCTGGTTCTTCGCCGCGGCCGCGTCGGCCTCGGGGCGGTTGGCGTCACCCCAGGCGCTGGCGGGCTTTCTGCCGGTACGGGTCATTGGCGCGGGTCCACTTCAATCCTGAAACAATTTTGCCCTATCATTAACATAATCAATGAATTCGCGCCACCTTGCCACCTTTTTCTGCTTAAGAAATCCATAATCGAAGTTGAAGTGATTGAATTGCCACGGTGGCCCTCAGGTGTGGCCGCGAGGGCACATCGGCAAGTAATCAAATAACTGAGTCAATAAAGTATTTTGATTACATAATTGAAATATGCATAATCGCGTGTGACGGCTGGGGGCAAACCTGGATCGTCCCGTTCAAGTGGTTTGCTGAAGTCCCTCGCGGTGATGCGGGAGTGTTCGAAGGCGCGAGGCGAGCGGTTTTTCAGATGGGACGCGGGGACCGGTCCTTAGGCGTCATAGCCCTCAGGGATCCGGATCCTGCCCTGCAGAACAAGTTGGAGGTTAGCATGAACAAGATTAAGGGCCTGATCCTCGGCTCGGCGGCGGGCCTGGTCGCCGCAGGTGGCGCGCAGGCGGCTGATCTTCCTGTCAAGGCCAAGGCGATCGAGTATGTGAGAGTCTGCTCGCTGTATGGCGCCGGCTTCTTCTATATCCCGGGCACCGACACCTGCATCAAGCTCGGCGGCTATCTGCGCATTGACACCACCTTCAATGGCGGTATCTATGATCAGCCGGCCTGGAGCGGCGACCTGGGCCAGGGCAATCGCTACGCGGACGCGTTTGCATCCCGCTCGCGCTTCGCGCTGACGGTCGATACCCGCACCGCCACCGATTACGGCGTGGTTCGCACCTTCGCCCAGGCCGATCTCCAATTCGACACCCTCGGCAACAACACCGCCAACCCGACGGCGCTCGCCACCAATCTCGGCAACAACGCCAACCTGCTGAGCAGCGTGAGCGGTGGCTACTCCGCGGTTGAAAACGTGTTCATCCAGTTCGCCGGCTTCACCTTCGGCAAATCAGCATCCGCCTATGCGACGCCGTGGCAGGGCTATCCGGGCAACAACACCTCGTTCCTGATCGGTGGCCACGACGACGTCACCGGCACTCCCAACATCCAGTACACGTTGCAGTTCGGCAATGGCGTGTCCGGCACCATCGGTCTCGACGATCCGACCGTCTACAACCGGACCTCGGTCTATAATTTATCGACGCCGATCAACGGCACCACCGGTACCGGCGGCAACGCCTATGCCGGCGTGATGGCGCCCGACATCGTCGGCAATGTCCGCGTCGACCAGGCCTGGGGCCTGTTCCAGCTGTCGGGCGCGCTGCACGAGGTAAATGGCTCCTATAACACGCTCGCCGGCGGTGGGCTGGTGCCGGCCGACACCGTGGCTGCGACCAACCTGTCGATGCTATCGGGTCATCCGGCCTCGAAATGGGGCGGTTCGGTGATGGCGGCGCTGCAGGTCAAGAACCTGCCGACCGGCCAAGGCGATGACATCAAGTTCGACGCCACCTATGCGGTAGGCGACACCAAGAACGTGATCTCGACCAGCGCGGCCTCGCCGAGTTTCGCGATGTTCAACGGCAACACCCTGGCGTTCGGCCCGACCAGCGATGGCGTCTACCTTCCGGCCGCGGCTGGCGGTTCTGGCGACATCAAGCTGACGACGGCCTATGGTATCCGCGGCGCCTTCAACCACAACTGGGATCCCTACTGGTCGAGCAGCCTGTTCGGCGGCATGGGCTGGGTCCGCTATGGTGGCACGGCCGGCAACCTCGCTACCGCGCAGGGCGCCTATTGCGCCGCCTATTACGCCGAAGTTGGCGCCGCCAACAAGCTCACCTCGACCTGCAACCCCAACTACAGCATCTCGATGCTCGGGTTGGTGACGCGCTGGACCCCGGTCAAGAACCTGACCTTCTCGGCCGAAACCATCTGGACCCATCTCAACACCGGCTTCACTGGATCGGCAACGCTGACGCCGACCGCGCCGCTGCCAGCGTCGACCTATCAGTTCAAGGCCCAGAACACCGTCTCCTTCAACGTTCGCGCCCAGCGCAATTTCTGAGCGCGCCCAAGCCGGACACCAGGCGACATCTCAGATCCCCGGCGGGAAACCGCCGGGGATCTGCCGATTCAAATTCTGGCGCCATGCAGAGATCGGTCGCGGCCATAGGGATCGCGTAATTGAATTATATTAGTAAATAAACTATTTTACTTATGCTAATATTCGTCTATGATATCCGCCTCAGCCGTCGAAATGGTTTGACGGCCTGCAATTTGCTCGGGGAGACCCACACCTCAATCGATGTTAACCCTCCAAAACCTCCGGCAATGCCCTGCCGGAGGTTTTTCATTTTGGGCGAAGCACGGCGGATGTGACTTTAGTCGATGTTCCCAAGGGCATCGATCAGTTGGGCTTGCCGTTTTGGTTGTTCCTTGCCATAATTTCAACTTCATCCGGTTCAGCCCGGTCAATTTCAAGGCGCGCCATCCGAAGGATCAGGGTCGCGGTCGTCAAGCCAAGGCTCTCTGCTTCGATTGCTGCCGTATCCACTTTCTGTGCTAAGCCCTTGCGTTTGCCAAGAAATGACATGATCGGTTCCTATCGAAGGTGCGAGATGAAAGATCCCACACTTGTTGAAGAGCTGCACAACAGGCTCGGAGCTCCATCGAGCGAAACTGTCGAAAGCCTTCGACTTCTGAAGGCCTTCATCAAACTTTCGTCACAGCGACGGTTCGATGTCATCGAACTGGTCGAGCGCCTTGCAGCCGAGGCGTCGGCGGCGGTGGATCGTCCGCTATCCTGACGCCTGTGTGCTGGCGCCTGTATTCTGGCGCTGATGCAGTCGCTTTCAGGCATGGCACTTTACGGTGCGGAGTGTTTTCATTCTTGCACTTTTAGTGACTGGCTGCGGGCGGACGCGTCGCAATCGCATAGATGGCGCCGCCTTCCAGTGCCTCGGATTGGTGCACCGTGCCCGCGGGCAGCAGGATCTTGTCGCCTGGATGCACGATGCGGACGCCGCCATCCCACTCGAATTTAAGTGCGCCCGCGATGATCAGGAGGATCTCGTCCATTGGATGGGTGTGGAAATGGTGCACCTTGCCGGCGGCATCGTGCTGCAATTCGATGGCGCCCTGATCCGGCAGCAACCCCAGGATCTCGGAGTCGATCAGGAATTTGGTCTTGGTGGCGCTGATGATCTCGATCATGCCGCTTGCTCCCTGTTTTCGAGCGGTGAAGGATTGGGGGTGGCGGGGGCCTTGCCCTGCGCGAGCTTGGCGAACGGGCAGCCGGCCTGCGCCTGATTGTCGTCCATCAGGAAATATTGCCGGTACTCGCGTCCGTCGCTTTCGCCGTAGCGACCGAGCAGCGGCGAGGGTGGTACGCCGTCGAACGGAATCAGTCTTTGGCGGACGTCGGCGAACGCGGCCATCGCCGCCTTTTCGGTGCCGAGGATGCGCTCGAACACCCAGCGCGGCTGGAACGTCAACATGAAGGCGCTGGAGCGGCGGCTCTGCCGCATCACATGTGCGGGCGTGCTGCACACCACGAAGATCGGCTCGCCGGCAAAGGAAAATTCCCATAGCGGATGATCGATCTGGTCGGGAATATCGGCCGGCCACGGCGACTGGTCGAGCCGCGCCAACAGGTCGAGCGTCAGCCATAATTTTCGGTAGTAGGCGTCCAAGGTCTGGACTGGCCGCGGCCGCGTGAACATCACGAGCGAGGTGTTCGGCCCATGCGAGTGCGCCTCGGCCAGGAATTGCCGGAGTTGGGCGCCGAGCGATTCGACATCGAACGGATCAAGAAACAAATAACGCAACTGGTCCTGCCGATAGCCGGTAACGCCAAACACACATGGAAACGGCCGCGCCTCGCTGCACATCTGGGCTTCGAACTCGGCGAACAGCACGCTCTGCCAGCTACTCACCGCGAAGGTCGAGCCGACCTCGCTCTTTCTCAGGTACAAACGCGACATGGTTCCTCTCTTCCGATACGCGGCCTATGATGACGGGGTCGTCAGTTGGCGCCGCATCATCAACGGGCCGGCGATCCCCGGCAGCGACATCAGCAGCAGCAGGGCGATCAGGGCCTCGTAGCCGGCATCGTTGACCGCCGCCGGGCCTGCGCCGGCCGTTGAACCGGCGAGATGGCTGACGGAGAGCATCGCGAAGCCGAGCACTGGCTGAGCCAGCCCGGCGAAGATGCCCGCGGCGGTGGTGTTGACCGAGGCGCCGACACCGATCAGTTCGGCGCTGTAGAGCCGCTTGGTGCATTTCAGCACCAAGGGCACGGTGCCGCCGGCGACCAGCCCGAGGATCGAGAAGATGAGGGTGACATAGAAAAACCCGAGCGACCGGGCGATCGGCGGCAGCAGCAGCGCGATCAGCATCATCCGTAACAAGCAGGTTACGATCAGCGCGCGCTCGAGCGCGGACGACGCGCGGTCCGCAAGGTGACCAAGCCCGATCGAGCCGATCGCGTTGCCGAGCATGAAGGCGAGCAGCGGCGTGCTCGCAGCTGAAGGCGACAGCACAAACAGATGCGCCACCATTGGAATTCCCCACACCCCCGACAGCGTCGTCACCACCGCGAAGTGCGACGCAAAACTGATCGCGCAGCCCCAGTTCGCGGCGCGCGCCAGCGACTGCCGGCTGGCCTTAAGCACGCCTCGGATCGTTCTGGAACTGCGCGCCGCCGGATCCGGCCGGACCACGAGCGCGGCAAAGCCAAGATTGGCAACACCCAGGCAGGCGATCGTGACAAAGCAGGCGCGCCAGCCAAAGCCGCTCGCCGCCGCGGCCAGCGGCGTTGTCGCCACGACGCCGCCGACATAGCCAGAAACCTGCGAAATGCCCGACATGAAGCCGAATCGTTCGTCCTTGAAACTCTGCGCCACCAGCTTCAGCAGCGCCGTGAACACCAGCGCATCGCCGCAGGCGATGACCAGCCGGGCCGCGAACACAAAGGCCAGGTCCGGCGCCAGCGCAAAGGCGAGACTGCCGAGCGCGGACGCCGTCATGCTGCTGAGCACCACGCGTTTGACGCCATAGCGGTCGACCAGGACGCCGGCCGGAATCTGCATCAGGGTGTAGCCCCAGAAATAGCTGGAGGCGAGCATCGCCACACCCTCGGCGTCGGTGCCGAAATCGGTCACGAAGCCAAGGCTGATGGATTGCGGCGCGACGCGCTGCAGGAACGCGATTGCATAGGCGGTCGCGACGCTCGCCCAGGCCAGATAGGTGCGGTCTCGAGCGGCTACCTTGACGAAGCTCGCCGGCTGTTGCGATATCCTCATTACACCCTCGCGAAACCGACCGAGAACAGCGCATCGGCGGAATGCGGAATCAGCCGCGACATCGCCGCATCGACCAGCGATGCCTCGCCGTGATAGGCCTGACGGTGATGCTTGATATGCCCGTAGGCGCCGCGCATGATCATGGCCGGCAATTCCAACGGCTTTTCAGGATAGAGCAGGCCGCACATCTGGACGCAGGCCGCCTGCAGCACCGGGTCCTGGGTGTCGTCCAACAGCGACGGCGTGACCTTGTCGCAGATCTTGGCATTGGCCGCCCAGACGATCGGATTGCGGGTCCGCCAGCCCAACAGGATGCCGCTTTCGCGCTGTTGCGCGGCGGCCGACGACGTCAGGATTTCGGTGGTGAAAAATCCGTAAAGTCCGCGGCCCTGATGCGCGGGCAGCACCTCGGTGCCGCTGCGGTAGATCGCCAGGCCGGTCGCGATACGCAGCGTGCGGTAGACTGAAAAGGCCACCAGCGCAGCGCCCTGATGCACAACAAGCAGGCCAAATGGGGCGGCAAAGGGCGAGGAGGAGGCGGTCCAATGCGGCTCGGTTGCCTGCCAGTTGATGGCGATGATGGCGTTCATCGCATCCATCAGGGCAAGCCGCTCACGGGTGTCGACACGGGAGGCATCTGGAAAATGCCGAATGGTATATTGCGGCCAAGGCGATCTGATCTTCTCGGCGTCGAGATCCAGCTGTGCTGACATTGGTTGCGATCGCTCCCGCTATACATCCAAAGGTGTACAGGCGGGCGCGGAATGGCTTAAAGGACAATATGCCCTCGAAATCTGCCAAACCCGGAAGGTCGAAACAGCGCGGCGAGACCGCCGGCCGATCCGTGGCGATTCTGGCGTTTCCCGGCGTGACCCTGCTCGACATTTCCGGACCTGCGCAGGTGTTTGCGGAATTGCAGGAGATCGGCCTGCCGGCGGCACGTTATACGCTGTCATATCTCTCTGCTTCCGGTGGATTGGTGCCGACCGATGTCGGCATGATGATCGACACGGCGCCGATCGCCGGCGTTTCGCCGCGGCGGATCGATACGCTCATTATTCCTGGCGGACCGGGCATCTGGCAATTGCGGCACGACGCCGCCATGATGGGCTGGATCGAGACGGCGCAGCGCAGAGCGCGGCGGATCGCCTCGGTGTGTCTCGGCGCCTTCGTGCTGGCCTGGATCGGCGCGCTCGACGGCAAACGCGCGGCGACGCATTGGCGCTATTGTCCGAGACTGGCCGACGGCTTTCCCGCGGTTCGGGTCGAGCCCAACGCGATCTTCGTCAAAGACGGTCGGGTTTGGTCGTCGGCCGGCGTCAGCGCCGGCATCGACCTTGCGCTCGCCATGATCGAGGAGGATTTCGGCCACACCATCGCGCTCGATATCGCGCGTCGGCTGGTGGTGTTTCTCAAGCGGCCGGGCGGCCAGAGCCAGTTCTCGACCGTGCTGGCAGCGCAGGCCTCCGACGTCGAGGGTCGGTTCAGCGCGCTGCACGCCTGGATGATCGAAAATCTCGCCGGCGACCTCAAGGTCGCCACGCTGGCGGAGAAAGCAGGCATGTCGCCGCGCACCTTCGCACGCGCCTACGCCAGCCGTACCGGTATGACGCCGGCCTGCGGTGTTGAGGCGCTGCGGGTCGAGGCGGCGCGGCTGTTGCTCGAAAGCGCTGCCGGTGGCGGCGTCGTCGAGGTGGCGCAGCGCGCCGGCTTCGGCGACGACGAACGAATGCGCCGCGCCTTTATCCGCCACCTCGGCGTCTCGCCGTCGGAATATCGTCGCCGCTTCGCGGGGTTGGGTTGACGATCGGGGCGGTCGGCGCTTTGCGCATCGGTCGTCGAGCGCCGCTGACTGATGGTCGAGGTCGGCGGGCAGGTTGCGATCTGACCGGCGCGAAACGCGCGTCTCACCCGATCTCGCAGCGCGCCATGATCAATCGCAGCCGGCCCTCGCCGAGATTGCGGGCGAGATTAGCTGCCATCTGGCCGAAGCGCGGTCCCATCACCATCGCCAGGGTTGGCCCTGATGCCGGCGGTCGCGGCTGTGTCAACCAGGCCACCGCCGCTGCGGTGACGTCGCGCCAGATCTTCGGTATCAGTCCGGCGCTCGCCAGCGCCGTCCGGGTCTCGGCTTCGGTGAGCAGAAAGCTGGTATCCTGGGTCGCCGCCCAGGGCAGCGGAAAATGCGGCGCAGGTTTGCCGTCGGCTGCGAGCACATCATAAAAGCCGAAGCGGCCGCCCGGCCGTAACAGCCGGCGCAGCTCGCCATAGAGGCCGGCGCGGTCGCCGATATTCATCACCACATGCTGGGTATAGATGACATCGAACCGGCGATCGGCGAACGGCAAGGCCAGCAGGTCGCCGGTGAGATAGTGCACGCGATCGCCGAGGCCGCTGCGCTCCGCCAGCAGTCGTGCAACCTCCACATAAGACGGCGTCAAGTCGACGCCATCGACCCCGCAGCGATAGGTTTCGGCGACATGCCGTGACGGTCCGCCGAGCCCGCATCCGGCGTCGAGCACCCGGCTGTCGCTGTTGATGTCGAGCAGTTCGCCGAGCTCGACGGTGGCCGCCAGCCCCCTGACGTGGAACTGATCGAAGCCGGCCAGCGCCGCTACGCTAACCGGACCCGGCAGCGCGTCCAGCGCGAGCCTGACCTTCGCGATCAAGCCATCGCCGGCGTCGCTCGGCTCGTAATGCCGGCGTACCCGATCAGCTTCTGCGGTGCTCATATTGGTCTCCTTCAACGCGCTCATGGCGCTTGCACGACGACGCCCGACGGCACGCCCGCTGTGTCGTGACGCGTCATGCGACGCAGTTTCCACAGACACAGGCCGTGCAGGATCGACGAAAGGCACCAGCCAGGCGGGGTCTTCACCAGCGGGTAGGCCGAGGCCAGCAGATTTGGATGATCGAGCGGCTCGCCCTGCAACGAACCCGGCTCGGCGTGGGTGACAAGGCCAAAGGTTGCGACGAATTCTCCGGGATGCGGCATCGTCATCGGTTACTTTGCATGGGGTTGTTTTCGATATTTTGGTGGTTCGGACCGGAGGCCTCAGGGCGTTTCATCATGATCCGGCGGGGCGGGCCCGTTACCCATTCACGACGGATACCGCTTGCGGTAGCGCCTATGGGGCCGACCCCCTGTGGTCGCCCTCGCGCCAACTTGAGCCTGGCGAGGTCACCCACAACGGATGCCCCTACAGCATGAACAGATGTCTACTCACGGCCTCAGGAACGGTGAAGAACCCGTGTACTTTCCTCGCGGGGCGCGCCCCGGTAGCATAATCGGAAAACGCCGCATCAATACCTTGGATCGTACATCTGCGCCTGCACGAAGCCAAGCAGGTCCTTCGGGGGTTGGCCGGCCGCCAGTTCGCGCCGGTAGGCGACCGCGGCGACGGCCGTGGCGATGTGGGCGGAGACTTCCCGGATTCGTGGCAGCGCCGGATAGAGGCTGCCTTGTTCGAGGTCTTCCGCGCTGACCAGATTCGCCAAGGTATGGGCGGCGGCCATGAACATTTCGTCGGTGACGAGGCGGGCGCCGCTGGCGATCACGCCGAGACCGACGCCGGGGAAGATGTAGGAATTATTGCCCTGTCGCGGCACGAAGGTCTTGCCGCCGAACTCGACCGGGTCGTAGGGGCTGCCGCAGGCGAACAGCGCGCGGCCGGAGGTCGCGCGATAGGCCTGCTCGGCCGAGCATTCCGCTTTCGAGGTCGGGTTGGACAGCGCGAACACGATCGGCCGCTGATTGATCTCGGCCATCGCCCGCAGCACGTCCGGCGTGAACGCCCCGCCGACTGCGGCGACGCCGATGATCGCGGTCGGTTTCATCGTCTTGATCGCAGTCAGGAAGTCACCGACCGGCGCCTGGTCCTGGGCATAACGCAGCTTGTGCGCAGTGAGATCGTTGCGGCCGCGCACCACGAGGCCGCGCGAATCTACCAGCCAGTTGCGCGAGATGGCGTCACGCTCGGACAGGCCTTCCGTCATCATCGCGGAGACCACGAGGTCAGCAATACCGGTCGCCGCCTCGCCGGCGCCGAGGAACAGGATCCGCTGGTCGCCGAGCTTGCCGCCAATGGCGCGCAGCGCTGAGAACAGGCCGGCCAAAGCGACCGCGGCGGTACCCTGAATGTCGTCATTGAACACCGGAATCCGGTCGCGGTATTGATGCAACAGCCGGAACGCCGAGTGGTTGGCGAAATCCTCGAACTGGATCAGGACGCCGGGAAATACTTTTCGCGCAGCAGTCATGAATTCGTCGACGAAGTCGTCATAGGCCGCGCCGCTGAGGCGCCTCTGGCGCAGTCCGATGTAATAGGGATCGGCCAGGAAGGTTTCGTTGTTGGTCCCGACATCGAGCATCACCGGCAGGCACTGCTCAGGATGGATGCCGGCGCAGGCGGAATAGAGCGACAGCTTGCCGACCGGAATGCCCATGCCGTTGGCGCCGAGGTCGCCGAGGCCGAGAATCCGCTCGCCGTCGGTGACGACGATGAGTTTTGCCGGGTACGGCCAGTTGGCCAGCAGCTCGGCGATATGCCCGCGATCATCGGCGCCGATGAACAGGCCGCGCGGCTGCTGGAAGATCAGGCCGAACCTCTCGCAGGCGAGCCCGACCGTTGGCGTGTAGATCAAGGGCTGGATCTCGTCGATATTGTCGCAGACAACCCGGAAGAACAGCGTCTCGTTGCGGTCATGCAGCGAATTCAGCGCGACATATTTTTCCAGATCCGAGGGCAGGTTGCGCAGATTGATCAGGACTTTCTCGGCCTGCTCCTGCAGCGACAGCTGTCGGGCCGGCAACAGGCCGCGCAAACCAAAGGCATCGCGCTCGGCATCGGAGAAAGCGGTGCCCTTGTTGCGCAACGGATCGCGCAACAGCGCTACTCCGCGTGGCGAATCGAAGGCAGCCACTGAGCGGGCGCTCAGTCGGTCAGGCGCGCTCATGACGTTTCCCCTCAAGCCGGCTTATTATTCCAGGATCCAGCGTGCCGAGGGTTATGGCAAAAGCCATTGATAAAGATCAAGCCTAAAGCGGACATGATCGGCCCATGCTGCGATGCATTCAGTCGCTGCGGTGCACCTCAGGCTTGCGGGCGGCAGGTGCGAACGGATCATCAAGATCGTGCGGTGGCTCCGATTGACGGCGCGGTATCTTCCTGCCGTTCCGAACCGCGCTCAGGGTAGAGCCGAAATCCGGTCGCGGCGGGAACCGATCGCCCCGTGGAACGTTCTGGTGAATTGGGGGGGCTGGGCCTGATGGCCGGCGCCGCGGCCGGGGGTGATCGTGCCTGAGTTTGCTAGTCCGGGACCGGAGACCAATCGCGTATCGGCTGGGCCGGAGCGGCTGTTTGTTGGCCGCAGCGAACTCGCCGGCCTAATGCGGCAGTTCGATTGGGCTTCCACCCCGATCGGCCACCCGGAATCGTGGCCGCAAGGCCTGAAAACCGCGGTTCGCATCATGCTGACGTCGCAGCAGCCGATCTGGATCGGTTGGGGCAGCGAACTGATTTATCTCTACAATGATCCCTACAAATCGATCATCGGCGGCAAGCATCCCTGGGCGCTGGGACATCCGGCCTCGCGGGTCTGGCGCGAGATCTGGCCGGACATCGGCCCGCTGCTCGCCAAGGCCATGGGCGGCCATGAAGGCACCTATGTCGAGGCCCAGCTCCTGGTCATGGAGCGCAACGGTTTTCCGGAAGAGACCTATTATACCTTTTCCTACAGCCCGATCCCCAACGACGACGGTTCCACAGGCGGGATCTTCTGCGCCAACACCGACGACACCAAGCGTGTCATCAGCGAGCGCCAGCTGTCGCTGCTGCGCGAACTGGCCAGCAGTGCTGCGGAATCGCGCAGTGTGAGTGAGGCCTGCGAGCGCAGCGCCCGGGCGCTGCTGGCCGATCCACGCGATCTTCCGTTCGCGATGATCTATCTGATCGAGCCTGGCAGCGCGGTGGCGCGGCTCGCCGCGACCGCGGGCATCGAACCCGACCATCCTGCGGTCAAGCCGACGCTGTCGGTGACTGCCGGTGCAGGCTGGCCGGTGGCCGAATTTTTGGGCCAGCACGGCCCGCGTCTGGTCAATCGCTTGTCGGAGCTGTTTGGCTGCGACTTTCCAAGCGGGGGCTGGCGCCAGCCGCCGCGGCAGGCTGTTCTGTTGCCGCTGTCGTCCAGCGGCGAAACCAGCCGCACCGGCTTCGTCATCGCCGGCCTCAATCCGTTCCGGCTCTATGAGCAGGATTATGCCGGTTTTCTCGACCTGGTCGCCGGCCAGATCACGGCCGCGATCAATAATGGCGATGCCTACCAGCAGGAGCGCCGCCGCGCCGAGGCGCTGGCCGAAATCGATCGCGCCAAGACCGCCTTCTTCTCCAATATCAGCCATGAATTTCGCACACCGCTGACGCTGATGCTCAGTCCGCTCGAGGAGGTGCTGGCCAAGCCGCCGCCTCAACTGTTGGCCGATCACCGCGTGCTGCTGACCACGGCGCATCGCAACGGCATGCGGCTGCTCAAACTCGTCAACACGCTGCTCGACTTCTCCCGCATCGAGGCGGGACGCGTGACCGCAAGCTATGAGCCGGTCGATCTCTCGGCCCTGACGGCCGAGCTCGCCTCGAATTTCCGTTCGGCGCTCGACAGAGCGGGCCTGCGGCTTGCCATCGATGCCAGGCCGTTGCCGGGGCCGGTCCATGTTGATCGCGACATGTGGGAGAAGATCGTCCTCAACCTGCTTTCCAACGCGTTCAAGTTCACTTTTGAAGGCGAAATCGCCGTCACGGTGCGGGCCTCGGCCGATGGTGAACATGCCGATGTCGAGGTGCGCGATACCGGCACCGGTATTGCGCCAGGGGAGCTGCCGCATGTGTTCGAGCGCTTCAGAAGGGTCGAGGGCGCGCGCGGGCGCTCATTCGAGGGCAGCGGTATCGGGCTTGCCCTGGTGCAGGAACTGGTGACGTTGCACGGCGGCAGCATCCGGGTCGAAAGCGAAATCGGGCGCGGCAGCGTGTTTACCGTATCGATTCCGCTCGGCACCCAGCATTTGCCGGCCGATTACCGCGCCGCCGCGCCGGCGCGGGTCTCGACCAATGTCCGCGCCAGGGCCTATCTCGATGAGGCGATGGGCTGGTTGGACGGCGGCACGGCGTTCGACCTGGCCGAGGCGTCGTCCTCGGATCATCTCGCTCCGACCATCGCAGGCAGCCCAGCGCACCGCCATCGGGTGTTGCTCGCCGACGACAATGCCGATATGCGCGACTATATCTGCCGGCTGCTCGAAGACAGCTACGACGTCGAAGCCACCGCTGACGGTCAGGTCGCGCTCGAGGCGGCGCGACGGCGGCGCCCGGATCTCGTTCTGAGCGACATCATGATGCCGAGGCTCGACGGCTTCAGTCTGCTCAAGGCGCTGCGCAACGATGCCGACTTGCGCGATGTGCCGGTGATCTTCCTGTCTGCCCGCGCCGGCGAGGAGGCCAAGGTCGAGGGTTTGGAGGCCGGGGCCGACGACTATCTCAGCAAGCCGTTTTCG
>Ga0302319_10009079_pt1 | contig 19217 bp, 14 predicted proteins | sample Bog_T0_2_FD_203319 | JGI IMG/M metagenome (GOLD analysis project Ga0302319, IMG submission 203319) | Peat permafrost microbial communities from Stordalen Mire near Abisko, Sweden - Bog_T0_2 | ecosystem: Environmental > Terrestrial > Soil > Wetlands > Peat | place: Sweden: Abisko, Stordalen Mire... | reverse complement strand
TCAGTGGAAGCAAATGAAGATTGGCGACGGGGAATGGATTGTGGACATGGACACCAGCCCTACCGAAAAGGGCGTGATATTTTGCTGCACCGATGTCTCCGGCGCCTACCCATGGAACGCAGCCACCTCGACTTGGAAGCAGATCGTCACGGCGGAGACTATGCCCAAGTACTATGTGCGATACGGAAGATATTCTGGGGTCGATAGTCTCGTTACTGCGCCCAAGGCCCCCGGCATCGCCTACATGGCGTTCAAAGGACAAATCTTTCGAAGCACCAATCGCGGCTACACTTGGAATGCCACAACCTTCGCCTCCCACAACGTCAACACGGAGTCCAACGGCGAAGGCCGACGAGAGGGGGAGCGGCTGGGCGTTGCCCCCTCCAACAGCGATGTGGTCTACTTTTGTCCCACCTCGGATTTTACCTGGGTGACTGAAGATGGAGGCAGCAACTGGCACAAGGTGGATGGCTTGCCAGCGGGTATTCCGCCGCACGGGATCAACACGGTCAAATTCGACAAGGGCGGGGGAACCACCCAATCGAAGACGAGCGCTATCAAAACAGACATGGTCTACGTTACCATCGACCAAACCGGAATCTTGAAGAGCGCGGACGCAGGTGCCACCTGGACCAATATTGGGAAGTCCGGCCCTGGAATTGCCACCAAGCCTCGCGATGCCTCGATCGGCCCGGATCGGACCTACTACTTAGCCTCTCACAATGAAAGCGGAGCGATCGGCTCCGTTTGGAAATGTACTCCCGCAGGCGTTTGGACGAATATCACGCCGCCTGCACCGCAAGGAGGAAGTCAGGCGTATTGGGGCGTCGCCTTTGATCCGACTGACGCCAATCATGTCGTCGTGATCGCCAGTGGAGGAAACACCCGGGTCTTGACTGATCAGGGCGTTAACTGGACCTGCCATTCGCTTCATCTCGACCGCCCCAACATCCTGTGGCTTGGGAAGCAAGAAAACTATTGGCTTAGTGTTGATGAAATCGCGTTCGATCCATTCGACCGCGGCAAGCTTTGGTTCGCCGAAGGGTTCGGATTCTGGTGGACCGTGGACCTGACGACCCCCGAGATTCACTGGAATACCGCAGGTCAAGGTATCGAGGAAGCGTGCGCCAATGAGGTCATTGCTCCACCGGTCGGTAAGCCTGTGGCTGCGATGTTCAATCTGGGGGCTTTCTATTTCAACAATCCCGATACATACACCGCGCTGCGCTCCCAGCCTTATTTGAGGGCGGACTGGGCCCTCGATTGGTGCCCAGCCAACCCCCAATTTATTGTGGGCGTGTTCCGCAACAATCTGAACTTCCCGCCCCATCTCAAAGACAGCGGTCTCTCCACGGACGGCGGGAGAACGTGGAACCGGTTTTCCGCAGTGGAAACAAATTCACTCCCGGCAATTCCTAATGCGTGACTCCATTCCTCTAGTCCAAATTCCTCTCGCGTCCCCAGCGCGCTGGCTATGGACACACGACCTAAATGGCGCGAACAGCTATGCTGAGTTCCGCCAGAAAGCATATCTCGCCACTCTCCCGACCGAGGCTTGGATCCAATTGTCCGCTGAGACTTCTCTGCGCCTTTGGGTGAATGACACGCTCATTTATTCCGGTCCACCTCGGGAGGTTCCACCCTACTTTTACTTCGATACCGTAGATTTAGTTCCACACCTGAAAATCGGGAGCAATGAAATCCGGATCCTCGCCCACCACCAAGGCGCGAACTCACAAAGTTACCAGGCTGGCACGCCGGCCATCCTTGTGGCGGGCCGATGCATCGTTGACCGAAGCCTCTTTCTTGATTTCTCCGAAAGCAGAAATTGGAAAAGCCGTCCTGTCACTCGCTATCTCCGCGATGCGCATCGACTTTTTGAATGTATCGGCTTTTCTGAACACGTCAACTTTGACGAAACGGAAGCAGTGTGGAGCCCCGTCATCGAGGTGGCCACTCATCCTTGGACCGAAAGACCAACGGCCTTGCCTCGCGATTTTCCGGCACTGGCCGAAACCGTCCGCAAGGCCGGTACCAGCAAACCGCATTCAGGAGGCTGGCTCGTTGATTTCGGAGGGGAGGTCTCAGGATACGTCGAACTCAAACTTGTGTCCTCTCGCACCGTCACAGCGCGGATTTCTTACGCGGAAGAGCTGATAGATGATCGCGTTTGGCCCGGCAAGGCGGGCATGGCTTATTACGATGTCCTAGAACTCCGGGCCCAGGAGGTCACCTGGCGCAGTTATGAGAAGCGCGCCTTCCGTTATCTGCAAATCAGTGAGCCGCTCGAACATGTGGAGGCCAGTGTCATCGAGCAGAACTATCCGTATCAGGCCAGATACACCCAGATCCCTGCCTTTCATCAAAACGAAAATTCGGAAGAGGGACGCCTCATCAATCGCATCTATGAGGTCTCCGCGCGCACCATCGAACTCAATAGCGAAGATATCCTCACCGACTGTCCCTGGCGCGAGCGAGGACAGTACTTTGATTGCAACTTCTACATGGAGGCGATGCAATTTCTTTTTGGAACTCTCGCTCCCATCCGCCGTTTTCTAAATCAATTTCCGCGAGGGGCGGATCAGACTGGTCTTTTGCGGATGTGCTACCCGTCTCCTCAGGGTTTCTCCACCATCCCAGATTTCTCGATCTCCTACGCTATTCAACTTAGTCGCTATCTCGAAATCAGCGGCGACTTGGATACGGTTCGACACAATCTTCGGTTCGCCGAACGCGGCGTCACCGCCTACCGGGATCTTGAGGACGGTGACAACATGCTCGTCAATGTCCCCGGCTGGATCTTCATCGATAACACTTTTGAGCTTCCGAAATTTCCACGCAGTGCCGCGCTCAATGCCGTTTATTACGGCGGGTATCGTGCACTAGACTCCCTATTTCGCGCCTGTGGGCAGCCGAGCCGCGCTACGACTTTCGAATCCCACGCCGCAAAGATTCGCGCCGGCTTTCGCAAGACCTTTGTTCGCGAGGATCGCGTGCTCGATTCCGATTCCACGCCAAGTCACGAGGCCTTCCGCTACTGGAATTATCACTACTCGGCGGAAACGGGACGCTGGTATGGGAAAAGCTTCCGACTACGGACCCTGTTCTGCCTGGAAGGACACACGCATCCGCTTCGCCTTGCGGTCAATGGCCCAGGCCGCGCATGGATCGACGGCCGGCTCGTGGGAGACATAGCGGAGGGCGGCTCGTGGACTAGTTCCGCACTTTATCAATCCACGGAACTTAGCACGCCCAGCAATGCCGGGTGGCACCGTCTAGATCTTGAGGTGGGATCAAGCGGGATTGATTGGGAATGTTATCTTTCGTGTGCTGGAGCAGTTAATTGGGCGCCCCTTTCAATTTGGGAGGAACCCGCTTATGGCATGAACGAGCCGAGCGAATCGCTGCCTCCCAACGCGGTCAAATCGAGACTACGCAATCATTCCCTGCCTTGGATGACACAGGCTACCGTCGGCCACGCCGCTTTTCACGGCCTGCTCGAAGCGGATGAAGCTCGTCGTTTTCTTCAAGCCTGCCTGCCTGCAAATTACTGTTTCGAGTTTGCGAAACGCACCACGCCCTTCTTCGCGAAAATCGACGATACGCCCGACCCCCGGCGCATCCTCCCCTGTAACGTCCCCGCCAGCATGTTCCATTTTTGCCACGCGCTGAAACGTCATGGCATGGGAAACGAAGCCAAGGCGCTGCTGCTCCTTATCTACCGCGGGATGCTCGAACGCGGGGCGACGACTTGGTGGGAGGAATGGAATACTCGCTCAAGCCTTTGCCACGCGTGGGCCAGCTTCGTTGTTAACTTTCTCGACGTAACCCCGACGGCCCGCTATCGACCTGACTGCCTTCATGAGGGATAGCTTGTCGTCAGATGGCAATGCCGAGCTCGATCATAGATCTGAAAGGCAATTTCCAACTCGGTTGAACTGGCCCGGACTGCCCCAATATTGAAATTCTGAGTCGCCACGAATAAATGTTTAAACAAAACGGTGAAAAAAGGGGAGATCACACTCGATTAGGTTGTATTCATTGGGGTCGAATTTTAGAATCAGAGGAGTCTAAGGAGCCGTAAAGAGCAATTTAGGTTAAATGGCGAAATCAAATCCCTTTTCGTGGCCTTATTAAAGGGCCTTTACACCTTGGCTCACGTAATTCTCGAAACCGCAAGCCTATGGCGCTGCCGATTTGGCGAGCGACCTGCTGCCCTTGTCTTTAATAAACCAAGTAACCGATCAAAAAGGGGTGTCCACGGTGTCCAAGTTGTTCCTATCCCATGCGCCTAGCCTCCCTATTTCACGATCACGCCGTTCTTCAACGTGACCAGTTGATCCCCGTATGGGGAACGGCGGGCCCCAATGAGCTGGTGACTGTTACGCTGGCTGGACAAATCGGACGGGTTATCGCCAACGCTGAGGGTTGCTGGCTGCTCCGCTTACCGCCTCAGCCAGCCGGGGGGCCGTTTGAGTTGGTGGCTGAATCGCCAACGGGTCTGGACATCGCGCATGACATACTTATTGGCGAGGTTTGGATCTGTTCCGGACAATCGAATATGGAATGGAAGCTGGCCGACAGCAAACCTTTGAATGAGGCAGCCGTGTCAGCGTTGCCGAACGTGCGCATGTTCAACGTGACCAATCCTCCGCGCGTTGTTCGCCAAGGAGGGGTCAGCGGCCACTGGGCTGTCGGGACAAGCGAGGCGCTCCTCGGCTTTTCCGGGGTTGGTTGCTGGTTTGCCCGCAAGATTCAAGGAGAACTTGGCGTACCTGTTGGTTTGATCGGGACGGCGTTGGGCGGCACCCGAATTCAGGCATGGATGAGTCGAGAAGCGCTTATGCAGGACCCCGTGGTGAGCCACGAGGTCAGGCATTACGAGGAGCGTCTCTACTTTCCTAAGAGCGAATCGGAAAAGCATTATAGCAACTTCGCAGAATGGGAAGCCTGCGGAGCTCCTCAAGATACCGGCAATCGAGGCCTGGCCGAGGGCTGGGCTGCGGGTGACTTCTACGATGGCGCCTGGCAGTTGATGTCTCTTCCCAATCGGTGGCAGGACCAAGGGCATGCCGCCAACGGCGTTCTCTGGTTTCGCCATGTTCTCACGATTCCTTCCGCTTGGTTTGGCGAGGACCTCGAACTCCATCTAGGAGCGGTCGATAAGCATGACGATACCTGGGTAAACGGGGTGTGGGCAGGAGGTTTGTCCTGGGAGGCAGGCCCCAACACATGGTTGACGCAGCGAGTTTATTCCATCCCCGCTCATTTAGTGGATAAAGAGGGGCGGGTTTGTATCTCAGTGCGCGTCCGTTCTCACGTCTTTCACGGTGGGTTGACTGGCCCTGTCGGCGAGATGTATCTTACGCCCCTTGGAGCTCCAGAATCTGAACGCCTCTCTCTCGCGGGGGCGTGGCGCTATGCTGTTGAGCAAAACTGGGGCGTGGTGCTTCCACCTGGAATCATGTGGGGTACCGGAGGGGAGCATAACGCCAACTCTCTAGCCATTCTTTACGAAAGCCGGATTGCGCCCCTCGTGCCCTATGGGATCCGTGGCGTCCTTTGGTATCAGGGAGAATCGAATGCGTCTGAAGCGGACGAATATCGCCGACTTCTTCCATCCATGATACGTGATTGGCGCCGCGCCTGGGGGCAGGGAGATTTCCCCTTTTTGCAGGTACAACTCGCCAATTTTAAAAGTCCTGTCTCCAATCACTGCCGTAGTGAATGGGCGGAACTGAGGGACGCCCAAGCTGCCGCACTCTCAGAACCCAAAGTCGGCATGGCGGTAGCTATCGATGTCGGAGATGCCTTGGATATTCACCCACGCGACAAGCGCTCCGTGGGCCTTCGGCTAGCGCAATGGGCTTTGGCGGAAGCGTACGGGCGTGAGGGATTGCCCTCTGGTCCTATCTACGCTGGTTCGACCGCCGAGGCGGGAGGGCGCATCCGCATCCGTTTCCGCCATGGCCAGGGGCTACGCACGCGCGACGGTTTACCCCCCTCGCACGTAGCCATTGCCCGGCAAAACAGAACCTTCGAATGGGCGCAAAGCATGATCGAAGGCGAAACACTAGTTGTTTGGCATCCTGAGATATCCTTCCCCATGGCTGTCCGGTATGCGTGGGCTGACAACCCGGAGGGCTGCAATCTCATCAACGTCGCCGGCTTGCCCGCCGCCCCCTTTCGTACCGATTCATGGCAATCATAATTTCTACTTCTTATGAGCTCTATTCAAATTCAACAGGTTATAATTCCCGCCCCAAACGAGGTTCTTTTGGAGTCGCTAAGTCTGCAAACGGATAATCTGCAAGCCAACGAGGTACTACTGGAGACTGAGAGTAGTTTCATTAGTGCCGGCACGGAACTGGCAAACTACACAGGGAACGACCCTGAAGTTTTCGTTCCCGGAAGTTGGTGCTGCTATCCTTGGAAATCCGGCTACGGCAGTGTAGGTCGGGTTTTAGACGCGGGAAGCGACCATCGCTCATTCATTGGCAAGAGAGTTTACACAAATGGCCCTCATGCATCTATCGCCCGATATACCACTCACCCACAATACCGCCTGCTCGCCGGTGTGCCGGACAGTCTACCATTGGACGAAGCAGTCGCGGCACGAATGGCGATGGTGGCGATGTCGAGCTTGGATGTCTCAAAGCCTGCTTATATTCGCTGGGTGGTTGTGATCGGTCTTGGCATGGTCGGCAACCTGGCGGCGCAGCTCTTTCGGCTGACAGGCGCACAGGTGATTGGCATCGACCCCAGCGCCGTGCGCCGCCGTATGGCTTCCGAATGCGGCATATCGCATGTCTTCACTGGAACGGAAGATGAAATCCAAGCTCGCATAAGAGAGCTGACAGGTGGACGCATGGCGCAAGTGACCGTAGATGCGGTGGGCCATAGCTCGGTCACTCTTCAAGCCCTGCGGCTTACCGCACAAGGTGGAGAAGTGATCATTCTGGGTAGTCCCCGAACCTGCGTGACCGGAGATCTGACGGAAGTTTTCCGCAATTCCCATATGCGATGGATCACTATCAAAGGCGCCCTGGAATGGTACCTGCCGGGCAACTCCCCCATCGAACACGCCTACACTCAGGAGAAGAAACTGCACGCGATCTACCAATGGATCGCCGACGGCCGTCTGAATGTTCGTCCCTTGATCACCCACGTTTTGCCCCCACAGGAGATTAAGGCCGCCTATGAAGGCTTGTTAAATCAAAAGGAAGACTATGTCGGCGTCGTCTTGAAATGGAAATAGACTGACCCGGGCCTGATTCAAATTCTTCGAGTTTCTGACCAAGGTGTGACGCCAAAGGATAAAGTTCAAAGGGTCGCTTAATAGACTTTCCTTCTTTGCCTTGCCCGACCTTTAGATCAAGGGGCTCTATATGTACAGTACGCTTATGACGTCAAATCGAAAAGCCGTGGTTCGTCGTGAAGGATTTCGTAGAAACCTTATTGTTGTGTGTTTGCTGCTCAGTTCATTCGCGGTGCATGCCGCGAACTCCGCTTCCGAGGTCAACATACTTCCGGCGGGAAGCTTCGATGCGGCCGTGCAGACTTACGTGCCGTGGGCAGGTGTCGACGGTTCTAACAACATTCACGGGATCAATGGCCACCAGATTGAGGTCGACGATACCGGCCACATCGTCAGTGCTTCGTTTGGCGCGAGCATTGCAGTGGCTGATCTCAACGGCGACGGGAAGAGCGACCTATTCGTTGCGGATTCCTATGGTTACTTCTGGTACTTTCCGAACACTGGCACGCCCCAGTCCCCAGCCTTCACTCAAGGCGAAGTGGCGCCGATCTGGCTCGGTGAGCAAGGCGCAGACGGCAACACGGAAGCACTCGACAACGTGGTGCCCCGCATACAGCTTGTTGATTTTTCTCACGACGGTAAGCTCGATGTCGTGGCCGGAACGTATGCCGGAAAGCTTTTCCGCATTCCGAACATCGGAACGTCCGCGGAGCCGAATTTCCAACCCACTCTCCAGCCAGATAATCTGCTCATCAACACGCATAGGCGCGGGGCTCTTTGGTGTAACTACCTGGCACCTTGTTTCACGACAGCTTTCAATAGCGGCGGCAATGTCTTCGACCTGCTCGCAGGCGAAGGCACTTACTCCGCGAATAGCATCTGGTACTTGCACAACACCGACAGCAACGATCACCCGCTATTCGATGAGGATCCGGAGCACTTTACGCGCCTCATTCCCGGCATGGGCCTTGAGCAATTAACGCCGCAGGTTGTCGACTGGAACGGCGACGGCAAGCCAGACGTGATAACCGGCGACCGCACCGGTTACATTGATGTTTTTCTTAACAACTCCACCGACGCCAGCAAGCCGACTTTCGCGGCGGGCGAGCACGTCAAAATCGCGGGTGTCGAGAAGATTGGCAACTCGATTACCGTCACAGTCTGCGATCTTACGGGCAACAAGCTGCCAAACTTGCTCATCGGAAAGGACGACGGGACGCTCATGTACGCGGTGAACCACGGCGCGCCGGGCAATCCTCAATTCACCATGGCGGCAATGCCGCTGAAGGGCGTTCTACCACCTACCTATCATTGCATGAGACCCACGCTTTGGAATAAATGGGGCGCATTCGGCGTGCCCTACGAAATGCTTGGAGTTACCAACCCCTCACTTGAACCGGGATTCAAGTTCCCCGATGGCGTGACGGTGAAGTACGCGTTGCGCTTCTGGGTTTGGCCGTACAAAAATCTCTACTTCCCGCGCTACTACCCGTCAGAGGAAAATGAATGGAACGAACACATCGTCCATTGCGCCGCCGGGCTCACCATCAAAATGAACACCCGCTACCGCCTCCATTTCTGGGTACTGGCACCGCAAAACAGTGTCGCAAATTTCCGCTATAGAATTTACACGTGGGGACGTCCGGAAATGAAATGGATTCCGCCCGGCGTCAGCGGCGATATAGATAGCAGCTCGCAGTGGACCGAGGTCACACGGGAGTTCAATATCCACAACGATCCTGATCCGACTATCAAACAGTATTGGTATCAATTTGAGTTTCGTTTCCGAGGCCAGGAGCCGTTCTATCTCGCCGATCTCCGCATCGAGCAGCTACCAGATTGAACGACGGATTACTTGCTCTCCGTCCGGCTGAAGGTAGTGGCGTCTTAATGCCTCCAAGCGAAAACTGCCACATGGGGGGGCATGATTTAAAAGGACGCGGGCGCGTATTGAGAATTAAGCCCGATCAGGACGTTTAGGTCCAGATGCAGTTGCTACCCTAACAATGAGGCCACCTTGAAAAATATTGGAAAACTTTGGGGTTGCCCAGCGTCGAACTCGTCGATTGATTTCCAGCGGACCATGCGCGTACGCTTGGTCGCGGTCAAAGAGCGAAGTTTCGGATGATCGGGCGATGCATCTGACCAGCTTGAGTGGGCTTCTCAGGCGTGTTCCCATTCCATATTTGACTATCCGGATCGGATAAAAGCACCGATGGGAGAACATCATGCCCGATTACTTGTAGGGAGGTCGGGCCCTTTTCCAATTCACAGGCTCCCCGCTGGAAGCGGAGTCGGGCACACGATCCAGCGACCATCGAATCCTGAGGTGGCGCGGGGGATACATCCCGCGAGGGGGAAAGCGATCAAATCTTTGACGTTTGACGCCAGCCTTTCCCAACTCGGAAGGAAGAGTCGCCTTGAAGTATGGCGTGATCGTGGAACAGGGATGAAGTTAGCGCTTCCCAAGCCGATCTGGCGACGATCGACTTTCCTGATCCCCAATAGCGGTGTCAGCCAGAAAGCGAATGGCATCGACATGCCTCGTGGCAAGGGAAATCTCGTCGGCACTCGTGATCGTCCGGCCCCCAAGTTCAAATCGACTAAAGCAGACGGATTGCACGCGATGTTTGGGGTCGTAGCCGCAGATGACGCTCATACTGTAGCCCTCGTTAAATAAACTCTGGCACACCTTGATGTTTTGAAGGTTTATGTTCCGAATTGTCCCCCGCACTGTGTCAACATTCCAACGCGATTTGATGACTCTGAAATCGACTAGTTTGTCGTAATGATGATCTACACGGATATGATCCCACGTCACGTCTTTCACGCAGGCGCGGTCTCCGTTATGGATACCGAAGACGGATCCGAATCCGTGCACGCCAAGCACGTCGATGTTCTCAAAGCGGATATTGTGGATGTGTTCGGTGCTCGTCTCATATCCGATCTCCATGGCGGATCCGCCGAGAAGATTGTATAAAATGCAATTGGAGACAATCACGTCTTCAACTTTTCCATTCCAGGATTCAAAGGGAAGATCAAGTGAAGCACGTTCTAATTTATCTGATGTGTTTCCGATCGCCTTGATAGCGATGTTGTCGTCGCCGTTATGCAAGCAGCAATCATTCACCCGGACCTCGGTCGATCCGGCGATGTCGATTCCGTCGGAACTCGAGTCGTTAGCAATCTGGCGAACGCCTTTGACGGAGACGTGATGGCATGCGCCGAGCGTAATCATCCAGTGGGACGGGCCCAGCATGAGAAGGTCTTCGATTACAGCGTTTGTGCAGTGGTCGAAAATCAGCGCCTTTCGGCGCCGACCCTCGTGGTCCATCCAATAGCCGCCGTCTAAAATGCCGTATCCTCCGACCTGCACCCTGTCGGCGTAGTAGGCCCGAATGCTGCCGCGCACGATTGCACCGGGCTCGATCCAGCAAATTTCCCCGGCGCTGAGCGTCATTACACCAACTTCGTGGATGTGACCCGCCTCAAACCTCCGGACGCTCGGACCGATCGGGGCCTTCTTGGCAGGCGCGAGGGCGTAAAGATAAAGCAGAGGCTGGCCTTCCACCTCGACTTGCACATTTTGCGGGGCGAAAAGAGGAAAAGTGATGCGGTGGTCGGTGATCTGAGGGGATATGCCGCAGCTTAACGGACGGACGACCACGTTTTTGGGGCGTTCGGTTACCACAATTTCCACATGCACGAGCCCGGTGCACTCGACCGAAGCGTGGTGTGCTGCCGGATGACTCAACGCGTCCACTCGGACCCCATTAACTTTTATTCGGTAGTGCTGTGATCGTGGAACAGCGTTGGGATAAAGGTGGGGATTCGGGAGCGACATGGAAGCCATCGATGCGGAACCAGTTTTCCCTATTTTCAAACAGGGCTCTTAATTCACAGGATGGGGAAGGTTGGAGCAATCACCCCGGATTCGGCAAAGTTTGCGGTCGAAGCAAAGCCGATTCTCACGAATTTGTCTTAACATTATTTTGCTTGCCAGAGATCAACGGTGAACTGCGAAAGCGGCCATATGTATTTAGTATGAGTCCTAAATCCCGAGGTCAACGCGCGATTGGACGCCTTCATCCAAGGCAAGCCGGCTGCTGCCGGCTTCCTCGGCGGTCATCCAAAAGGTTTGCAAATGATCCCCGTTTCACCAATGACCGTAAAATTCACTGACGAAGAACGGGCCAGGGTGAAGGAGATGGCAACCTTGCTCGGCTGGACCGAAAGTCAGGTCGTCCGCGATTCATTGGCTTTCGCCCATCAGTTGATATTCACTCCGACCCAAGACGACTTACCCCGGCTTGTCATCATGGGTCGACTTGCCTGCTCGCATGGCCAAATGGCGTCCAAGCTCCCACAAGCAGCTGGAACGAAATCGGTTAGACGCAAATAGTAAAATACAAGAGGGACCCATTCAGCAATTAGAGCCGACCTTGAAATTTTTCTGCTTACAGCCAACAACTTAGACCCGTAATACAATCTAGGGCTTTGACGGTTTTGTTATCTTTGTATAACGACTGAATAACACGACGCTAACGGCAGCTCTCGTCTTTAAGAGCGAGCGCCCTTCCGAGAGACAAGGCACCGTCGTCCAACTCGGAGCCCTGTCATGCGGTCGTCGTTTCGTTTTTCGGGTCGTCGTCCCCGTCCTGTGCTCCTGACCGGAAGGAGGGAAGTTTCCATGCAGCACGACCAAAAGCAGCTCCACCAACTCGCTCTCGATTACCCCTGGCTTATGTTTCCCGTCGGCACACTGAACATCGTAAAGGTTCACGATGCGGACGACCTTCTTTGCCTTGTTCTGAACTTCCTTGTAGTGGTGAGCTTCAAACTTGGCGATGACCACGTGGCGGCCAGCCAAGAATTCTTCCAATGCGATGTTCTGCTTCATTTTCGCTTTGGCTTAATTGCGCGACAGGGAGCGCCACATCCTTCGCCGTTGCGACTACATTCCAACAAGGCAGGCGGTGCTTCACACACCGCTTAGATTAAGCCTTCGCGGAAGACCATTAGGATTAGGAGGAGAGTCTGAAAGCTTTTAGTTCCTCGCGTTTGGGCTCTTGGTTGGCGCATTGAAAATTGAAGTTTTGCTAAGGGCATCTTCTCTCTTTCATCCGTTTCTTTACTATTTTTGTCCGTAGCAACCGCCCTCGGTAATGCGTAGCAAAAAGGTGGTTTCCCCTCTCAAATTTACACGAGAGTTTCTTGTCCGACCGGCAGGAACATGCTATTCTTTAGCATCTTAGGAAAGGAGACGGCGGGATAGCTTCCATCATAGACCGCCGCTAAATTTTGAAAGCTTAAGCCGCTTCTTTCGCCTCGACGGCGACGGCGTGCTCCTCGGCCGGCATGGGCTCGACATCGGCGGGCCCGTCCTTGAGCGTCTTGAGGAAGCGCTTCATGGCGGGCGATAGCACGCGCCCGGCCTTGTAGATGATACCTAGCGGGCGATAATAACAACGGCCCTTGAACTCGACCGTGGCCAGCGTGCCGTCGCGCACTTCCTGCTCCACCGTCGCACTCGGGACGATCGAAACGCCGGCGCCGATTTCCACCGCGCGCTTCACCGTCTCGATGTTGTCGAACTCCATCACGGGGTTCACCTCGAGGCCGGCTTCGCGGAAAATCTTGTCGACCGCCTTGCGCGTCGGGATGTCGGGCTCGAAGCCGATAAACTTTTCTTTCTTCAGCTTCTCGACGGAAATCTCGCCTTCCTTGGCCAGTTCGTGCGTGGGTACGCAGATCAGGACGAGACGGTCCTTGCGGAACGGCTCGACCTTCAGCGTCTTCTTCTGCACCGGGAACGCGACGAGGCCGAGATCGCTCGTGCCTTCGCTCACTTCGTCATACACTTGGTTGGAGCGGCGGTACTCCACGTGCACGTTCACGCTCGGGAATTCGCGCAGGAATTTCTTCAGGTACGGCGGCAGTTCGTGCAGGCCAATGCTGTAAACCGTGCTCAGGCGGATCGTGCCGGAGACGATGTTGCGCATCTCCGAAAGCTGGTGTTGCAGCGAGTCAAACTGGAAGACGATCTCCTTGCTCGCCTCGTAAAGAAGCTGGCCCTCTCGCGTGAGGCCGAAGCGCTTGTTGCTGCGCTCGATCAGCGGCACACGAAAGCGCTCTTCCATCGCACGAATTTGCTGGCTGACGGCCGACTGCGTAATAAAGTTGAGCGACGCCGCCTTGCTGAAGCTGCGCGACTCAACCAGATCACGAAATACCTTGAATGACTCGACCTGCATCGCGGGGAATATAAGTCCGCCTAATGCAATGTCAATAACCTTCTCAGAGGAATGACAGAAACCATTTTTGGAGATAAGTTTAGCTGATGGACGACTTTTCATTACGTTTGCGTAAAATTGAAGAAGCGATCGCCGCCGCCGCCAAGAAAGCGGGCCGCAATCCGGCCGCAATCGAACTCATCGCGGTGAGCAAAACGCAGCCTGCCGACGTGATTTCGCAAGCGATGCGCGCCGGCATGCTCCGTTTCGGCGAGAACAAGGTGCAGGAAGCGCGCGGCAAGATTGAGGAACTCGGCCGCGGCGTCTGGCATCTCATCGGCCACCTGCAAAGCAACAAGGCCAAGGACGCCGTGCGGCTCTTCGATTCCATCGATTCCGTCGATCGCGCCGAGTTGGCCGAGGAAATCAACAGCCGCGCCCATGCGCTCGGCAAGACGCAGAACGTGCTGCTGCAGGTCAACATCGCCGGCGAAAGCACGAAATCCGGCTGCGCGCCGGAAGCCGCGTCCGCGCTCGCGATGAAAATCAACGAACTGCACCATCTGGCCCTGCACGGACTGATGGCCATCGCGCCGTACACGCCCGATCCCGAAAAATCGCGCCCGCACTTTGCCGCGCTGCGCCACCTGCGCGACCAACTCGAGCTCCAGACCGGCCTGAAGTTGCCCGTGCTCTCCATGGGCATGAGCGGCGACTTTGCCGTGGCCATCGAGGAAGGCGCCACGCAAGTGCGCGTCGGCACCGCGCTTTTCGGCGAACGCCTCACGCGCAAACAGCAGCGGCCCGAAGATCCCTCGTTCACGGAATCGACCTGATGCACATCGATCTCGGCGACGGCTTTCACCTGACCGAGGTGCGCGAGGGCGACCAAGCCGCCTACGTGGAGCATTTTCGCGACAAGGAGATCACCGATTTCATGCTACTCATCCCCTACCCCTACACATCGGAGCACGCGCAGTTCTGGGTGCAGCATTGCCTCGAGCTCGCGCGCCAAAAACCGCATCCGTCTGAATTTGCCATTCGCCGGCCGGACGGATTTCTCATTGGCGGCATCGGAATACTTCTGCACACGGGCAAGGGCAGCCATCGCGGCGAGCTCGGCTATTGGCTGACCAAGCCCTATCGCGGGCGAGGCCTGATGACGCGCGCCGTGAAGGCCGCCATCGCTTATGGATTCGAGACGCTCGGCCTGAAGCGCATCGAGGCGACCGCCTTCACGCACAACCCAGCCTCGCAACGCGTCCTCGAACGCGCCGGCCTGTCGCGCGAAGGCACGCTCAAGGGCTGGCACTATAAGAATGAGAAGCTCATCGATGCCGTGATGTTCGCGATTGTCGCGCCGACGCACGTGGGCTAATCGTTCTTTCTCATGCTCCGCCTCCTTTGCTGCCTGCTTGCCGCGGTTTCGCTTCTCGCTTCACTGCATGCGGCTGATGCGCCACGCGCGCTGCCGCTGAATACACCGTCCGTCCTCAACGTCATCACCTTCGCCTACTTCAGCGACAGCGAGAACCGCAAGGTCATCGTCACCACCAGTCCCGCGCTCCAGCGCATCGACGAGCCCGACGACCGCTGGAGTTTCATCTACGATCCCACGTCGCAATTCTACACCGGGCTCGAGCATGACAACTACACTTACTGGGCCTTCTCCTGGCCCGAAGTCCGCGGCTCGCTCGAAACCTCCAAGCGCGGCGAAAAGCGGCTCTCGGACATGTCACTCAGCGGCCTCAACGCCGACAACCCCGCGCCCACCACCAACGCACCCGCCGCGACACCGGCGCCCGATCCCACCTCCCTCGCCACCGGCGACGACACCGGCTACGTCTGGAAGCAAACCGCGGACAAGAAGCGCATCGCCGGCCTCGAGTGCCAGCGCTGGACCGGCGAGTCGATCAGCGGCGAGAACTGCGTCGCCTGGTGCTACAACGGCCCGCTGCCCCGCGTGACCGACGCCGTCGCCCGCCTGCGCGAAGCCGACGAGCCGATCACGCTCGTGCCCATCCGCACGCTCGTGCCAGACTTCATTTTTCCAGTGTACACGGCGCTTGGAAAATCGGGCCTCGTCCCCGTGCAGATCAACTGGGGCAGCGGCCCCGACGAGGGCGAGTTTCGCCTCGTCGACCAAAAGACGCGCCCGTACGACGCCAAGCTCTTCACCGTGCCCACTCTTTATAGAAAGACGACGCTCATCACGCTCGACGGCATGATCCCCGAGCAGCCCATGCCCGGCTCGCGCAACAATCCGGAAAAGCGCGTCGACCACCTCAAGTCCACTCCTGAGACAGCGCCGCCCAACACAACTCTTCCCGCCGCCCAGTAGCGCATCCTTGCGCTTGCCCTCCGGGCAAAGTTCACTACGCTTCTCCGCATGCACCTCCAGACGCCCGAGGACTACGTCCCGGTGTTCATGCAAATCGTCGCCGGATTGGGCTTCGGCGTCACCACCCTCGCCGCTTCAGTCGCCCTCGGCAAACGCGGTCGCCGCACCCGCGCCAAGGACATGCCGTACGAATGCGGCAAGGACCCCATCGGCCCGTCGCAGTCGCGCTTCTCGATCAAGTTTTACCTCGTGGCGATGCTCTTCATCCTTTTCGACATCGAAGTTGTGTTCATGTACCCGTGGGCTGTCGTTTACCGCGACATGCTCTGGCAGAAGGTCACCAACCCGGACCACACCACCTCGTACCTCCTGCAGCCGGGCATCCTCCTCGATATGTTCGGCTTCATCGGCCTGCTCTTCATCGGCTTCCTCTACGCGCTGAAGAAAAAGGCCTTCGACTGGACGCACAATCCCGGCGCGACCTCGCCACCCGTGCCGCTGCTCGATACAGCGCAGACACCCGTCGCCGCGCGCCGTTAGCCGCGCGAGTTTGTGTACTTCGCGCAGTTCGATCTCCCCTCCACGCCGGTTGCGGCCAGCACCGGCATCGCGTGGCCCGACGTCGCCCTCTCGTTCTTCGCCATCGTGCTCGAGGGCGCACCGTTCCTCCTCCTCGGCGCGATCATCTCCGGCCTCGTCGACGTCTACCTGCCCGCCGGGCTCATCAAGGATTGGCTGCCACGCTCCAAGACGCAGGGCATCTTCGCCGCGATGCTCACCGGCGTCTTCTTTCCGCTCTGTGAATGCGGCACCATGCCGGTCGTGCAGCGGCTCATTCGCAAGGGCGTGCCGCCCGCCGTCGCCACCGTTTATCTTCTCGCCGCACCGGGACTCAACCCGCTCGCGATGCTCAGCACCTGGGTCGCCTTCCGCAACCAGGAACCGTGGCTCATGGTCGCGCTGCGGCTTGGTTTCACCGTAGCCATCCTCACCTTCCTCGGCTTCTGGCTCGTGCGCGTGCGGCCGGAAAACATGCTGCGCCCGGAAATGATCACAGGCCCCGCCCGCGTGCGGCCCGAGATGACGCCCAACCCCGGCCTCGAGCTCACGCCACGCCCCGGCAACTCGCTCGGCGGCCTGCAGGACTTCACCGGCGCCGTCATCCGCGATTTCACCGGAGTTCTTCTCTTCCTCATCATCGGCGCGGCCGTCGCGTCGCTCTTCTCCACCGGCTTCAATCGCAATCTCCTCGCGCCCATCGGGCAAAACATTTTCCTCGGGCCGCTCGCCGGCATTCTCCTCGCGCAGATGCTCTGCCTCTGCAGCACCACCAACGCCTTCATCATTGCCGCCTTCTCGCCCTTCTCCATCCCCGCGAAAATCGCCTTCATGATCGCCGGGCCGCTCATCGACCTGAAGCTCTACTGGGTCTACCGCAGTTGCTACCAGGCGCGCTTCGTCCACCTCCTCTGGCTGCTCGCGACATCCGCCGTTTTTGTGCTAACATTCCTCTACGCGCTGAAGCCATGAATACCCTCGCCCGCCAGCTTTCCTACTTTGCCCCCGCCGCGGTCATGACCGCGTGGGCCACCGTCATGCTGCACACCGTGGCGAGTGGCCGCATCAACGAGCTGCTCAGCCCGATGTTCCGCAACTACGTCATCATTGCCGCGGCATTCCTCGCCGTCTTCAGCGTGCTCTACCTGCTCCTTTTCCAGCCCACGCAAAAAACCGCGCCCACGGGAACGCTGCGCCAACTCGGCCGCTGGCTCGTGCTTCTCCTGCCCGTGATTGCCGCCGCCGTCTTCTCGCCCTCCGCGTTTTCCAGCACCACCATTTCGAAGCGCCTCGACCCGAACGCCAGCTACCAGATGCCTACGTGGTACGACAAAAACAAGCAGGTCCCGCAGACCGTGATGGACGCCGATCCCAATCAGGCCGCCCCGGTGGAAGTCACCGACCTCATCCAGCTCGGCCAGCATCCCGACCAGGCCAAGGCCTTCGCCGACCGCAAGGTGCGCAGCGTCGGCCACATCATCCTGACGCCCGGCGGATCGCCCAAGCTCGCGCGCCTCATCATGTGGTGTTGCGCCGCCGACGCCGTTCCGGTCACCGTCGAGCTGCAGGGCAACGTCAAGGGCCCCTTCAAGGACGATGACTGGCTCGAGGTCACCGGCACCGCGCAATTCCCCGCCGGAAAAGACGGCAAGGCCGCGCCGGTCATCAACGTCGACACCATCGTACCCACGCAGGAACCCGACGAGCCGTATCTCTCGCCCTAGCTCGCCGCCCATCGTCAAACCGTGAGCCGGAAAACACGCCGCCTTGCGGTTCTCTTCGCCGGAATGATCGGTCTCTGCGCCGCGATCGCCTACTTCGCGCCCTCCATCACCGGCTCGATGATCGAAAAGATTGACGAGAAACTGGACCTCGACCAGAGCCTCGCCGCCTGCAAGCCGGACGAAGTCGTCTATGTCGTCTTCTACCACAAGTACGCCTCGGAAGGCGCCACGTTCAACCTGACCACCAAAAAACTAACTGGCGGCGATGCCGAGGGTGGACCACCCAACGGGTCCTGGTTCGGCCCCACGAGATCGGTCTTCTACAACATCAGCCTTGGTTACGGCGTGACTTACACCGACGAAGACGTCGCCAAAATTAAAAGCCTCCTCGCCACGATGCCCGCTCCTATCGTCCCGACGGTCGGCACCATCTCCTATCGCGATCAACTTCACCTCGCCTTCTACCACGACGGCCACCGGATCATCTACCACTACCCGAAGTTCACTGCGCCGCCGCAACTCGCCGATTTGTGCAAGGCGCTCAAGATTCCCGAGCACGCGGATTAACGAATCTGAGATCATCTGGTAGGGACGCGAGTTCCTTCGCGTCCCCCCGGACGGCAGGGGACTGCCGTCCCTACCCTTTTATCACCTCCGCAGCCTATCTTTTTAAGCTCCGCAGGAGATGGAGGCTCTCCAGCGCTAACGCTTTTGCCCTGAATGTGAGAAAATGGCCGCACTAAGTCTTCCGCTCTCTCCTAACTCTCTGAAAGTTGACGCCCAGCCCTTCTAACGCGCAAGCGCGTGCATAAGTTCGGTTCATACCACTTATACCACATCATACCGGTACATCTCGCATCCCCCCCGGGTACAACTGGACGCGAAAGGACTCGCGTCCCTACCCTGCGGGCGGATACAGAGCATCCATCCTTGCGCGCCATTCCTCCGTCGTCGCATCGGCCTGCACTTGAAGCCGCGGCTCGGGCAACTCCTGCGCAAGCGCAAGATCCTCGCCAATGAACGCCAGCACGCGTGCCACTTCCTCGCGATAATTCGTTGCCAGCACCTCGTAATCCATCGCGATCGACTCAACCGCCGGGTCG
>Ga0302319_10009078_pt1 | contig 19218 bp, 11 predicted proteins | sample Bog_T0_2_FD_203319 | JGI IMG/M metagenome (GOLD analysis project Ga0302319, IMG submission 203319) | Peat permafrost microbial communities from Stordalen Mire near Abisko, Sweden - Bog_T0_2 | ecosystem: Environmental > Terrestrial > Soil > Wetlands > Peat | place: Sweden: Abisko, Stordalen Mire... | reverse complement strand
CAAGCTGAACGGCCTCGATCCCGCCTTCTATCTGCGCACGATCCTGGCAACCATCGCCGAGCATCCAATCAACCGAATCGAAGAACTCCTGCCCTGGAACATCGCCGCCTCGCTCCAGGCTGACTCTTCGCAGGCCGCCTAAACCCCACTCTTGAGGTGTCCGCTTAGAAACAAGCGGACACTTGTTGGACACTCTCACCCTGTCAAGATGGGAACTTCGAACGCTTACGTCTCAATCATGTTTTGGGACGAAATCATCTCGAGCCTAGCCCTCAATCCCATAGTCTTTAAGAGCTACTATCCGATGATCCAGCCCCCATCGTTGGAGAGTGTTGATAAGAGGCGCCTTCTCGCTGCGCTAGACCTCGGTTTCTGGGGAGCCGATCTCTGGGAGTCCGTTCTCCTCATCCGCGGCGAGTTTGGGCTGATGGCTCAAGAGGATCCAGATAAGGTCAATGCAATATTGAGAGTGCTCGAAGTGCAGGCCCGTGTCCTCTTGGCTCCGCAGGACGCAGATCACCTCGATGAATCGCTGAAAGCCGTGCATGCCGGATGCCAGAAGCCTAGACCGAAGCAGGACGATTGGGACGAAGTCGAATTCCATGCCAAGCGTGTCTCACAATGGTTGCAGACTGCGGGCTCTTTGCTTTCAGTTCCGGAATCGAATGTACTCAACCTGGGGTTTCAATTGGGAGCTATCTATCACCACGCCGACGAGGTGCCAGAAGGCACCGTTCGATCGCGGGTCCAGAAGAAAGTCCGTGCGATTTTGCCGAACGTTCCCAATGCTGAAATCGCGAGAGTATTCAGTGATGCGAAGGGCGTCTGGGGAGCTTACACGTGGGCGAACCGGATCTGCTCCTTTGTTGAACACGAACTCCGATTTGGCTTCTAATGGACTTTCAGAAGACGCGGAGATTTCTGGCGCTCCTTGACATTTGAAACCAAGAGCCTGGTGTTAAGTTACATACGGAACAGATGCAATGTCATGGAATGCAGACCCACCAACTGCAACAGGGCGGCGGACCAAAAGCGGACGGCATGAGAGGATTATAGAGCGGAACAAGCATGAATACAGGGGTATACGGATTATGACAAAGGTCTGCAAAACCTTCCTACACGGATACATAATCAGTAATGCTGTCTGGACGACTCAAAGTAACGTCAACGGTATGATCTTAGGGTCCGCAACCCTGCTACCTCTGCTAAATGTGACCCTGGTCACAGTGTCGAACGCTCCATGTTGTGCCCGTTAAACACATATATATATAGATGGAGCCTCGAGGCCAACCTGCTGACCTCAGGTAGAACCGGGCCCCTCAGCGAATAGCTCATGACGCAATTCGGGTCTGACCCTAACTCTTCGGGCTTGACCTCGCCCATAATCGCATTCAGGTGTGCCTTACGCTGCTCAAACGTGTCATAGTCTCGACTCGTTCTCTTCTGTGGTATGCCCTGCTCATACCTAATCAGTGTTTCTTGAGTGTCGATGGCGTTCATCAGCGATCTGATCGCAACATTCAGTGCGCCGCGGTCCTCGGGGTCCACAGTTGCGTCGCGTTCACGGGTGAGCCTGCTTCTGAGCTTGAAAAGCGCGCGAAGACTCTTTACGGAATTAATGATACCTCCTTGCTGGCAATCAATCAGTTGAGTGTGTGATTTGATTCGTAAGCGTGGTTTTCTGGCCGTCTCTACGGTGCGGGGTCGTGTGGTTTAGCGACCGGTTGTGTCCACGATCTTGAAGCGGACACGACTGGTCGTATCAAGTGTGAGTTCTAGTTTGCTGTGTGTTGACTTCGTCGGTGAACACATCGTCGGCCATGGCGCGTGCGATGGCCACGTCGAGCCGTGTCAGCAACTGCTTTAGCGTCTCGCCTTCCCGGCGGCGGAGCATGGCGACGCTTTGCCTGCCTTCGCCGGCCACGGCGACACAGCCAGCCGGCTGCATAATTCCGACAACGATCTGGCCGTAGTTGATGAAGTCTTCGATGTGGGGCAGAGACGAGAAGTCGAAGGTGGTTTCCCTGTCTTCGGGAAGATCTATGCGGCTTTCTTTGGTTCGCGATCCAGTTTTGCGGCGACGTTCCATGGCAGCAACTCCTCGATGCGGTTGATCGGATACTCGGCGATATGGCTGAGGACGTGACGCAGGTACGCCTCCGGGTCGAGCCCGTTGAGTTTCGCCGTCCCGATCAGACTATAAATAATAGCTGCCCTCTCGCCACCGTTGTCCGAACCGGCGAACAGATAGTTGCGGCGGCCAACGGCGACCGGACGCAACGCTCGTTCGGCAATCAGGTTGTCCAGTTCGATGCGGCCATCGTCGAGATAGCGCACCAGCGCCTCCCAACGAGCGAGTGCATAGTGGATGGCCGATGCCGTTTCCGACTTCGGCGTCAGTTGTTGAAGAGATGCTTCGAGCCATGCTCGCATCGACTGCAGCAAAGGCCTGGCCCGAGTGTCGCGTGCAAGGCGGCGTTCTTCCGGAGGATGGCCTCTGATCTCCTTTTCGATCTGGTAAAGCTTCGCGATGCGCTCCACCGCCTCGGTTGCAATCGGCGACTGATAGGCATCCATCAAGTCGAAAAACTTGCGGCGGATGTGAGCCATGCACGGTGCCTCCTGGATGGCTCCTCCTTCATAGAGCTTGTTGAACCCGGCATAGGCATCGGCCTGCAGAATGCCGCGGAAGTTAGCCAGATGCCGCTGCGGATGCTCGCCCTTGCGATCCGGAGAGTAGGAAAACCACACAGCGGGAGGAGCGGTATCGCCAGCCGGCCGACTATCGCGCACATAAGTCCAGAACCGTGCGATCTTCGTTCTTCCATGGCCAGGAGCGAGCACTGGAAGAGGTGTGTCGTCGCCGTGCAGCTTGTCGGTGCTCATCACGTAGCGGCGCAGGACTTCAACCAGCGGCGCCATCAGCGCACTTGCTTCGCCGACCCACCGAGCAAGAATCGAGCGATCGAGTTCGACACCTTCGCGGGCATAGACCTGAGACTGACGGTACAAAGGCAAATGATCAGAAAACTTCGCTGTCAGCACATGCGCCAATAAACTGGGCCCGGCAAGGCCGCGGTCAACAGGCCGGGATGGCGCGGGCGCCTGCACCACGCAGGAACAGCGGCTGCAGCTGAGCTTGGGTCGAACGTGACGAATGACGAAGAAGCTGGCAGGCACATACTCCAGCATCTCGGATACATCCTCGCCCAGCTTCTTCATCGCACCGCCGCAGCTAGGGCAGTTCTTCTGCTCAGGAAGGTGGGTGCGGGTCTCGCGACGCAGATGCGCGGGAAGAGCGCGGCTCTTGCGAGAAGTACGAGCCGGCGGCACGGGCGCGGCGGCCTCCGTCTGCGGAGGGGGAGCAGGTGTGGCGCATAAGGCCTGCAATCCATCAAGCTCCAGTTCCAGTTGCTCGATGTGGCGGTTGGCCTTCGCCTTCTCGGATCGGCTGCCGAAGTGCATGCGGCGCAGCTTGGCGATGACCAGCTTGAGATGCTCTATGTGAGCGAGGCATCCCATAACCATGGCGCTCAGCGCTCGCGGATCCATCTTCTCCAGATCGGTCTGCGTTGCGCCCGCGGGATCCATGACGGAATTATGCCATGATCTATAACTCGCGACGCAACAAAATGACGCCTAATTTATGAATAAGTCGCACCCTTGACTAACTATCTTCATACTGCCATCGGTGGCGAGAAAGTCCGTGCTGGACGCCGCCAATCAATCCCCTCACACAACATCGAAAGCTGCGCCCTGGACAACGATACCGTTCCGCTCGTAGCTTGCGGCCATACAAAGCGACCACGGTCAAGCCGCTTTTGGAAAAGACAAAGCCCGTCGCCATCGTGCCATAAAAGTTTTACGAGATCGCCTCTGCGGCCTCGGAACACGAAGACATGCCCTGAAAGAGGGCTCTGCTCAAGCGCGGTCTGCACCAATCCACTGAGGCCGGTAAAACCACGGCGCATGTCGGTAACTCCGGCGACGATCCAGATCCGCGTGTTGGCTGGAATCATCTGCGCAGGCTCTCAAGCACAGCGCGGACAATATCCGCATCGACGCTGCCTTCGACACTGACCAGCGCACGACCGGGAAACTCAATGTTGATCGTGCCCGTTCTGCCCTGCGCGGTCCCCGCGTCGCCCTGTGCTTGCTGCGACGCCTCATCTGCCACAGTCACGGGAAGCAGGCGTACATCGGAACTGCTCCCGACGTACGTTGAAAGCTCAAGCTGGCCCGCGTGGTACAGCTTCCGCCAGTAGAATAGCTGGTTCGCGTTCAACCCGTGTTCCCGAGCCAGTGAGGCAACAGATCCCGAAGAGGAAAGTGTCTCCTCCACTATCCGCCGCTTCTCCTCGACACTCCAATAGCGACGCTTGCCAGATCCATGATCGGCACTCGGCAGGATCACTTCCATCCAAGCTCCTCAGCGGTTACACACCACAAGAAGAGCTTCACCCCATCGCATCAGCCTGTACAGACGGCCAGAAAACCACGCTTACTTTGATTCCATCCATCGGATGGCATAGTTCGGCTCACGTGGTGGGTGCTATCGTCCGGCCGAGCGTCGATCAAACTCGACGTCACAGGCCGACTTACGTTCAGGCGCGTCCGTATCCGAACGCTCCGGGCAACCTGCTCGTGTGATTTGGTCGGTATGGGCAACTATTGCCGGTCATGCGTCCGGAACCCGGCGTTCGGTCAGTGAGCGACTCCGCGAATTACCGCTCGTCCAAAGCGCAATGGATCGCTCACGACTGGGGCAGGCACAAGTCACCGCAGGCTGCTCCAACGACCGCACTTCGCAGCCCGAGCTGCAGAGTGAGTTAATTGCTCTCGATGCAGAAGATTCAACGGATCGCGGCCAAGGAAAGCGCCAAATTCACGGCATGCGCCGTAGTTTAGAACTTGTCGCGCGGATTCACTGACCTCTTGAAGTTCTGAACTGCAGACGCGAAGCCTCTTCCGAGATTGGCGAAAAGCTTTCCTCCAAATAAAAACAGCACAACTATGAAGAGGAAGATGAGGTGAGCAGGCTGCAGGAGAAACCCAAGCATAATCAGGCCTTCCAATCGGCGGAATTTGTGCTGTAGTGCCGAATCATCGCTGAATCGAATTCAGAAAAGATAAATTAAACGAATGGGCCCGTCCCTGCTGCGTTCAGGACCGTCCTTGTCCGGAGTAGCGGGCCTGTTGACCATCTGTTGTCGCCCAACAATCGCCGGGGCGGGCTGCCGGAATTGCCCAGTGGATTCGATACGCGCAATCTTCGGATTCAGGAACAGATCGGGCCTGATCCGACCTGCCCATTCCCGAATGGCGAATTCCATGCGCGGCACCTTGCGATCCGACTGTCTACGCATCGGGTTTCTTGAACCGGGAATGTCCAGTCGGATCATCCTCGAGCTTCATTTCCTTTCTTTGAAGCTGGAATGAGTGGATCTGTTGCAGGCAGGTCATTGGATCTGTTCCGGCCAATAGACAGGCTTCCGCCGCCATGACGTTTGTTGAATAGCCGGGGACCCCGCTGTATTTATTGAGTGCAGCGCTCTCGTCTCCGCCAACCTGCGTGGAGCACAACTGCAGGTAGTAGGTTCCGCATTGAATCGCTTTGTCCGGGACGAGCATGTCTGCGTATTCGAAATGGACTCCAACAGGAGTGTTGTGATTGACGGTGTCGACCGCTGGATTCGTCATCTGCATTAATCCTTTGGCAGTCGAACCTCCAGACTGAGCGGAGGGGTCGAAGCTGCTTTCCTTCCAGCAGACGGCGATGACGCACTCATCCGTAAAAGCCGGAGACTTCTTGTTGTTGGCGACCAGGGTTTTCACCTGGTCAAACGTAAGGTTCATCGATTTCTCCTTGTCTGTCATTGTGGACCTTTAGGAAGTTCTCTTCGTGAGGTTCCTCTGGGCCAAGGTGCTTTGCCCGGAGAGCGGCCGGGTGAGTTCGAATCCGTTAGAGCTCGAGAAAGTCGAAATAGGTCGTCCTTGTCGTCTCTACGGGAAGTACGGCGAGCATTGCCGCAGCCGTACGCGGCGTAGCAGTTGGAGTTCGGATACTGGGATCGTCCTCGTACAGGGTCTCGGTCTCTTCGATCTGGAGCCGGTACTTGAAGAGTGAAGGATGACGGGGCAGCGTGAAATTAAAGGTCCACGTACTGACTCCATCGATGACTTTGAAATCTGGTGGGGGGATATCGCATGTACAGGGTTTCCACGCCATATCCGGAGGCAGATGATGCCATCGGTTCTGCAGTGTGACGGATATTTCATTGTCGAAGCTTGTGTCGGAATAAAGCGGTGGAAGGCCGAGCCGCGAGCCATAGGAATCGCCGGAGACGGTGAGAGTAACGGCCCTGCCTTTGACCTGAATAGATGCAAAGCGATTCGGCGCTGTCTGCGTGAATTCAGCAAAGACAACCGGTGAGATTCGCGCTTCAGCTTCGCCTGCGTGACTTCCCAGGGACTCAGCCTGATACCGAACCAGTGCGAGTTGAACGAACGGGGCGTACTGCTTGCAGAAGTTCGTGGGGATGTCGCAATACCAGAGCTGGCGTTGTTTCGCCCACTTCATGTCAAAAGCAGCAACATCGACCAAGGCAGGGGAATTGACTTCGGCAAGTTGACAACCGGGCGCGAATGTATACCCGGTGAGTTGATCGGGGGTCATCTGATTGGGGATGGCCTGATCAGCTCCCGCACGATGAACTGGATCCATTGCGACACGACTCACATAGGGTGCCCCTTTATAACTCTCATCTTGCGCGTGCGAAGACAACACCCAGTTGTTCGAGATCCCCGGAGACTGCAAACGGTCGATCGTGGTAGACGCGAATGACGTGGAGGCGCTGTCGTACCCAGCCTCTGCAGTTGGGATCATTGTTCTCGCGCCATTCAAACGCGGGGATCAGATAGCAAATGACCGGAGCCGGCGGCCGATCGGAGCTCCGCACCCAGATATCGACCATCGGCGGCGATTTGCGGATGAAATCCGATTCATCAGCATCTTCGGAGTAGTAATCGCGAAAGCGCGAGGCAGCGGAAAGCTGGTAGGTGATTTTGTGGGCGCGAGTATCACGCAGGTGATGAAACAGGGTGTTCAGGGGGTGTGCCGTCCCCATGGTCTGTTTCAGGATTGCACTCTGTGCTTCCGAGAGCTCAAAGACAAGTTCTGACGAGTTGACATCGATTGTGCCGGTATCGGACTTCTGCAGGTTGTCGATCTTGTCGGTCCAGGTAGCGTGGCAGATCATCTTGGAAGCGCTGTACCAGAGTTGGTCCGGACCAAGGTCAGCGTAGAGCTGGGCCACCGTCTGTCCAAGGGCGCGCTTCATTTCAAAAGTTCCGGCTGGTGCGGCATCGATGAGGGGTTTCTTGACTGCGTGGACGAGGGTGATGGGGTGCGAAGGAGAGAGGCTGGGAAAGTTGCCGTTGAGCAGGAACTGATTCTTGAATTCAGTAGTTTCCAGACTGGTGGCGAGCGCGATAAGAGCCTGCGGAACTCCAGGATCCACGGGGGTGGTTATCTGACGGGGTCCTGGGACAAGCTCAAAATTGTCTGGAGCCCCCGCACCGGTGGCGAATGTAGCGACGAGGTGTGGCGGGCCGGGCGGATTTGCGATAGAGGCAGCCGTTGGGAATTGCATCGCCATGACGGATGCATTGCGCCCAGTGAGGGCGGATGCCGACTGCGCAATCCTCTGCTGATTGGCGGACGCATCAAGGCATGGATCAAGCGTAACTGAGGCCGAGCTGAGGTTGAGGGTGATCGTGGCGGCTGGGGGCAGGGTGATGAGAAGGCCCTGAACAAGATCGGAAACATCCCCATTGTCGTCCTTTGGCACAAAACGGAGTTCCGCGGATACCCCCGTGCCGGGTTTTCCGGCGATCAAGCGGATACGACAGGGAGAACAAAACGGCCATGCACCTTTCTGGGTTGAAGGGTAGAAAGGAAGCGGGTTTCCGATCTTCTCGCGAAGCAGGTCGAGCGGCAGATTCCCAGGGACCGAATATGAGAGCAGGTTGACCCGGAGGAATGTCGCCAGAGGATCCGGATAATAGGGAAGCGTCGGCTCAGGAGCTGACCTGTCGGCGCTGAATATCGCATTGCTCTCCTGTGCCGAGGTTGCGTCAGGGTTGACCTGAGGAAACGATCCATCGTCTTCGAGACGGATACCCGGAAACGCGCTGGGAGGAACATCTGGATCGTGTAGTATCCCATGCAATTCAGCGAGGCGAAGTGTCTCGCGCGGCGGAACGATTGCGCGGGTGGTATCACCGGAATGGTCGCGGACGACGAGTCGATCGCTCTGGGCTCCGGGTGCAGAGCTACTGTTCAGGGCCTCTGTAAGGAGGATCTGTGGGGAGCGTATGGCCTCATGACGGTGCATTGCAACGGGGAGCGCAATTGCGCCGTCTTCGGAGTGATCAGTATCACCAGGCTGACAGCTGTTGCCTGCGACATCGACGATGCGACAGCGCACGTCGTAGGAACGTCCAAAGCGCAGTGGGAGGAGGTTGCCGTCGTGCTCGTATTCGGGCTTCACGCGTACATGCTGATTCGTTCTGCTCGGAGGGTCCTGGGGTTGATCGTTCATCGCCTGGAAAAGTGTGGGGAACCCAATACCCCATCCGGACCAGGTGAACAGTGCCTGATGTACCTGAATCTGGCTCTCGCCATCGTCGGGGTCGGTAGAAGTGGCCGCGGGACTGATGAAACCCTCGTCGACGTGCTTTTCAGCGTCAGTCCCAGGAATAAACACTTTCTTCGTAGGCTGGCCGTTGCTGTCGAGCATGTAGTAACGGCTGGAGCGCTTTCCCAGGCGATACCAGTTGGCCGACATGGCGCTGCTGTGGACGTCGACCCTATAGCCAAGCACAAGATCGTCAGCGAAAAAAGGATTCGTCGAAAGTCCGAGATCCGGAGCCGCCGCGCGCTTCAGAGCAGCCTCCATTCGATCGACACGCTGACTGTGGAGTAGAGTGATTCCGGCCGAGCGCACAGTCGAAAGTTTCTTAAGAGTAACTGCGGATGGTCTTTCCGGTGTGGCTGTCGACGGTGCTGTATTGCCCTTCGAGATGTATTCAACTGCATGAGAGTCGGCGATCGACGCCTGCACGCGCTTATGAATGTCGCCCTCAGAATCCTGAGAGATCAGTGAGAACATCGGAGCGTTGTAGGAATCACGGGCATGCAGGTTGAGGAAACGCTTGCAGATGAGCTGCACGCCGGCGGTCTGCGGTGTGCTGAAGAAGTCGATCAGAGAATGGGCCGGGGAATTGTCCGTCACGACTGTGCATTGAGTGAAGAGCTCAGTGCCTGTGGGCACGCCGGGAAGCACTGGAGGCGTAATCGAGATGACTGTCGTACCGATGGAAACGGGGAATACGAGATCGAAAACAAGACCAAGTGGCCTCAAAAGAGCAGGTGAACGGTGCAGCAGGCCAAGCAGCTGGTGGAAATCCGGCGCAGGCAGCAGGTCGTCGCTGTCTCTGCTCATCATCCCCCGGGACCGGCGCGAGAAAAGCAGGAATTCGACGTAGCGTTGCGCCTGGTCCAGAGCGGGTTTGTTGATAGCGTCTGTGGCTCCAGGACTGGAGGGCGTCAGGGCCCTGGCGATCACTGCGTTGATGGCTGAGGCCGAATCGGCAGGGTAGTCATAGGAGAGGGAAGCTGCGCAGGAAAGTTCCACGGCATAGATCCCGATGTCGAGCAGCTGCTCGTCGCCCTGCTGGAGTAATTTGAGTGCGTGGGTCACCCGGGCACCCAGAACAGCGGCGAACCCGGCGCTGTAATGTGGGTTGGCTGCTTCGCTGGTACAGAAGCTCAGTGCATCCCGCCGTCGGGCTAGCAGCGCGCTCATGGAGGCGCCTTGTGGATTGTCGGGATCAGTCAAAGTGGGTTGACGGAACGGGTGAAGGTAGAGATTGATAACGCTTTGCTGCTGGTTAAGCCTGTTGAGATAACCAAGGAAACCCGGGTCAGTCCTGACCCCGTCGTTGACGTTTGACAGCAGTTCGGTATTGACCCGGTCCTGGCGATGCTTCTGATGCACATAGTGAAGGGCGGCGGCGTCATGAGAGAGTCGCCACGTCGAAAGGTTAGCTTTCGCCACATCGACTGGCTTCCTCGCCGTGGTTGGCGCGAGATCAGCAGCGAGGAGCATGGACCACATCCCGGAATCAAAGGTCGTCCTCTGCTGTGGATCGAGAGTTGCGGGCACTGCCCTTGTCGCACCGGCTACTACGCAGTTGATCTGATTGAGACCGTTCAGGAGCGTTCTCGCAGTGGTTGGCCAGTCGGCAAAAGGGGTGCCCTGCACGGGTGTGTTGTCGGGGAGTGACGGTGTAACAAGAACGGAGACGCTGGCATTGACTCTGTCAGCGGCAACGCCGTTCGGCAGAAGCGTGAGGAAGATCGAAGGGACCGATGCAGCCATTACTGGAGAACCTCGTCGGGAAATCTATCGAAGGACTTGAAGTACTCTTTCCACCTGGCGGAGTCGATGCGGTTGTTGTCGATCAATCCACGAGATCGCTTCCTGGAAGGAATGATGGGGGTCTGCGGGGCGGCAGCTGCGGAAAAAGGCATCGCGGGCATTTCAAGTGAGGCGAGCTCAACATCACTCTGAGTGTCGAGTGAGGCAGATTGTTGTGAACCGGCGAATTGATATTTGGCGTTGAACTTGTATGTGACACTCAGAAAAAGCATCTCGATGTCGACGGAGAAATCCGCGTCTCCCTGGACGCTGGTGGACCCACCCTCTTGAATGCAGCAGATATCGACATTGACTTTAACGTCGAGCGACACGATGCCGAAGATGTCACAGTGGCCATGGGCGTGAACATATCCGCAGACCTCTGACGAGCCTCCGCCAATCGCGAAATGGATGCCTGCGACCACCTCGCCATATCCACTGAGCGGCCCCATGGACACAACTGCCACGACCCCAAAATCAAGCGAACCTTCGAGTCGTTCAACGCCGTCGAGTCCCAGGCGTAGAAGGAGGTATGCCGTCCCGCCGTAAATTCCGACACTGAGGAGCAGGGGATTATCACTGTCGGAGATACCGAAGTAGCATCGGACGGGATCCCCATTGAAGGGGAGCCCGATGGAGACTTCGAGACGAAGCTGCATCATCGTGAAGGCGCCGACGATGATAGTCGGAACCTGGAATCGATAGCCCGCATTGAGCATGCCGTCGGCGAACTCGATGAACGGGCCGTCGCCGGGGTCGAGAAGCGATGCGAGTTTTTCGACGAAGGCCATCTGCTGGCCGAAGGTGACTGTGTCGATGTCGAGCTTGCAGTTCGGCTTGGAACCGTTGCTCGAGGAGAACTCCAGCGAGTTAAAAGTGACGATGACGAACGACAGACTGCCGATCAGATTGATGGAGAAATTCGTCAGCTTCGCACTGATGTTGTATGTCGGAGGTCCTGAGGCCCCGAGAGAGATCACGGTTGAAGCTGTGACAACGAGATCGGCGCCGTCTTCAAGTCTGAATACAGGTTCAAAGCTGCGGATATTCGGATGCCAGTCAAGAGAAAGCTCCACTTTGGCGGCCTGTGGAATTTTCTTCAGCAGATCGGGCAGCATGGCCACAATCTTCTCGATCTGTGCGACGTCGTTCTGTAGGTCAGTGAATTCCTGCTTGAGTTCGGTGACAAACTGCGCAGCAGAGTTTATCGCTGCTGCTGCATCGCGCAGCGCATAGGAGACCGGGCCGTCTGCCGCGCCGAAGAGCGCAAATCCATCGTCCATCGCGTCGGCCAGTGCCTGAAGTGCGGCCGCTGACGCGAAGGCAGCCCCTGGAGTAGTCGGCGACGCAATGGCGTCGTCGATCGACTTGCGCAAACCGTGCGCCGCGGCCTGCAGGGCGACACAGCCCGCGCGCAGCTCACTTGCCCGGCCTGCGGCCCACTGTGCGTATGCAGCAAGACTTGAGAGTTGATTGAGTCCGGTGAGGAGATTGTTGCCTGCGTCCTGGGCGTCCTTGTACAGACTCCAGCCGTAAACGGCTGCAAGAGGACCCTGATATTGAAGCCACGCGTTGATGTACTGGATTGATAAAGAGAGCAGTGTGGATGGAGGAGGGGGAGGGCCAGCAGGCGGCGCGATCTGCGACTCGAGGCTGGTCATCTGTGAGTCAAGCTGATCCAGTTTCGACTGGACAGCGGCAGTAGCGGCGAGATTTGCATTCTTGAAAGCCAGCAGAGCGGCCTTGCCATGCAGAATCAGGTTCGGTGCAATATTCAAGACAGCGGCAGTTGTATCGCAGGCTGCTGCCAGGATTCCGGCAGGCTGCTGCAGGTTAGCTACCCCCGATGCCTGTGCGGTCTCAGCGACGCGGCGTAACGCGAGGATCGATTCAAGGGCCTGACGGATCAGCTGACGCTGCAGCATTGAGCAGCGCCAAGTGACGTTTTTCTTCGATGCATCTCCAATGCTGGTTGCGAATGCAGCAGTTGCAGTGATGAGCTTCTGAGTTGCGCGCTGTAATTGTCGAAGGTTCTGCAGTGTCTGCGCGGCGTCCTGAAATGCCGGTACCGCCGCAAGTGTGAGACATGCATCGGAGAGTGCGCTGAGAGCCGGAGTCAGTAGGGACTGATTGATGCCAGCGATCAGCTGGTTCCATTGCTGGGTGACTGTATCTTCCAGTCCGCTTACAGTTGCGACAACAGACTGTGTGGCAGTGGCCAGCCCGACGAAACCAAGCTTCTCTTCCAGCTGGAGCAGGTCCTGAAGGATTGGCCCCAGGCCGGCGATGACCTGAAGGATCTTTTGTGCTGGAGTCGCAGTAGTCGAGCCGGACAAAGTTTTTACGCGGGCAACGAGGTCCTCTGCCACAGGCAGCGCGTCGAGGCAGATCATGAGGTCGGGCACAAGATCCGACACGACGACCTGCTTCACCATGTCCAGACCGTCGATGAAAGGATCGACGAACATTCTCTTTGCGTCGGCTTCAAAGGCGTTGAGAACCGCCTGGGCCTGCGCCACCTTCGCTTCCGCCGTCGCAATGAGATTGTCGATCAGCGCATCGTATGCGGCCCCCAGAGCATTCTGGAAGTCGATAATCTTCTGAGTCCCGAGAAGGTCCGACAGCAGATCCAGTGCTTCCTGCTCGGCGATCGCCAAAGGGTTCTGCACAATCTTGCCGAGTGCGTCGGCGTATTTGGCCATATTCCCGATGAGCTGCGCGTGCAGGCGCGCTTCATTGACGGCGCCCTCAGGGGATGGCGATGTCTTGTTCGTCGCATGTGCCTGCTGGACAGACTGCCATGCGCTGCGGACGTCAGCCGCGGGCCCGGACATAATCGGCACGAGCGCCTGCACGGAATCAACAAGAGACTGGATCGACTCGAATACCTCGTTAATGACGGTTGTCTCGATTGCGAAAGCGCCGTCGTCGATACTGCCCAGGGTGTTCTGGATCATCTGCGGGATCTTGCCGATATCCGAACCCATGCCCTGGGCAAAGGCGCCGATTACATCGCTGAGCTTGACAGCCCCAAGGATCTTCGCGGAGGTGAGGCCACCAAAGAAGGTCGCAGGATCGAAGCTGCCTGAGGCGTGAATGTCGAGGGCAGACGTAGTCGTGCGGGTCCCGGGGTTGGGGCCAACGTCTGCAGGCCTTCCGCCCACCGGGCCCGCCGAACGTGAAAATCCAACGACAAGTGAGTCGGGGCTGACGAGTCCACCTGATTTATCAACATTGCCGTTGCTGCCGCCGAAGCTCAGGTTGAGCGCTTTGTCGGAGACCTGCAGGATCACCTCGCCGCGATTGGCTTTCGGATCGAAGCCGGCCTCGAGGTAGTTCTGATAGAACACCACTTTGGTCAGACTGGAAGGGTCAGTTGGATCCTTGCCAGAGACGCGATTGACTGTTGAGGACGAGATAACAAAGGACTCGACTTCGGGCGTGAAACAGGGCAGATCGTTCCTGTAGAGCGTGTTCGCGTCCGTAGTGGAGAGGTCGGCATCCCATAGGATGGAAGCTACATTGTAGGTCGTATCTCCTGGCTTCGTAGAATCCGCAAATGCGATCTCCTGGCCGTTAAATTGTGAAACACGAGTGCCGGGATCGGAGTTGTACCCTGTTTCATACGTGTGGATAGCATTGCTGGCGCTGGCAGTGACTTGAGCAACTCCAGCCCCCACAAAGAGGACGTTGGCTGATGCCAGGGAGACATGGTTATCCATGTCCCAGAATTTGAAATTCAACGGAAAGAGCTGATCGCCTACGATCGGCCAGAAAAGTGTCTGATCCTTGGGATCCTTGATGGGCGGGGTGCTGGGAGTGAGGACATCGACTCGCTTGAACGGAAAGCCGCGGCCACTGAAGCTCTGCCCCATCAGTGGATAGTCGCGTCGCGGATGCTGCATGGTCAGGTACATGTATTGCCGAAGCAGGGCGGTATATACCTGCACGGCTGAACCAGGCTGGGTGACTTTCCGAAAGACGCGTTCGGTGATCTTGACCAGCGATGCACGATGGCCGAACGGAAGAAGATAGCCTTTGTAAACAACACGGACGTACTGGTCGCGGGCAAGCTGCAGCTGATGCCGCCACTGCTCAACCGTCAGGAAATCATCCGGGACAGTGGCCGGATCATGAAGTTTTGGTGGATTCCACGCGCCAAGGCTCAGAAGATAACCGCCCATGGGCGTCAGCATCAGGCGGTCAAACTGAAGCGGTGAAGGCTTGAAATCCTTGATTCCATAATTTGAGGTCAGGTGGACTACTTCAGCGCGGTCGCGGCCATCCATCGAACTGCGAAAAGGGAAGAAGTTGTTCGGGGGCGAATCGTGAGGTGGTAATGGATTGGTGAGTGTGCCTTCGAAGTCCGGCGACCAGATTGCGCTTCCGATGCGATCGGTGGTGTCCTGTTCGTCTATCGTGCCCTTATCGCCTCGAATGCCGAGTCTCGTGTGCCATAGCTCCGTATGCCGGGTACCGTAGTCGACAGGATCGACGGAGTGCGCCCATCCGCCACGCTCTGTTGGCGAGAGGTAAAGACGATAGGGCATCTCGATCGCTGTTGCGTAGCCAGGAGTGTCAGGATTAGTGGGATCGACAATGGGAGGAACCGGTGTAGTTCCTGTGTTGGTCTTCTTTGGAGCGGCGTCAGTCTTTGCTGTTGCCGCGATGATTGGCAGCCACTCCCTCCAGGAGAGCAGGCCCTCAAAATTGAAGGGGATACTTTTGACCGAGTTTGGGAGCTCGAAGACCAGCTGTGAAGGCCCCGAAAGCCGGCATTTCACTGGGACGGACTGCGGGTCGCCCGTCCTGTTGTTTATATCTGGGTCCAGCGCTACAGGTGTTATACCGTCGTGAAGTTCTACGGGGCCAAGCGGAGGCGGGGCGCCCGCCGGCGGTGGATTTACGAGATATTCGAAGAAGGCTTCCTCCACCACATGCTGCGGAGGAAAGATAACAGTGACTCGTGGAGTTCTCCCGGGGATGGGTCTGCAGTGTATCTGTTTTCCGGATGGAGGAGGAGAATAGGGAGTTTCAGCGGGCGGGATGTGTTTGCGGGGACGGACGCTGGCGTCGATGCAGGTTTCAAGCCGCATGTTCTCAAATCGAAACCGAAGCTGAAACTGATCCTGAGGGCGAAGGAGTCTGAATTCGTGGTCGCAGGTGAGATCGAATGCAAGTTTGTTTTCCCAGGGAGTGAGGTGCAGCCGTCCCAGGAGATGCTCAACCGGCTGAATCCCTGTGGCCCAGTTGAAGTGCACAGGATGCTGCCCGTTGAAGGTCATCTTGAGGTTTGAGTCCGCTCCACAGGAGATATCCGCGCAGAGCGCCTTCGGAGCGACCGATGGAACTGCGGGCCGGCTCGTTCCGCCGGTTTGAAGCGAGTCGATTAACTCAAAGTGTGGATGCTCGCCGCCGCCCGTGAGCATCAGGCTTATTTCTGGTGTGTGGGCCCACACGGGTTCAGTCGAAACATTGGCGATGAGTGCGGACTGAACCTCGTCGCCCTCCATACTGAAGGCCATTCGCGGGTGATCGAGTTTCATTCGGAACGGTTCACGGGTGTCCGACAGAAGACCGCCGCCAGGATGAAGGTATAGATCGCCCGGGCTGTGTTCCATTCCTCGCAGCAATGCTGTCTGGACCAGCTCGCCGTCACGGCGGAGACCTTCTACACAAAGCTCGTCAAAGAGACTGGACTCGTGCTGCAATGACCAGCCTTCTGCAGCCTGCCGATTAAGTGAAACGTTCCAGGAATGATCTTTTCGCGCAAAATCGAAGTGCGTCCGCTCGACGGGTGTTCCCGCTGCAAGCTGACTCACTGGCTGCGCGGAAATGCTCCAACTCGAATAGGGTAAGGCGTGGGGAAGATTTTTGAGTCTGACCTCGCCCGGTCCGCTTAGAGTTACATTCCATGCAGGCGAAAATGAGGCAGCCGCTTTGCTTGACTGGCGAATGGTCATCCCGTCAATCGGCCTGAATACTCCCGCCTGCAGGGTGCCTCGCCCTGTTGATTTTCCGAGCAGCCACGGTAGCAGATCAGTTTCGAAATCCAACCCGCACTGCATCCTGATTTGCAGAACCCAGACGCCCGCGCGCCTTGCGAAGACCGCTTTTAAGTCCGCTGGAAAGCTTGTCCCGGGAAAAGTTGCGTTCAAAAGTTCAAGCTCGACGAGGTCTCCAGTGCGATCCAGCCGGACCGACGCATTCTCCCCGAAATGCGCCGCTGCGATGGTCCACCGAACGTGCTGCCCGGTTAATATGTATACGGTTCGCCCCTGCCGCGCAATGGAGAATCCTTCCCCGCGCAGGTAGGAGGGGATCGCCGTCGCCGCAACGCCAATTCCAGACAGCTGCAGGAATGCGCGCCGCGATATGTCGTGACTTGAAGAGTCCTGATGTTTGCCCTCTTCGGCGGTCGACGAAATGACTTTTCGATCTCTTAGAAATGTCAGATTGAAACGAGCATCGGACATAAGCCACCTGTAGCAGACTTACAGTCTGTGGCCTGAGATTTGGAGAAAGCATGATTTGGAAAGTGCGAAGGAGATGCGTTGATTCCTGGGAAACAATACCTCGCATATTGCTGTCGTGCAATGAGTTTCGAAGTGCCCGGTGTGGAAAACACGGAACCAATCTATCGATGAGACCGGGTGAGAAAGGATCAGAGCCGGCGAAGCTGACGACGCGATGTAATTGAAAAATCTGATCAAAACTCAATTGGTTCGACAAGGCCGACCGCACAGTTAGCAGCGGTGGAAATTTTTTGGGTGCAAGACACAGCAGCCTATGTCGGAGTCCGGAGAGTATTGAGCGACGTTCGTTCCGTTGTTCCACTATTGCGGACCGACGAGGCGGGATCAGACTCTCAACTACCGCGCGAACGATAGCGGCATCGACCCCGCCTTCTACGCTGATCAAAGCTCGGCCAGTAATCTCGATGTTGATGCTGACTCCAGATGTCGCAAGCGCGTTTTGCTCTATCGATGCGCGGCGGATTGGAATTGTTGTAATGGGCGATGTGGGTGTTGCAAGCCATGTGGGCGATCTACTGAGGCAGTCGGGAATCGTTTCGTATATTGATCCCACTGGAATTGTGTAGTGGTATTGCCGGGATTCAGCAAATCACCGCGCGATATCTCGAGGTAGGACTTGGAGTTCGCCAACGCACCTGAAATGCCTTTGACCATCATCGCGTTCCGGACACCCGGCACAGAGAATGGTGAAAAGAGCAGATTTTCCTGTGGACAAGGCTATACCGAAGGACGCTTTGCGGTAAAAGGCCGGCATACGCCGTGACGGGCTCCGTCACCGGGATATCGGAAAGACTGCCAACGATGTGGCGTTGTGATTTCACATTAGCTGTTGATTGAAGGCCAATGCGGTTATTGACCTCCTATCGCTTTCGGATTGGGGCCGGTGATCGGCCACCGTTTAGGAACGGGGGCAGCTAAGCAGATGCGAGCGGGTCACTCATCTTCGCGTTCGCGAACGTCGGGTGACCCCGGTTTGACTGTTTTGGTGAAGACTCGAGATAGGGGTGAGTGTAGGCTATCTCTGGAGCTGAAGTTTTCAACCCAAATTCAACCCATCCGTGAAACTCCTCCAAACTTCCGAGAATTACTATCAACTACTCGTGGTAACCAACCATGCCAGCTAACTCTATGTAAATACTGCATTTAAGAACTCATAACCCAAAGGTCGCTGGTTCAAATCCAGCCCCCGCAACCAAAGAATCAATAACTTACGATAATTGGCCGCTTTCGGTAAGTCCCCGTTATCCCCCAATAGGAACAGACTGCAATTTACTGGACAGTCGCAGTGGCCGCATCTGCGGGCAAATCCTGCGAGTTTGGGCCGAACACCAGTCCAACAACCTGACTGTTTGCACGGCGTTTAGTTTCCGTCATGGCCCGTCCGTAGACATTCATCGTCGTCTGGATCGAAGCGTGACGCATCAGTTCCTGCTGCACCTTCATTGGAGCACCCGTCTCATCGAGCCAGGAGCGATAGCTGTGGCGAAAAGTGTGCCACCCAATATCCTCTCCAAGCCCGGCGAGCTTCGAAGCCCGTTTGATCTGCGACTTCTGCAAGCTCTCCTGGTGGTACGGCCTCCCTGTGACTGGATTGGCAAAAAGCCAATCCTCGTCTCTGGGGAAGATTGAAACGGAGCGCCACTGCAACAGCACCTCCGCAAGACGAGCATCGAGCGGAACATCGTCTCTCGAATATTCCGTCTTCACATCGTCCACCCTGCCACCAACCACGCTTCTCTGGACCAAAACAGAGCGATCCTCGAAATTGAAGTCGCCCCATTGCAAGCCCAGAATCTCGCTGACGCGAAGGCCCAGGCACTGTGCGACCAACACCATCGTCCGGTATGGTTCGCCCAGATGCTTGAGCAGCTCAAAAAATTGGCCCACGTCAAGGACCCGTGGCCGCTTGAGCCGCTTGCTTCCATCTTTCACGCGCACCAGAGAAACAGGGTTCTTGCCGAGTTCGACAATGCCCCACCGCTCCGCACACTTGAAGACCAGGTGCATGATTCCCCGTACATGAGTCTTTGACTTTGGAGCCAGTGACAAATCGCGCAGCCACTGTTCCATCGCCATCGGCTTCAGCTTATCCACGGGGTGCTCTCCCCAACGTGGGCGGATGTGGACTCGGATGTTTGACAGGTGCGATTTCCGAGTCGAGTAACGCTCTGAGAGTTCCTGCTCGATATAACGGTCGA
>Ga0302319_10009075_pt1 | contig 19220 bp, 13 predicted proteins | sample Bog_T0_2_FD_203319 | JGI IMG/M metagenome (GOLD analysis project Ga0302319, IMG submission 203319) | Peat permafrost microbial communities from Stordalen Mire near Abisko, Sweden - Bog_T0_2 | ecosystem: Environmental > Terrestrial > Soil > Wetlands > Peat | place: Sweden: Abisko, Stordalen Mire... | reverse complement strand
CATAATGATGAAGTTCGCCTTTAATCCTCATGTCCAGCACAATTGACCAGTATCGAGATGCCAAGTCGCAGTACTTAAAACTTCGTGCCGAGGCTAAAAAAGACCTCCTGCGCCGATTTCAGGAACTCGCCAATGAACTCCTTCTCATTCAGCGAGAGCTAGCGGAAGATTTTGACCATAAGGTCGCGATGCCGGCTAAAGGCAAGAAGCCCAAGAAAGCCGCGCATCCACCAGCGCCCACACCGGTTCGTGCAGCGGCTCCGCCATCGAAAGCGCACGCGCCTGCTTCAGCAGCTAAATCCACGCCTTCTTCTTCCAAGAATTCCGCTGCGAAAGACGCGCCTCTCTTTGCCGTCAAAGATGATTTCTCGGCCGAAGAAGCGAATATCCTGAAGCACATCGATAAGAACAAGAAAAAGCTCGCTGAAGCGCAGGCTGCCGGCAAAGCTACCAAGCCCATTGAAGATCGCTTATACGAACTGGAAGACGAGTTGCGGCTGGTGCAGTCGAAGAACTAATCTGCGCCGCGGTCAACGTGAGTAAAGCTGGAACGCGGCCCAGGTATAAGGTAAATTTCTTTCTCTCGCCATTTCCAGCTTCGCTTCGTGCAGTGCTTGGTCCGGCGGTTCATGTTCATGTAAATGGCTGTAGAACTTCTTCATTAGCTTAGACGTGGAACCGACTTCCACTGGCCAGAGGCTGGCGACTACATTCCTCGCCCCGGCGCTTAGCACTGCCCAACTTAATCCGACGAGCCCCTCACCAGGAATGTTCTTGGCTCCGGCGCTCTGGCAGGCGGAGAGTGTCACTAGAGTTGCTCGGAGGCCCAGTTCCGCTACGTCGCGAGCGGAAAGTTTGTAATCGCCGCCTTTGGCTTCGGGCGACAACACAACGTAGGAATCCAGCGGACTCTGCGGATTGGAGATGGCGTGCGCGGAGACATAAATCCAGGAATAGGGCCGGGTTTTCGCTTTTTTCAAGAAGCTGGTCGGAGTCGCATCCCCTTTCTTCAGTACATCGCTAGCGGGGTAAAGCTTATTCAGATAATCCACGTCCTCAGGGCTGAGCGGCGGCAGTTTCTCCTGAGATGTAGGTACGACATCTCCCACCAAGAGGATCGATGCCGGATCTCGCTTCGGCTGCGACTCAGTGGTGAGCTGTGCCAAGGAGGGGCTAACGGTAATCGTAACGTCTTCTATCCAATAGTGAGGCTTGTTGCCGGGCGGTATCAGCGTTTCGAAGTTGAGACTGGAAAGCGCACCATCGGGAATGATGATCACATTGCTTTTTAGCGGAATCCACTGCGCAACGGGAGCGACGAGGAGATTGTATAGTTGCGGACCGCCTTGGTCCCCTTGGATCGGTTGTTGCTGGTCGCGGATCCGTTCGTTGTGGACAGCGATGAGTCTTTCAACTCTTTCAAACGTGCCAGCCGGAAGCGCGAACATGTGGGTAGCTTCTCCGGTAGTGATCCACATATGGCAATCTTTCGGCGTGATCGAATAAGAGAGGATGACCGAGTTCTTTGCGCGCGCAATCTTTAAAAAATCGACGGTTGGGCTGGGCAACGCAGACCGATTCAACTTTTCCGCGAGCATCCGCGCATGGCCCGCTTCCGCTACGCGCAACGCTTCATTGGGCTGATTGTGATCTATGAGAAATTGAACGTATTTCTCATAAATTCCCTTTAGCTGAAGAAAGTAAGTGAGCCGATAATCTGCTGCCCTGATGGCACTGCGGGCTCCATCGGCAGTTCTAAGTGCCGTTCTGAATTCTCTATCCGCCTCCTGGTTGCGCTTCTCAGTCGTGAATAGCTGAGCCTTTTCGACGTGCACTTGCCACTGAATTTCAGCGTCTTTTTTGTTTGCCGGATCGTTCTGTAGTGAGTTTAGGCCCTGTTCTGCTTCTCCAGGCCGGTTACTCAGGCGGTTCAACCTCGCCTGATTGAGTTGCACCCGCTTTCTAACGTATAGACTTATGTCCGATGTGGTCCTCTTGAGTGCTTCTTGTTGAAGTAACTGCGCCCTTTGATAGTCGCTTGTCTCCGTATAAAGCATCGATAGTTCGGTACGCCCAAGGATCGAAAAGTTGACATCGTTTGTTTCATCTGCGATTTTGATGGCCTTCTCGTATTCCTTGCTGGCGTCTGGGTATTTCTTCAGCAAGAAATATGTTCTGGCGTGATGCTCAATATGACCGCCCCAAACCTGGCGTTCCAGGGTAGTAATTTTATCGCCGAGACTTAGGTAGTAAGCATCCGTCTCGTCGAACTTCTTGAGCGCGTTGTCTGTATCAGCTAAATTGAGGTAGCAAAGACCCATATTGCCGAGCGAATTGCCATCCAGCCGGGTGAGCCCATCGGCGTGGCTCAGCCGCAGACAGGCTTGAAATTGCTCTAGACCTTCTTCAAAACGGAACTGATCGTTGAAACAGTTTCCGCGCAGGAAGGGAATCAGCGTTTCCCACGCCTTGTCTTGGCAACTTCTTGCTGGATTGGTCCCCCGCGCTGCCGATTGCTCGGCCAGCGAGAACTGCTGCAAGTCGCGAAGATTTTGGCCCCGCTGCTGAACCCAAAGTTCTGCCTCCCAGCAAGGGTCCTGTGTGATAGCGGAAATATTCCTAACAGCGACGTCAAAGAACTTTTCAGCATCTCTGGATTTTTCTCGCCGATAGAGCAGATATCCTTGAAGAGCCGCACGCCGTGCCGCTGTCTCCTGTGGCGTAATTCCCGCGGGCACCTCGAGATTTTGAAGCGTCCTCACTTCGTTCGCTGCTTCCGGTGTTTCAACGTTGTCCAGTAGCAGTACAGCATGCAACATACGAAAGCGCCAACGCCAGGCATCGGAGAATTGATTCTGTGATTTGAAACCTTTTTCAGCAAGAGCCTTGGCTTCGTCTGACTTGAGATGCCGGAGCCTGTGTATTTCCGCCTGAAAGGCTACTGGGTCTTGCCCGCTGACGAGCTTGTCACCCAAGGAAACGAATGTCCCCACCACTAGCGCAGCCAGCAAAAAGAAACGAAAAATCAGAACCATCTAACCGCCACAGGTACGAGCTATTGTAAGCTGTGGCGGTCGAAGATGGCTATTTTTTCGGTCTGCTTATTTTCTTAGTAACCGTTTTTCCCGTTGGCGGAGGCATTTGCAGCCGAGACCGAGCCGCTCTGCGGACAACCCAACTCAACTCGAATCATGCTCAAGACGACTTTACCGCCGTACTTGAATTTTTCGCCCAGATGAACGGTGCCAAACTGCCGAATCGGTATCTTTTGATGGTGCTCACCTTTGAAGATCAATTCACGTTTGCTTTCCGAATTCATCACCATGAACCCGGCTTCTTCTTCTTCCGGACTTTCTAGTTTGCAGTCATAGCACACGCCGTTAATTTTCAAATTATCGAAATGGGACCCGGAAATGAAAAAATGGGCCGGATGATAGTCGCCCTCGGGATCGGAGAGGAATGCTGGATTTCGCCGGAATCCTTTGCGAGAGGTGTCTACGTCTTCTAGTCTCTTTGGAAAGAGCGACGTCACCTTCGCTACCACGCGGTCGGCCGTCACAATGTCGAGAATATTAAGTTTCTCTACTGTGGCGATTGCCGAGCTGACGAAATGATCGTCACGCTCTTCGCCGAGCACAGTCGCCGAAGCGCGGCCTACCCGCACAATCTCGGCCGCACCGACAGCAAAGTGCAGGGCTTCCTTCGTGTGCGAAATGTATCCGCCTGTAATGGGCAGCGAGGCCCCTGGTCCATCCGTTAGAAATGTCTTTGTTGGCTTCTCAAGCGTTGCACCGATGGATTGTGCATAGGCTGAGTAAATAAATCGTTCTCTATCTTCATCTTCGTTTTGCACTGTCGCGTCACCTTAATGGATATTGAAGTAATACTGCCCAATTTGCGGACCCTCTTTTGCTTCTTGTGTTGCCAGTCCGTAAACTAAAACGTTGTAAGAACCGGAGTCGAGCAGCCGGCGTTGGACTTGCAGGGAAAGGTGGTAATCCTCCGGTGCTTCGAGGACTTGAGACAGAGGTTGTCTCCCTTCACCCATGATTACGACACGGTAGAAATGCGACAGTGCTTCATCAGGGGGCAAATTTATCTCTATCGTTACCGAAGGCGTGTTTACCGCTTTACCCTCCGCGGGGCCGCCTTTCACTGCTTGCTGAGCAACAATGGTGGTATTCGCCGCCAGCACCGGTGCCGAAAGTTCCATGTGCTGAAACATTACCAATCCCAACAGTGCGGCAGTGATGGGGGCCAGAATCGGCAGCGCCAACCGCCGCCACCAAGGTTCCCGAACCATTTTGGGGACCGCTTTGGGAACCAGTAAGGACTGCTCCACCGCCACGCCGCATGCGCATTCCTGGCAGTCGAAGTAATGTTCCTCAAAACGTTGCTCTTGATCAGGCGTCAGATCTCTGAGAACGTATAGCTCCACCGCGTTCGTTTCGATCGCTTCCTCATGCGACATGGGGTTCGAGGTTTCGTAGTCATACGGTTTAAGATCTTTGTTAAGATGGCGGGTCGATTCACTCATAGTGATTTAGCTCTTTTATTAGTGCTTTTCGATAAGCGTCTTCTATAAAGTGATGTCCAGTTTTTATCTAAATCGTTTCACCTATCGAAGCATGATCGAACGGAGAACTCCCGAAATATTTTTCCCACTCTTCTCGAAATCGCTGCAGCGCCCGGCAAAGAATCAGTCGTAGATTATCGATCGTTGTTTTCATGGCAAGCGCGGCCATCCGCCTATCCTGCTCCCAAAGGTACACGCGCTCAATGGCTTCGCGATATCTCTGAGGAAGTTTTTCGAGAATAAACTCCACTCGCGACTTATCCAACTTGCTAATCAGACGCGCTTCAATCGACTCCCGGCGATCTTCGAATTTCGACATATCGACATCCGTCACAGCACCCTGATTTCTGCGGCGGCTGTACTCTTGCAAAAGAAGATTGTGACAGATGCCGAATAGGTAACCCGGCAGTTTGTGAGGTTCGCGTGGCTCGCCCGCATCAATCCGTTCGAAGGCTTTGGCAAACACGTCTTGCACCACGTCGTCGCTATCCGGGCCGTGGAAAGAATGTCGTACCTTGTTGCGAATCGGAATGTAGAAATAATCGTAGAAATGGTTCTGCGTCTGCCGATCCTTGGCTCGCAAGCGAGCAAGGTAGTCGTCGTCGAAAATGAAATTCGTGTTCAAGAGAGTTACCTCTGCATCGCAATTGTCTGGTCGGCGCTCAACCCTCGTCGCCGGACTTCTTATCTGGTGCAGTGACCTTAGAACGACGAACGTTGCAGTCTTTGGAACCTTTTTTTGGGTTATTTTTGTAGCGAATGTGAAATAGATTACGCTTTTGGCGTTTCTTCAACTCGGACGGTGAAATAATGACGGAGTGCAGTGCTCCTTAAAGCTTTGCTTGATCTTCGCCGCCACGGTGTTAACGAACGCCGCCACGCCCACGCTTGACCTGCAATTTGCGCAGACTGTGCGTCCTTTTGTCTTAAAGTACTGCGCCGGCTGTCACAGCGGAACCATGCCTGCTGCCCAATTTGATCTCAGTTCGTACACTAGTAAAGATACGGTGACCGCCGATTTTGCGCGTTGGACGCTTGTGATGGACCGCCTCACTGCAAAGGAGATGCCTCCAAAACCGATTCCGTCTCCGCCAACCGAAATAACTCAGCAGGTCATCGCTTGGATCCAAGCCGTGCGCGCCGAAGAAATCAAGAAGTCAGCCGGCGATCCAGGGCTTGTGCTTGCGCGCCGCCTGAGCAACGCCGAGTACAATTACACGATTCGTGACCTGACCGGGAAAGATTTGCAGGTCACACGCGAGTTTCCGGTGGACCCCGCCAATACCGCAGGTTTCGATAATTCCGGCGAGTCTCTCACCATGTCTCCGGCCCTGCTCAATAAATATCTGCAAGCCGCGCGTGAAGTCGCCAATCATATTGCGTTCAATCCTGGCGGCATCGATTTCGCGCCGTTTCCGATGCTTGTCGAGACCGACCGGGAAAAGTACTCAATCCAACGAATCATCAATTTCTACAAGCAGCAGCCCACAAACTACGCCGATTATTTCGAAGCCGCTTGGCGTTTCCGTCACAGGAAGCCGCACACCACTCTGGCAGCGCTTGCTTTAGAAGCTAAACTGAGTCCGAAATACTTGCCGATGGTCTGGAAGATTCTGCATGATTCGGATCCGGTGGGACCGATTGCGAAGCTGCAGAAAATGTGGCTCGACCTGCCAGCGCCGGGAACGGCGGAGGTTAATCAAGTTCACGTGAAATGCGTGGAGATGAGCGATTTTGTGGCGAAGATCCGCGCTCATACCGCCATGCAGTTTGCGGCACCCGTTGTAAAGGGGTTGCCCGCCGGCTCGCAGCCACTGTTGAACTGGAAATTGCGCGAGTTCGCGGCCCACCGGCGCGACAGCGATCCAAACGATCTGCGCAGTGATACGGACCCGCCGCCCATTGTTCCCGAAATCCCCAAGTATCCGGGTTTACACCGAGAAGCCGCACCACGTTGGGCGGCCCTTTCGGCCAAAGCGCGCGCCGCTGATAACGATCTCATCGTTCCCGCGGGCGAACGCAAGCGCTACGAAGCTGCGTTTGAGCGCTTTGCCAATGTCTTCCCCGATACCTTCTATGTCACGGAGCGCGGCCGCTACTTCCCCGACGATTCCGAAGATAAAGGCCGTCTGTTAAGCGCCGGTTATCACAGTGTGGTCGGTTTCTTCCGCGACGATACGCCGCTTATGGAGCTAATCCTGGATGCGGACGGGCAAAAGGAATTGAATCGCCTGTGGGATGAATTTGATTTCATTGCGCATTTCACGGAACGAACTTGGGTGCAGTATTTCTTCAATCAGAGCGGCGAAGTGCAGGGTAAAGGCGCTGAGGCTGCTTCGGAACGGCCGACCGATCACCAAGTCACCGATGAGCCTGTCATCTCGGCTATGCGCGATGCTTACTTGAAAAAGGCGTTGGACGATCCGAAGAACGATCCCATTGCCGCACGGGCAATCCGCGAGCATTTTGACGGAATAGATGCCACGCTGCGCCGCTTGGAAAAGGAGCGAGCCGATGCAGAGCCGAAGCAATTGGACGCACTGCTGAGGTTTGCCGCGCGAGCCTACCGGCGGCCGTTGTCAAAAGCAGAACGTGATGACTTGCTCTCCTACTATCACGAATTGCGCAGCAAGAACGAGTTATCGCACGAAGACGCCATGCGCGATGCTGTGGCCAGCGTGCTGATGGCGCCTGATTTCCTTTATCGCATTGATCTCTCCGCATTCACCGCGTCGCCGCAACACTCCGTTGTTCAGCCGTTGTCTGGTTATGCGCTGGCCAGCCGGCTGAGCTATTTTCTCTGGAGCAGCATGCCTGATGATGAATTGCTCAGGCATGCGGCCGCCGGCGATTTGGAGAAGCCGTCAGTACTACTCGCGCAAATGCGGCGCATGCTGAAAGATCCGCGCGTGCGGGGAATGGCCACCGAGTTTACCGCCAACTGGTTAGGTACGCGCCAATTTGAGACGAATAACTCGGTAGATCGCGCGCGCTTTCCAACCTTCAATAACGAACTGCGCGAGGCCATGTTTCAAGAGCCCATCCGCTATGTGCAAGATGCGATCTCGCAAAACCGGTCGGTGCTGGATCTGGTGTACGGAAATTACACGTTCGTGAATCCGGTGCTGGCGCAACACTACGGCATAACGGGCATTACAGGCGACGCTGAAAATTGGGTTCGCGTGGACGATGCCGCCCGTTATGGCCGCGGCGGGATTTTGCCGATGGCCGTCTTTCTTACCCAGAATTCGCCGGGGCTGCGAACCAGTCCGGTGAAGCGCGGCAACTGGGTCGTGCAACGCGTGTTGGGTATTCGTGTTCCTCCGCCACCGCCCGTTGTGCCCGAGTTGCAGAGCGACGAATCGAAATCGGATTTGCCGGTGCGCGATATGCTGGCTCGGCATCGCCAGAACCCTGTGTGTGCGGCCTGTCATTCGAAGTTCGATTCTTTTGGTCTGGCGTTTGAAGGTTACGGACCGGTAGGCGATGCCCGCGCCAAGGATCTAGCGGGGCGTCCTGTGGATACAGCGGTCACCTACCCTGGCGGAATCGACGGCACAGGTTTGATCGGATTAGAGAACTTCATTCGCGAACACCGGCAAAATGAGTTCGTCAACAGCATCAGCAGAAAGCTCCTGGCGTATGCGCTTAACCGCTCTCTGCAACTCTCCGATGAATCATTGATCGAGCGCATGGAGACGAAAGATTTGCACTTCCAGTCGTTAATAGAGACGATAGTAACCAGCCCCCAGTTCCTGAATAAACGAACGACCCTCTCGAAAGGTGAGACCGAATGAGACGTCCTATTTCCCGCCGGACCGTATTACGCGGCGCAGGTTGCACCATGGCCCTGCCGTGGCTTGAATCGCTGCACGCTTTAGCGGATACACCGGCGCCTGGAGAGTTTCCAAAGCGCTTCGGTGTAGTGTTTCTGGGCAATGGCATAAACGAAGATCATTGGAGCGCCGAAGGTCAGGGCGCGGCCATGACATTGAGCAAGACGCTGCAGCCGCTGGAACCACTGAAACAGAAGATCAATGTCATCGACGGTCTCTATGTAAAAGCCTTGACGGGGCAGGGAATTCATCCGGCGCAAACGGGCAGCTTGCTATCGGGCGCGCATATTTCGAAAGGCGCGATCATCCACTCGGGCATCAGTGTCGATCAGCGCATTGCCAATCATGTAGGCGAAGATACTCCGCAATCGAGCATCGTGTTGGCGTGTGAACAGCCCATGACCGGCTATCACGAAACGAACTTTTCGATGGCGTACAGCTCGCATATTTCCTGGCAAAGTCCGGATTCGCCGGTGCCGGTTGAAGTGTACCCGTCGCTCGCTTGGGACAATCTGTTTGACAATCGCGGGAGCTTGCTGAATCTCAGTATTCTCGACCGGGTCAAAGACCGCGCACAGGCATTGAGTCAGCGCGTCAGTTCAACCGATAAAGGCAAATTGGATGAGTATCTGACGAGTGTCCGCGAAGTGGAGAAGCGCGTGGAAGGCATGCGCAAAGGCAAGGCGGACGCAGAGGACGCGGCGAAGGCAAAGAACACGATCGCGGCAACGATGGACCGTCCCGCTAACGGGCTTCCGGAAGACTTGCGCGAACATGCCCGCTTGATGTGCGACATCATTGCCATTGCATTCCAAACGAATAAGACACGGGTGGCGTCGCTCATCATCTCGCGCGATCTTTCCGCCATGTACTATCCGTTTCTAGACGTTAAAGATGGGCACCACGCGGCGTCGCACAACAACAACTCGGACGGCTATGAACGGATTGCCCATTTTCATGTCAGTCAATATGCCTACCTTGCCGCTAAGCTGGACAGCATGAAGGAGGGCGACGGCACGGTTCTGGACAACACGTGCCTGATGTTCCTTTCGAACCTTTGGATAGGGCGGAAACACGACAATTTCCGACTGCCTCTGGTTTTAGCCGGCGGTCTGGGCGGCACGCTCCAAACGGGACGTACTCTCAACTATCTGAACGAACCGGATGAGAAGCGCAAGATGTGCAGCTTATACCTCTCGTTGATGGATCGCTTCGGTGTGAAGCTCGATCAGTTTGGCGATTCTCAAACACGGTTAGAGCGTCTTTAAGGATTACTCCACTGCCCGTCGGAGACGTTCCAAGGGGAGGAATAATTCGTGCCAACCGAGCCAAGAATGACGATCTGATCGTTGAAGCTGCCAGAGTGGGAAACGGACAGATCTAATTGAAATTCGCCGCCCGCTAGAGCGAAGCGATAAGCGGTAAGTTGGACGGTTCCCAACGTGACCGGCGTGCTGAGCGTGATGGTGCTACCGCTGGGCGTCAACGCAAGCAACGGCCAGGGAGCCGCAGCAGTCTGGTTGACGATGTATAGGTCAAAGCCACCGGACCCATCCGTTTCCACGTAAATCGCGTACTCCGTGGCGCCGCCCGCCGTCGGGTTGAAAGCAGCCTCAAGAAAGGACAGCTGTGACGCACCGCTCGGAATGTAGCCGCGCAACGGCAATACGACGGATGCGCCGCTATATGTTTGGAATCCGCTGCCGTAAGTTCCAAGGTACGTTGTGAAATTGCTGGGAGTGGCTGCGGAAGAACCCGTGCCGCTGATCGCCACCGTTTGTGGAGAGCCTGTTGCGTTATCTGCGATGGATAGAGTCGCTGTTCTGGTACCCGCAGCGGCGGGATCGAAAGTCACAGAAATGGTGCAGTGGCTTCCCGGAGCTACGCTGGCAGTGCAGCCGTTGACTACAGTAAAGTCGCTGGCGTTGGTCCCAGACACGGACGCGGAGGAAACCGTTAGCGCCGCACTGCCGCTGTTGGTAACGGTAAGTGTCTGACTGGCGCTGCTACCCACACTTTGGCTGCCAAAATTTAGCGTGGTGGGTGAAAGCGTGACGGCTGGCACCGAGGCGGCCGTCGATATCCACTCTCCATCGGAGACGTTCCAAGGCGACGAATAGTTGGTGCCGCTCGAGCCAAGGATGACGATTTGATCGTCGAAGCTGCCAGACCGGGTGAGAGAAAGATCCAATTGAAACTCGCCGCCCGCTAGAGCGAAGCGATAAGCGGTGATCTGCACCGTTCCCAGCGTGATTGGCGTGCTGAGCGTGACGGTGCTACCGCTTGGGGTCAACGCCAGAAGAGGCCAAGGCGCTGCGGCCGTCTGGTTGATGATGTAGAGGCCATAGCCGCCGGCCCCATCCGTTTCAACATAGACTGCGTACTCAGTTGCTCCGCCTGCCGTTGGGTTGAAAGCCGCTTCCAAAACGGACATCTGTGATGCACCGCCTGGAATGTAGCCGCGCAATGGCAACACAACAGATGTGCCGCTATATGTTTGGAATCCGCTGCCGTAAGTTCCAAGGTATGTTGTGAATTTAGTGGGAGTGGCGCTGGGAGAGCCCGTGCCGCTGAGCGCAACGGTCTGAGGCGAGCCCGTAGCGTTGTCAGTAATAGATAGGGTCGCCGTTCTGCTGCCGTTGGCGGACGGATCAAATGTCACGACGATACTGCAATTGGCGCCCGCGGCCACGCTGCTGGTACAGCCGTTAGCGGCGGTGAAATCGCCGGCGTTCGCTCCGCTGACTTGAACGGAAGTTACAGAAAGGGGTGCACTGCCGCTATTGGTCACGGTCAGAGTTTGAGTGGAGCTTGTTCCTGGAGATTGGTTTCCAAAGGTCACGCTGATCGGTGATAGCGTGACTGCAGGCGCGGTTGACGAGCTGCCTGACCACCGGCCATCGGAAACGTTCCAGGGGGAAGAATAATTCGTGCCACTCGATCCAAGAATGACGATTTGGTCGTCGAAGCTGCCAGACCGGGTGAGAGAAAGATCGAGTTGAAACTCGCCGCCCACTAAAGCGAAGCGATAGGCGGTGATCTGCACGGTTGCCAGCGTGATCGGCGTGCTGAGCGTAATGGTGCTACCGCCTGGGGTCAACGCCAGAAGAGGCCAAGGCGCCGCTGACGTTTGGTTGATGATGTAGAGGCTATAGCCGCCGGCCCCATCCGTTTCCACATAGACCGCGTACTCGGTTGCGCCCCCTGCCGTTGGGTTGAAAGCGGCTTCCAAAACGGACAACTGTGATGCACCGCTCGGAATGTAGCCGCGCAATGGCAACACAACAGACGTGCCGCTGTAGCTTTGAAAACCACTACCGTAAGTTCCTAAATAGGTGGTGAAGGCGGTGGGCAAGGTGGCCGAAGAGTTGGTCAAGTTAAAGGATGCCGGTGTCAGACCGGAGGCAGAAGCGGTTACGGTGTAGGAACCGGAGATAGCATTCGCCACAGGAATTGGGCTTACCGCGACTCCCGAAGAATTGGTGACGGCCGTAGTGGAAGTGACGCCCGAGAATGTGGCGCTAGCGCCGCTAGACGGTGCAGTGAACGTGACGCTCACACCACTCACGGGATTTAAACCGGCATCAGTGACAGTCGCCTGTAATGCGCTGGCGAAAGAGTTGGAAAGAGAAGTGGTTTGGGGCGTGCCCGCCGTGGCGGTAATTGTGGCGGGCGCTCCGGTTGTGCCGGTAACAATGGAAATCTGCCAGCCAATGAACGACCCCACGTTGGGATCTGCCGCGTCGGTGATGGTAAGCCGCCAAGTGCCGCCGCTGACGCTTATGCCGGCGAACGCGTAGGACAGATTGGTTTTGGTGCCGCCGGTGGTGCTAGTGAAATATTGGCCGTTGTTGATGGTATCGGTGCTGACGCCGGGGATGGAATCGGCATCGCCGTAGGGAGTTGTGCAAACGGGTGGGTCGGAACAATTCGCCACGTTCCAAATGTTGCCGGAGTAATCAGTATTGAAAATATAGTTATCGCCGTTGCCTTGATTGTTGCCAAAATCGGCAGATGTGCCATAAGGATTGGCGGTGGTGGTGCCTATACGATTGACAATATCCACCGATTGAAGCGTGATGCCGGACGACGATATATACGAAAGATTGATCTGTAGATCGCCAGCAAAATCGTGCTGCAGGCCGAGTAAGGTGACCGTGACGGCGTTACCGGAGGCTACGGTACCGGGCGCGCTGAGGGCGATATCAGACGTGACGGTGCCTGAAGTGGTGGCTGGAGCTCCCGCGGGAATAGGACCGCCGGTTCCGGTGCCTTGCGTCGTACCAGAAAACGCTAAAAAAGGAACCGCCAGAATCGTCAGACTCAGACGACTTAACAAGCTCATAAAGCCTCGCCTCATTCTCTCAGTGTTGGGCTACAAATTCTTCCAAAAGATGGTTGTCGCACAGGGTGAACCGTCGGGCAGCAAGGCGAAGTTTGGAATGATTCCTGCAGCGGTCCAGCCTAAACGTTGATACAACCGTTCGGCGCTGCCACCTGTGGCCGTGTCGAGGACGAGAAGGGTCTTGTTGTTAAGACGGCTAATGCGCTCGGCATGTTCCATTAAAAGTGCGCCCACGCCCTGGTGGCGAGCAGAGCGGTGGACCAGCAACTTGGCGATCTCGGCCCGATGCGGTTGATTGGGTGGCATGGCGATTTGAACTTGGACAGTTCCAATCAGTTTCGAATCGGCAAAAGCGGCGAGTAATATGCGGCCGCCTTGTCTTACGTCATCCAGAACTTTGCTGAAAAATGCTTCCGCCGTTGACTGTAAGAGCGGTGGCATGAAGTGGACGGACGCTCCGCCTTCAACGCAATCGATGAGCACGGCGGCCAAACCTGCGAGATGCTCGCGCGCTTCGTCTACCGCTAATTGACGGATCTCAATCATAAAAAGATATTCTGACTCAATGCCTCCTGTGTTCCAAACTGCCGGCAACTGGACTGATGCCTTTCTAGACCCGATGCGCCACGTGGGCGATCCACTGGCGGATGGCGTGATCGAGAACCTATTTGCCAACAACTCGATTGACTCGGTGAATGCCTTAATGCGCGGGCTGATTGTGAACGAGTATCCCGAGCCGGCCAGTCTACCGCCGATCGTAGCCGACTATGTGAAGCAGTTGGATCAGTTGCCGGACTGGGCTGACGTAAGCAAGATGCAGATTGGGCAACAGGTGTTCTGGAAGTATGGCCCGCGCTTGATTCTGATTCTGCATTGCTATGCTCTGCCGTTTTGTTACGTAGGGAAGAACGGAGTGCAAGTGCTGGCGCTGAGTGGACGGCTCGGCAGCAATTCGATGCGGCGGATTCTGGAGACGGCGCAGCTGCTGGTGGACGTGATGTCAGCGAATGGATTGAATGGCGCGGATGGGCGGGCGCGGCGAACTATACAGAAGGTCAGGCTGATGCACGCGGCGATTCGGCATCTAGTAAAGCAGTATCCAGGTTGGAAGGCGGAGTTTGGACTGCCGGTAAATCAAGAAGACTTGACGGGCACGCTCATGGCTTTTTCCTGGATCTCGTTGGATGGGCTGCGCAGGATTGGTGTGCAACTCACACAGGAGGAATGGGACGCTTATTTGCATTGCTGGCAAGTGGTGGGACACCAACTGGGCATACGGGACGACATGATTCCGGCGGACAACGTTTCGGCGGAAGCCCTCTGCCAAGCGATCGCGCGGCGGCAGTTCGGGCCTTGCGCCGAAGGAAAAGCGATGACTAACGCGCTGATCGAGTCGATCAAATATCAGTTGCCCGGCGACGTCTTTGACGATGCACCGGGTCTATTGATGCGCTATTTCTTAGGCGAAGAACACGCGGCCATGATTGGTGTGGAACCGAGTTTGCTGGAGCGGAGCGGCTTGCGGAGCATCCTTACGCTGCCTTTGCAGGTTGGCGGTGAGGTGTTGACGGACTTGGTTCATGACTCAGGGGCCATTGCTGTGCTGGCCGAGAGGGTGGGTCAGGTGCTGATCAATTCGATTGTCTTGGTTCAGCGGGGCGGCAACCGGCCGACGTTCACGATACCCACTGAGTTGAAGTTGCAATGGGGCGTGAATTGGACGAGTTAAGCTGAGCCTGGGAAGAGAAAAAGGGGACACGCCTGCCACTCTTGATTCATTGTTTGGGGTGCGGGTGAACACTAGCCCGGAGTGTCCCCTTTTTCTTTCCTGTAGCTTGGAGTTCCCTTCCCATTAGTGCGGGAGTTCGCGGATCTTGGCGAAGTCGATGAAGCCGCGGGCTGGGTCGGTGCGAGTGAGGCGGACTTCAAGTTTGTCGCCGACATCAATGCCATCGATGCCTTGCATAAGACGGCCTTCCATGGGTGGGTTAATCACGCGGACGAACGTGCCCTTGTCGGTAACACCCGTGGCCATGGCGAGGAAAGTCTGGCCCACTTTGTCGCTCATGGCGACGGCGGCGATGCGCTTCTGCATAACGCGTTCCACTTTGCGGGCAGCGTCTTCGCGTTCAGTGCAGTGGTTGGCGATGGCGGTTAGTTCGTCATCGGTGTAAGGCGCGGGGGCGTTGGCCGAGAGGGCTTTGAGGATGCGCTGGGTAATCACGTCGGCAAAGCGGCGGTTGGGTGCGGTGGAGTGAGTGTAGTCGTGCGCGGCAAGACTGAAGTGACCGCCATCGTCGTCACCAGGGCGCTGCATCTTGTAAACGCCGGGACCGAGGAGCTTGATCACTGACAGAGACAAGTCAGCGAAATGATCGGGATCTGCCGCCTTCCTCTTAAGAAGGAATTCGTTGAGCGCTTTCACGTCGGGTTGGGCCGGAAGGGTGACGCCGGCGCGCTTCGCCAGTTCGACGATGCGATCCCAACGCGCTGGCTGCGAGACCACGCGGCGGATGGACGAGACCTTCTTATCGACGAAGGTGCGGGCCATGGCTTCGTTGGCGGCTACCATGAAATTTTCAATGAGCATGCCGCCGCTGTTTTTCGTATTGGCGACGAGTCCGGTGACTTGGCCGTTCTGAATGATGGGTGTGGTTTCGGTCCGTTCAAAACTCAGAGCGCCGAGACGATGGTGCGCTTCGAGCAAGCGCTGGGCGGCGGTGTTTTGCAATTTCAGCTGAGCTTGAAGATCGGGTGAGGCCGCGACTTTTGGTGGGGGAGCCGCAGTGCCATCAAGCCAAGGACCGACGCCGTTATACGTTAACTGAGCCTTGTTGCGAACGGTGGAGGCGTAGCTGCGAGCATCTGTGACTTCGCCATTCAGGCCAACGATAAATTCCGTGACAACAGCGGCGCGGTCTTCGTTCTCAAGTAGAGAAGTCAAGCCCGTGGACAGCTTCTCCGGGAGCATGGGAAAGGTACGAACTTCCGCGTAAACCGAGGTGGTTTCAGACTGGGCATGAGCATCGAGAGCGAGACCTTTACGGACGTAGGCATCAACGTCAGCGATACCGACGAGAACTTTGATGCGGCCATCTGGCAACTGTTCGGCGACTTCGATTTGATCCAGATCGCGCGAGGTGTCGTTGTCTATCGACGACCAGAGGAGGCCGCGCTGATCGATGGCGCCCAGCGTGAACGTGGGATTGAGAGCGTTCAACTCAGCGAGAGCGTCGGCGGGGAATGTTGGATGGAATCCGTTGTCGGTTACGGTTTGGAGTGCGGCGGCGGCTAGATCGTACATGGACTTGTCTGAGTTTACAAGGTGGGGTCGGATCTGCGCCTCGGAAGGACCACTTGCTGACGCGCGAGGCTCGGTACGGTGTGTGTTCGTGCTGTCCGGTTTAGACGACAATTTGGCGAAGCTTTTTGGCGCGGTTTGGGTCAGATTTGTCATAGACTGGTCAGTGATATGGCTATCGAACTCACGGTGAATGGCAAGGCGATGAGTGTAGACGCAGCTGCGGACACCCCGCTGCTTTGGGTGCTGCGCGATGTTTTGAACCTGCATGGGACGAAATACGGTTGTGGCATAGCGCAGTGTGGCGCGTGTACGGTGCATGTGAATGGCGAGGCGCGGCGTTCTTGCGTAACGCCGATTTCCACGGTGGCGAGCGCCAAGATCACGACGATTGAGGGATTGGCACCCAATGCTTCGCACCCGCTGCAGAAGGCTTGGGCCGAAGTGGACGTGCCGCAATGCGGGTATTGCCAGGCTGGACAGATTATGTCGGCTGCGGCGCTGCTTGAGAAGCATCCGAAGCCTACGGATGCGCAGATTGATGCAGCCATGGATGGGAATCTGTGCCGCTGTGGGACCTACGTGAGAGTGCGCGAGGCGATTCATAAAGCGGCCGGGATGAAGGGGGTTGCCTAAATGCGACTGACACGTAGAAGCTTTCTGCAAGCCGGAGCGATAGCGGGCGGGGGATTGTTTGTGGGCGCGTTTGAAGTGACGGCTCAGCAAGGTCCACCGCCGCCACCCACGTTTGATGCCAAGGCGTTTGTGAAGATTGCGCCGGATGGAACGATCACGCTGGTCTCGCGCAATCCCGAGATCGGGCAGGGCATCAAGACCATGCTGCCGATGTTGATTGCCGAGGAATTGGAAGTGGATTGGAAATCGGTGAAGGTAGAGCAGGCCGATTTCGATTTGGCTAAGTACGGCATGCAGACCACCGGGGGCAGCAGGGCCGCCTCTAACAACTGGGTTCCGATGCGGCAAGTGGGCGCGGCGACGCGGCACATGTTGATTGCTGCAGCAGCACAGAAGTGGAACGTTTCGGAAGCGGAATGTTTTGCGCAAAACGGGCGCGTTTATCATAAAGGGACGGACCGTTCGCTTGGTTATGGCGAACTGGCTTCGGCTGCGGCAGCAATGCCGGTACCGGATTTGAAGACGCTGAAGCTGAAGGAGCAAGGCGACTTCAAGATTATTGGCAAAGCTACTGGTCAGGTGGATGTGCCGGATATCGTCACCGGCAAACCAATTTTCGGGATTGATTTCACGATGCCGGGGATGTTGTTCGCGGCTTATCAAAAATGCCCGGTGTTTGGCGGCAAGGTGAAGAACGCGAACATTGACGAGATCAAAAAGCTGCCCGGTGTGAAGAACGTGTTTGTGGTGGACACGACCGTGAAAGCAGGTCCGGTGGTTGAAGGCGATCCGGGTTTGGAACCGGGCATTGCGATTGTGGCAGACACTTGGTGGGCGGCCAATTCCGCCCGTAAGAAGTTGAACGTGGAATGGGATGAAGGTCCGGCGGCGGAGCAAAGCAGTGCGGCGTTTGCGAAGCGCGCATTGGAACTGGCGCAGGGGGCACCGGACCGGACGCTGAAGAATGACGGCGATGTTGAGAAAGTTTTCAAAAGCGGCGCCAAGGTGTTGGACGCGGCGTACGAGTATCCGTTCATTTCGCATGCACCGTTGGAACCGCGGAACTGTAGCGCCCTTTATAAAGAGGGCAAGCTTGAGATTTGGAGTACTACGCAATTGCCGGCGCGCGGAACTAGCCTGACTGCGAAGCAACTCGATATTCCCGAAGCGAACATCAAGGTTCATCTGCTGCGGGCGGGCGGTTCGTTCGGACGCGGACTGACGAATGACTACATGGTTGAGGCTTCGCACATTGCGATGAAGATGCCGGGCACGCCGGTGAAACTGGTTTGGACGCGCGAAGACGACATGCAGCACGACTATTACCGGCCGGGCGGATTCCACTTTCTGAAAGGCGCGGTGGATGACAAAGGCAAGGTAGTGGCTTGGCGCAATCACTTTGTGACATACGGAGACAAGGAACATTTCTCGTCCTCGGCGGGGATCAATGCGGGTGAGTTTCCGTCGGACTTCGTGGAGAACTTCGCGATGCATGTTTCTGCCATGCCGCTGGCTTTGAAGACGGGCGCGTTGCGTGCGCCGACTGCCAACTCGCAGTGCTTTGTGATGCAGGGCTTTATTGACGAACTGGCGCATGCGGCGGGTAAAGATCCGGTGGAGTTCCGGTTGGCGTTGCTGGGAGACGGGACGCACAAGGGCTACGATGTGGCGCGCATGCGTGCGGTGTTGCAAGCGGTGGCGGAGCGGAGTGAATGGGGCAAACGGAAGTTGCCGAAGGGAACGGCGATGGGCGTGGCGTTCCATTACAGCTTTCAAGGTTACTTTGCGCACGTGGCGGAAGTGAGTGTAGCCGCGAACAACAAATTGAAGGTGCATAAGATCTGGGTTTGCGGCGATATTGGCAGCCAAGTGATTAACCCGAGCGGCGCGGAGGCGCAGGTCCAGGGCGGCGTGATTGACGGCTTGAGCGAATTGATGACGCAAGAAATTACGCTTGAAAAAGGGCGGGTGGTGCAAAGCAATTACCACCAGCATCAGTTGCTGCGACTGAGTAAGACGCCCCAGATTGATGTTCATTTTGTAAAGAGTGACCATGATCCGACTGGCTTGGGTGAGCCGAGTTTGCCGCCGGTGATTCCGGCGGTGACGAACGCGATATTTGCGGCGACGGGGCAACGGGTTAGGACGATTCCGTTGTCGAAGAGCGGGTTTAGCTGGGCGTAACGGGCGTTTGACGAAGCGGAAGCGAACAGGTGGCGAAGCTTTAACTCAAGCCTTTTAGCCGCAGATGAGCGGACGATGGAGAAGGCGATAAACGCAAACGTCTGCGCCTAGGAAGCGGAAGAGGGTACACTGCTGCCACTCTTGATTCTGGGTTTGGGGCAAATCGGACGCAACCTCGCAATGTCCCCTCTTCCTTTGGACACACTTCGGGTTTGCTCATTTTCGTGTACACCTCTTCTCCTTCGCTAGGCGGCTTGTTGGCGGCTTTGTTCGTCGGCCGCGAGCCGGCGGAAGGATTCGAACGATAGCGTTGAGGCGACGCCCGTATCCGGGCTGCTGAGA
>Ga0302319_10009072_pt1 | contig 19221 bp, 12 predicted proteins | sample Bog_T0_2_FD_203319 | JGI IMG/M metagenome (GOLD analysis project Ga0302319, IMG submission 203319) | Peat permafrost microbial communities from Stordalen Mire near Abisko, Sweden - Bog_T0_2 | ecosystem: Environmental > Terrestrial > Soil > Wetlands > Peat | place: Sweden: Abisko, Stordalen Mire... | reverse complement strand
GTCCATCCGGTTTCTCCTTGATGTGTGCTTGGCGGCTCACCTCGAAGAGTTTCTGGATGGACTCCCGGAAATGTCAAACTGCTACTGCCTCCCCGGCAAAGCCGGGGGAACTCCCGGTACATTAGGATTCACCTTGCCTGCCTCTGAACGGTTCCTGGCTGCTTGCTCTCTGCTGGCTCGGCAAGTGATTGCCATGCACGCCCCATGTTAGTTCTCCCGCCGAAATGGCAGTTCGCCATTCCAAAATGGCATGTTCTATCCTCGCTTCACAGCTTATACTCGGAAGAAGCCCAGTGGAGGTCGTGGTGAAGAAGTTGACATCTCATGCTACCTTGGGTGATGTCGCACGCGAGGCGCGCGTGGGCAAGAGCACCGTTTCGCGCGTAATCAACGGCGGCGCCCGAGTAAGTCCCGAAACAATCGAGCGCATCAATGCAGTGATTCGCAAGTTCGATTATCAGCCGAATCATGCAGCCCGCATTTTGAAGGGCAACCGGACAAAGACGATCGGATTGATCATCCCCTATGTGGCCGACCCCTTTTTTGCTATCTGTGCAGAGGCCGCTCAGGAGATCGCGCGGGCCAATGATTTTCTCCTCATTGTCACTTGCTCCAATAATGATCCGCGCGTAGAAATGGAGAATCTCAACCGGCTACTTCAACGTAGGATTGACGGTCTTCTTCTTGCTCCCGCGGCTTCGCAGAACGAGGAGTTAGTTACAGTCCTCAACCGGAATTCCGTTCCGGTGGTCAGCTTCGACCGTCCAATTCTCGGCGCTTCCTGGCCCAGTGTGGTTAGTAACAACTACAAAGGGGCAAAGGAAGGCACGCGTCATCTGATCTCGCACGGCTACAAGCGCATTGTCTTTCTCGGCATGAAGGGTGAGCACTCACTCTATACAAACAAGGAGCGAATCCGTGGCTACCGCTCGGCCATGCGTGAGGCCAGCCTCGCCCCGAGAATCGATGTGTCGCTCACTTCATACGAGTCAGTTGAGCTTGCGTTGAAGGCCTACCTGTATAGTGCAAATCCGCCCGATGCCATCTTCGCAGTGAAGAACCTTGTTACTGTTTATTGCTTTGAAGCGCTGCATAAGCTTCGCGTCAAGATCCCGAATCGAGTGGCTCTGCTCGGCTTTGATGACTTCGAACTGGCATCCGCTCTCGATCCGGCGATCACCGTCGTCAAGCAAGAGATGGAAGTGATGGGCAAGATGGCCGCCGAGCTGCTCTTTGAACAGTTGGCGACAAAACGCCGGGGACAATCCAAAGCCTCGCGCATATCGGAAGCCGCGGGCATTCGCTGGCTCGATACACAGTTGGTCCTGCGCGACTCCTGCGGCTGCGATCTGGGCGGACGCCGCGGGACATCAAGCAAATAGCAACACAGCAAGAACACAATGGGCTCTGCAAGCTGCTTCGTCCCTCTACCTTGTCACGCTCGCAGCTTTTCCAAAGTCAACGCGAAGCGTATCGATGGAGTAGGGTTCGACACTGAGGTGGATGCCACCGGCGTCTCGATGCACCAGCCCTTGCCGCGCTGCATCCCGGTCGATCTTTTCCATCAGGTTGGTGGCATAAGCCGCGGTCGCCCCTGGTGGCGCTTCGATGCGCGCCTCCGTCTTCTCGCCTGCCCATTCATAGAAGCGCAGAATCAGCCCGTCACCGTCTTCTGCCTTCTTCATCGCGGTCAACACAAGGTTGGCTGGCTCCACGCGCACAAACGAGTGACTCGCCGGAAGCGCTCCCGCATGCGCCGCCGAGGCCCGCGCTTGCAACCGATAGTTGTATTCGTATCCATGGCGAACCGTGAGTGCAGACTTCCAGTCGCCCGCATGAGGATAGAGCGCGTAGCTGAAGTGTTGACGGCCGCGGTCGGCATCCGGATCAGGCCACACCGGCGAGCGCAGCAGCGAGAGCCGTAGCACGTTGCCGCGGCAGTCGTAGCCGTACTTCGACTCGTTGATCAGAGAAAACCCATGCTTGCCATCGCCCAGATCAGCCCAGCGCAGCGCAGGCACCTCAAACTTCGCCTGCTCCCAGCTGTTGTTGCGCGTCGTCGGACGCTCGATTGTGCCGTAGGGAATTTCATACGTCGCCATGGGCCTGGACGCGGCCAGCGTGAAGGCCGCCTTGAGCAGTATATGGGTCTCGTGCCAGTCGATATCGTCCACCACATCCACTTGGTCTGAACCCGCATCGAGCGCGATCTCCTGCACAAACTTCGAACTCTGCCAATTGTGCGTTACGCGAATTGCCGCCCGCAACGGACCCCGCTCCACCAGTTCTACCGCGTTGGCGTGCGTGATCGGCGTGAAGTGGTCCAGTGTGCCCTCATCGATGTTCCAGGCGTCGTCGGCCTTCGGCAAGTCGTGGATGGCCTGCAACTGGTTGCCGCAACTGCCCGCGGCCAGCGACTCAAATTGCGACTGCTTGTCGTACAGGCTCGTGATGCAGCCACTCTCGGCGTCCACGGTTACGCGCAAGTGTGCGTTCTCCAGTGTCAGTCCGCTTGCCTTCAGATCGGTCGCGAACCTGCGTCGCCCGCTCACCGCATGCAGGACCGTGTAGCCCATCGCTGGCACGCGCGGCGCCGACACCAGCAGCGAATACGTGTTTGTTTTCCATTCCTGCGAGATAACCTGTATCGCAAGAGTCTTGCCCGCTGCGTCAAGAACGGAGATGCCTCCGGTTTCCGCTTCCGGCATCTGCACATCCAACTTCACCACGCCACCGCGGTCCCAGCCCAGCGGGTTCCATATCACGATGGGCTGACCCGCGCCACGCGTGTCGATGCCCGCATCGAGGGCAGTCAAGCTCTGCGACGAAGCCTCATCCGTTAACCAGCGCACCTCGTCGAAGTCCCTCTGCGCATCCTTGTAGATCGCGCCGATTCCCGACCCCGCCGCAAGATCGTGAAAGTCGTTGAACAGAATTTTCTTCCACGCCTCCGTCAAGCGCTCCGCCGGATACGCGCCACCATACAGCCAGCCCAGCGATGAATACTTCTCCGCGTTCAAAACCCATTCCTCGCTCTCGCGGATGTTCCGCTTCTGCGCCGCTTGCGTCGTATACGTCCCCCGGTGGTGCTCAAGGTAAAGCTCATCCTTCCACGTCGGCACCGTGATCTCGCCCGCTGGAGGTTGCGGCAATGCAACGTTCCCTTCCGCGGCAGTGCGATAGCTCCACACTGGCGACTCCGCTGCGATACGCGATGCCGCATCGCGAAAGAACCTCTCAGCTGTGCCAAAGTGCATCGCCGGATAGACCTTATCCGGCTGCGCCCAATGCTCGCCAGTATCGAGCACCGCGCGTGCTCCCTCCATCAACAGCCGCCCATAACTGGGCCCATGCAGATGCAGCATCTCCTCTTCGCCGGGATTCATCTTCACCGCACGCGCCAGGTCAGAGGCAATATCCACCGGATCAATATCCAAAACATAGTCGTGCGGAATATACGTCAGCACGCGGCTGCCGTCCGGCGCCTGCCACCAGAACAGTTTCAGCGGCAGCGGATTCACTTCGTTTTCCACCATCTTCTGGGTCAAAAAGAAATCGATGCCGGACTTTTTGTAGACTTGCGGCAGCTGCCAGCTATAGCCAAACGAATCGGGGTTCCACCCCACCTGCACATCAACACCAAAGCGGCTGTGAAGGTAGCGCGTTCCCACCAGCAGTTGCCGTACCTCCGCCTCACCATCCGGCAGGTTGAAGTCGGGTTCAACCCACATGCCCCCGACCAGTTCCCAGCGCCCCTCTTTCACGCGTTGCTGGATTCCTTTAAAGACCTCGGGAAACTTTTCCTCCATCCATTCGCTGTATTGCGAAGTCGATTGCGCAAAGGTGTATTGCGGGTATTCGTTCATGAGCCGCAGCGCATCGGCAAACGTGAAGTGAACCTGGTCCACCGTCTCGCTCTTCGTCCACAGCCACGCGGCATCAATGTGCGCGTTCCCAGTCATGTCGACACTCAACTTCTGCAGCAGAGGCTTGAGCGGACCGAGCGCGGCCTGCGCTTTTCCAAGGGATACGTCAAAGGCCGACTGGTCGTTTCTGTCCAACGCGCCCATGTCGATTTGAGCAGCAGCGAACTCCAGCGTCTGCTCTTGCGCATCAAGCTCTTCGCGGCTTGTTGCAACGGCCGGAAGCACTTGTGCAGCGGATTGAATCTCTTTCAGCAGATCATCCGGGCTGGGTCGTCCTTCGATCGCATCGAGCGTCAACTCCGCTGCCTCGATGCTCTTCTCATACTGCGTCGCGAGCAGCTTCACCGCGATGAGAACCTTCTCCCCCGGTCTTGCATGCGCGAACAGCACCCTGCGCTCCACGTGCTGTCCTTCTGCAACGCGAACGCCATCGATGTAGAGAAGTTGATAGGCGTATTCAGGCCCCGGACCGGTGCTCTCGAGCGATAAGTGGAACCACACTCGGGCGCCGCTTGGGTCATACCCGTTGAGGCTTTGCGGAATCGTCACCCATCGCCGCAGCCACACAGTTTCAGTCGATGCCCTGAAGGGCAGAACAACTCCCTGCCAGCCGCTGGTATCGAGATCTGCGCTCTCGGCCTGGGGAAGATCGCCTGCACGATAGATCCAGTCACTGGCTGGAATTGAGTTCAGCTGGCTCAGTCGATTGAGTGCAGCCTGACCACGGGCTGAAAGTTGATACGAGGCGACCGCATGGGACTGCGCCTCGGCTCCAGGGACAAGACAGAGAGACACGGCGAAAAGTAGAGCGCCAAAATGCGTGAGACGATTTCTCACGATTCCCTCCCAAAACATTTCGCCGCTTGTCCTCGGAGCACCTGGCGCAATTACCCCTCGATCGAGGTTGCGCGCGATGCGGAGAGGAATTCTTCGCATCCATGCGCTGGAATCGAGAAGGCGAATTGTCCGTTCTCTCCGGAAAAATCAATCGCATCGCCGCGCGCCACAACATCCGTTATGCCGTCACAATCGTCCGGCACCCAGAACAGAAACATCAGATAGCGGGCCGTCTTTGAACCCATCGCCGGAATCGTGCACCAGCTTGGGGTTTCAAACAATGGCCCACGCCGCAGTGTCGCTTCGCGCCCGCTCGGCAGCGGCGTTGAGCCGAACTCCATTCCCCGAGCCTGGGCCGTTCCATGCCATGGCCGGTCTGCTCTCACACAGTTTTCCTCCCAAACCATCATCCACGGAAAATCCTCACGCCGGAAGCAATACCCGACGCCCAGCCGGTATTTTCGATTGATGGCCGCGATGAACTGCACACTCCGCCGCGGGTCCATTTGCACCGCCGCAGTGATCCCTTTGCCGCGAACCGCGAAGGGACGCCCCAGGTCGACCATTTCACTCTGCCGCGACTCGGCTGGCGCGAAGGGCCACTCGAACTCCAGATTGCTTGCAACCAGCGAGTCCGCCCCGTAACCATCGGGCGCAGTGAGCCCACGCGTTGCGGAAGCAATGAAGCTCGTGTCCTCATGCGTTGCAAACGGCGGTCCGAAGGTCGCATGCTGCACCCAATCGCAGATGTGGTCAACTCCGCACAGGTCAGTCACCGTCTCTTCGATGAAAGCAACGCTCTCACCTCTTCCCAGCCGGACACTCCGCTCCAAGTCCAATTGCGCAACCGGCAACCGGATGCTCCAGCGCGCCATTCCAAGCGCGCTTGTCGCGCCCGGAGCCGGCTCCCAAAGGGCCCTTGCCGCTTCACCGTGCTGCACAAATCCGCGCGCCGCTTCCGTGGTGGAAGGCGAGCCGAAGTAATCGAGGCACAGCCCGTGGCCCGTGAATCCGGCTGTCTTCGCCAGGTCTTCCGGACTTGCGCTCGCCAGCTTTTCGTGCCTCCACGCGGACTCCCAGAGCACATTCGGCGAGGGCGCGCCACTTGAACCGGAGAATTGGAACTCGGCAAAGTGCCCTCCTTCTTTCCTGACTACCAGTTCGACCACGCCGTTCTCAATTCTGGTTACGTCGCCTGGTCTCCAGGCCTCGCGATGCGGCTTTGCGTTCACAAGTTCCTGCTGCGAATTCTCTCTCAATGCAGCTGCCCTCCAAGCATTCTGGGACTTCCCTCAGGCCTTCAATACAAAATTCGTTTACCATGCTGCCTGCGACCGGACCACGGTTGACAGGTTCGCCCACGCGCATTTCCCGCCCATGCCATTCGCCAGGATGCGCAAGTACAGTCGCACATGACTCCGTGTGCGCACGGGCTCGTCCTTCGGAAAATCCGGCGAAGCTTCTTGACCTGGCATTTCGCCGATCGATACAGAGCGTGGGAACGGTGCCACGCTCGAACAATACTACACACAGACCCCGGCGGAGGCAAGGCCCAATGCACGTATTTGCTCGCCGCCAGACGCCTTGCACATTCATCCCGCTACTTTCGCATTCATCCTATTGCATTCATCCTATTGGCAGTTCTTTCCATCAATCTGCAATTCGCCCGGACTTCCCAACCGTCTTTGCGCGGAACGGTTCACGACCCCAACCGTGCGGTCACTTCCGGCGTGGCCGTGCTCTGCCAATAGTGAAACCGGCTTTGCTCAGAATCGGCATTCTTCGGAGTTGCCGGTCACGCAACCGGCCAGGCTCAACATCGCGTTTACGGCCGGCGCATTCATGGCTCGCTTAGGTATAGTTTTAGAGCAGTTGCCGTTTCGCGGCAGACTGCGCCTTGCATCAGCCACGACTCGATTTCAATCCACTCACACGAAGCGCGGAATCCTACATGACACTGAAGATGCACTCATCTGCGGCACAGCGCAGAGTCGGGCCGTTTGCCACGGCGGTAATCGTGGCTGCATGTGCGGCCTATGCGCCCGTCCTCGCCGCGCAGGGTCAACTCTTCGGTTCCCCGGCGATCGAGCAGCGGGTGGACGCGATGCTGAGCAAGCTCACGCTCGGGCAAAAACTCCGCCTCCTCGGCGGCGATGGCTCCATCGGCAGCCCCGGCGAAACCAGCATCGGACTGCCCGTTCTCAAGATGTCAGACGGCCCGCTGGGAGTCCGCTCCTGGGGCCCGAGCACCGCCTATGGTGCCGGAATCAACCTCGCCGCCAGCTGGGATGTGGACCTTGCGCAGCGCGTCGGCGAGAAGCTGGGCGACGATGCGCGGGCACGCGGCGTCTATTTCCTTCTCGGCCCAGGCATGAACATTTATCGCACACCGGAAAACGGAAGAAACTTCGAGTACTTCGGCGAAGACCCGCTGCTCGCCGGCAAAATCGCAGCCCATTACATCCTCGGCCTGCAAAGCAAAGGCGTCGCCGGCGTCGCCAAGCATTACACGGCCAACAACGACGAGGTGGACCGCGGCGACGCCAACTCGGTGATCGACGAGCGCACCCTGCGGGAGATCTATCTGCCTGCCTTTGAATCCGCCGTCAAGGAAGGCCGCGTGGCGGCCATCATGAACTCCTACAACCGCGTCAACGGCGAGCACACCACCCAGAGCAAGTTTTTGAACATCGAGATCCTGCGCAAGGAATGGGGATTCATGGGCATCGTCATGTCCGATTGGGGCGCAACCCACGCCGGCGTGGCCGCGGCCTTGGGCGGCCTCGACCTGGAGATGCCCTCCGCCGAATACATGAATCCAGCAACATTGCTGCCGGCCATCAAGAGCGGCACGGTCCCCGCTGCGACGGTCGACGAGAAAGTCCGGCGCATTCTGCGCGTCGCCGTGACCCTTGGATTTCTCGATCGCGACCAGACCGATCTGAACATTCCGCTCTTCAATCCCCAGGCCAATGCCGTGGCTCTCGAGTCAGCCGAAGAAGGCGCTGTACTGCTCAAGAACGAAGGCAGCCTGCTCCCTCTCGACCACAAGCGGATTCATTCCATCGCCGTCTTCGGCCCTGGGGCTTACCCAGCGCACGCGGGAGGCGGCGGCAGTTCTGAAGTAACAGCCTTCGCTCCCGTAAGCATTCTCGCCGGGCTCTCCAACACGCTCGCTCCCGACGTCAAGGTCTATTGGAATCTCGGCGTGAAGAGCCCCGAGAGCATCTTCGCAGGCTCCGCCTGGTGCGCCGATCCCGAGTGCAAAGACCACCGCCTGACGCGCAACGAGTTTCTGCAATCGACCAATGAGAAAATCTTCTCCGGCTTCGACGATCATGTCGCCAACTGGCCGCAACAAGAGCTGGGCATTGACGATCGCACTCCGCGCCGTGTGGAATGGACCGGCTATTTCATCCCTGCAAAGACTGACCTGTACGACTTCATGGCCGCCGGAATCTCCTTTGGCGCCGACATCTTCAAACTGTTTGTGAACGGCGACCAGGTGCTCGAAAGAACGCACTACGGCGTGCGCGCACCCTCCATGGCGCAAGTGCAGTTGGAAGCCGGAAAGCCGGCGCGGATCGAGTTCTACTATTGGCCCGATGCAGGCCAGGTTGGGGTCGGCATGGGAGTCATCGCGGATGACGAGCTCATCGATCCGCAGGCGTTGCAAATCGCGGCAAAGGCAGACGCCGCGGTGGTCTCCGTTGGATTCGATGCACACCGCTTTGTGGAGGGTGAAGCCTCCGATCGAGCCTACCTGCTTCCCGGCGGACAGCAGACTCTGATCGAAGCCATTGCCGCAGTCAATCCGCACACCATCGTTACGCTCAACTCCGGCGGCAGCGTTGCCACCAGTAACTGGATCGGGAAGGTCCCGGTGTTCCTCGCAACCTGGTACGGCGGCCAGCAGGCAGGCACGGCGTTGGCTAAGATTCTCTTCGGCGAGGTGAACCCATCCGGCAAGCTGCCCATCAGTTGGGAGCGCCGTCTGGAAGACAGCCCCGCCTTCGGAAATTTCACCGAATCCAAAGACACCCAGGACATCCACTATGCGGAGGGAATCTTCCTCGGCTATCGCCAGTTCGACCGCGGCACAGTCAAACCGCTCTTCCCCTTCGGGTTCGGACTGTCGTACACCACCTTCGCCTTCAGCAACCTAACCGTCACGCCCAATCCCGCCTCCGCCGATGGTCCCATCTCAGTGAGCTTCGACGTGAAGAACACCGGCCAGCGCGCCGGAGCCGATGTTGCCCAGGTCTACGTCGGGGAAAACGCGCCCAGCGTCCCGCGTCCGCTGAAGGAACTCAAGGCATTCTCGCGCGTGATGCTGGCGCCGGGCGAATCGCGCCACGTCACCGTCACGCTCGATCGCCGCGCCCTGGCGTACTGGGACACGGCAACGCATGACTGGAAGGTCGATCAGGCCCGCTTCACCGTCTTCGCCGGCGATTCTTCCGTCAACGTTCCTCTCCAGGCTGACCTCACCGTGCAATAAGTGTGTCCGAAGAGCAAGACCTTTCCGCGAAGGGCGATCGAGAGTTCATTGTCTGAAGATGCGCCTATCAATAACCCCGCCACATTGGCCGTGCCCTCCCTGGCAGACGAAGGCGCGGCGTGATTCAATGGTTGCAGAGCCTGCTCGCATCAGCCCTGCACCGGAGAATGAACAAACATGACCATTGAATCCGCCCTCGCCCCCTCGCCTATCTCTCCCTTTCGCATTGAACCCCTGTTCGACGTGCGGGTGTGGGGCTACAAGGATCTGCGTCCCTGGTATAACTACGTGGCCCAGGGCGACCCCATCGGCGAGGTGTGGCTCACGGGAGACAATTGCGTGGTAGCCACCGGCCCTCACGCGGGCAGCAAGCTGAGCAACCTGTTCCACGCGTCCCCTCAGGAGCTGCTCGGCTCTGGCGCTCCGTCACCGGACTCGCCGCTGCTGATCAAGGTGCTGTTTGCGCGTGAGAAGCTGAGCGTGCAGGTGCATCCCGACGATAAGATGGCGCAGAAGTACGGCGATCCGCGTGGCAAAACCGAGTGCTGGTTCGCGCTGGCCGCCCAGGCGGATGCGAAAGTCGCCCTCGGACTCAAACCCGGCGTCACGCTCGACCAGGTCAGAAGCGGCATTCACGACGGCACGCTTGAAGAGAGCCTCAACATTGTCGATGTCGTGGCCGGCGACCTGATCTTTGTGGATGCGGGAACCGTGCACGCCATCTGGCCCGGCGCGGTCCTGCTGGAGACGCAGCAGAACTGCGACCTGACGTATCGCATGTTCGACTACGGTCGGCCGCGCGAGTTGCACGTGGAGAAGTCGCTCGAAGCCACGCGCCTCTCCACCCGCGCCGGCAAAGTTGCGCCCACCGAGCTTGCCGATCGCACCGTCCTGATCGATGTCGAATATTTTCGCGTGGAGCGCATGAAAGGCTCGGGCATCTGGTCGAGCGAATCGCTGGCTGGCGCGGACGATACAGGGTGCGGGCTCTCCTATCTGTTTGCAGCCGAGGGTGCGGGCCGAGTCTCCGGAGCGGGCTTCGAGCCGATCGAGCTGCCCACGCGCAGCATCGTCGCCGTTCCCGCCAGCGCGCCGTCGTTCTTGGTCGAAGACCTGGGCGCGCTTGAGCTGATCCGCATCACGCCGCGCTGGCCGGCGCAGTAGTCCTCCACTACCTTCACAGCGCCACTTCCATTCCTGCGATAAAAACCCGCGGCCGCAACGGCGCAGCAACAAAATACGCAAGCTCGCGATGGTCCGCGCATTCATGAATGAGCAGGTCGGCCTGCTTGCCCGTTTCCAGTGAGCCGATCTCCTCGCCGAGCCCCAGGCTCCAAGCCGCGTTGATGGTCGCAGCCGTAAGCGCTTCAGCTGGCGTGAGTCTCATCTGCAAACAGGCCAGCGACAGCATGAAGGGCATGGACGCAACCGGCGACGAGCCCGGATTGAAATCCGTTGCCAGCACAATTGCAAGCCCGGCCTCCACCATCGCCCGCGCCGGCGGGTACTCCGTACGGTGAAGACAAAAAACAGATCCGGGAAGAAGAACAGGCTGCACGTTTGCAGCGCGGAGCTGCGCAAGCGTATCTTCGGTGACAGTCTCCAGGTGGTCGGCCGTCGCCGCGCCGAGTTCCGCCGCCAGCGCCGCGCCTGTGCCGGGCCGGAACTGCTCGGCGTGGATGCGCAGCCCCAGGCCGTGACTGCGCGCGGCGCTCAGCACCGTGCGGCATTCGTCCACGGTGAAGGCGTGGTCGTCGCAGAACGCATCGCAATAGCGCGCCAGCTTTTGCGCCGCGACTTCAGGAATCAGCTCTTCCGCAATAAGCCGTACATACTCCTCGCGCCGTTCAACAAACTCCGGCGGAACCGTATGCGCCGCCAGCAGCGTAGAGACAATGCGCGCCGGGCCCTCGTCGTTCAGACTTCGCAGCACGCGCAGCATCTTCAGCTCCGTCTCGCGCTCCAGCCCATACCCCGACTTCGCCTCCATCGTCGTCGTCCCGGATCGCAGCATCCAATCCCGGTGAGTCCTCGCCTCCGCAAGCAGTTCGTCCTCACTCGCCGCGCGGGTCAGTGCCACCGTCCGCAAAATCCCCCCGCCCGCCGCCGCAATCTCCTGATACGTCGCGCCCGCGATCCTCCGCTCAAACTCCGCCGCGCGATTCCCTGCAAACACCAGGTGCGTATGCGCATCCACAAATCCCGGTGTCACGCACCGCCCCTCCGCATCGACGAGCACCGCGCCCGGCGGAATTTTTTCCTTCAGCTCCGAAGAACGCCCGACAGCAACGATGCGCCCATCTTCGATCAGCAGCGCCGAATCATCAATGATCGCGAGTTCGCGCAACTCATCACCCACACGCGGTCGCGCCGCTCCCGCAAGTGTGACGAGTTGTCCGATGTTGACGACGGCGATGGTCATTTTGGTCTTTGCAGCGCTATCGGAATTTGCCTAGCCAAATCAATCATGTTCCCCGGTCGAAAGGAAACCACCTGGCTTGTGCGGGTCAGTCAGTTGGATAGTATGGTTGATCGTTCGCGCTACGCTTTTGCAACACTTCATAGCCTTCAATCAGCTCATTGGGGATGTAATAGGCCGTTGGGTCTCCAGGCTTGTAGCAAACGGTCAGTTTTCTATCAATCATCTCTGTGATGAGCCCGTCCGCTGGATCGTCCTCTACCGCCAATCCAAAACGGCCGGAATAATACTCACCATTGACGACATAGGAGAATGCAAAACAAGGATAGAAATAGACGGGCGCCTTGGGTCCACCGAACTTCTGAATCTCCGCCGACTGTATCGTCCCTTCTGCCTCCGGCCAGTCGACGGTCTCCAGAACGCGGTGGTCCCTCCAACGGGACCAAAAAGTATATCCCGCAATGGCGCAAATCAAGAAAACAGCCGGGAGTGTAAATAGCAGGAACATCGAACCAGAGTAGATCATCAACAAGCACTATGCCATCGGAATATGAATCCCCCGCTCACGCGCCGTCTGCTGCGCCAGCTCATACCCCGCATCCGCATGCCGCACCACGCCCAGCCCGGGATCGTTGTTCAACACACGCGCGATCTTGCGCCCCGCCATCTCCGTTCCATCCGCCACCGTCACCTGCCCCGCATGCAGGCTGTAGCCCATCCCCACCCCGCCGCCGTGATGAAAGCTCACCCACGTCGCCCCGCTCGCCGTATTCAGCAGCGCATTCAAGATCGGCCAATCCGCAACCGCATCGCTCCCATCCAGCATCTTCTCCGTCTCGCGATACGGGCTGGCCACCGAACCCGTGTCCAGGTGGTCGCGCCCAATCGCCACCGGCGCGGAAATCTCGCCCTTCTTCACCAGGTCGTTGATCGCCTCGCCCATCTGCGCCCGCTCGCCGTAGCCCAGCCAGCAGATCCGCGCCGGCAATCCCTGGAACGCGAACCGCCCCCGCGCCAATTTCAACCATCGCGTCAAAATCTCATTCTGCGGAAACAGCTCCAGCGCCAGTTCATCCGTGCGCTCAATGTCCTTCGCGTCGCCCGACAGCGCAACCCAGCGGAAAGGCCCCTGGCCAGTGCAGAACAGCGGCCGGATATACTCCGGCACAAATCCCGGAATCAGAAACGCATCCGTGCATCCCGCATCGAACGCAAACCGGCGAATGTTATTGCCGTAGTCGAAAGTCACTGCGCCGGCCCTCTGCAACGCCAACATCGCATTCACGTGGACGACCATTGTCTCCGTCGAGCGCCGCACATACTCCACCGGATCGCGCCCCCGCAGCTCGGCCGCTTCACTCAGGCTCAGCCCCTGCGGCACATATCCGTTCAGCGGATCGTGCGCGCTCGTCTGGTCCGTCACCACATCCACTTCGACGCCGCGCCGCACCATCTCCGGCAACACATCCGCGCAGTTGCCCACCAGTCCCACGCTCAGCGCGCGCCCCTCGCGCCGCGCCGCATCGCACAGCCGCAGCGCATCGTCCAGATTCTCGCTCAGCACGTCGCAGTAGCGCGTGGCAACGCGGCGTTCAATGCGCGTGCGATCCACGTCGATGGCCAGCACCACGCCGTCGTTCAGGGTCACGCTCAGCGGCTGCGCGCCGCCCATGCCGCCCACGCCACCCGTCACCACCAGCCTGCCCTTCAGGCTGCCTCCAAAATGCCGGTCCGCCAGCGCCGCAAACGTCTGAAATGTCCCCTGCAAAATCCCCTGCGTGCCGATATAAATCCAGCTCCCCGCCGTCATTTGCCCATACATCATCAGGCCCTTGCGGTCGAGTTCCTGAAAATGCTCCCAGTTGGCCCACTTGCCCACCAGGTTGGAGTTGGCGATGATCACCCGCGGCGCCATCTCGTGCGTCGGGAACACGGCCACCGGCTTGCCGCTCTGCACCAGCAGCGTCTCTTCGTTGCCCAGCTGCTCCAGTTCGCGCACGATGACGTGAAAGCACTCCCAGTTGCGGGCTGCCTTGCCAATGCCCCCATAGACCACCAGATCGGCAGGCCGCTCGGCCACCTCGGGGTCGAGGTTGTTCATCAGGCAGCGCAGCGCCGCCTCCTGCTGCCAGCCCTTGCAACGCAGTGCGCTGCCGCGCGGGGCGCGAATCACCGGAGCGGTGGTTGTGGCCATCTCTGCCTCCCGAGCCTCTGCCGCGCCGATGCGGTTCCGCTGAGGTCGCTAAAAAGGATACTACCTTCTGGCAGCAAGCCGCGATGACAGAGACGACGCCAGATGTGCAAAACACCGCGCGCAGCCAGCGTGGTCTTGCCCGCTGCGGTCAACCCGGTTTGCCGGAGTGGACTCGCGGTGGCTATGCTTTTTCTCATGCCGAACACACTGGTGGAATGCGTTCCCAATTTCTCTGAAGGCCGCGATGGGGCCAAGGTCGACGCCATTGTCGAAGCCATGAAGATTCCCGGCGTCTATCTGCTGGACCGCGAGATGGACTCCGACCACAACCGCTGCGTCATCACCCTCGTTGGCGAGCGCGAGGCGATCGAAGAAGCGGCGATTCGCGGCGTGGGCAAGGCCGCGGAACTGATCGACCTGAACGTGCACCAGGGCGCGCATCCCCGTATGGGTGCGGCCGATGTGGTCCCTTTCATTCCTATCGATGGCGTCACGCTGGCCGACTGCGTGGCCATGGCCAAGCGCGTGGGCACGGAGATCTGGAAGCGCTTCGGGATTCCTGTCTACCTGTATGAAGCAGCCGCCGCGCGCCCGGAGCGGCAGAATCTCGAGTTCATCCGCAAGGGCCAGTTCGAAGGGATTCGCGACGAGATTGCCACCAACCCCGCACGCCTGCCGGATTTCGGCGAAGCGCGGCTGCATCCCACCGCCGGCGCAACCGTGGTGGGTGCGCGCAAGGCTCTCATCGCCTACAACGTGTTTCTCAACACGCCGGACGTAGAGATCGCCAAGAAGATCGCCAAGGCGGTGCGGTTTTCCTCGGGCGGCCTGCGGTTCGTCAAAGGCGCGGGGTTCCTGGTGCGCGGCATGGCGCAGGTCTCGATGAATCTGACCGACTTCGAACAGACGCCGGTGCATCGCGTATTCGAGCTCGTCAAACGCGAATCGGCGCGCTACGGGGTTGTGCCGGTGTCGAGCGAGATCGTCGGCCTGATCCCCAAACTGGCCTTGGAGCAGGCGGCGGAGTGGTTCCTGCAAGTGGAGAACTTCGACTCAACCCTGATCCTGGAAAACCGGCTGGCTTCGATCCTGGGCGGCCAAAGCGCCGTGGGCGGGCTGCGCGCCGGCGTCGAGCGGTTCATTGAGCAGCTGGCTGCGCCGACGGCGACTCCGGGCGGAGGCAGCGCCGCGGCTGCCAGCGGAGCCATGGCCGCCGGCCTTGCGGGCATGGTTGCGACCATGTCGCGGACCAAGAAGGCCCATCTGCAATATGAGCCGCAGTTGAGCCAAGCCGTCACCCGCCTCGCCGTGCTGCGCGAAGATCTGAAGGCCGCCATCGATGCCGATGCCGCGTCATACAACGCTGTGATGAAGGCCTACAAAGCGGCGAAGGAAGCGCCTGATGGCGGCACGCTGATCAACGCGGCTCTGCGCGAGGCGGCGGCTGTGCCGCTGAGCGTGGCCGAACGTGCGGCCGAGGTAGCGCGCATCGCCGCTGGAATGGCTGGAATGACCAGCCCGATGATGAAGTCGGATCTGACCGCCGCGATTGCTCTCGCCGGCGCGGCAATCAAAGGCGCGCTCGCCAATGTGCAGATCAATCTCGATTCAATGGAAGCGTGCTCAGGGGAAGACGAAGCCTTCGCGAACCAGATGCGCACCCGTGCCGCGGATCTTTTGCCTCAGGCCTGACCCAGCCGAGCTTCAAGCCTCTCACGCCGCGGAGCGAAGCGTTGCTTTGGCCCAGTCGACTGCCTCGCCATAACTCCGCACCAGCCGCTCCACGTTCAGGCTGCTCGCTTTCGCGATCGCATCGCATGCTGTCCAATCGCCGCGCTCGTGGAGCTCAAGCCACGCCAGCAGTGCGCGCTCGGGGTTCGCCGTTCCTTCCAGCGCCTCGCGAATCCCAAGCCGCAGCGGCAACGACGGCGTGAGCGCCTCCATGGGCAGCCCCAGCATGGCGGGCAACAGGCTGAGCAGCCCAAGCAGGTATTGCTCGGCGGGGTCGAGCGAGCTCAGCTCCGCTGCCAGCGCGCAGAACCGGGCGCGCAACAGGGCCATCTGCAGAATCTCCTGCGGCTGGTCGGCGTTGAGCTCGCTCAGAATGGCCAGCGTGGCGATGCGGCGAAAGGTCTGCTCGCCGATGATCAAAAGCGCCGCCTCAATGGAAGTGACCTCCCGCTGAATGGCGCAGAGGGGCGAGTTGACCAGCCGTAGCAGCCGGTACGTGAGCGCCGCGTCCCGGAGCACCAATTCGGCCACCTTCTTCAGGTCGATGGATTCGCGGCTGAGCTGGCGCAGCAGCTCGAAGTGAAAGAACCGGTTGGCAGCAGCCTTGCGGTTCTTGAGCACCACCGGCTGGCAGAAGTAGTCGCCCTCAAAAAGCGTGAAACCAGTGGCCAGAGCCTGCTGATAATCCTCCTGCGTGTCGACCCGCCTGGCGATCTTGGCAACCGCGATCTGGCTCAACTGCCAGCGTACCCTCTCTCGCATCGCGGCGTCGAGCCGGCTGAAATCCACCGCGATGTAGTCAGCCCGCTCCGCCACCGGTTGCAGCTCCGGCTTCCACGCATGGCCGTCCAGCGCCAGCCGAAATCCCGCAGCCTTCAGCTCGAGGCAAGCCTCGATCAGCTGGGGCGTTGGATCCGCGCTTGCCGAAATCACCAGCACAGTCATGCTGGCGGGCAGAACCTGCGCCAGGCGCTCGGTGAGCATATCCGCGGTGCAATTCACAAAGCCGGGCAAGCCGCAGGTGTAGCGCTCCAGACCGAACATGACCGCGTCGTCGAAGATGGCGCGACCGCCCGTGCCTCCGTCGTCGCGGAAGCCTGCTTCAGGGCCATCGCGAAAGAGCAACTCGTATCCGTGCACCCGGCCGTGTGCGTCAAGGACAGGCCGGCGCGCCACACACCGCTCGGCCCCGGCCGCAGGGGCCGGCTCGGTGCGTGTCGCAGCTTCAGCTTGCGCGGCCATGCGGTCCATCCCCCAAGCGTCGATCCCCTAAGGGTCGATCCCGAGGTATTCATCGGCTGGCTCGCGGCCAAACTTGAGCAGATTCCAAGCATCTTCGCGGGGGGACGCGCTCAGACCCGCAGAAAGATCTTCCGCCTGTACATCCAGTAAAGGATCAGCCAGTAGGTGAGCATCACGGCAATGCCCACCATGAACGGCTCCAATCCGGCTCCAAACACCTTGAAAATCCGATAGCCGAGATGGATGTGCAGGCTCTCCACAATAAAGTCTTCCCACAGGTGCGCAATCAGGTAAGCCGCAATCGAGTTCATGCCCACCACCGCCAGCGGGAAGGCCCAGCGGCGATAGCCCTTCCCATCGACGATCCAGGAAAATGCTGCCAGGAACGCGAAGCAGACTCCGCCGCTGAACAGCGTCCAGCTCGGCGTCCAGATGCGCTTCACAATCGGGCAGATGCCGGTCACGTGCAGCAGCACGGCGGCGGCCACCAGCACCACCGCGGCAATCGCGAACCGCTTCACTGGGATCTTCGGCGCGGCGGCGCGGAACCACTCCCCCGCCCGCAGACCCAGCAGAATCGTCCCCAGCGTGGGGATAAAGCTCAGCGTCAGGTAGCCACCCTCGTTGAACGCAAAGCGCGAAGCGCGCGGCAGCAGGTTCAGGAACCACACGTCGAAGGCCTGGCCCAGGTTGCTGTTCTTGTTCCAATGCGAGGCGAATCCGGAAAAGTTATAAGGCCAGTTGTTGGGAACGCCCACGGCCTGCCAGTTGAAGTTCGGCCCCGGCGCCGGGTAAAGCGCCCACGCCAGCCAGTACCCAAACAGGATGACTCCCAGCGCCGTCCACTGCCACCGTGGCCGGCAATGCGCCAACAGGAAGGCGAAGGTGAATCCCAGGCCAATCTGCGTGAGCGTGTCTTCAAACGTGAAATAAGTCTGGGTGCTTTGCGTGGAGCGCAGGAAGAAGCCCAGGAAGATCAGCACCAGGCTGCGCCAAATGGTGTGCAGCAGCTGCTTCCTGAAGCTCTGTCCCTTCGCCGTGCGGCTGGCTATCGAGTAAGGCAGCGCCACGCCCACCAGGAAACTGAACCCCGGCTGGATGGTGTCATGCAGGCCCATCCCCGACCATTGCACATGCGTCTGGTTGAACGCCATTATGCGCCAGAATACACTGCTGGGAAAGGCCTGGGCGACCTTGGCAAACTGCATGATCTCGCCCATCATCAGCAGCATCACCAGGCCCCGGTAAGCGTCCACCGCAATGTTCCGGGGCGGCGCCGGCGCCTTGATCTGCCGCACCTGCGATGAATCCTTGACCTTGGAGATATCCGTGGCGATTGTCGCTGCCATTGTCACCCTCCGCAGTAGCCCGTCCCCATCTGCCTTTTTCCGGTTGGTAGGGGAAGTCCACTGAAAGGTAACACATCCCGATTGCGCCGAGCCACACAAGATTTTCCCGCCACTCCGTCGCTCTCGGCAAGCGCCGTGCTGCCCATCGGAGCCTGCCTGGAATATCATGGATGAAGCAGCGCAAAGGCGGTCCTGGACCCATCCGAAACCCATGGACGATCCTGGCCATGAAACAATTCCTGGAAAGAATTTGAACTGCGGCAACCCCAACTGTCGCCCGCTTCAGCTCGCCAACAGAACCATCTCCGTCAGGAAGGCCATGGAAAACCAACTGTCCGATTCAATCCTCGATCTCTCCCGCCGGGATTTCCTTCGCCTGGGCAGCATCACCGCCGCAGCCACAGCCATTCCCGAGCTGCACGCCGAGTCCACCGCTCCGCATACCGCCACCATGATCGGCGTGGCTTTCGCGCCGGTAGCAGCCCCGCGCATCGGCCTCATCGGCACCGGCGGACGCGGAACCAGCCTGCTCGGCAACCTGCTCGCCGCCGACGTCAAGGTCCCCGCCCTCTGCGACGTCGTGCGCGACAAAGCCGAGCATGCGCAATCGCTCGTCGTTGAAGCCGGCCAGCCCGCGCCCGAGCTCTACACCAGCGGCGATCACGCCTTTGAGTCTCTCGTTGCCCGCGACGATCTTGACCTCGTCCTCATCGCCACGCCCTGGAACTGGCACGTCGAAATGGCCGTCGCCTCCATGACCCACGGCAAGCACACCGCCGTCGAAGTCCCCGCCGCCACCACCATCGAGGACTGCTGGAAACTCGTCGACACCTCCGAGAAAACCCGCCGCCACTGCATCATGCTTGAGAACTGCTGCTACGGCTACAACGAGACGCTCATCCTGCGCATGGTCCACCAGGGCCTGTTCGGCGACCTGCTCTACGGCGAAGGCGCCTACCTGCACGACCTGCGCGAGGAGCTGTTCTCCAACAAGGGCGAGGGCCTCTGGCGTCGCACCGTCC
>Ga0302319_10009071_pt1 | contig 19222 bp, 20 predicted proteins | sample Bog_T0_2_FD_203319 | JGI IMG/M metagenome (GOLD analysis project Ga0302319, IMG submission 203319) | Peat permafrost microbial communities from Stordalen Mire near Abisko, Sweden - Bog_T0_2 | ecosystem: Environmental > Terrestrial > Soil > Wetlands > Peat | place: Sweden: Abisko, Stordalen Mire... | reverse complement strand
TGACGGAAACACCTGAAGACCACGCCATTCTTCACAACCAGCTGTAGAGGGGCGTCCATTCACGGCTGACGGAAACATTGTTGGTTGCTTTGAGTGAATGAACTTTGCTGTAGAGGGGCGTCCATTCACGGCTGACGGAAACTTTTGGGCCTATACGACTTGGCTTAAACCCGCTGTAGAGGGGCGTCCATTCACGGCTGACGGAAACTTGTTCCAAGCGAACTTGCCTAGATGCTTCGCTGTAGAGGGGCGTCCATTCACGGCTGACGGAAACCCAAGGGATGTCTGCGGCTGGAGCGCGGTGGCTGTAGAGGGGCGTCCATTCACGGCTGACGGAAACGCGATGTGCTGCGCTACAGCGCAGGCCCGCTGCTGTAGAGGGGCGTCCATTCACGGCTGACGGAAACGTAGCCAAAGTCCTGCACGGCGGCCAGCAGCTGTAGAGGGGCGTCCATTCACGGCTGACGGAAACTCACAGCGCCGTCGCTCGGTGCGCGCAGTGGCTGTAGAGGGGCGTCCATTCACGGCTGACGGAAACCAAAATATGCCGACAAGATCATTCTGGGCGGCTGTAGAGGGGCGTCCATTCACGGCTGTAGAGGGGCGTCCATTCACGGCTGACGGAAACAAGCTGATGAAGTGGCGGAGCCTGAATTTGCTATAGCGGGGCGGATGCACCCGGTCGCTCGCATTTGGGGAGCAGGGAGACCAGAAATTTCATGGCGCGCAAGCGCCGACTGGCCTATTGCAGGTGGCTACGCCGGCGAGGGCGAGCCTTCCGGGTAGCTGGGTCCGCGGCTCTCCGGCTTGAGAACTTCCTGTGTGTCGTTGCCGCCGGTGTCAGAGGGCGTGGCCAGATTGGAGCGCATCGGTGGCAGTTCCTGGCCTTCGATCAGCATCTTCACCTCTTCGGCGTCGATGGTCTCGCGCTCCAGCAGTGCCGCGGCGATGCGGTGCATGGCGTCGGCGTGCGTCTCCACGATGTTGTGCGCTGACTGGTAAGCTTCATCGATGAGGCGGCGAACCTCCAGGTCGATCTGGCGTGCCGTCTCCTCGCTGAAGTCGCGGTGCTGTGCGATCTCGCGGCCCAGGAAGATCTGCTCCTCCTTCTTGCCGAAGGTGAGCGGACCGAGGCGGCTCATGCCGTACTCGCAGACCATGCGGCGGGCGAGATCCGTGGCGCTTTCAATGTCGCTTCCCGCGCCGGTGGACATCTGGTTGAGGAAGATCTCCTCGGCGACGCGGCCGCCGTAGGCGATGGCCAGATTGGCTTCCAGGTACTCGCGGGTGTAGTTGTGGCGGTCGCCGGGCAGGAAGATTGTGACTCCCAGAGCCATGCCGCGAGGGATGATGGTGACCTTGTGAATGGGGTCGGAGTGCTCGCGCCTGAAGGAGACCAGCGCGTGGCCGGCCTCATGATAGGCGGTGACGCGCTTCTCTTCGTCAGTGAGCAGCATGGACTTGCGCTCGGCGCCCATGAGCACCTTGTCCTTGGCCACCTCGAAGTCGTACATGACAACCTGCTTGCGATTCTGGCGCGCGGCGCTCAGAGCGGCTTCGTTGACCATGTTGGCCAGGTCTGCGCCGCTGAAGCCGGGGGTTCCGCGGGCAAGCACGTTCAGGTTGGTGTCGTCGGAGACGGGCACCTTTTTGACGTGGACGCGCAGAATCTCCTCGCGGCCGCGCACATCGGGCAGGCCGACAACCACGCGACGGTCGAAGCGGCCGGGGCGCAGCAGCGCGGGATCAAGCACATCGGGGCGGTTCGTCGCAGCCACCAGAATCACGCCGTCGTTGGACTCAAAGCCGTCCATCTCAACGAGAAGCTGGTTGAGGGTCTGTTCGCGCTCATCGTGTCCGCCGCCCAGGCCAGCGCCGCGATGGCGACCCACGGCGTCGATTTCGTCGATGAAGATAATGCAGGGCGCGTTCTTCTTGCCCTGTTCAAAGAGGTCGCGTACGCGGCTGGCGCCCACGCCGACGAACATCTCCACAAAATCCGAACCTGAAATCGAAAAGAACGGCACATTCGCTTCGCCTGCCACAGCGCGGGCCAACAGCGTCTTGCCGGTTCCCGGAGGGCCAACCAGCAGCACGCCCTTGGGAATGCGGCCACCTAATTTTTGGAACTTGGCCGGCTCGCGCAGGTACTCGATGATCTCCTTCAGCTCTTCCTTGGCCTCGTCCACGCCGGCCACGTCCTTGAAGGTAATCTTCTTCTGCTGCATGCTGAGCAGCCGCGCGCGGCTCTTGCCAAAGGACATGGCCTTGTTGCCGCCCGCCTGCATCTGGCGCATGAAGAAGAAAAAGATGAAGCCAAAGAGCAGGATCGGACCGACGTTGATGAGCAACGGCAAGAACATATTGCTCTGCTCGGCCTTCTTGGAGAAGTGAGCATCGGAGGCCAGGAAGGCCGCCTCAAGAGGATCAAAATGATCGCCTACATGGGTGTGGAACTCTTCCTTGGGAGTGGCCTTCATGTGGCCGTGCAACTCGGCGCCCTGGACCTCGGCATCCATCACCTTGCCCTGCTTGACCAGGTTGAAGAGGTCGGAGTAGGTAATCTCCGTGTCCTTGCCCCCCGCGCCGGCGCCCTTCTGCACCCAGGTAATAAGAACCAGGATGAAGGCCAGGATAAAGGCCCAGACAACAAATGTTCGAACGGTCGAATTCACCAGCGTTCCTCTCTTCCGGTGTTGCAGAAGCCGGCTTGCGGCACTCCAGCACCGTCTACATTCCTTTTAGACGCCGGCGCCTTCCGCAAAGTCACAGAAAGTATGCGGCATCGTGACGGCAGACACAACAACTCTGCCGCTCGGAAGAGCAGTAACCTTGATTGTACTCCTAAAGTGGGTAATTTTGCAGCAATTTGCGGGCCAAAAACGGGAACTTGGCCGGTCAAGCCTCCTCCAGGAGGGTTCCCACAACGACAATCCCCGGCGGCGGCTCCACTTCGACGCCGCGCATCCAAAGGATACGGCCATCGACTTCGAGAACCGGCCAGAGGGCGCGGCCGGAGCCTGAGACGCGCAGCCGCTCCAAAACTTCTTTCACTTTGCGCGGGCCGGAGGAGTGGCGCAATTGCACACGGTCGCCGGGGCGCCAGTTGCGCAGCGAGGCGGTTTGAGCAAGCGCACTTCCGTCTGTCTCGATTCTCAGCCGCACTCCCAAGCCGGTCACTTCGCCGGGAATCGCAACAGTGAACTCCGCAGTCGCATCCGCCATTTGGCCCTCTGTGTCGGCCAGCCGCAGCCGCAGCTCGCGATGGCTTCGCTCGGCACGCAAGCCCTGGGCCAGTTGTCTTTTTTGCCCTGCTTTGCCACTAAGCGCCAGCGCGCGCAACTCCTCCGTTGCGGGAGAGTCGATCTTCGCACCCAACTGCTCGGCGGCAAATCGCAGCAGCCTCCGCTGCAACGCCGGGGCGAGCGTGGCCAGCCGCGTTATGTCGATGGACAGGCCATCATCGGCGGCGCGTCCACCACTCCTAACCGGACGACCGGGAAGCAGCAACTGCGGCGCAACACGAGCCACTTCCAACTGCCACCATGCCTCCTCGTCGCGGGCCAGCTCGGCCATCTGCGCCAGGTGCTCGCGCAGACGGGGATTCCAGCCCTCCAGCAGCGGCAGCAGCTCGTGGCGAATGCGGTTGCGGGTGAAGGTGAGGTGCCGGTTCGAGGAGTCTTCACGCCAGCCCTGGCCCAGCGCGGCGAGATAGGCCTCGACCTCCGCCCGCGTGGCCGAAAGCAGCGGGCGCAGGATTCTGCCTTCGGGATAGGTGACGACCGGATGAATTCCGCCCAGGCCCTCGGTCCAAGCGCCGCGCAGAAACTTGGCCAGCACCGTCTCGGCCTGGTCGTCGCGGGTGTGGGCGGTAACCACAGCTTCCACCTCGCCCGAGGCCATCAGTTGCCGGAACCAGCCGTAGCGCAGCCGGCGCGCGGCCTCCTCAATGCTTTCGCCGCGCTCTTTGGCCGCGACGGCAACGTCAATCCGCGCCTCGTGGAAGGGCAGGCCAAGCTCGGCCGCAAGCGCGCGGGCAAAGGTCAGATCGCCGTCGGCCTCCTCGCCGCGCAGTCCGTGGTGCAGATGAGCGGTGTGCAACACCAGACCCAACTCGCCGCTTCGCTCCGCCAGTGCGCGCAGCAGGGCCACGGAGTCGGCGCCGCCGGAGAGGCCCACGGCCAGGCGCAGCCCCGGCTTGAACAGCGTGGTGTCGAGCGCGAGCGGCGGCAAAATACGCATTCTAAAATGATACGGCGGCGGGGCGGCGAGTGCCGGAGATGGTTCCCGCAGAATATTCCCAAACAAAACTCTGCTGCATGCAATGCCTCGCCGTTGTATACTCCAACCGATATGCAAGTCTTTGCGATTCTTCCCGCCGCGGGGCTGGGAACCCGGATGTCCGGGCCGCAGCCCAAGCAGTTCCTCTCACTCGATGGCGTTCCCATCCTGATTCACTCGCTGCGCGCCTTTGCCTCGGTGGAGCGGGTGACGGCGATCTACGTGGCCGTGCGCCAGCCGGAGATGGAGCGCGTCGCGGCGCAGATCGCCGAATACGGCTTCAGTGGCCGGGTGCGCGTGGTTGAAGGCGGCGACCATCGCCAGCAATCGGTTTTGAATGCGCTGGCCGCGCTGCCCGCCGAGCCGGACGACATTGTGCTGGTGCACGACGCGGTGCGCCCGCTGATTGACGCCGCCACCATCGAGCGCACCATCGACGCCGTCGTACAATTCGGAGCGGCGATTGTCGGCCTGCCTGCCGTGGATACGATCAAGCAGGTGGAGCGGACGGCCCACGGCGCGCTGATTACTTCGACCATTCCGCGCGAGTTTGTGGTTCTGGCGCAAACTCCGCAGGGCTTTCGCTACGGCTTGTTGCAAAGCGCCTTTGCCGAGGCCACCGCGGATGGATTTGTGGGCACAGACGAGGCCTCCATCGTGGAGCGCGCCGGTCATCCAGTGGCCGTGGTGCATGGCTCGGCGGTGAATTTGAAGATTACGCAGCCGGGCGATCTGGCGCTGGCCGAGTTTTATCTGCGGCAGAGAATGCGCTGAGTCAGACTGGACTTAAGTTGCCATAGTGTTTAGAGCGCATGAATTGGTAATTCATCATGGACAAGCGCGGACGAGGACGTCCGCGCTACAGCCAGCCAGGAGGCCGGCGCTACACGCATACAATTACCAAATCACCCGGTCACGGCACTAATTGCAAGGAACAGGCACGGTATTCATGGAAATACGCATCGGATTTGGCTATGACTCGCACGTCTTCAAGGCGGGTGTGCCGCTGCGCATTGGCGGGCTGACGCTCGACCACCCGGAGGGTCTGGCCGGCCACTCCGACGGCGACCTGCTGCTGCACGCCATCACCGATGCGCTGCTGGGCGCCATCGCCGCTGGCGACATCGGCAGCTTCTTTCCGCCCAGCGACCCGCGCTGGAAGGACGCCGACTCGGCGATCTTTCTGCATCAGGCCCTCGAAGAGCTGCAACGCGCCGGCTACCGCATCGTGAACATCGACACCACGTTGATTTTGGCCGCTCCCAAGATCGGCCCCATCTCCGGCGAGATGCGCGCCCGCGTCGCTGACCTGCTGCGCCTCGGCACCGACCAGGTAAGCATCAAAGCCAAGACGCCCGAAGGGCTGAACCTGGATCACGTCGCCCAGTGTCATGCCGTCGCGCTGGTTGAGCGCGTCCTTGAACCGGAAGAGCTGAAGAGCATGAGCGCCGTCATCGAAAGCCAGCGCCAGCTCGAAGACGTTGTGGAAGACCTGCTCAGCTCGGTTCACGGCGTCCCCAAGCGGCGCGGCGACTCCGTCTACGAGACGGAGGAGATCACATAAGACGCGCTCCAGCGCGAAGATTTGAAGCCTTTCAGTGGCCTTCGGACTCTCATCCAGTGTGGGCCGTCTCCTGTGTCTCTTCGCGTAGAGACCGGCTCAGTGCAGAAGGAGTGATGGGCCTGATGATCTTGCTTTTTCTCGCGTTTTTCGTCGGCATTCTCACCGTGCCATCTCACAAAAGCCGGCTCACGCTGCTCGTGGGCGTGGCGGCCTCCTTCGCGCTGGTTGCCGGCGTTGCTGCGGCGCAGACGACGAAAGACGACAGCGATTCGGCGATGATGATGTCGACGGGCGGCGGCACGAACGCCGTGCCGGAGATGCTGCCTGACCTCTCCGGCGCCACGGCATGGCTCAACTCGCCGCCGCTCAGCGCCGCCCAGCTGCGCGGCAAGGTGGTGGTGGTGGACTTCTGGGCCTACTCCTGCATCAACTGCCTGCGTTCGCTGCCCGCCATTCAGGGCTGGTACAAGAAGTACAAGGACAGCGGCCTGGTGATCATCGGCGTCCACACGCCGGAGTTTGTTTTTGAAAAGAACGAGGCGAATGTGCGCAAGGCCATGCGAAAGATGGGCGTTGACTACCCCGTCGCCATGGACAACGACTATCGCATCTGGCGCGCCTTTCATAACAAGTATTGGCCCGCGCATTACGTCATCGACGCCACGGGCCACGTCCGCTATCACCACTTCGGCGAAGGCAATGAAGCGGAATCCGAGGCCTGGATTCGCAGGTTGCTGGAGGAGAGAAACCACCAGCCGGCTCCTCAACTCGCGGTGAAGATTGCCCCCGGCGGAGTGGAGGCCGCTGCCGATCTGTCGGATGTGCATTCGCCGGAGACCTATCTAGGCTACATTCGCGCCGCGAACTTCGCCTCGCCGGGTGGATTCAACGAGGATGCGCCGCAGCTCTACCGCGCGCCTGACCGGCTGGCGCTGAATGAATGGGCGCTGGAGGGCCAGTGGAAGGACGAGGGGCAGATCGCCACCGCGCTCTCAGCGCCGGCGGCCATTGTCTACCAATTTCATGCCCGCGACCTTCATCTGGTGCTAGGGCCAGGCAACGGCGGGTGGGCGATTCGCTTCCGCGTTACCCTGGACGGCAAGCCGCCCGGCGCGGACCACGGCGAGGACTGCGACGCGCAAGGGTACGGCACCGTGACCGAAAGCCGCCTCTACCAACTGATCCGGCAGCAAGGCGCGGTGCGCGACCGCCTCTTCCGCATCGAGTTTCTTGCTCCCGGCGCGCAGGCTTTCTCATTCACTTTTGGATGAGCAGCACGACAGGTAGAGTAGTCTACAAATTCTTCGGCCATTTGCGGCTGCCGTGAATCACTGAGAGAATCTCAACTGCTTCGTCCACGACGCGGTAGGGGATCAGATACGGCAGCCCGGAAACGACCCATTCGCGGGTTCCTTCGATTCTTCCCGGTCGACCACTCTGCGGAAATTGTGCAAGCTGGTCCGTGGCGTTCACCACGGCAGCGGCAACCCGCGCAGCAGCGGCGGGACTGTCTTTGGAGATATATTCATGAATCGAAGCGAGGCTGCGAATGGCTCGTTTGGTCCATCGAATCGTCATAGCGGCGGCGGCAACTCGTTTCCGGTGCCCCAGCTTCGCAGCCAAAGCATAACCTTCTCTTGAGAAACAGTCTCGCCAGCCTCCGCCTCAGCCAAACCCGCCTTAATCTCGTTGAACTTCCATTCCTCATAGCCCTCATCCACGGCAGACTCATCCGCACCGATTGGGATTCGCAGGGCCAGGGCGCCGTTCGAGGTCAGGCTCCACTCAACCGGATCTCCGACAGCAAGATTGGCTTGCCGCAACAACTCCTCCGGAATCTCCACAGTGGCAGCGCCGCCAATGCGAGCAATCTGTGTGGCCATGAACCCCTCCTGCAACCTTTATGGTACTCCCAAAACGACTTCCACTCCAATCTCCGTCCCTACAATTCGTCCTTGGGACGGACAGCGGCGGCAGGCCGATTCTCTTCCGCATCGAGTTTCTCTCACCCGGCGCGCAAGCCTTTTCATTCACCTTTGGATGAGCGGCACGACTGAAGTTGTGCCCTGACGAATTGAGGACTGAATATAACTTTGGACGAGGCTCCCAGGTCCGGAAATCTATACATGACACGCCCGGCAGCACTTCCTCTTAGAGACGTTTAACGTGTGAATTCCAGGATGCGACTTCTTCCGGCGTTCCTCTTTTTTGTATTTCACTCAGAATGACCGTCAGAAACTCGGGATGAACTTGAAGAGGCACCATACAATGCCATGGATATTTGTCCAAAAGAACAAATGCCTCAGTGAGAGAGGAAACTGATTCGCTTGCGTTGACAAGGCTTCCCAATCCGCGCAGGTCTTCTTCATCGAGCAAATAGTTCATCGTAGTCTCGTCCGTTTGCGTCCAAAACCTCCACTGTCCCGCATCATCTCTATTCCCAAACAGCGTTAGGCTCCCACCCTCTGCGCCCACCTCAAGTATGGTTTCCCTGTTCATTCGTTTGTCTCGCTTTCTGGGTTGTACTCGGGATCTTCATCGATTTCATCGGTTTGATTTGGAATGGGAGGGGTAATGAGAGAGATCTGCACGCCAAGCTTAGCCATCAACTCACCGATTTGATCAACAGCGTCTTTGATGATGTCCTTTTTATCAACTCCGGTTCTGAGAAGAACCGGTATCAGCAACCTGCCGTCGTTCCTTCCGTACCCATCGTAGCAGCGTTGTGGAATACAGGTGCGGAACCCAACCAGCCTCTCCGATATTACTGAAGTCGGGTTTTCTGGAAGCGGAAGAAAGATTATCCAGATCGGCGATGCCCCCAGGCGAAGCCATGACCGGGCGCCGAACCCTATCCATGGTTTGTAGTTGCCAATTCGGAAGAAGGCTCCCGGGCCATATCGGTAGTTCCGTTCCCGAATCCCCTCACGACTGCAAAATCCCTTGTCCACAGCCTCGATTAAGATCGCAAACGCTAAGTCAGAGAAATTGATGTACCTCTGTGCCATATCGAGATTGGTCACTTCATCGCCACGGAGAGGCAGGAATGTCTCTTCGTCCATCGTTCTGCAAAGCCCTTGAAGCTGAACGATATCGCCTCGACAATCGATTTCTCCCGCCAGGGGTATAGACGCAGAAAGATAGTCGAGCAGAACACCCCACGATGTTGCCGCGATATAATGCCCGTTACCAATTTCAGCAAACATTATGGCTGTACGATTCTGATTTTCACCAACTGGAATCTTTGCATCGTTGCAGCGTCTAACGACCTCTCTCCAAACAAATTGGAGGCGAGTCTCAGGAACCACAAACAATACAAGGGTAGCAACTCCATCCGGTAGCCCACGAATATATGTCACCGGCTGATTTTCGGTCAGGCCTGCCCAAAACTTATTCTCCACTATCACCCGTAGTTGTCTTTTATCATCGAAACACGTCATGTCTGGACGTGACTGATCCAGTTCCGGCCGTTGTGTTTCGAAATGAAGACCTTCAGGAAAATTGAATCCAACCTGACTGACGAACGCCGAGAACGCACGCGATGCGGCAGGAGAAGTCCGGAGAATGAAGCATAACGCCTCAGTGGCCAAGTCTTCCGGATGAACGGCAAATTGATGCACGAGATGCCCAAAAACTGTATCGGATTTCATGGTGACTCCTTGTTAACGGGGGACTCATTTCTCGATTATCCATCATACAACCGGTGCCCCTGGTTTCGTCTTTGAGAGTTATAATCTCACTTTTCTCTGAGCACCACGAGCGGATTTTGATATATGTACGCAAGAAAAGGCCCGGAGAGCATCCGGGCCTTTCACTCATTCACTTCTTAAAACTATCCGCGCCCACCACCCGGCCCACCGGGACGACGGCGGCGGCGGCGGTTCTTGTTGTCGGGCTTGGGACGGCCCGCGCCTGCCGGCTGCCCTGCAACCGGAGCCGGAGCGCCATCCACGCGATTGAAGTTTGGCTCGTTCTCCTCGTCAATCTCCTCGCCCTCTACCTCGTCGAAGTCGTCTCCGCCCTCGATGAGAATGGTGCTCTGATTGGATTTGGGCTGACGCTCGTCGAACTCGTGACGCGGCCTGGCGGGCGCGACGCGCTCGGCGGGAGCGGCTGGAGAAGCAGGGGATTCGGAGGCAGAAATCTCCGCCTCTTCGCCTTGAACCGGAGCCGGAGCAGATTGAGCCAGCTTGGCCTTCTGCTCACGGATCAGAGCTTTGCGACTGAGCTTGATGCGATTGCCTTCGATGGCCAGAACCTTGACCATGATCTGATCGCCCTCGCTCAGCTCGTCCTTGACTTCCTTGACGCGATGCTCGGCGATCTCGGAGATGTGCAGCAGGCCGTCGGTGCCAGGGAACAGCTCGACGAATGCGCCGAACTCGGCCAGGCGAACCACCTTGCCCAGATAAACCTTGCCGATCTCCGGCACGGCGGTGAGGTTGCCGATCATTTCGAGTGCCCGCTTGAGGCCGTCGGCGTCGCACGAGGCGACATTGACGCGGCCCGTGTCGTCCACATCGATCTTGGCGCCGGTCTGCTCGATGATGCCGCGAATCGTCGCGCCGCCCTTGCCGATCAAGTCGCGAATCTTGTCAGTGGGAATCATCACGGTCTCGATGCGCGGCGCATAGGCCGAGCGCTCGGTGCGCGGTCCGTCGAGCACCGCGTCCATCTTGTCGAGCAGGAAGAGGCGGCCCTTGCGCGCCTGTTCCATGGCTTGAGCAAGAATCTCGCGGGTCAGGCCGCCGATCTTGATGTCCATCTGCAGCGCGGTGATGCCCTTGCGGGTTCCGGCCACCTTGAAGTCCATATCGCCGTAGTGATCTTCAGCGCCGGCGATGTCGGTGAGGATGGCGTAGTCGTCGCCCTCCTTGACCAGTCCCATGGCCACACCGGCCACCGCGCCCTTGAGTGCGATGCCGGAGTCAAAGAGCGCCAGGCTGGCGCCGCAGACCGTAGCCATCGACGAAGAGCCGTTGGATTCCAGAATGTCGCTGACGATGCGAATGGCGTAGGGCGATTCTTCGGGAGTGGGTAGAACCGCGGTGATGGCGCGCTCGGCCAGTGCTCCGTGGCCGATTTCGCGGCGGCCCGTGCCGCCCATGCGGCCCGTTTCGCCCACGCAGAAGGGCGGGAAGTTGTAGTGGAGCATGAAGGGCTTCTTCTTGTCGCCTTCATAGTTCTCCATGCGCTGGCCTTCATCGGCGGTGCCCAGCGTGGCCGTCACCAGGGCTTGCGTCTCGCCGCGTGTAAACAGCGCCGAGCCGTGAACGCGTGGCAGAACGCTGGTCTCGATGGTGATCTCGCGAATCTCGTCGAATGCGCGGCGGTCGGGGCGAATGCGATCCTTCGTCACCTGCTCGCGGAAGATCTTCTCGCGCAGCTTCTCATAATAATGAGTCAGCTTCTTCTTGGCGGCGGGGTCGTCTGCCGGCAGCGCGGCAGCCAACTCGTCCTTGATCGCCTTGACCAGAACCTGGCTCTCCAGCTTTTCGTGAATCTTGGTGTCGAGAGCGTCCTTCAGCCGGTCGCTTGCCTTGGCGCTCAACTCGTCAAAGTAGGCCTGATCGAACTCCGGCGCAACGAAGGCCCGCTTGGGCTTGCCGGCCAGCTTGACCAGCTCGTCAATGGCGGCGCAAATCTTTTTGATCTCGGCGTGGCCGAACTCGATGGCCGCCAGGATCGTCTCTTCCGACTCTTCTTTGGCGCCCGACTCGATCATCACAATGCCGTCCTTGTGGCCGACGACCATGATGTTGACGGTAGTGGCGGCGCGCTCGGAGTAAGTGGGATTGATGACGAACTCGCCATCGACGCGGCCCACGCGCACCGCGCCCACCGTGGCGCTGAAGGGAATGTCAGAGAGAGCCAGGGCGGCGGCGGCGGCGTTGATGCCCACCACGTCGGGGTCGTTCTCCTTGTCGGCGGAGAAGACCAGCGCAATCAGCTGGGTCTCGTTGCGGAAGCCATCGGGAAAGAGCGGGCGCAGGGGCCGGTCGATCTGGCGGCAGGTCAGCACCTCTTTTTCGCTGGGCCGGCCTTCGCGCTTGATGAAGCCGCCGGGAATGCGTCCGCCGGCGTAGGTGTACTCGCGGTAATCCACGGTGAGGGGGAAAAAGTCGATGCCTTCCCTGGGTTCGGAAGAGGCTACTGCTGTGGCCAGAACCACGGTTTCGCCCGTGGTGACCAGTGCGGCGCCGGAGGCCTGCTTGGCCATGCGCCCGGTCTCAAAGACCAATCGCTTGCCACCGGCAAGCTCGACGGCTACTTCATGCTTAGACATAGTGTCCTCGTTTCATTGTGTTCGCTTGGGAAACTTGTGGGGGGAATGCTCCAGAAGATGAGGCGATGGGGTGCCCCAGGTTCCTCGCATTTGGGGACCGGAGAAACAAGCACATAGCCATGCGCCGTCCCTGGCAGCAGGTGCGCTGCGCCAGGTACACGACGGCCCCTGGTCCTGTGTAGAACGGGGGCCGTGACCAATGTCCGGTCTGGGCGCTTCCGGGTCAATGCTGGAGTCAAGGTCGGCTTTCTGGGTTTTGCTCTCTGGCTACTTGCGAATACCGAGCTTGCCGATTACGTCGCGGTAGCGATCGGTATCATGCAACTTCAAGTAATCCAGGAGGCGGCGGCGCTTGCTGACCAGTTGCAAAAGGCCGCGCCGGGATGCGTGGTCCTTCTTGTGCGTCTTGAAGTGCTCGGTCAGTTCGCTGATGCGCGCACTCAGAATCGCGATCTGGACCTCGGGCGAGCCGGTGTCCGTATCATGGGTGCGGAAGCTTTCAATCAGGGTTGTTTTCTTTGCAGTCGCCAGCACGGCGTGTGTTACTCCTCTTGTCTTCTCAGATCCACTCTTCAGTGTCTACAGAGAGATTACCACGAATGAGCGCCCCGTGTCATTTTGTAGCGCCGCCCTCCCGGCCGGCTGTAGCGCGGGCTTCCCAGCCAGCGCTCGTGCTCACCGCGTTCCAAAACGGAAGAGCCGGTTGTCAAATTGCTCGCGGATCACCTCGGCAACCACAACCTGCTTCGCCTCTGGATGCTCGGGGTTCAGCAGGTAATTCCACGTCTGCGGCGCCAGGACGGAAGGAACACGCGCCAATGGGGTCTTTAAGGAGACGAGCCAAGCGTCACCGATGCGTCGGGTCAATTCCAGATCGTGCTTCCAATCGACTCCGGCGGGAGGATTAAGCGGTTGAATGGAGAGGTCGTCGGGAACATCAATTTTTAGTAGGGTGTAGTAATCCGGGGTCTCTTCGCTTTCCACTTCAAGATGCACCAGCGTTTCAACGAGAGCCGCCATCGGTGATTCGGCCAAATACACGATCCGGGAGCCTGCCGTATGCCATCGAGCACCGGCTTTACGCCCGCCTTCGCCGTTCAGGTCAATGTAATCGCTGATGCGCCAGAGTGTCGTCATCCATATATCTCCGTCGCATTAAGAATTGCATCTTTTCATTTCGTCGTTAAGAGCTATATTATTGATTTTATTATACAAAACGGTTATGTATGGACATTGCGGCAATGTGTGGCACAAACCAGTGGCGTCTCAAACCGATCAGGCAAACATCCCTTCATCGATCTGAATCAGCATCTCTTCTACCTGACGGCCTCCCAAGTCAGTTCTTAGCATTGCAAGCGGCGTTTGCTCATCAAAACGTATCTTGGGCTTGGACAACCATCTGCGCGCCTTTTCAGGATTTCCGAATACGCGCACAGCTAACGCATAGACCCGCGCAACCCTCGCCAGCCGATCTGACTCGTCCAGGCTGAGAGATTCCTGCCGCTGGCGGCGATGCTTTAGCGTCCGAGCAGGAATGACGACCTCAAGCAGATCTTTAAGCGCAAAACCAGATGAGGCGGCAAATTCCTCTAATGCAGGGAGCGGCACACCCTGCTCCACCGCCTTCCAATCCAAAACGAAAGGTGATGGGACAACCGGAATTTGAAGTGTCTGGCTCATAAGAACATTATGCAACAATTTGATCTCAAATACTCAGACAAACATCCCCTCGTCAATCTGGATCAGAAAGTCCTTGACCGCTTTTTCGCCCGCTCTGGTCCTCAGCATTTCCAGCGCGGTCTTTCCATCGAAGCGGCTCTTTTGGCCGCACAGCCACTTCCGGCCGTCCTCGCGGTCGTCGTAGACCTTCACGGCCAGCTCATAGATCCGCGCCACCCGCGCCAACCGGTCCGACTCGTCCAGGTTCAGCGGCTCCTGCCTATGGCGGCGATGCTTGAGCGTCCGCGCGGGAATCACCACCTCCAGCAGCTCCTTGACACTGATGCCGGAGTAGGCGGAGAACTCCTCTAGCGTGGAGAGTGGCAACCCGCGCTCTATCTCTCTCCAGTCAAAGGTAAAAGGCGGCGGAGAAACGGCGGGAATCGCGGCGGCTTGGCTCATAAGGACATTATGCCACACTTTTCGCGGCATTTTGTCCTTTTGCCCCCTTGAAGATTATTTCAAGGGTTTGGCTTCCCATTCCGCATATCCCATCTACAGTGGAAGTACATGATAGAAAATCAGGTGTATATTTCTGACTCCCTCCTCCGCGCTTCGGTCGCCCGCCCCCAGCCCAGCGCCCAGGAGCCAGCCATCCCGTCTAAGCTGATTCCCTGCATCGCCGCCCTCGTGGCTGCCCTCTGCCTGCTCCTCGTGCCCGCCGCTCCGGCTGCAGGGCAAAGCACCCCGCCTGTCCCGGCGCCAACAGTAGCCATCCCCGATGCGCCTCAGCCGCAGGCCGCCACGCCGCGCGCCGTCCCGCCCGGCCTGCCGGTTCCCTGGATGTGGGGCCGGCTGCGGACCTCCGGCAAGCCTCTCACGCTCAAGCAGAAGTTCACCTTCTATGCCTTCACTACCTTTGGCCCGCCGGCCGTCGTCATGCCCGCCTTTGGCGCGGCCATCCGCATGGCCCACCCGAACAGCGAGTATCCGCCCGCCTGGAAGGACGGCGCGGGAGCCTTCGGGCGTCTTTATGGCAGCACGCTGGCGGCGCAGACCTCCAAGCACACCGCGGAGTTCGTCACTGAAGCCGCCTTCCATTACGATGCCCGCTACTACCCCTCGCACAGCGACAGGACCCTGATACGCATTCTGCACGCCGGGGAGTATGTTGTCATGGAGAAGACCGATTCTGGAAATACCGCGCTGGCCGTGCCGCACTTTGCCGCGGCCGCGGCGGGCGGATTCGTCGGCATGGCCTATATGCCGCCGGGCTACAACACACTCTCCTACGCCGGCAAGCGCTCGGCGATGGAGCTGGTCACCATCTTTCCGCGCAACCTGATGCAGGAGTTCGCGCCCGAACTGGCCCCCATCTTCCGCCGGGTTCACGTCCCCAGGGTCCTTCCCGTCTGGTGGACCACCATCCATCGGCCGCGGCCCAACGCGCCTGTAGCCACGCCGTAGCCGGGTGCCCCACCCTCGCCACGTTCTTGTTTTTGTGGCTAGGGTGGGAAACCGCAAATCCCTTACAGCGCCGCTTTGAGCACCTCAAGGCCGGCGCGGGAGACCTGCACATCGTCCTCGGATTTGCCGCCGCTGAAGGCCACAATCACCCAGCCGGTGCGGGTGCGGGCCACCACGCCGCCCTGCCAGCCGAACTCGCCGGTCATGGGCGCTCGCTTGGCCGTGCCGCTATCCACCAGCGTGTCGGCCATCTCCGAGGCCTTGGCATAAGCGATGCCGAGCAGATTGTTGCCCTTTTCAGTTGCCGAGGGAGCATCTTTCATCCTGCCCACAACGGCCATCTTCGAGCTCCAGCCCTGAATGCTCTCGCCCGGAGCATACGAGACCACCGCGACTCCGCCGACCTTGAGTTCGGCGGCGCGCTTCTTCATGGCGGCAATCGCCGCGTCGGCCAGCGCATCAAACTTCTTGGCGCTAACGGGTTTGGGCGCCTTCGCCGCACTCGCGCTTCCGTGCCCGAAGGCGAGGCTCACCGCCATCAGCAGAATCATTCCAACCCGGTTCTTCTTCATATCGTTCTCTCCCATCGTTCTCATGCGCGTCGTCGCGCGCCACGCTCCACTCAGTGAGAATCATACCCCACCGAAGAGGCGCTTCGCGCAGTCCGCGCACCGAACGATGTTTCAACCAGCGCTGGCAAGGGCTTCCGTGAAGCTCTCAATGGTGCGGACATTCACATGAACCTCAATGCGGGAACCGAGGCGGTTGATGATCGCGACCAGGCGGTCAACGGTGAAGCGGCCCAGGTCGGCGTTGCGAATACGGGAAAAGTCGGCTGCCGCAATGCCCGTCTGCGCGTGGGCTGCCCGCACGGTCAGCTTTTTGCCATCCAACATCTTGATGATCTCGGCAGCGAAGATGGCCTTCAACTGCTCGACATCCGGATCGGCATGACCCAGATCGCGGAAGACATTCCCACTGCCGCGAACAATCTCCAACGCGTCGGCCTTCATCCCAGCATCTCCTTCAACTTCTTCAATCGGTTCTCGATCAATTCAATCTCATGCGGCGGCGTCTTGATGCCCTGAGTCGATTTCTTATGGAAGGCGTGAATGACCCAGATTTCGTCGCCCATCTGCACAGCGTAGACGACGCGAAAGGCGTTCCCACGAAATGGAAGCGCGATCTCAAAGACACCGGAGCCAACTCCCTTGAAAGGCTTGGCGATATCCGCTTTGCCGTTCTCGGCTGCTATCGTCAATGCGGTCATGCAGATGGTCTGCGCCTCAGAAGGAAACCTCGCGAATTCCTTCAAGGCGGCTTTGATCCATGAGATGGGCCGCGTCTTTCTGGTAATCGGCATTTTGCGTACTCTGCGATTTATGTTGTCAGATATGACTACGATTGTCAAGGCACCGGCGGCGCGGGGACCGCGCTGCGCGCATGGGGTTCATCGTCTCCCAGATCCCAAAGGCGGGAGATGGGGCAGCCAGATTTTGGGGTCAGACCTGCGCTGCCCGTCGAGGGTATATTGGTCAGGCTGCGGGTTGGCGAATGATCCGGGAGTTCCCCTCTTCCCGTTCCTTTATATGTATAGAGAGCAGATTCTGCAATTCAACAGGCAAATCCGTGAACGGAACCGCTTTGGCGAAGTCTTCTTCGGTCCATTCCGGGTTTTCAACGTCGATCAACTCAGGATTTGGCCTTTTCATATTGACTTCTCTCCTTCCGGCTGGCCCTTCTCAGGCTAATAACCCGGAGAGCGTTTCCGCGCATGGTAAAAACCAGCGCATAAAGCGTATCTCCAATCAATCCAATCGCCCGGATACGAACTTCACCGTAATCCGTGCGCGCATCCTGGGCAAACAATGCCGATCTCAAATCAAACTCAGACGCTATCTCAAAGCCAAATCCCCGCTCCCGAAGATTGCGCTCGCTCTTCCGTGGATCGAACGTGATCTCCACACCCTGAGTATAACGCGAAAGCACCTATAATGCATGAACTGGCTATCCAGGCGGGCGCCTGCGGTGCAGGAACTTGCCACCCAGGCAATCGCGGTGCGGCCAGCCGCGCTGCGCGCATGGGGTTCATCGTATCCCAGGTCGAGGAAGAAACAAGCGTGGACCGGGAGGTCCACACTACAGCCGGCCGGGAGGCCGGCGCTACAGTTTGTTTACCTCCCCGGTCCCCAAATGCGAGGGACCGGGGTCACCCGCCCACCCGCCTGCCCGATACCCAACCTTTTTGATTTAATTAGGGTCACAAGGCTCCTAGACAGATTAAAATTATTCTGGAAGGGATTGGAAACCAATGATGTTAGGTCAAGAAACAAAACAAATCCTTGACAGTGGAACATTAGAATTTGCTCTTTCGGTCAATGGAATGGGAGATGAGGAGGCTGCACTCACTCTTGATACACGTATGCGTGTCTTAGAAGATCAATGGAAGCGTACTTTTGTTGAGCGTGGATTGATCTTACTCGAGTTCGAGGATCGGAATCTCTGGTGTCTTCTCAAAGATCCGGATACTGGTCAGCCCTATGAAACACTGAGAAAATGGATAAAAAAGATCGCACCCGCATCATTTCGAGATTGCTATGCAGCCTTGGCGGCCGTCAAAGAATTGCGAGATATGCGCATCGAAGACCTGCTTCTTACTCCACGGTGCAATATTGAACAATTGAAATTGATGTCCCCGAAAGACAGAGCGTCCGAAATTGAGATCGAAGATGGAAAACGCATCAGTGTCGCCATAGCAGCACAAACTATGAAATTGAGTGAGTTTATTGCCACGATTGGCAAGAGGTTTCCTTTCAAATCGCCGGATTTCGGTAGAGGAAGACTGTTAGGAGAATTTCTCGACTTCCGTGGTCTGAAACATGCTCCGGTCAATGAACAAGGGGTCGTTTTTCTATTCGGTATGGTAGCTCAGGAGCTTGGGTATGTTGTAGAAATTGTGAGAACCAAATTTCCTGACTGCGAAGCCAAACGTCGCGTAGGAAAAGACCGTTGGGAAAGACTCAAAATAGAATTCGAATTTATGAGTCGTAATTTCCTAAACCATGGCCATGACAAAAATGACTGTGATTTGATCGTATGCTGGGAAAATAATTGGCCAGAATGTCCATTAGAGGTCATTGAGTTATCTGTTGAAATCGAAAGGCTTGATTCGACTATTTGACTCAGGGACCAAAAAGTAAGTTATGAAGGAGTCCGCATTTCTGTGTTTAATTTCTCAGGTTATGCAAACCCGTAGCTTCCCGCTCTCGCAAGCAGTGGTTTCAACCATGAAAATAAGGACTTACGGACGTTGTGATTTATCCTGTCTGTGTCTCCAATCTGAAGGTAAGCTGCTCATCCCAGTTGCCCGGAACGCCCGTTGGCTCATACCTTCCCCCATTCCGCAGCAGCGTTGGGAAACCCTGTTTGGGCCTGAAAGAAGAAGCCGGAACACTTACGAGTAAGGAAAAGGACCTACAGGCATCAGGGCGCTTTAACGACCCCATCTTGGCGGCATGGACTGGCTTCACGGACCTGAATGGGTGTGATCCGCTAATGCAGTTTACGCCGAACCTTAACCGTGACAGGCGATCACACGAAGTCGCTGAGCGTAGCCTAAGTGCCCTGTACGGATTTGTAATTCTCATGTTTCCCTTTCGATACTCACCCGCTATACAGTGGGCCAATAAGGTGCATTCCGTGCCTCAAACCACTGTTCCACCTTTATCTTGCGATGGAGTGTAGGCTTTGGTCAGACGTGCTATCGACGCTTTTCCCTAACCGCGCCGCCTGTCTTTCGACAGGGGTAATACATTCTTATTATAAACGCAATAGGTAGTATGTGTCAAGGTTTACTCTCTTCCAATACAAGATGAGCCTGAAGGCGGGATCTGATTCCAATACAAGATGAGCCTGAAGGGGCGGTCATGCTGGGATGTGAACATCCGCATGGACGACGCAGAAAA
>Ga0302319_10009070_pt1 | contig 19223 bp, 14 predicted proteins | sample Bog_T0_2_FD_203319 | JGI IMG/M metagenome (GOLD analysis project Ga0302319, IMG submission 203319) | Peat permafrost microbial communities from Stordalen Mire near Abisko, Sweden - Bog_T0_2 | ecosystem: Environmental > Terrestrial > Soil > Wetlands > Peat | place: Sweden: Abisko, Stordalen Mire... | reverse complement strand
GTGATGGCAGGTGTGGACGCCGCCAATCCGTAGGCTTGCTGCTTCGGTGGCGGGCTCAATCCGGCGCTGTGTCCAGCGCCCGCGTTGCCGCTCGCCTTCCCTTCGACCGGTCGCCTTCCCTCCACCGTCGCCGTCGCCGATATCACTCGGCCTTGTTCGAGGCTTCATCGGTACTATGCAACCGTCCGACTCCTCGCCCGTTCCCCGCCGGCTTCTTCTCCTCCCCCCTACCCTCTCACCCGCGGCATGAGGATCATGTCCCACGGGCTCGGCATCTCGCCGCAGCGGACGTGGACGAGCGCGGGTTTGTCCAGTGCGAACGCTGCGTTCAGCGCGGTCTCCAGCCCTGCCGGGTCGTTGGCGCGAAACGCCGCGACGCCAAAGGCTTCGGCGACTTTGCCGAAATCGGGGTTGTGCAGGTCGGCGCCGATGAAGCGCGCGCCGTAGTGTTCGCGCTGGATCAGCTTCACGTTGCCGAACTGGCCGTTATCGAACACGACGACCACCACGGCGAGATTGTGCTGCGCGGCGGTGGCGAGTTCGCCGATCTGATAGAGGAAGCCGCCGTCGCCGGCGGTCGCCAGCACCGGGATGTCCGGCCGCGCCGCCTTGACGCCGAGGGCGGTCCCATATCCCCAGCCGAGATTGTCCTGATAGCCCGGCGAGAAGTAGGTGCGCGGCGCATAGACGGGGAAGGCGAGGCGCGCGGCGAAGCCGAGCTGCGTGACCTCGTCGACCAGCGCGCCGTTTTCCGGCAGCGCGTTGCGCATGGCGCGCAAAAAGCTCATCTGCGGCTCGAGCCGGCTCAGCCGCTCGGCGAGCCAATGGCGATGGCCGGCGATCTCGTCGGCGCGGGAGTCGCGCTTGGGCGAATGGGCGGGGAGACGGTCGAGAAGCGCGCGCGCGCAAGCGGCAGCGTCGCCGATGACGGCGACCTCGGGCTTGGCCATGCGCTCGGGTTCCTGCGGATCGATGTCGATGCGCACGACCTTCAAATCCTTGTCGACGCCCCATTGTCCCTGCTGAATGAACAGTCGCGTGCCGATGGCGAGCACGACGTCGGCGTCCTTCCACAAGCGATGGCCGATCGGCAGGTTGACGGCGAGGCGGTGGCGCGCCGAGACGACGCCCTGGCCGCGGCGATAGGCGACGACCGGCGCCTCCAGCAGTTCCGCCAGCGCCGTCACTTCCGCGCTGGCTTCGAGCGCCCCGGCGCCGACGACGATCAACGGCTTCCTGGCCGCTCCCAGCACTTTGGCCGCGCGTGAAATGCCGTCGATATCGACGGGCGGCGGCGCGAGCGGGACGAAGCCGTCGAGCAGCGGCGCCGGCCCCTTGCGGCCCCAGACGTCCATCGCACATTCGAGAGCGACCGGACCGGGGCGCCCACGCGTCGCCGCCGCCAGCGCCTCATGCACCAACCGCGAGGCCTCGTAAGGGGCGCGGATGCGTTCGGCGTATTTCGTCACGTGTCTGACGAGGCCGAGCTGGTCGCGGATTTCGTGCAGATGGCCGTGGCCGCGATCGATGTCGCGCTGCGGGATCTGGCCGACCAGCGCCAGCACCGGCGCGTCGAGCGCTTCCGCCGTCAGCAGCGCCGCGGAAGCGTTGAGCAGCCCCGGCCCTGGCACGACCGAGCAAACCTGCGGCTTGGCCGTGGCCATCGCCGCGCCGAGCGCCATATAGGCCGCCGTTTGCTCGTGGCGCGCCGTCAGCACGCCGATGCGGTCCTGCGCCCCATAGAACGCGTCGAACAGCGGATCGTTATGTATTCCCGGAAGCGCAAACACCTTGTCGACCCCGGCGCCGATCAGCGTCTCGACGGTCGCCTGGGCGGTGGTCAGAGTGGGGGCGGCTTGGTTGGACAAGGGCGGGCTCCTCGGGCGCAATCGCTCTCCTATCGCCCGTTTGTCCGCGCCGATCAACGCGGCTCGTCACGCCGAATGGGAAACGCGAGCCGCAGGTTCCCCCACGGCTCGCGTTGTTTGTCAGTTAGCCAGATTACGCGTTGTCAAAAACCGGCGCCGCCAGTTCCCAGCGCGCCGGCGAGCGCCACAGCCGCGAGCGCAGCATTTCGCGCTCGTAGATGAACTCCTTCGGGATGCGGTCGAAGAAGCGGTCGAACAGCTCCTCGTGCAGATGCGCCTCCTCGGCGCCGGCGTCGCGGCCCACCGCCATCAGGTCGTGGAACGCATCGCGCTTGTAGTCGAGACCGCGCCAGTCGATGTCCTCGTAGCGCGGCATCCAGCCGATCGGGCTTTCCACCGCATAGCCGCGCCCATTGACGCGGTCGACGACCCATTTCAGCACGCGCATGTTCTGGCCGAAGCCGGGCCACAGGAACTTGCCGTTTTCGTCGCGGCGGAACCAGTTGACGCGGAAGATGCGCGGGGGATTGGCGACCTGCCGTCCCACGTCCAGCCAATGGTTGAAATAATCGGCCATGTTGTAGCCGCAGAACGGCAGCATCGCCATCGGGTCGCGCCGCGTCGCGGTGACGCCGATCGCCGCCGCCGTCGCCTCGGAGCCCATGGTCGCGGCGAGATAGACGCCATGCGCCCAGTTGAACGCCTGGAACACCAGCGGCATGTTCTTGCGCATGCGGCCGCCGAACAGGAAGGCGCTGATCGGCACGCCGGCCGGATCCTCCCAGGCCGGATCGATCGACGGACACTGCGAGGCCGGCGCAGTGAAACGGGAATTGGGATGCGCCGCCGGACGGCCGGAGCCCGGAGTCCAGTCCTTGCCGGTCCAGTCGATGAGATGCGCCGGCGGCTCCTCCGTCAGCCCCTCCCACCAAATGTCGCCGTCGTCCGTGAGCGCCGTGTTGGTGAAGATCGTGTTCTTGGCGCAGCTCGCGATGGCGTTGGGATTGGACTCCACGTTCGTTCCCGGCGCGACGCCGAAGAACCCGGCTTCCGGATTGATCGCGCGCAGCTTGCCTTGTGCGTCTTTCTTGATCCAGGCGATGTCGTCGCCCACCGTCGTCACCTTCCAGCCCTCGAGTTCCTTTGGCGGCACCAGCATGGCGAGGTTGGTCTTGCCGCAGGCGCTCGGGAAAGCGGCGCCGAGATAGGTCTTCTCGCCGTTGGGGGCATGGACGCCCATGATCAGCATGTGTTCGGCGAGCCAGCCTTCGTCGCGCGCCATCACCGACGCGATGCGCAGCGCCAGACACTTCTTGCCGAGCAGCGCGTTGCCGCCGTAGCCCGAACCATATGACCAGATTTCGTAGGTTTCGGGGAAGTGGACGATGTACTTGCGCGCGATGTCGCCTTCGCACGGCCAGTTCGAGTCCTTCTGCCCAGGCTCGAGCGGCGCGCCGACCGAATGCATGCAGGGGATGAACGAGCCGTCGCCGAGCACGTCGAGCACCTTGCTGCCCATGCGCGTCATGATGCGCATGTTGACGACGACATAGGGGCTATCGGTGATCTGCACGCCGATCTTGGCGATCGGCGAGCCCAGCGGCCCCATGCTGAAGGGGATGACGTACATGGTGCGACCGCGCATGCTGCCGTCGAACAGGCCATGAAGCGTAGCGCGCATTTCCGCCGGCGGCGCCCAGTTGTTGGTGGGACCGGCGTCGACCTTGTTGGACGAGCAGATGTAGGTGCGCTCTTCGACGCGCGCAACGTCGGAAGGATGCGAACGCGCAAGGAACGAGTTCGGGCGCTTTCTGGGGTTGAGACGAATGAACGTCCCGGCGGCGACCATCTGCTCGCATAGCCGGTCGTTCTCGGCCTCGGATCCGTCGACCCAATAGACGCTATCGGGCTTGCAGAGCTTGCGGATCTCGTCGACCCAGGCCAGCAGGCGCTCGTTGGTCACTCCGACAGGAGCGTTGCTTCCATTCCCCATTTCAATCTCCGCTCTCCTGGCGCTCGGCGCCAGCTCTAGACCCGACAGGACGAACGCCCAAAGGCGCCGTCGAAGCTCGTCGGCGTCTGCAACTTACCGGCACAAACGAGCACGATGCGGCGCCGCCGGTGACGCCGCTCCGACATCTATCGAGTTCCGCCGCCCCACGATAGCACTCGCGGTCGAAGGCGATTCGCGAATCGCTATACGATGGCGCAGCGGCGCCATGGAATGCGGCAAATCAAGCGAGCCGAAGGTATGACACGGGAATCGGATCAATTGTTCATTTCGCAAGCCAGATGAAGCGCGACGAACGTTTCACGGCCGGGGAAGCGTTGGCGCGCCGCCGAGCCGGCCGACGTGACTTATCGCGCAATCCGCACAGGGGGTTGACAGAACTCAACGCGCGGCTCGAAGCGCCGCGCCATTCAAAGAGCAAAGAATTCTGAGGAGAGGGACTACGCGAATGATCGAGTCAGGCGAACGCAACCTCAACCATGGCGCCGACAAATTCGGCTTCACCGATCTTGCCGCGGTTCACTGGAGTCTCTCGCCCCCCCGTCTCTACGAACACGCCCTGCAGCGTCACGAGGCGCATATCGCCGAACACGGCCCGCTCGTCGCCGACACCGGCGTCCACACCGGCCGCAGCCCGAAAGACAAGTTCGTCGTGCGCGACGGCGAGACCGAGAACATCGTATGGTGGGATAATAACAGTCCGATGACGCCGGCGCATTTCGACCGGCTGCTCTCCGACTTCCTCGCCCACGCCAAGGGCAAGACCCTGTTCGCGCAGGACCTCTACGGCGGGGCCGATCCGGATCTGCGCGTCAATACGCGCGTCTACAGCGAATACGCGTGGCACTCGCTGTTCATCCGCAACCTGCTCATCCGCCCGCCGCGCGGCGCCCTCGAATCCTTCGTGCCGGAATTGACCGTCGTCGACCTGCCCTCGTTCAAGGCCGACCCGAAGCGGCACGGCGCGCGCACCGAGACGGTGATCGCCTGCGACTTCACGCGCAGGATCGTGCTGATCGGCGGCACCAGCTATGCCGGCGAGATGAAGAAGTCGGTGTTCTCCTTCCTCAATTATGCGCTGCCCAAGAAGGGGGTGATGCCGATGCACTGCTCGGCCAACACCGGCACGCATGGCGACACCGCGATCTTCTTCGGCCTCTCCGGCACCGGCAAGACGACGCTCTCGGCGGACGCCCACCGCACACTGATCGGCGACGACGAGCACGGCTGGGGCAAGGCGGGCGTGTTCAATTTCGAGGGCGGCTGCTACGCCAAGGCGATCAAACTGTCGCGCGAAGCCGAGCCCGAGATTTACTCGACGACCGAGCGTTTCGGCACGGTGATGGAGAACGTCACGCTCGATCCGGAACTGCGCATGCCGGATTTCGACGACGACCGTAAGACCGAAAACACCCGCATCGCCTATCCCCTGCACTTCATCGGCAATGCGTCGCCGACCGGTCGCGCCGCGCACCCGAAGAACGTGATCATGCTCACCTGCGACGCCTTCGGCGTGCTGCCGCCGATCGCCAAACTCGACCCGGCGCAGGCCGAATATCACTTCCTCTCCGGCTACACGGCGAAAGTCGCGGGCACCGAGCGGGGCGTCACCGAGCCGCAGGCGACGTTCTCGACCTGCTTCGGCGCGCCGTTCATGCCGCTGCACCCGACCGTCTACGGCAACCTGCTGCGCGAACTGGTCGCGGCCCACAAGGTCGACTGCTGGCTCGTCAACACTGGATGGACCGGCGGCAGCGTCGGCGTGGGACATCGCATGCCGATCCGCGTCACCCGCAAACTGCTGCACGCCGTGCTCGACGGCTCGCTGCACGACGCCAAGTTCAAGGTCGATCCGCATTTCGGCCTCGCGCATCCGGTGGAAGCGCCGGGCATCGAGGCGGACGTGCTCGATCCGGTCGAGACCTGGAAGGACAAGGACGCCTTCGCCAACACCGCGGCGAAGCTGGTGGCGATGTTCCGCGACAATTTCAGGAAGTTTGAGGACCACGCCGATGAGGCCGTGCGAGCGGCGGCGCCGGGACCGAGGGGATAGTTTTGGGATGCGGCCATGATTTTGGCCCCCTCTCCCGCTTGCGGGAGAGGGTTGGGGTGAGGGCGGTCGGTTAACGCAACGCGTTGAAAAAGACCCTCATCCGGCGCTTCGCGCCACCTTCTCCCGCAAGCGGGAGAAGGGTTTGTCGTGCGGGTTGGGGGGAGGGGTGGCTCGAGGCGTCCGGGTTCGATCCATTGCGCATTGAGCGACCGTCTCAAAACCCGAGACTCTCGAGACGCCGTCCGCGCCCCGAGCTCAATCGGTCAATCCGATCATGACGGAAAGCATGTTGTTCAACACGAGCATTTCCTCGGGCGAGAGGCGGCCGATCACGGGGCCGCATATGCCGCGCGGGCTCGCGGCCATCTTGTCGACCATGATTTGCGACGGGGTTTTCAGCCCGTTGTTTTCGGACGGCTCAATCGTGAGCCGATAAAGGGCGGCGTCCCTCAGCGCGCTGGTGAACATGGCGACGAGAACGCCGTCCGATTCGCTGAGAGCGTCCGACTGAATGACCACGGCGGGGCGCGGTTGTCCGCAGTCTCCGGACACGGCGACCGTGATGACATCGCCCCGTTTCACGGCTCTGGACATTCCATCAGAGCGCCGATGAACTCCAGCGTTTCGATCTCTTCCGGCTGCCCGCGCAGCAGCCGCCCTTGCCGTTTCGCCTCGGCGGCGAATTCCGGCCTGTTCGGGTCAGGAACCCACACCCGCAACAGCTTCATGCCCCTGTGCGCCTTTTGCAGCCGGTAGCGTTGGAGCTTGTTCAATCCGTCGTCGGTTTGCTTCGGTCGCGGCATTGCCTGCACCCGTAAAGTCGCGCGCTACCCTAGCGCATCGAGGGGCGAGCCACCAATGGGTTTGGTGGCCATCGCGTGACGGACCTTCATGGGATTTGAGACACGCAAATTTCGCGCTGCGAGCGCGGCTCTTGCGAAGGCGGACGGCAAGGCGAGAAGGCGGCCCGGTGGTCGTCCTTGGTTCCACGATCTGGCTGAGGCGCATCGGAGCGTCAGCGCACAAGTGCCGATGTCTGACCTCGCGGCGCGCAATTCATGTACTGCGTATCGTGGCTCGGTAATCGGGCTGCCAAGCACAACTTCCCGCCGCCCCGGCGCGCTGTAACAGATTTGGTCGACGACAGGCGATTTCAAGGCTTTACCTGTCATGCCGTGGCCGCGCGAAGGCTGCGAAGCGAAGGCGCGGCGGGTTCGCACGAAGACGCGGGCGAGCCTGTCGAGATGCGGTATTGCGTAAAAACGCTTTATCGCACGCCTTTCCTGCTCCACGCGAAATGGACGATAAAAAATGCGGAAGATTATCGACCAGAATCCGGCAATTAATATTATCCCTATGGAAACGGTTATCAGCCTCTGCTGAGCCAGTGCGATAAAATATATAATATACAGAAGATTAATTCCGAATACTCCCCACAACGCCATCGTTACAATCATCGCCCATCTTTGCCCCCGCCAAATACAAATCGACAGGACAGCTATAATGGCTGCAGATTGAGCTATCGCCATAAACGCAAAAGCCAGACCTACACCGACCGGAAGCAGCGGCGGAAGGGTCACAAACTGTACCCACAGGGCGAAAAGCGTCATGATTATTAGGGTTATAATGCGCCCCCACGCTCGGTCTCTATGAACCTCAAGCTACCGTAACTGTCTACCTGCTTTTTCAATTGTGCGTCGCCGTAATCGAGAATAGCATAGGCGCTTGAATCGCCTCCGTTATTCGATGGGGTCGACGAAGGCTCTGTCAATTGTTCCGCACCGAGTTCTTTTTCTATCCTCCCGATTGCACCTTCTAACGAACTTCGTTCGCGGTCATAGTCGGCTTTACTCATACGCGAACTGTAACTCGCAAACCGATCCACCAAGCTGTTTCGAGTTCTCTCATACACCAGATGGCGACCCTCGCCCGTGTTCGGCTCCAACTTGGCTATTTCACCTGAGATGTCTGAATAGTAATCAACCATCTTCGTCCACCCCGGCGCGAAGGCTCAGTTGCGGTTGGCGGGCTTCGTCGCAATCTGCTTCTGGCGGTGCTGAAAATCAAGCAGCGAAACAGCGAAGCGGAATTACGACGATGGGCGCCACGCTCGCGAACGTCAAGCGCAACACAGGATATTTCGGGCGCTCGGAGCGCGCTGCCTGTTATTTAGCCCGCCAAGCACGCAAGTCAACGCGGACACACGGCATTGCCGGCGCTATGGCTTGGCGACGCCCGCGGGTTCGCCCGGCCGCCAGACCGCATCTTCGGAGAGTGCGCCCGCCTCCAAGCCGCGCAGGCGAAACTCGAGTCGCGCGAGATCGTTGGGCTGCAATTTGCCTTCGCACCCAGCGACAATCTTGCGGGCGCGTTCGACAAGTCGCTTCGCGATCTCGGGGTCGTTGACGGCGACGCGCATGTCGGACAGCGCCCTCACAAGCCGCAAGCTGACGGCCGCATCGGAAGCCGCATAGTGGCGTATCTGTTCGAAGGCGAGATCGAGAAGGCCGTCGAGGTCTATCCAGGGCGTCGCCAAGCGTAACACATGCGGAGGATCATAATAGAAGCTGCGCGGCGCGACCCGACCCATCCAGCGGATCAGGATGCAAGACAATTGATCGACGCAGCTTATCGCCGTCGTCGGATCGTTCACGGCGGGAGAAATCGCGCGCAAACCGATGTCGACAATCTGCACGACGCCGAACTCGACGTCCTGCTGCAAGGTTCGGGTGGGTCCGAGGTCGATTGTCGCCAGCAGCGCCGCTCGACGCTCGGCGGTGATCTTGTCGCCGCGCGTCAGCCGCATCAGCGGAACGCCTTCGGGCACGAAGTGGCCGACCCGGCGCTCGACGCGAACGGCGACGCCGAATTGTTTGGCCAAAGCGCGCAAGGCGTCGATATCGATGAAGCGGATATAGCCGGACTGCGAACTGCCGATTGCGATTTCGAGCGGCCCGGTGAATTCGCCCGGCCGTTCGGGAGCCTGCAACGGCCTTCGCGGCTCCGGCATCAGTTCGTCGATGACGAGTTCGGTTTCGCGGGCGATGCGGTCGACGATGTGGTTGACGCTGATGGCCTGCGAAATGTGATAGATGAAATAGATCAGGAGCGCGACGCACAACGGCGCGAGCGCCATCGCGATGGTGGTCGTGAGAACGGGAGCAAAGGGCTGCGGCAGCGAGCGCGCCGCCGGCAGGGCGGCGATGCAATAGCTGAAGGCGCCGAGAAACATCCCGAGCGTCCATTGCGTCACGTGATCACGGACGAAATTCGTCAGGATTCGCGGCGAAAACTGCGTCGACGCCAAGGTGAGCGTCATCAGCAGAATCGCGAAAACGATCGAAACCACCGTCATCGTGGACGTCGCGATCGTCGCCAGGATCACCTGAGCGACCTGCGGATCGGCCTGCGAGGGAAACAACGTCTGCGGAACCAAGGCGCGCAGGACGGGAAAAGCTTCCTCCAATTGCGAAAGCGATGCGCCGGCGACCCCGAGCAGCAGCGCTATCGCCATCGGACGGACGAGGAAACCACCGCGCAGCGAAAACGCCAGGGTGCGCAGACGAACGGAGGCGCGGTTCGACATTTCGAAATCGTTCTTTTCACCTACGGGCGGACTCGTCGGCGACGCGCGCCAATTGTCCCATTGTTCAGCCTTTAGCCCATCGGACAATACCTGGGGGCGGCTTGGCTTGATAGCGTGACCGCCAACGGCTCGAATTGATTTGTCCGGGGAGGGGCCAGATGGAATCGGCGTCCATGGTCCGGCAGAAGACCGGCACCCTCGCTCTCGGCGCGTTGGGCGTCGTCTACGGCGACATCGGCACCAGTCCGCTCTACACCATCTCCACAGCGATCCAATGGTCCGGTGGCAAGCTCGCGCCCGACGCCGCGCTTGGCATGCTGTCGCTGATCGTCTGGACCTTGGTGATCATCACCTCGATCAAATATGTCGCGGTCATCATGCAGGCCGACAATGACGGCGAAGGCGGCATCCTCGCCTTGATGTCGCTGCTCGGCGTCAAGCACGGCCGCAGGCCCGTGATCATCGCCATCGGCATGCTGGGGGCGGCGTTGCTGTTCGGCGACGGCGCGATCACGCCGGCCATTTCCGTGCTCAGCGCGCTCGAAGGACTCAAGGGCCCGGCGCCCGGAATTGCGCCCTATGTGATGCCGCTGTCGATTGTCGTGCTGATCGGGCTGTTCTGCCTGCAACCGCAAGGCACCGGGCGAATTTCCCTGCTGTTCGGGCCGATCATGACCGTCTGGTTCGTGACGATCGGGCTCATGGGGCTCGTCAGCGTGGTCCTGCACCCTCATGTCCTCTGGGCGCTCAACCCGCTCGTCGGACTGACCTATCTCCTCGGTCATGGGCTCGCCGGCTTCCTGTTGCTGGGCGCGGTGTTCCTGTGCGCGACCGGCGCCGAGGCGCTGTATGCGGACATGGGTCATTTCGGCGCCAAGCCCATTCGACTGGCTTGGTATGGCCTCGTCTTTCCCGCGTTGATTCTTTGTTACGCCGGCCAGACGGCGCTGGTGATCGACTCGGCGGCCGGAGCGGAAGTGAATCCGTTCTTCGATCTCTGCCCGTCCGCGTTGCAACTGCCGCTCGTCGGGCTGGCGACGATCGCGACCGTTATCGCCAGCCAGTCGATCATCACCGGCGCTTATTCGATGACCCGGCAGGCGATCCAACTCGGACTGCTGCCCCGTATCCGCATTTCGCAGACATCGCATGAGAGTTACGGCCAGATCTATGTCGGCGCCGTCAATTGGGCGTTGATGGCGCTGACGCTGATTTTGACAGCGACCTTCCGCTCGTCGGAAAGTCTCGCCGCCGCGTTCGGCGTCGCGGTCTCGCTCACCATGTTGCTGACGAGCTTCCTGGTCTTCCTCGCCATGCGCGAAGTCTGGCGTTGGAGTCTGGGCGTCAGCCTCGCGGTCGCCGGCCTGTTCGTCTGCGTCGACGGCTCATTCGTCGCCGCAAATCTCGTCAAGTTCTTCGACGGCGGCTGGATCCCGATTCTCGTCGCTTCGTTCCTCTACTTCCTGATGAGCAGTTGGAACGAAGGCTATTCGGCGATGCGGACGGCGCTCGAACGCGATACGTTCCCGCTGAAAGACTTCATCGCCAAGTTCCATAACAAAGCGAGAGTTCCCGGGACGGCCGTCTATATGACGAGCCGCACCGATGTCGTGCCGGTCGCTTTGCTGCACAATTTGAAGCACAACAAGGTCGTGCATAAGCGCATCGTGTTGTTGAATGTGATGACCGAGCACAGCCCGCGCGTCGAGCCTGCGGACCGGCTCACGTCAATCGATCTACCCGATGATTTCCATGCGTTGAACGCGCATTACGGCTTCATGGAACAGCCTGACGTTCCGCTCGCGCTGACCGATGAAAAGGGCGCTTGCCCCTTGCGGTTCGACCTCATGCAGACGTCGTTCTTCGTCGGTCGATTGACGATCACGCCGGTCAGTCCGTCGCGCTGGCGTCGCATCAGAGGGTATGTGTTCAAGTTCATGCATCGCAACGCCTTGCCGGCGACGGAATTCTTCCGCATTCCCCCCGGCCGGGTCGTCGAACTTGGCGGACAAATCGAGATTTGATCCAACGGAAGGGTCGCAGGCGCCTTACGCAGGCGTGACAAATCCGGCGCCGCGACTCTGTTGGGAGCCGGTTGAGATACAGCCTTCGCTCTCGCGCGCTCATGAATTCTCTATATGCCTCGCGCCTTGTTTTCGCGTGGAAGCTTTACGCGCCGCCGCGCTATCTCGCTAACGCCAGGTTTACGGCGACGCGCCCGTCAATTCCGAATTGTTCAGGAGCCGGATCAAATAGGAAAAGACAGGCGCAAACCCCGTAAACCCCCGGTTCGAGAGGCCCTCGCCTAGTCCAATTAGCGCTGACGACGGCCGGTCTTCTGGCGCGCGGATCAATGACTTTCGCGTTCCCGAGCCCTGCGGGCTCGGCGCCCCCAGCGGGGTGGGGTCCGGTCTAGCGCAAGAAATCCCGTTCCAGATTCCGCATGTGCTCATCACCTTGAAGCGCGAACACTTCCGCCACGGTCGCGATTCCCCCTTCCACTCCCGCGATGCCGCCCTCAGCCAGGATGCGCCGAAAGGTCTCCCGCATAGCGGCGATCGCCGCACGGATTGCGTGATTGCCACAGATGATCATGCCCACCTTGCCCAGGGCCGCCACGTCACTGAAGGAAAGCTGCGGGTAGCTGGTCGGCACCAGGACCAAAGGAACCCGCCCCGGCCACGCCCGGCAGTAAGCCAGAATCTCGTCCGGGATCTTTTGCTTGCTGTGTATCAGCACGGCGTCGGCCCCCGCCTCCGCGTAGGCCTCGCCTCGGCGCAGCGCCTCCGCCTGGCCCAGCCCGGCAATCAACGCCTCCGTCCTTGCCACCACGAGCATGCCCTCGCCGCCCGCGCGAGCGGCCGCCAACTTGCCCTGGAACTCCTCGAGCGGAACCAGCTCTTGCCGCCCGCCCGAGCGCAAGCTGCTATCCTTGGGGAAGGTTTTGTCCTCCATGACCACGGCGGCCATGCCGGCGGCGGCATAGCGCGGCGTAACAAAGGCGACGTTCACGGCGTTACCGAACCCGGTGTCGATGTCCGCGACGACCGGCGCGTCCTGCGCCTCGGCGATCGCGCGCATCATCTCCAGGTGCGTGCCCATCGACAGAATGCTGGCGTCCGGCACGGCATAGGACGCCGACAGTTCGAAGCCGCTGCCCCAAATGGCGTCGAAACCAGCCTGAGCCGCCAGCTTGGCGGCAAGCGGATTGTGCGCCGCCATCGCCCACTGCGGGCTTATCGACGTCGAGCTTGGCGCGCAGCGCGGCGGCCTTGGGGCTGTCCTGGTTCATGTGATGGCTCCTCAGCTCAAACGGTTGGCGGCGGGGAAGCCGCCTCGCCTTTCTTGCAGCGTCGCCTTTGTCAGAGCCCCAAGACTGTCAAATCGTCCTTCCCCCATCCACCGGCAACACCACGCCCGTAATAAACTCCGCCTCGTCGCTCGCCAGATATACGCACGCCGCAGCAATGTCCGACGCCTTCGACATCCGCCCGAGCGGGATGGTGTTCAAGAACCCCTGCAACCGCTCCGGCGTCATCGCGCCGCCGATGAAATCCTCGGTGAGGCCGGTCTGGCCGAGGACGGGCGCGACGCAATTGACGCGAATTTTCATCGGCGCGAGTTCGACGGCCATCGACTTCGAGACCAGATTCACGAAACCCTTCGAGCCGTTGTACCAGGTCAGGCCCGGGCGGGGCCGCAGGCCCGCGGTCGAGCCGATGTTGATGACCGAACCGCCGCCGCCGTCGCGCAGGATCGGCGTCGTCGCCCGCGTCATCCAATAGATCGCCTTGACGTTGATCGCATAGATGCGGTCGAACTCGTCCTCGGTCACCTCCAGCAGCGGCTTGTTGCGATGCGTCCATCCCGCGTTGTTGACGACGATGTCGAGCCGGCCGAAGTCGGCGAGCGTCTCGGCGACGGCGCGGTCGACCTCGGCGCCCTTGGTCAGATCGCAGGCGACCGCGAGGCCGCCGATTTCCGCGGCCTTGGCGCGCGCGCCGTCGCCGTTGATGTCGACGACCGCCACTTTCGCGCCCTCGGCGGCGAACCGCTCGGCGATGCCGGCGCCGAACCCGGAGGCGGCGCCGGTGACGAGCGCGACTTTACCCTGCAAACGCATCCAGCCTCTCCCCTCTCTCAACCCGTCGTCACCGCGACCTCGAGATTGGTCTCGTCAATCTCGCGGTTGAGCGCCGCTTTCAGCTTGGAGCGATCGAGTTCGCCTTCCCACCAGGAAACGACGACGCAGGCGACGCCGTTGCCGCAGATGTTGGTGAGCGCGCGGCATTCGCTCATGAACTTGTCGATGCCGAGCACGATCGCCATTCCCGGCACCAGTTCCGGCCGAACCGACGCCAGCGTGCCCGCGAGGGTGATGAAGCCGGCTCCGGTGATGCCGGACGCGCCTTTGGAGGTCAGCATGGCGACGACGAGGATCGTCAACTGCTCGCCAAAGCTCAGGTTCACGCCCATCGCCTGGGCGATGAACAACGTCGCCAGGGTCATATAGATGTTGGTGCCGTCGAGGTTGAAGGAATAGCCGGTGGGAACGACGAGACCGACGACGGGCTTGGAGCAGCCGAGCTGCTCGAGCTTCGCCATCAATTGCGGCAGTGCGCTCTCCGACGACGAGGTGCCGAGCACGATCAGCAACTCGTCCTTGATGTAGTAGATGAACTTGAAGATCGAGAATCCGGCGACGCGGGCGACGGTTCCGAGCACGACGAACACGAACAGCGCCGAGGTCAGATAGAACACCCCGATGAGGCCGGCGAGATTGCCGAGCGCCGAGGGGCCGTACTTGCCGATCGTGTAGGCCATGGCGCCGAAAGCGCCGATCGGCGCGAAGCGCACGACGATGGCGATGACGCCGAAGATCGCATGGGCGATGTCGTCGACCAGCGCTCGCACCGTGTGGCCGCGGTCGCCGAGCGCCATCAGGGCGAAGCCGAACAGCACGGCGAACAGCAGCACCTGCAGGATATCGCCTTGCGCAAAAGCGCCGACCACGTTGTCGGGGATGATGTGCAGCACGAAATCGACCGCTTTCATTTCGCTCGCCTGCTTGGCGAAGCCAGCGACCGCGGCGGCGTTGCCGGCGCCGGAAAAGCCAGCGCCGGGCTGGATGACGTTGGCGACGACGAGGCCGATGCCGAGCGCGAAGGTCGAGACGATCTCGAAATAGAGCAGCGCTTTGACCGCGACGCGGCCGACCTTGCTGACCTCGGAGATATGCGCGATGCCGGAGACGACCGTGCAGAAGATGATCGGCGCGATCACCATCCGGATGAGCTTGACGAAGGCGTCGCCCATCGCCTTGATCCAGTCGTTCTGCGCGAATTGCGGCTCCAACCAGCCGAGCAGCGCGCCGAGCACGATCGCGGTGAGAACTTGCACATAAAGAATCTTATACAAAGGCTGCCGGGCCGTCATCGTCCCCTCCCCCACTCGCGCGCGTAATCTGCGCGTCACGTGCGTAGAGCCTTGCCCCGCTCGGGCTGCAAATTCAAGCGACAATGTGGAAGTTCGCCCGCGGGGGGAATGGTACCACCTCCCGGGCTCGAACCGGGGACCTCTAGATCCACAATCTAGCGCTCTAACCAACTGAGCTAAGGCGGCAAGCTTCGCGAAGCGGGCGGAAACTAGTGGCAAAGGCGGGATAACGCAAGAGGCGAGTTGGGGGTAAAATTTTCCCCCAAGGCTCGCGAAAAAGGCGTCGCGAGGGTGTTGCAATCTCGTTCGCCATCGGCCATAAGCCCTCCGTCGGCGGGGCCGATACGGATGCGGGTGTAGCTCAGTGGTAGAGCACAACCTTGCCAAGGTTGGGGTCGAGGGTTCGAATCCCTTCGCCCGCTCCATTTTGCCCCAAGTCCTGGATCGCGACAGAGGGACGGCAATCCCGAACGGGTCGTTGCGGCTCCGGGCCGAAAACCGCTGATAAAATCCAACGCGCGACGCATTCCCCGCACATCTGGACCGTGGTCGAACCATGGCTGGCTCCGGCTGCAACGCGCGGACCGCCGACGAAGTCATGAAGCCTTGGCCGGGGACAGGGGGACGAAGTCGGGCCGCAACAATCAACTCGCCGCCGCGACCGCCGCAACGCCTCTTCCGTTCGCCGCAAAATTCCCATCCGGACTCAGACCTCCCGGTTCGCGGGGACTTGGATGGGGATTCCCCCCGGCCGGTCCCGGCCGTGGTCCAGCGGGAGGCGTCGGGGCCTCGGGGGACGATGACGAACGGGTTTGGGCCGTGGCCACGTGGCGCCAGTGGCGCGCGTCGCTGATTTTGAGGCGATCTGTCCCTTCTCCCGCTCGCGGGACTCCGCGAACGCTTCGCGTTCGCTCGGGGTGGCGCGAAGCGCCGGATGAGGGCCTTCTTTCAATGCTTTGCGTCATTGAAGGCCCCTCACCCCAACCCTCTCCCGCAAACGGGAGAGGGAGTCAAAATCGACGAATCACGCCACTAGCCCTGCTTTGTCGCCTCGAAGTCGGCGGCGTCGCCGAGTTCGAGACACGATCGACAGCGTCCTGCGCCGCGCGAAGAAACTGAGCCCGCCCGATCAGACCTGATAATACAGGCGTCCCTCGCCGCCGCTTTCTGCGCTCAACAGACCGCGGATCTGGCGGATGGCGGCGAGCGTCGCCGAATCGTCGTCGGCGCCCTGCCGGAACAGCCGATGCGCGTCGAACCATTGGGTCAGATGCAAGCGGCCGAAGGCGTCGAACAGATCCGGCTGCAGACCGGCGAGCCACACTTTCAATCCGCCCTCCTCGGCCTCCTTTAGGAATTGCTCGAAGCGCTCGAGGCTGACGACGTCGGGGTTGCGCACCCGCTTCAACCGGATCAGCGCATGCCCCAGCCCTTCCTCGCGGGCGACGCGGCGAATGTTGGAAAACACCTGCTCCAACTCCGGCGCGACGCCGAAGAACAGCTCGCCCTGCAAGTCGTAGATGCGGAAGCCCTCGGGTTTGGGATCGCCCGTCAGCCGCTCGCGCACGACATCCTGCGCGTCGACGAACAGCTCGGCGGACTTGAGCCGCGCCGCGCGCGGGATGAACAGCATGAAGGACAGCGCGATGCCGATCAGGATGGCCTGATCGAGGCCGAAAGCGAGGGCGGAAACCGCCGTCGCCACGACAATGCCGGCGTCCATGCGCGACACCTGCAAAGTGTGGGAGAGACGGCGCACGTCGATCAGCCGCGCCGCGGTGAGCAACAGCAGCGCCGCCAGAGCGGGCTTGGGCGCATAGCGCGCCAGGGGAGCGGCGACGAGCACGACGGTCGCGACGATCAGCGCGGTGAAAATCCCGGACATCCGCGTCGCCGCGCCGGCCTGAAAATTGATCGCCGAGCGTGACAGCGAACCCGAACCCGGCAGGCATTGGAAGAACCCGCCGGCGAGATTGGCGAGCCCTTCGGCCAGACACTGACGATTGTAGTCGAGCGGCTGGCGCGTCTGATGCGCGATCGATTTGGCGATCGCCAGAGCCTCCAGCAGCCCCAGTGAGGCGATGGCGAGACTGTCGGGCGCCAGCTCCAGGAACAGTTTGGGATGAACGCTGGGAATGTGGAACGACGGCAGCGCCGCCGGCACGGTTCCGGCAACCGCAATGGCCGTTTTGCCGTCGACGCCGGGAACCGTCCAGCCGAGCGCAAAGGCGACGAAGCTGACGAGCAGCAGCACGGCAAACATGTCGAATTGCGGCAGATGATAACGCTTGACGATTCTGCGCGCCACGAGCGCGAGGACGAGGGTGGATACGGATATCGCCAGGGCCTTGCCGTTGACGGCGTCGCCCTGGGTCAGGGTCAGCCACAGCCGGTAGAGGATGTGCTGCGCGCCGGTCCCCTTGTCGCGCACCCCGAGCGCGTTGCTGATCTGGCCGATCGCCAGCAGCGCCGCCGCGGCGGCCATGAAGCCGAGAATGACGGATTCGGAAATGTAGCGCGTGAGATCGCCGAGCTTGAAGGCGGCGATCAGGATCTGGATCGTCCCGACCAGCGCGCCGAGCAGAAACATCGCTTCCGCCGCTTCGACGCGCTGGTCGGGATCGAAAGTCGACAGCGCGGCGAACACCACCAGCGAGATCGCGCTGGTCGGGCCGTTGATCAGATGCGAGGACGAGCCGAAAACCGAGGCGACGAAAGTGACGAGGATCGCCGAAAACAGGCCGTAGCGCGGATCGACGCCGGCAAGCAGCGCATAAGCCATGCCCTGCGGCAGCGAGATCGCGGCGACCGTCAGCGCCGCGACGAGATCGCGCCGCGCCCAGGCGCCGCCGTAGTTGAGTTTCAGGCTCATCGCCGCGCGCCTCCCAGCACAGAGTCGATCACGCCGTTCTCGGCGAAGAATTTCTGGTTGGCCTCCGCCCAGTCGTGGGCGATTGTCCCGATGGGGATCAGGCGGATGTCGGCAAAATTGACCCCGGCCTTGCGCGCGCTCTCCGGATTGAGCGGCCGATAGCCGTAACGGGCGGCGAGTTGCTGGCCGGCCTCGCTGTAGAGGAAGTTCAGGTAGGCCTTGGCGTCGGCGAGGCGATCGGAATCCTTGAGCGACGCGTCGAGCCAGGCGACCGACGGTTCGGCAAGAATGCTGACGGGGGGATAGACGACCGTCAGCTTGCCCTTCGACTCCGCGACCTCGCGCAGCGCTTCGTTCTCCCAGGTCAGATGCACGTCGCCGGCGTCCGTTTGCAGGAAGGCGGTCGCCGCGCCGCGCGCGCCCTCGGCGAGTTCGCCGGTCGTGTGGGCGTAGAGGGCTTTGAGAAACGCCTTGGCGACGCCATCGCTGCCGTTGCGGGTGACGACGGAGGCCCAGGCGGCGAGCGCGGCGAGCTTGCCGTTGCCGGAGGTGCGCGGATCGGGGGTGACGATCTCGACGCCGGGCGCCACGAGGTCCGGCCAATCCTTGATGGCGTGGGGATTGCCGCCTCGTACGACGAACACGATGGTCGAAGTATAGGGCGTGGAGTGATTGGGCAGCCGCTCCGGCCATTTTGCGTCGATCAAGCCGCGTTTGGCCAAGGAGTCGACGTCGGAGGGCAGCGCCAGCGTGACGACGTCGGCCCGCTGCTCTCCCGCAATGACCTTGCGCGCCTGCCGGCTGGAACCGCCGTGCGATTGCTGGATCGTGACCTTGCGCCCGCTCTGCCGCTCGCGTTCGGCCTGAAACAACGGGTTCAGCGCAGCGTAGAACTCGCGGGTCGGATCATAGGAGACATTGACCAGCGTGGCCTCGCCGCCGCCGAAATTGTGGATGAGGATCAGCGCGAGGCCGGCCAACGCGAGCGCCGTGGCGGCGATCTCCAGCCGGGCGCGCCGCAGAATGCCATTTTGGCCTGGAATCGCCATGCGTGCTCTCCTCAGGATCGAACGGCGGAGAACGTCGTAGCGCGCGGCTCGTCGGCGGCGCGCGTCTTGGGAGAATCTGGAGACGAGGCTTGGCTTGGCATGCGCGGATTTCCGAAGTCGGCGGAAATCCGAGCCTAACCCGAACGCAGATATCATATCAATAAAAACTATCGCTTTAGTGTATTTATTTGGCAGATCTCCTTATCGCCAACGGCGCGCAGCAGGGTCATCGCCGCCCGCAGACTCGCGCGGCAACTTGGACAGGCGGAAAACTGCGCTTCCCGTGGCTTGCGTCGGCGATTTTGACCCCCTCTCCCGCTTGCGGGAGAGGGTTGGGGCGAGGGGCGT
>Ga0302319_10009067_pt1 | contig 19226 bp, 18 predicted proteins | sample Bog_T0_2_FD_203319 | JGI IMG/M metagenome (GOLD analysis project Ga0302319, IMG submission 203319) | Peat permafrost microbial communities from Stordalen Mire near Abisko, Sweden - Bog_T0_2 | ecosystem: Environmental > Terrestrial > Soil > Wetlands > Peat | place: Sweden: Abisko, Stordalen Mire... | reverse complement strand
AGCTGATGGAAATCGGGCTGCTGGCGGTAACGCTCTTCATTGTCCTTGGACTGGTGGTTGTGGGTCAGCCGGAAGCGCCGCCGGTATCGGAACATATCATGGGAGCGCAGGAGCCTGACGAAGAGGAGCAGCAGTCGAAGGCGAGCTGAGGAAAGCAGCCGGTAGCCGGTGGTTGGGGGCCAGCGAGAGGCGAGCGATCAGCGTTCTGCGATCAGCGATCAGCGTTCAGAAAGTGTGGCTGGCGGGGGCGATGCCTGGCGTGCCGATGCGAGCTCGATTCCTTCGATCATGCTGGCGACGAGGGCCAGGGGCAATCCAACAACATTGAAATAGCAGCCGTGGATGCGGGGAATCCAGCGGGCGGCCTGTCCCTGGATGGCGTAGGCACCCGCCTTGCCGTGAGGTTCGCCGCTGGCGATATAGCGAGCGATGTCTTCCGCTGAGGGCGTCAGCATCGTCACCCAGGTGACTTCGGCCGCGACTTCGGTGATGGCGTCGCCGTTTTGCGGGGCGAGGAGCGCAACCCCGGTGATGACCTTGTGCGTGGCTCCGGCGAGCAGGCGCAACATGCGGGCGGCGTCGGCGTCATCTTCTGGCTTGCCGAGAATTGCGCCGTTGGGCGCGACGACAGTCGTGTCGGCGCCGAGGATCATGGTGGGCCCGGTCTGAGTTTGGGCGAAGGCGTTGAAGTTCGGCGAAGCAGCGACGGCTTCCGCTTTCTCGCGGGCGAGGCGCAGGACGTAACCGATGGGAGCTTCGCCGGGGCGCGGATCTTCAGGGACTTCGGCGGGGATGACCTGGAAGGCGTATCCGGCCTGGGCGAGGAGATCGCGGCGGCGCGGGGACGCGGAGGCGAGGACGAGCATGGGGAGATTATTTCAGAGGCTCGCGGAGAGCCGCTTCAAGCTTCACTTGCCCAAAGCCTACGCAAGGTTATGACGCGGAGTTTCCAAAGTCACGTAGTACCGCCGAGACAGGTCACGTACATTGCCTTCATGGCCGACGACGAGGTGCGAGCACGAAAAGAGATAACCCCCGTAACCGATGGAGCTTGCATCGTGAATCCTGGGCCGGGGGGATGGGCCTGCATACTCCGCTCTGGGACGCACGAAATCGAGAAGGTTGGTGGCGAAGCCAATACCACGAACAATCGAATGGAACTGCGGGCCGCGATTGAAGGGCTGAAGGCGCTCCGCGAACCTTGCACCGTCACGCTTATATCGGATAGCCGATATCTGCTCGACGGTATCGCTGCGTGGCGTCATGGCTGGCGGCGTGACGGATGGGTGAGGCGAAAGAAAGGTCAGGAGGAACCAATCCCGAACGCCGATCTTTGGCAAACTCTCGACGAATTGGCTGAGGTGCATGTCATCAATTGCAAGTGGGTTCGCGGACATACTGGAGAACCGGACAATGAGCGTTGCGACGCGCTTGCTATGGTTGAGGCTGAAAAGCAAGAGCTAGCGTTACGCGATTTGCTGCCGTGTTGGACGCGATTCGACAACGCGAAGCGACAACATTGAAATTTCATTACGAATTCAGAGAGCCTCAGAGGCCGGGCCTTCGGTAGAGGGTGGGCCCGCGGAGGAAATCGGTGGGGCCGCCGACGGCGCCGCCGGCGAGAAACCCAATTGCGCCGCCGATGCCGGTGATCACTTCGCGATCGAGGCCGGAGAAATCCAAACCGGAATTGGATTTGGGCGCGACGGCCGGAGCGATGGCAGCGCCGATGCCCAGCCCGGCACCGACGCCGATGCCCAGGCCTGCCACGGTGGAAAGCGTGTAGCGGGTGAGCTTGACGGTGCGAACTTCTGCGCGGGCGAAGGTGTACTGCGTGCCGCCGGAATGCTTGCGGGAGCAGACGAGGGTCGCGTCGTCGGCGGATGCGAAGAAGCAGGTTCTGCTTTTCTTGTCCGATGAGATGTGGATGTGTGTGCCTGGATGGAGGGCGGACAGGTGGCGCCAGGTGTCGGCCTGGATTGAAGCCGGGGCCTGGGCGTGCGCTACTCCGCTGCTTGCCGCGAAAAGAGCGACGAGGATGATTGGGGAAAGGCGGGAGAGAATCGGGAAAGCGAGAATTGGCAAGTCAGACCGTCCGCGCGATGCTGAGGTTGACGACTGGGTGTCCCATGCTATCAGCGAGGTCGGGCGGGGGTCGCGAGGAAAATGGCGCTGGCACTGCTCACGGATCGATGGGCAGGATCGATGGTCGAAGGCGGAGGCGATTTACGAATGTTCGGGGCTGGAGCCGGGTTCGGGGAAGTCGGAGTCGTTGTCCTTGATTTCTTCGTTGGCGTCGCGATGGGGGAGCTGGCCGGCGAGGCGGTCATGATCGGCTTCGGATGAAACGGGCCGATGCACGGACTCCGGTGCTGTATCTTCGATCGCGCCCTTTTGTGCATCCGCGTCCGGGTGCGATTCTTCCCTGGGTTTCATCTTTCCTCCGATATACCGTCATCGTGGTGGATGCGCGCTGCTGCGGTCGCGATGCTTTCGACGCTGTGTCGATGCTGACCTGCTATTTTGGACCGGATGGAGTCCGGATTCAACCCGCACGACTTGCTCAGGGCCGCTCTTAAGGAGGCGCGTATCGGACGCGCCGAGGGCGGCATTCCTGTGGGGGCGGCGATCTTCACCCGCGAAGGAAAGCTGCTGGGCGCGGGCCACAATCGGCGCGTGCAGGAGGGCGATCCTTCGGCGCATGGGGAGACGGATGCGTTCCGCAAGGCGGGACGGCAGCGCTCGTATCGGGACCTGATTATGGTGACGACACTGGCGCCCTGCTGGTACTGCAGCGGGCTGGTGCGGCAGTTCGGCTTCCGCACGCTGATTGTGGGCGAGAGCCGGACGTTTCAGGGAGGGCTCACATGGCTGCGTTCTCTCGGGATTGAGGTGATCGATCTCGACGCGCAGGAGTGCGTAGATCTGATGAGCGGCTTTATTCGCGAGCATCCCGAAATCTGGAATGAGGACATCGGGGACTAGCCGTCCAGGCATACGCGCTGCGCGCCGGTCGGATCGCTTTATCGTCGGCCTTGCTTGCAAACCGTGCCAACAGGAAGAACATCCTTTTGTCCGGCGTGACGAATATCACCGACAATCCTCCACTTCAGACTGCAATCTGTTCAGTGCCCCGCGTGGGTTGCCGAAACTTAAGATCCTCGGCAGCCGGCGTGGGACGACTCTCCGCCCGCGGGAACTGTAGAATCGTCTGCAACCGCTCCGGGTGGAATTGCGAACCCTGGCCTGTGATTGCCGCTGGCAGTCGGGGAGAACAACATGCCGCTCTATGCAGAACGTCCGCCTCTGCCCTCCGAAGACAAACGCTGGAGAATTGTTAATGGCACGATGCGCAAGCATGGGTATTCGCGCAACGCGCTGATTGAGACGCTGCATACGGTTCAGTCGTCGTTTGGATTTCTGGACGAACCCTCGATCCGTTTTGTGGCGAAATCGCTGCGCGTTCCGCTGAGCCAGGCGTACGGAGTGGTGACGTTCTACCACTTCTTCAGCCTGAAGCCGCCGGGCAAACACACCTGCACCATTTGCACGGGGACCGCCTGCTACATCAAGGGGTCGGAGAAGCTGGTGGCGCAGGCGGAGAAGCTGCTGCACATTCATCCAGGCATGACGACGCCGGATGGCGAGGTGTCGTTGACGACGGCTCGCTGCGTGGGCGCCTGCGGGCGCGCGCCGGTGGTGTTGCTCGATGGCGAACTTTCCGGACAGATCGAAGCAGCGGAGCTGACCCAGCAACTGGAAAGGTGGACGATGCAATGAACGTCGAGGAACTGCACGAGATTGCCGCCGCCGCCGTTGAGGAGCGCGAGAAGTTCGATTACGAAATTAACGTCTGCATGGGCACAGGCTGCCTGTCGCAGCACAGCGACAAGGTCAAGGCGGCGATCGAGAAAGAGGCCGAGGGCAGCGGAAAGAAATGCCATGTGCGCCGCACCGGATGCATGGGATTGTGCGCCGCGGGACCGTTGGTCCTGATGGAGCCATCGGAGAAGCGCTATGGGCATGTGCATGAAGCCGACGCGAAGGACGTTGTGGCTTCGCTTGGCGGGGAACCGGTGGCGCGCCTCGATCCACATTTGGGCGGCTATTTCGATGGGCAGACGCATGTGGTGCTGGAAAATTCCGGACACATCGATCCGGAGAAGATCGACGAATACATCGCACGCGGCGGGTACGAGGCCTTGCTGAAGGCGCTGACGGATATGTCGCCGGCCTCGGTGATCGAGCAGATTGCAAAGGCGGGGCTGCGCGGGCGAGGAGGCGGCGGTTATCCGACGGGGCTGAAGTGGGACACGGTCGCGAAGGTAAAAGGTACGCAGAAATATGTGATCTGCAACGGCGACGAAGGCGATCCGGGAGCCTTTATGGATCGCAGCGTGCTCGAGAGCGATCCGCAGCGTGTGATCGAGGGGATGGCGATCGCGGCGTACGCCATCGGGGCGACGAAGGGTTTCATCTATGTGCGCGCCGAATATCCGCTGGCAGTACAGAGACTCACTGTGGCGCTGCGTGAGGCTCGGAGGCGCGGGTTCCTCGGAAACGGGATCTGCGAGACGACATTTAATTTTGACATCGATATTCGTTTGGGAGCTGGCGCATTTGTCTGCGGCGAAGAGACGGCGCTGATTGCGTCGATTGAAGGCAAGCGCGGGACGCCGCGGCCCAGGCCGCCGTATCCGGCGGTGTCCGGACTGTGGGGGGATCCGACGCTGATCAATAACGTGGAGACATTTGCCAACGTGGCGCCGATTATTCGGCACGGGGGCGAGTGGTTCGCCGCGATGGGCACGGCGCGCAGCAAAGGGACGAAGGTCTTCGCGCTCACGGGCAAGATCCAGCGGACGGGCCTGGTGGAAGTGCCGATGGGGATGACGCTGCGGCAGATCATCTTCGGCATCGGCGGCGGGGTTCCTGACGGAAGGAAATTCAAGGCAGTACAGACTGGCGGACCCTCGGGCGGCTGTTTGCCGGAGGAGCACCTCGACTTGTCCATCAGCTACGACGCTTTAATCAGCGCCGGTTCCATGATGGGTTCGGGCGGCATGATCGTGATGGACGACACGTCCTGCATGGTCTCCGTCGCCCGCTTCTTTATGGAGTTCTGCATGACGGAGTCGTGCGGCAAATGCGTACCGTGCCGCGCGGGCACGGTGCAGATGTTCGAGCTGCTGACGAAGATCACCAAAGGCGGGGCCACCCACCGCGATCTGGACCGGCTGACGGAGTTGTGCGAAGTGGTCGGAGCGACGAGCTTGTGCGGCCTGGGACAGACGGCGCCGAATCCGGTGCTGAGCACGCTGCGTTATTTCAAACACGAGTACCTGGCGCACATCGAGGAGAAGCGATGTCCGGCGGGGGTCTGCGATCTGAGCGGGGCAACGGTGGACGCTGCCCGCGGAGAGGTGCACGCATGAGCGCGGAACCGAATGTCCGGACACTGACGATCAACGGCGAGGAAATCAGCGCTCGCTCGGACCAGACGATTCTCGAAGCGGCCCGCGAGCACAACGTTGGCATTCCGACGCTGTGCCACCTGGAAGGGCTTTCTGAGGTCGGCGCGTGCCGTCTGTGCCTGGTGGAAGTGAAGGGGGCGCGGCGGCTGCTGCCGGCGTGCGTGACCCAGGTGGCGGAGGGGATGGAGGTCACGACCCATTCGCCAAAGATCGACCGCTACCGGACCATGATTCTGGAGCTGTATTTTGCGGAGCGGAACCACGTTTGTTCAGTATGCGTGGCCAACGGCAACTGCGAATTGCAGAGCCTGGCGTTGACGCTGGGCATGACGCATGTGGAGATTCCGTATCAGTATCCGCAGCTGCCGGTGGATGCTTCGCATCCGCGCTTTACGGTGGATCACAACCGCTGCGTGTTGTGCACACGGTGCGTGCGGGTCTGCTCGGAAATTGAGGGCGCGAACACCTGGGGTGTGATGGGACGGGGTTCCGAGTGCCTGGTGATCACCGATCTGAAGGAACCATGGGGCGATTCGGAGACGTGCACGAGCTGCGGCAAGTGCGTGCAGGTATGCCCGACGGGCGCGCTGTTTGAGAAGAGCAGCGTGGGCAGCAAGGTGGGCAAGCATCCGGAGTTTCTGCCCTATCTGAGGATCATGCGGGAAGGGGATCAGTCATGAGCGAGATCAAAACCCTGGCAACAGTCTGGCTCGATGGCTGTTCCGGCTGCCACATGTCGCTGCTGGATATGGATGAGCGGCTGATCGAATTGAGCAGTCAGTTTCAGCTTGTTTACAGCCCGCTGGTCGATCGCAAGACGTTTCCGGATCGGGTGGACGTGACGCTGGTAGAGGGCGCGGTCGCGAGTGTCGACGATCTGAAGAAGATCCGCAAGATTCGCGAGCACACACGCGTCCTGGTTTCGCTGGGCGACTGCGCGCTGACCGGCAATGTCTCCGCGATGCGGAATAGCTGCGGCGTGCAGCCGGTGCTGCTGCGCGTCTATGAACAGAATGTCCTCCAGCCCCAAGTGCCCATGGTCGGCGTGCCGGCGCTGCTGGATCGGGTGTGCCCCGTGCATGAGGTGGTGCCCGTCGATGTTTTTGTCCCCGGGTGCCCGCCGTCGGCCGACACGATCTATCAGGTGCTGTCGGAGCTGCTGGCAGGCCACATTCCCACGCTGGGCGGCGTCGCCCACTTCGGCTGATCGGAATCAGGAAGGCAGGAGATTATGAGCCGCACCATCGTCATTGACCCGGTCACGCGTCTCGAAGGGCACGGGAAGATCACCCTCCAGCTCGACGACGCGGGCGTGGTCCAGGATGCGACGTTTCACGTAACGCAACTGCGCGGCTTCGAGAAGTTCTGCGAGGGGCGGCCGTTTTACGAAATGCCGAATATCACGGCGCGCACGTGCGGCATCTGCCCGGTCAGCCACTTGATCGCGTCGTCGAAGGCCTGTGACGCGATTCTGGCGGTGCGGATTCCACCGGTGGCGGCCGATCTGCGGCGCATCCTGAACCTCGCGCAGCTGGTGCAGTCGCACGCGCTGAGCTTCTTCTATTTGTCCTCGCCCGATCTGTTGCTGGGCATGGACGCGCCGCCGGACGAGCGCAGCATCCTGCAGGTGGCGCACTCGCATCCGTCGATCGGGGCGGACGGCGTGGCGCTGCGGCAGTTTGGACAGCGGATCATCGAGCTGCTGGCGGGGCGGCGCATTCATCCCGGATGGACAATTCCCGGAGGCGTGAACGAGCCGCTGAGCGCGGAGAAACGCGACCAGATTCTGGGGATGATTCCGGCGGCGACCGCGGCGATTCAGCGGACGCTGACGTGGTTCCGGGGCAGCATCGAGAAGTTTTCCGCGGAGATTGAGGTCTTCGCGAATTTCCCGACGCTGTTCATGGGGCTGATCGACGACCGCGGGCTGGCGGAGTACTACGACGGGTCGCTGCGGTTTATCGATTCGGAAGGAAACATCATCGCGGGCGAGCTGAACCCGGCGCACTACGCGGAATATATCGGCGAGGCCGTCGAGCCCTATACGTACATGAAGTTTCCGTATTACAAGCCTCTGGGCTATCCGGGCGGGACGTACCGCGTAGGTCCACTGGCGCGGTTGAACCTGGCCGGGCGCTGCGATACGCCGCTGGCGGATGTGGAGTGGCAGGCGTTTCGCTCGATGTCGCCGAAGCCGGTGCTGAGCTCGTTTCATTACCACTACGCGCGGCTGATCGAGATGCTGCACGCGACGGAGAAGATCGAGGCGTTGCTGGCCGACAAGGCGATCCTCGATAAACATGTGCGCGCTACCGCTTCGGTGAACAACCTGGAAGGCGTAGGCGTGGCGGAAGCGCCGCGCGGCACGCTGATCCATCACTACAAGGTGGACGAGAACGGGCTGATTGTGTGGGCGAACCTGATTATCGCCACGGGGCACAATAACGCCGCGATGAACCGCGGCATCCTGCAGACCGCTCGGCATTATGTGCAGGGTGAGCACGTGGCGGAGGGCATGTTCAACCGCGTCGAAGCAGTCGTGCGGACGTTTGATCCGTGCCTTAGCTGCTCGACCCACGCGATGGGACGTATGCCCCTTTCTGTCGAACTGCGCGCGCCAGACGGTTCTCTGGTGCGGGAAGTGCGGAGAGATTGAAGGCTATGGAGGCCAGGACGCCCGGAGTGGCGCTTCCTCCAGCGTTGTTGCTGGCGTGCGGGAATTCGCTGCGCCAGGACGATGGCGTCGGTCTGCAGATTGCCGCGGCGGCCGAACAACTCTTCCCCGCTGCGGTACTGCGGACCGTTGCCGCGCAGCAATTCACGCCGGAGATGGCCGCCGATCTGGCCGCAACCCATCTTGCCATCTTTGTCGATGCCTGCGTGGACGATGAGCCCGGAGCGATTCGCATCGTTTCGCTGGTTGCCTGCAACGAAGCAACGGATACGCACCGGCTGGATCCTCCTGCGTTGCTGGCGATGGCGCATTCGCTGTGCGGCCACGCGCCGACTCATGCTTTCGCGCTGACGATCGGCGCGGGATGTCTCGGGTATGGCGAGGAAATCTCCGGGCCTTTGCGGCAGGCGGTGCCTCGCGCGCTGCGGCTGCTGGGCAATTTGGTGACTGCTTACGCGGCCGAGGGGTAGCGCGCAACATATCCACGTCGCGCAGAGCTCGGCAGCCCGTATCTCGGCTTGCTAACAAGATTGCATCGCGGGTCTATCCTTAGCTAGTTCTGAAAGAGCTTGTTCTGAAAGCGCGGGCCTGCGATGAAAGCAATTGTGTACGACCGCTACGGATCCCCCGACATTCTTCGATACGAGGAAATTGCCAGGCCAACCCCCGGCGACGGCGAGGTCCTCATCCGGGTGCGCGCGACGTCCGTCAATCCTTATGACTGGCACTTGATGCGGGGCACACCGTATGGGCTTCGCCTGATGACGGGACTACGCAAACCGAAGTCCCGGCAACTGGGCGTCGATGTGGCCGGCGAGGTGGAAGAGGTGGGCAGTGGCATCACGGAGTTGCAGCCGGGCGACGCGGTCTTCGGCGCATGTAAGGCAGCGTTTGCCGAGTATGTGTGCACGCCGGAGTCGTCGCTGGTGTTGAAGCCGGTCAACGTGACGTTCGAGCAGGCGGGGTGTGCGGCGATAGCGGGATTCACCGCGATGCAGGGTCTTCGCGATAAGGCACGTCTGCAACCGGGGCAGAAGATTCTGATCAACGGTGCGTCGGGTGGAGTGGGCACGTTCGCTGTCCAGATTGCCAAATGGATGGGGGCGGAAGTCACCGGTGTATGCAGTACGAGAAATGTTGAGATGGTTCGATCCATTGGCGCCGATCACGTCGTCAATTACACGCAGGAGAATTTCACCAGGAATGGGCGGCGCTACGATGTGGTCTTCGATTGCATCGGGAATCATTCGTTGCTGGCATGCAGGCGGGCGCTAACACCGGCCGGGGTCTGCGTGATGCCGGGAGGAAAGAGCGGCCGCTGGGTCGCCCCCATGCCGAGGTTCATCGCAGCACCGATCCTGTCGCGGTTTTCGAGCCGGAAGGTGGTTCCGGTGATGGCGAAATGGAGCAAAGGCGACCTGACGCTGATCGGCAAGCTGATCGCTACGGAAAAAATCACGCCGGTCATGGACAGAAGCTACCCGTTGCGCGAGATCCCGGAGGCGATTCGATATCTGGAAGAGGGACACGCCCGCGGAAAAGTCATCGTCACTGTGGCTTAGAGCGAGGGCTACTACTCCGCCTGACGAAAAGACATAGGCAGCAGTTGTGGCGGGGTTCCGGCCGGCGGGGCGGAGTATTGCGGCGGCTGACCGGGCTGCTGTGGCGGCGCTTGCGGCTGGCCCTGATCCGGCGGAGGAGCAGCGCCTCGCGGCGGCGTGTAGTGCGGGCGAGTAGCCAGCTTAAAGTCGTCGCGAATCACATAGAAATTTTGTTCGGGCAAATCCGCTTCGAGGAGCGCGCCTTCGCTGGTGTAGTAGAGCTCGACCGAGATGCCATTTTGCTCGCTGACGATGACGCTGGTGTGGTGGGCATCGACGGGCTGCCCGTGAAAGTTGGCATGGACATCGGGCTGCGCCGTGTATTGAGCGGGTACGAGGAGGCCGTTTTCCTTTGGGACGACGATCCAGGTGGTCGGCGGGTTGGCCAGCGCGAAGTGCGCCATCTCGACGTAGGCGGCGGAGTCGAGGTCGGGCAGCAGCACGGTGTGCTGGTGACGGTCGAAGGTGTTGGTCGTGGTCTTTCCCTGGGCGTCGATGTTGACCTGGAACTGGCGGCCGGAGGGATCGGAGGCCAGACCAAACGTGACCTGAGCGTTGTTGACCGCTCCGGTCAATTGATCGTGAACGATGTTGAGGCGGCTGTCGAGCCGATTGGTGTTGGTAAACGTGTAAGTGAACTTGGGCATCTTCAGCTCGCCGTGCGAGGCGATCCGGTAGCCGCTCGGCAGCGCTTCCACGGTGCAATCCGCGGATCCGACGGTCTTTCCGTCATTCGCCAGGACGATGTTGAAGTGAGCCTGGCCGGCGGGAACCGTGATACCAGCAGCGCCAACGCCGGGCGCGGGTGGGGCTCCGGCCGGCGGAGCCTGGGCAAAGGTTGCAGCGGGCAATGAAGCCATCAGCAGAGCAAGGACAGGAAAGCGCATGGTTCGGAGACCCTTCCTGCCTCATTAGACACAATTTCTGGGCAAAAGCTGCGGACTGGCCGCGTGGGGTGGGGGGGCATACCGTAGCCGGTAGCTAGCAGGAAAATAGCTACCGGCTCCCGGCTACGGGCTGTAGTTCTATTTCTTTGCCTGTTCAAAACGTTTGTTGATCTCGTCCCAGTTGACGGTGTTCCACCAGGCGGCCAGGTATTCCGGACGCCGGTTCTGATACTTGAGGTAGTAGGCGTGCTCCCAGACGTCGTTGCCGAGGATCGGGAAATGACCCTGACTAAGCGGGCTGTCCTGATTCGGGGTGGTGACGATCTTGAGCTTGCCGTCCCACACAAGCCAGCCCCAGCCGGAGCCGAATTGCTTCGCGGTGGTTTCGTTGAATTGTTTCTTGAAATCGTCGAAGCTGCCGAAGTCCTTTTTGATTTGCTCGCCGATCGCGCCGGTGGGCTGGCCGCCGCCGCCCGGTTTCATGATCGCCCAGAACATGCTGTGGTTGACGTGGCCGCCGCCGTTGTTGCGCACGACGGTACGAACGTCTTCGGGCACGCTGTTCAGGTTACGGAGCAGGTCCTCGGCGGAGTGTTTGCCGAGATCGGGGTGCTTCTCGATGGCGCCGTTGAGATTCGTGACATAAGCCTGATGATGCTTGTCGTGATGCAGCTTCATGGTCTCGGTGTCGATGTGCGGTTCGAGAGCCGAATAATCGTAGGAAAGAGGTGGAACTTCGTAGGCCAAAACATTCCTCCTTGCGCAATGTGGGTGGTGGGATTTCCGAGGGGTCGCGTGCCGGATTTCGAGAAGGGGAAGGCTCGCGCCGTCTGCGCCCTCCGATCATACTGGATGCGCCAGGATGGGCGCAGGGTGCATAGGGGCGGGGAAACGGGCCAGAACGAGGCCAGAACGAGGCCAGAACGAGGCCAGAATCGAGGCCAGAATCGAGGCCAGAGTACGAATCGGAGCGCGGTTGAGGGTCGCCGCACAGATCGATTCTGCATCACTTATCATGTAATTGCATCAATCCCTCTGTTCGCGTAGCATTTATTGTTATGAGAACCACCGTGACCCTATCGGATGAAGCAGCCGAGCTGGTGAATCAGTATGCGGAGAGCGCCCGGGTGTCAAAAAGCCGGGCAGTATCGGAGCTGATTGAGCGGGGCAGCCATGCCAAACCGCGTTTCAAACTGGTGAATGGCATCGCGGTTCTCGATATACCCGGGGGACGCCGGGTAACCACCGAAGACGTGAAGCGGTTCGAGGCCGACGAGTTTTGAGGCCGTACCTGCTGGATGTGAATGTGCTGCTCGCGTTGCATTGGCCGGGCCACGATTCGCACCGTATGGCCATGGAATGGTTCGAGCGGGAGGGGGAAAAATCCTTCGCGATTTGCCCGATGACGGAGGCGGGGTTTGTACGAGTGTTGACCAACGCCGCATTCACCGGGACGAAGGTGGAAATGCCGGAAGCAAAGGGCGCGCTTGCTCGCCTGGGCCAAATCAAGGGGTATCGGTTCTGGCCGATGAATGGAGGTTTTCTGGAGGTTGTCCTGCCTCTTGAGCGTCGCCTCTTCTCACATCGTCAGGTAACGGATGCGTGCCTGCTGGGACTGGCCATCGAACGCAAAGGGTCGCTGGCCACGCTCGACCGGGCCATACGCCATCTGGCGGGGAGCGAATTCGCACAACATCTCACGTTGATCGGCGGTTAAAAGTCAGCACCCCCGATGGGAGCATTGCTTTTTCCGTGGGCCTCCCCGTTAAATTGACAAGGAGAATGTTTCCAGGCTCAATGGCATCTTCGGGATGGGCCGAGACGTCTACGTTCTGACGGGCCCCCATTCTGCTGTACCGCGGGAGAAGAACCTACCTCAAGTTGGCTCCGTCATCCATAACCCGAAGAGAGTTGCTGCGTCGAGCAGGAGCCACGGGCGCGCTGGCTCTGGGATCCCGAGTTCTGGCGCAGAACCAGGCGCAGGCGCCCAAGGTGAAGGCGGGCCAGGAGCCGCAGTCGGAAACGCAGTCCGCGCAGGCGTATCCGCATCCCACGGGCGTATTCATCAATCGGCCATTTACCCAGGTCACTAAGGCCGCGGATGCCCTGATGGACGATCTGGAGGGGCGAGCCAGCGATTTCTTTTTCAACGAGGCGAGTCCGCGCACCGGGATGGTGCGCGACCGTGCTCCGGCCACGGGGCTTTCGCTGAGCCGCGTCTCGAGCATTGCCGCGACGGGGTTTGGATTGACCGGGTTGTGCATCGCACACAAACGCAACTACCTGCACGCGTTCGACTGCGAACAGCGCGTGGAGAAGACGCTGGCGTTTCTTCTGGAGGACTGCCCGCACGAACACGGTTTTCTGTATCACTTCATCGACATCGAGAGCGGTCAGCGCATGTTCGGCAGCGAGCTGTCGTCGATCGATACAGCGCTGTTGCTCTGCGGTGTGCTCACCTGCCGGCAATATTTTGCGGGCAATGCGCGAATTGAGGGTTTGGCGACGACGTTCTATCGACGCGTGGACTGGGAGTGGATGTTGAATGGCGGCCCGACGCTTTCGATGGGCTGGCTGCCGGACCAGGGTTTTCTGAAGCATCGCTGGGACATTTATTCCGAGCTGCTGACCATGTATCTGCTGGCCGTCGGCTCGCCGACGCATCCGATTCCGGCGACGACATGGAACGATTTGCAGCGGCCGGTTGTGCAGTATGGCGGCCTTGACTACATCAGCGGGGTAGCCCCGCTCTTTATTCATCAGTATGCACACGCGTGGTGCGACTTCCGCAATGTCGCCGATCTGCATGCCAACTACTTCACGAACTCGGTGGCGGCCACGCGAGCGCACCAGCTCTGGTGCCTGACGGAGAGCCGAAGGTTTCCCTGGTTCGACCAGAATCTGTGGGGAATCACGGCGTCGGATTCGCGCGAAGGGTACCGGGTTTGGGGAGGGCCGCCGGCGATGGGGCCACTGGACGGCACGCTGGTGCCATGCGCGGCGGGCGGCTCGCTGATCTTCCTGCCGGCCGAATGCTCGCATGTGCTCCTGAGCATGCGCGAACAATTTGGCGAAAAGGCCTATACGCGTTATGGATTCGTGGATGCGCTCCAGCCGAAGGCGAACTGGTTTGCGCCCGATATTCTCGGCATCGACCAGGGAATCACCATGCTGATGGCCGAGAATCTGCGAACGGGTTTCGTGTGGGAGCAGTTCATGAAAAACCACGAGATCGGTCACGCGATGAGCCAGGTGCAATTCCATCCCGATCCGGGCGCGCTGACGCAGGTGCTGTAAGGGCAGCTGAGAAGCGGTTAGCTAAAGAGCGGGTAGCTGAAAAGCGGGTAGCTAAGAAGCGGTCAGCGGAAGACAGTTGGCCGAAACACGAGACCAGGGCGATGCTCCCGGAGTGGTTTGACAACATGGCTATAATAGCCATGTTGGGGTGATGGCGATGCGAAGCGTGAATATTGCCGAGTTGAAAAACCGCCTGAGTGCCTATATCGGCTACGCGAAGAAGGGCGAAGAGATTGTGATTCGCGACAGAAATCTGCCGGTGGCAAAACTCGTGCCATTTTCGGGAGGCGATGCCACCGACGAGGAACTCCTGCTGGTGGCTCAAGGCAAGATGCGGTTGCCGGAGAGACCGTGGACTCCTGAGGCGATTGAAGAGATCATCAATATGCCGAAACCAACTCCGCGTGGAAAGACCGGCACCGAGGTTCTTCTCGAAGAGAGAGAAGAAGGTTGGTGAATCCACTGGCGGCATTCTGGGATTCGAGCGCGCTGGTGCCGTTATGCCTTCGGGAACCGGCGACGCGAAGTGCGGAGCAGAGTTTTCACAAATATCCTCCTGTGATTTGGTGGACGGCTGCCGTGGAAATCTATAGTGCTATCGCTCGGTCTCTGCGTAGCGGAACCATTGACAGTCAAGAGGCGGAAAGGGCGATGGACTCGCTGGGCCGAATCAGGATGATGTGGCGGGAAATTCTCCCCGCCTATTCGGTAAGGAACGAGGCCTGCCGGCTTCTCGACGTATATCCGCTGCGGGCGGCGGACGCTCTGCAATTGGCGGCGGCCCTGGTATGGTGTCAGCAGCGGCCAGCGGGGCGTGTGTTTGTTTGCAGCGACCGACGATTGAGCGCGGCGGCCAGGGCAGCGGGTTTCTCGGTCGTCGAGCTATAGAACTTCAATTCAGCCGCCCTCATTCACATCAACGCAACGCACAAATCCGCAATTTCAGCGAAAATGGCTGACGAATGACAGATTCGCCTTCGCGATACAGATGGATCGAGGGCCAGGGGCTTGCCTTCGGCGCTCCGGGCCTTGAGCCGCGCTGGACCTCCAGCGCCAAAGACGCGGTCGCCACCGCCTATTCCGCATCGAGCAAAGTCTGGTTCACGGTCTCGCACGGCATCCTCAACGAGATCTACTGCCCCACGATCGATCGCCCGCAGATTCGCGATATGCAGTTCCTGATCACCGATGGCGAAACGTTCTTCCACGAAGAGCGGCGCGATCTGCTGCACGAATTCGAATACATCGACTCGGACGCGCTGGCGATCCGCATCCGCAATCGGGATCGCGAGGGCCGCTACTGCATTACTCGCGAGATGATTGGCGATCCGCATTATCCGGTGGTGCTGATGCGCGTCCGCATTGAGGGTGACGAAAATCTGCTCTCACGGCTGCGCGTCTATGCACTCCTGTCCCCGCATCTGGAAGGCGGCGGCATGGGCAACTCCGCGCGAGTCGCCGATGTGGCGGGCAAACATGTGGTGATCGCGTGGAGAGAGACCATGTCGCTGGCGCTGGCCGCGGATTGCGGATTTGCGCGGGCCAGCTGCGGCTACGTGGGGGCGAGCGACGGTTGGCAGGATTTGAAGCAGAACTTCAAAATGGACTGGGAGTTCGGTTCGGCTCTCGATGGCAACATCGCGATCATGGGCGAAATTCCCGCCGCGCACATCCGTGATTTCACGCTGGGGATCGGCTTCGGCGAAGGTCATCATGCGGCGCTTGCCGCCACCATGGGATCGGTATCGGTGCCTTTCGATCGCCACCTGTCGCGTTTTATCGAGCAATGGCATCGCGCCGCCACACCGCGGGAGCTCGCGAACCACTCCAATGACAACGGACGCCTGCTGCAGATTAGTCACAATGTGGTGCTGGCGCACGAGGACAAGACCTTCGCGGGCGCGTTCATCGCTTCCGCGTCGATCCCGTGGGGCTATGCGAAGGGGGACGACGATCTCGGCGGCTACCATCTGGTCTGGACCCGCGACATGGTGCAGACCGCAACGGCCCTGATGGCCTGCGGCCGTGTGGATACCGCCTTGCGCGCGCTGGTTTATCTGGCCTGCACGCAAATGCCCGACGGCGGCTTCTCGCAGAATTTCTGGGTGAATGGCGAGCCGTACTGGACCGGCATTCAAGCTGACGAAGTCGCGTTCCCCATCATCCTGGCCTGGCGCCTCTGGAAGCAAAATGCGCTGGGGGATTTCAACGTATTTCCCTTTGTCGAGCGCGCTGCCGGCTTCCTGGTGCGCTTTGCCCCCGTAACCCAGCAGGAGCGGTGGGAAGAAACGGCGGGATACTCGCCTTCGACGCTGGCGGCGGTGATTGCCGGGCTAACCTGCGCGGCCGACCTGGCCCGCGCCCACGACAGCCCGGAGCTCGCGCTGTTTCTTGAGCAGCATGCTGACTGGGTCGAGGGTCACCTGGAAGACTGGACGGTGACGAATAACGGTGTGCTGCATCCGGAAGTGAAGCGGCACTATATGCGGATTCGTCCACCGGAATGCGGCGACCCATACGCGCACGAAGAGTGTGGGCGGGAGCTCGTCCACATCAACAACCTTGCACCCGGCGAGAAGGCGGACTTCGAGGCGCGGGAGATCATCGACGCCGGATTTCTGGAATTAGTGCGTTATGGCGTGCGATCGGCCAGCGATCCGGTGATCGTTGACTCGCTTAAAGTCGTCGATTACGTGCTGAAGATCGAGACACCGAAGGGTCCGTGCTGGCTGCGCTACAACCACGATGGCTACGGGCAACGGAGCGATGGAGGACCGTTCCTGGGTTGGGGAAAGGGCCGCGCATGGCCGTTGCTGGTGGGCGAGCGCGCGCACTATGAACTGGCCGCGGGCAACGACATCCAGCCGCTGATTGCGACCATCGAGAACTTTGCCTCGAGCGGCGGCATGTTGCCGGAACAGATCTGGGATGAGTCCGATAATTACGGCCTGGTGCTGGGCGGTCCGGCCGGCTCGGCGATGCCGCTGGTCTGGGCGCATTCCGAGTACCTGAAGCTGCTGCGCTCGGCGCACGATGGATGCGTCTTCGATCGCATTCCCATTGTCGAGAAGCGTTACGCGCAGGGCAATCATCCGCCCAGCCATATCGAAGTGTTCAAGGTGTCGCGCCGGCAGATTCGGGAGATTCCGGCAGGAAAGACGCTGCGTATGACCTCGGCGGCGCGGTTCCGTGTGGTGTGGACGCCGGACAACTGGCAGACCACGCAGACGCTCGAGAGCACGCAGGTGGGCTATGCGGGCTCCTATGCGGACCTGCCGACGAGCGAGGGCCAAACCGGCACGCTTTCCTTTACTCTGTTCTGGCCGGACGAAAACCGATGGGAGGGCCGCAACTTCGACGTCACGCTCGAACCATCTTAGTGAGACGGCAACCGGATTTGCCTCATCCAAGGTACGAGAGCGAAAATCAGGAACACGTCAGAAGCGATTGTCCGGCCGGCCCAACCGTCCCGAGGGCAGCAAACCAAAGAGGAGAGACGAGGAATTATGAGCGAACTCGATCAGTTGTCGATTAATGCCCTGCGGTTTCTGGCCGTCGATGCGGTGCAAAAGGCAAACAGCGGCCATCCCGGGGCGCCGTTGGGCGACTCGCCGATGGTCTATCTCCTCTTTCACAAATACATGCGGCACAACCCGAAGCACTCGAAGTGGACCAATCGCGACCGCTTTGTGCTCTCCAACGGCCACGCCTCTGCGATGCTCTACGGTGTGCTGCACCTGACCGGATACGACGTTTCGATCGAAGACCTGCAGCAGTTCCGCCAGTATGGATCGAAGACCCCCGGACACCCGGAGTACGGCGATACGGACGGAGTGGAACTCACAACCGGCCCGCTCGGTCAGGGATTCGCGATGGCCGTGGGCATGGCGATGGCGGAGAAACATCTCGCCGCCGTTTACAACCGCCCAGGCTTCGACGTTGTCGATCACTACACCTATGGTCTGTGCGGCGACGGCGATCTGATGGAAGGCGTCTCGCACGAGGCGGCATCGCTGGCTGGAACGCTCGGGCTCGGCAAGCTGATCTTCCTCTATGACGACAACCTCATCTCGCTCGATGGGCCGACGGAGCTCTCCTTCACCGAGGATGTGCTGAAGCGGTTCGAGGCGTACCACTGGCATGTGCAGCGCGTGGCGGACGGCAACGATCTCGATGGGATTGCGAAGGCGATTGAGGCCGCCCAGGCCGTCAAAGACAAGCCGTCGCTGATCGCCGTGCGGACCATCATCGGCTACGGCAGTCCTAAAGCCGGCACCAACAAGGTCCATGGAGAGGCCATGGGCGTGGAAGCTGTGAAGCAGACCAAGAAAAATCTGGGCTGGCCGGAAGACAAGAACTTCTACGTTCCCGAGGATGCGGCGAAGAACTGGTTGCAGGCGGTGGATAAAGGCGCGAAGGAAGAATCGGACTGGAATGCGCTGTTCGCCAATTACAGAAAGTCATTCCCCGAGCTGGCGGCTGAATTCGAGCGGGTGCAGGAAGGGCGGCTGAAGGATGGCTGGCAGCAAAGCCTGCCGCAATTCCCCGCGGACGGTAAACAGATCGCTACCCGCACCGCCGGCAATACCGTGATGAATGCCTTCGTTAAGGATGTTCCTGAGTTGCTGGGCGGCGCGGCGGATCTTTCCACGTCGACCAAAACGGTGATTAAGGACAGCGGCAATTTCCATCTCGATCCGACGGCGCAGAACATCTATTTCGGCGTGCGCGAATTCGGAATGTGCGCGGCCGTGAATGGAATGGCAGCGCATGGCGGCATCATTCCTTATGGTTCGACGTTTTTCGTTTTCTCGGACTATGCCAAGCCCGCCATACGCCTGGCCGCATTGATGAAGGTGCATTCCATCTTCGTTTTCACGCATGATTCCGTCGGGCTGGGCGAAGACGGTCCGACGCACCAGCCCATCGAACAGCTTACGATGCTGCGCGCGATCCCGAACCTCACGGATTTTCGTCCGGCCGATGCCAACGAAACCTCCGCGGCGTGGGGTCTGGCGCTCGAGCGCAAAGGGCCGTCCTTTATGGCGCTGTCGCGGCAGGATCTGCCGCTGCTCGATCCCGTGAAGCAGCGGGTCTTTGAAGGGGTCCGGCGGGGTGCCTACATCGTGGAGCAGGGAGGCGATTCGCCCGATCTGCTCATTGTCGGCACTGGGGCGGAATTGTGGCCGGGTCTGCGGGCCGCCGAGGAACTGAAAAAGGACGGCATTACCACCCGCGTCGTTTCCATGCCGAGCACGCGAATCTTTGAAGAGCAATCCGACGCTTATAAGGC
>Ga0302319_10009066_pt1 | contig 19227 bp, 17 predicted proteins | sample Bog_T0_2_FD_203319 | JGI IMG/M metagenome (GOLD analysis project Ga0302319, IMG submission 203319) | Peat permafrost microbial communities from Stordalen Mire near Abisko, Sweden - Bog_T0_2 | ecosystem: Environmental > Terrestrial > Soil > Wetlands > Peat | place: Sweden: Abisko, Stordalen Mire... | reverse complement strand
CGACCCGATAAACATCGGCCGCCAAGCCAACTCTATCTGTTCCCGAATCGCCATTCACACCTTCAGATTAACTCCGCGGAACGATAACCCCAAGTTGGCCAATAGTTTATAACACAGTAGTACTAGCAGGCTGTCGGCACATTGCCGGCGTCGGCCTTCACGCCGCTGGCGGCCAACGGTGTGATTGTCATGTTTAGTAGTACGGATCAGCAACGGTGTTCGCTGCAGGCCTTCGATCCGGCGACGCTTCTTCCTTTGTGGGAGGAGGACGCAGCGGGAGCCTTTGCGCGCGTCGGGCTGACGCCGGATATTCAGCTGCCGGCCTTAGCGAAGCCCGCCTTCTATCATGCGGATTTGCGAGACGGAAACTTCAAGCCAGGAGTAGTAGAGATTTTTCCCGTCGGGTGACACGGAAAAATCCGGAAGGTTAGTGCTGATATCGCCGCCGATGGAGGCTACCTGACGCCCAACACCCGTTGCGGGGTCCAGAACGTAAACGGGCTTATCTCCCTGTGCAATGGGGCCGGAACGGTGCGCGGATGCGACATCGACGAAGTAAATCCCGTCTTCCGCGACGCCCCACAGACCCATATTGATGTGCCGATCAGTTACAGGCGATGGCGCACCGCCGGTTACGGGCATGCGGCGAAGTTCATGATCGTGCAGGTAGAACAGGAATCTTCCATCGGCGGATTCGTAGGCCTCAAAGGCGCCGTCACGGGTCATCTGGAAGGGTTGGGATGTTTCGCCGGTGGCGGACACCCTGAAAACCTGGTTGGCGCCCGCCGAGTCGTTATCGCCGAAATAAATCCAGCGTCCGTCGCGAGACCAGCTGGGCCGTCCGGACCTGGTCCATGGCGTTAACTGCCGCGGGCTTCCGCCAGTGGCGTCTGCCACGAAGATGGCGCGTCCCGCGCCCGATGTGACATCGAAAGCGATTTGCCGGCTGTCCGGTGCCCATCGGGGTGAACCCGCACTCGGCCCGCGCAGATGTGTCACTGCGAGGGCGGAACGCCCATCCGCGTCGACAGTCCAGATCTCGCTGAAGCCGGTGCGGTCGGAGACGAACACGATCTTCCGCCCATCCGGAGAAACCTGAGGGCTCGAATCGAGCCTGGTGGAAGCTATCAGGCGGCGTGGCTCGCTCGCCACACCACCGGAATCCGGCGTCAATCGCCAGACATTGCTGTCATTGATGTGTTGCTCATAGACCAGGCGGGACGAGCCGGAGGAATTACGGCCGAAACGGGGAAACCGGGCATCGTCGCCCGCGACCGCGATCGGCCTGGGGTTGCCCTGCCCATTGGCGTCCGCCTGCCAGAGTTGATACTGCTCGCCGAGGCGGGAAGAGAACACGATAGTGCGTCCATCGGGGCTCCATGTGATTCCCGAAAGCTGCGCGCCGACGCGGAAGAGTTGACGCACAGCACCACCTTCCGACGGAATGGTGTAAATATCGCAACTCCCCGAAAGACAGCGCGCGAATGCCAGCCGCTTACCGTCATTCGAAAAATCGGCATAAATGTCGCCCGTGGATCCGGCTGGTGGATCCGTGATCTGCCGATGGACGCCCGTGCGGGCATCGGCGCTGTAAAGCGCAATACGATCCCTGGGTTGCGCCCAGTCGCAATAGACGAGATGCCCGCCATCCGGGGACCACACCAGGAACGTTGGATAGGCTGCGGTAATGAAGCGTTCGCTGCCGCCTTGCCGGTCGGCGATCACTATTCCTTTGCCGCGCCGGATAAAGGCGAGGTGCATACCATCGGGAGACCAGACCGGGAAGGTATCGCCGGCGGAATCGTTAGTAACGCGGCGCGGATGCCCGCCATCGAGGCCGATTGTGTAGACGCTGTCCGCCTGTTCGTCTTCGCCGCGCCACACGAACGCGACCTGCTTGCCGTCCGGAGAGAGAGCGGGGTAGAACTGACCTCCCGGAAAGCTTGTCACGGTGGTCAGAACCGGAAGCGCGGACTGGCCTTCCCAATGAATGAATGATGCGGCCGCGGCACCAGCAATGACGATTATTGCCGCCGCGGCCCAGATCCAGGTCCGCCGTCGTGGTAAGGGCACCGCTGGCTGAGGGCTCGGGACTTCCGGGAGGATGGTTGTCTCGAAGACGGCGAAGTAGGCTCCTTTGGGGATGGAGATCCTCACCTGGGAATCGTTGGTATAGCTATAAAACTGATCCAGTTTAGCGCGCAGGCGCCGGGCCTCGGTGCGGACAATCGGCTCAGCTTTGGAATCGTAACCAGCGCGCCGGTCGAAAACTTCTTTTCCGATGACGGACTCTTTGAGGCCTTCGCGGTCATCGGCGAGGCTGCGCTCGACCGCGTATCTAAGGAAGCGCGCGGCCCGGTCGGCTGTGGCAAATTCACGGCTGGCCAACAGCCGATCCAATTCGCCCAGCACGAGCAATTCGGAATACGGCTTCTGCAGCATTGAACTGGCCAGGAACTCAGAATAACACGGCCGATTCTTAGGGTTACGGCGGGTAAGCAACGTCCGCTTACCTGGGGTAAGCAAACGATTGCGCTCCCTCAACGCTCCCAGCACTTACTTCCGCAAGATTCAGACGCGGGCTCATACTCGCATAGTTACTCCACGGGCACCGATTTTACCGTCCGGGAGCAACAGAAAAAGGAGGCTTTTTGAAACCAGTCACAACCATAGCCCTGATGCTCCTGGGAGGAGTTTCGGCATTCGCGCAGCAAGCGATCTTTGCCCCGCGAGTGGACATCGGCAACGTACCCGGAGCGGTCTGCTCCATAATTTTCGACGCGAACAACGACGGCCGGCAGGATTTTGCGGTCTGTGCGAGCAACTTCGTTTACGTCTTCCTGCAAAATCCGGGCCCGGTCGGCACCTTCACCCTGTCAACGGTAATCAATGCCGGAGCCGGAAATCTGGTAGTCAGCGTGGGCGCCGGAGATTTCAACGCGGACGGCAAACAGGACCTTGCTGTAGCCACCAACACGCTCTTCAGTTCGTCCGGGACCGGTTCGCTCTCAGTTTATCCGGGCAACGGGAACGGCACGTTTCAGGCGCCATCGACCGTAACCTCGCAGGGGGCATTCGGAGCTATGGTCGTCGCCGACTTTAACAACGACCATAAACCGGACATCGTTCTGGTAACGCAGGGCAATGGTCTCGTTTTCCTGGGCAACGGCACGGGTGGTTTTTCGGGGCCTACCTATCTGAATGTGTTTACCCCGTCCTCGGCGCTCGCAGTTGGAGATTTCAATCGTGACGGCGTTCCCGACGTAGCCAGGGACTCGATCTTCCTGGGGAATGGCGATGGAACCCTCGGTATCGCATCAACTCCGGTGCCGTTCTTTACTCCGAACAGCAGCCTTACGGGGGCGCCCGGCGCTATCGTCTTTCTGGCCGTAGCCGACGTCAATAATGACGGCTATCCGGATATCGTCGGGAAGTCTGCCTCTCTATCGTCGACTCTCTGGCTGGGGAAGGGCGATGGCACTTTTCAATCGGGGGTTTCCCAGAACTTAGGGACTGCCGCCGTTGGCTTCGGACTGGCCGATTTTAATTTCGACGGGCGGCCGGACGTGGTGGACCTGGAGTCCGGCAGCCCCGCCACAGTAAACATATTCACGGGTACCGGGGGAGGTCAGTTCGAGACTACCCCGATCTCTTTGCCAGCTTGTATCACCGCTGCGAGTCCTTTCCCTGCAACGAACGCACTTACAGTGGGCGATCTGAACGGCGACGGCATTCCGGACGTAATTGCCTCGTGCGCCACGAGCAACACGGTGAGCATTTTTCTGAGCGTGGTGCCATCGGTGTTTTTGCAGACCTCGGCCAACCCCACCACGCCCGGCCAAAGCGTCACGCTGACGTCGATCGTGGGGACGCCTTCCATGGGTTTCCTCTACACCAGCGGCTTCAGCGTGCAATTCTACGACGGCGCGACTGCGCTAGGCGCCCCGATATCGGTCACGAGCGGACAGGCCACCCGAAGCACTACCGGCCTGGCGCAGGGCATCCATTTCCTGACGGCGTCGCTGCTGAACTCGCAGGGGGCGGCGGTTTCGACTTCCGGCATTGTGACGCAAGTGGTTTCGCCGACCACCTGCGCACCCAGTCTGTTGGGGCAGTTGAACATCGTACCCGGCGGTTTCCGACGCAATCCGGTGACGGGCCAATACATACAAACCGTGACGTTGACCAATACTTCGGGCACGGCGGTTACGGGTCCGGTTTCGCTGGCTCTCAGCAACCTTTCGGCCGGCGTCACAGCGCTGAATACGGATGGATTGACTGCGTGCAGCATTCCGGCCGGCGTGCCTTTCGTCGATAGCGGGCTCTGTCCAGGCGGCACGCTCGCGCCCGGCCAATCGCTTTCCGTCAGCCTGGCATTCAGCAATCCGGGCAATAAGGCAATTAGCTATACGGCGGCGGCACTGGGCGGATTTGCACCGCGCTAAGGAACATTATGAAAATACTTCGAACGTCACTTCTGGCGTTGATGGCGCTTCCAGCCATCTCGTCAGCGGCCACGATTAACTACAACGTGCAATTCAATACCTCCGGGCTGTCCGCGGGCGGCTCTTATTACCTGGATTTCCAGTTCATCGGCAGCGATGGAAATACAGTGGATCTGGGCGACTTTTCATACGGCGGGGGCAGCGGGCCCGCCGGTCCGATCGAAATGGATACGCTTACCAGCTTCTTCAATGAGGTGACCGATCCGTTCACGGCGGGAACAGCCCTGGACTTTCAGGTGGCATCCACAAACATCGCGCCTCCGGTGGGCGGGTTTCCGGATGAGTTGTCGTTTTTCATTCTGGACGGCAGCCAAAATCCGCTGACCACTCTCGATCCGGCGGATTCGTACTTTTATTTCGACGTGAATGGCGGCACTCCGGATATTCAGACCTTTAGCGGGTCCGGGGTAGGGGCGCCATTGATCACCGTCGCACCCGCGCCTGAACCCGGCACCATACTAACAATGGCCATAGGGCTGGGCCTGGCGGCGTTGAAGAGGTGGCCATTCGGAAAGTGTTGACGCGTGTCACGCTAGCGGCAGTGATGGTTCTCGGCGGCGCTTGTCAAAATACAATCGCTGTCGAGAGCGCCGCTGCCGAGATTTCCGGCGGCGTGTACGTCACGGCAAGGCGAATGGTTCTTCCCGCGAGCGCCGCCCGCGGTTACGCGGGCTTCGGGGGACAATCGGCAATAGCGGGGGGCGTGCGTTACTACTATGATCCCGCTACGAGGGTGTATTCCGGGTATGAGGTACATGCACAAGCGCTCGGGAACAGACAGTTCACTTTAACGATTGAAATGCTGGGAGGGCCGCCGGAGGGCCTGGGCTCGCAGGTCCTCGGTTACCGCCTGGTGTCCGTGCCGCGCCTTCCGCAGCCCGGAGTCGTCAGGGAGGGCGAGGCCCTGGATATCGGTCTCGTCGAGCGGGAGAACGGCGAACGAATGTTCGACCGAATCCAGTTGTACAATCGTAAATCCCCGAAGTAGCTAGAAGCGCGGTGTTTTAATTTGACATAATAGGTGAACTCGGAAGCTGTTTTGTAACCCGCGTGTTTGTTGTGTCACGCTGTCCTCTTTTCCTTCGACCACCGCGCGGTCGAGCCCAGTTGGCAGCGTTCTGCATGCGACAGGGCCGGGCCGGGGATCGGCGTCATGCCCCGCTTGCGCGCTCGGTAGCGCCGCTTCTTCTCGCGCCGCAGTTCGCCCGGAATGGCGGTGCTCGTCGTTATACCAGGCAAAAAACTCCTGGGAGAACGAACGGGCGTCCTGGAGAGAGCCAAAGCGTTCCGGGAAACCAGGCCGGTACTTCAGAGTTCGGAAATGGCTTTCCGAATACGGGTTGTCGTCAGAGACATGCGGGCGGCTGTGGGTCTTGGTGATGCCGAGGTCGGCCATCAGAAAGGCGACAGGTTTGGATGTCATGGAGGAACCCCGGTCCGCATGAATCGTCAGCTTGCCCGGCTCGATTTCCTGTTTGCCACAGGCATCCGCAATGAGCCGTTTGGCCAGTTCCGAACTTTCACCGTCGGCCACCATCCAGCCCACGACATGGCGGCTGAAGGCGTCGAGGATCACGTAGAGATAGAAGTACGTCCACTTCGCCGGACGGAGCAGTTTCGAGATATCCCAGCTCCAAAGCTGGTTGGGTCCGGTGGCCAGCAATTCGGGTTTCGTGTAAGCCGGATGCACGGGTTGGTCGCGGCGCTCACGCACCTCGCCCTCGCTTTCCAGAATCCGCTACCCTGCGCTGCCGTTGTCACCCATGACCGCTGCAAGGCCTTCGTGGAACTCGGGGAGTTGCTCCCAGTTGCCGCAGCCAGCAGGATACTGGGGCGGGATGGCTATTTTTCCGCCACCGTCAATGAGGCCGATTTTGCCCGGATACGTTCCGTAGGTGGGTTCCGAGCCGACGACGATGGGATAGAGATCGCGCTGGGATTGTGCCGCGAGCGTGAGCGCTGAGAGCGCAAGCAGGAGCACCGTGCAACAACTGGGCGAAATTTCGCGAGTCATCGAAGGTCGTGGAATTGAGGTGTCGTCCTGAGCCTAGATGGGCGGCAGATCCAGTGTGCCGACTAATTGTAGCTTCCAGCCGCCGTCGCTGCCGCCGTTGGCGGGCACGAAGAACAAGACCTTTTGGATGTGGGGATCGTCCGGCAGCCTAATTCGCGTGGCGGCTTTGGGATTCCGATAGGTACCGATATTCGTTCTTGAACGAAGCCGAAGCGGCAGACGCTTATCCGTGGCGCGGGAGCTGCATATCGTATGATGCGACCAGTCCGTTCGCAGAAATTGACGCAGAGCCGGTTGGACGATTTGCAGAGATCCCAACGTACTGAGCCTGACAGCCCGGCCCGCAAGTTAACGCGAGCAGGAGTAACCGCGCTGACGTTGGCGGATCAGCCGGCCGGTACCGGTGAACCCGCTGCTGGTGCGGCCGAATCAGGAATGGGCCATGGACTTTGTGTCGGATGCACTGGCAACCGGGCGTACGCTGCGCACGTTCAACCTGATTGACAGCTACACCAAAGAATCACTGGCAATCGAAGTCGGCACAGAAATCTCCAGCAGGCAGGTGACACGAGTGCTGGAGCGCGTGATGGAAGCACGCGGGGTACCCGGCGCGATTCAGTGTGACAACGGAACGGAGTTCACCAGCCTGTACTTCACGGAGTGGTGCAGGGATCGGGGTGTCACAGTGCATTACATTCAACCCGGCAAACCGGTGCAGAACGGGCCTGCGGATTCGACATCCGGGTAATCGGCTTGATCCGGGTTAGTTTCTCGGAACGATTGAGGGAAATTCAGGGAGACGCGGCAGAGTCGTGTGGCCATGCGGTCTCTATTCCGGTCTGCCGGTATCAGCCGCACCTCTTATGAAACCGATGCCCCGGTGCCGGTCACGGCGAATACTCGGTTGGGGTCCCACACGCCACCCGCAACGTTTGCATCCCACCAGGTGGAATTGATCGAGCCGTCGGGATGAACCCAGAACAGATCCATATGAGTTGGTGTACGGGCCAGCACCGCCACTGCGCTACCGGGCTTTGCCTTGCCAGGGGCAGTCGTAGCGAACACGCGGTTAGGGTCCCATGCGCCACTCGTAACGCCTACATCCCACCAGGTCGAATAGATCGAACCGTCCGGGTGGACCCAGAACAAATCCATGTGATTGGGCGTGCGGGCCACCACCGCTACGGGCGAGCCGGGCGTTGCCTGGGAAGGAGCAGTCGCGGCGAACACCCGGTTGACTTCCCACGCGCCACCGGTAACGTTGGCATCCCACCACGTCGAATTGATGGAGCCGTCGGGATGAACCCAGAACAGGTCCATGTGATTGGGCGTGCGGGCCACCACCGCTACGGGCGAGCCGGGCGTTGCCTGGGAAGGAGCAGTCGCGGCGAACACCCGGTTGATTTCCCACGCGCCACCGGCAACGTTGGCATCCCACCAGGTCGAATAGATGGAGCCGTCGGGATGAACCCAGAACAAATCCACGTGATTGGGTGTGCGGGCCACCACCGCCACGGCGCCGCCAGGCGTTGCCTGGGCGGGCGGGGTCGCGGCCAACACCCGGTTGATTTCCCAAGCGCCACCGGCGACGCCCGCATCCCACCAGGTCGAATAGATGGAGCCGTCGGGATGAACCCAGAACAGGTCCATGTGATTGGGCGTTCGGGCCACCACCGCCACGGCGTTACCGGGCCTGGCCATGCCAGGAGCAGTCGCGGCAAACACGCGGTTAGGGTCCCACGCGCCACCCGCAACGCCTGCGTCCCACCAGGTCGAATTGATCGAGCCGTCGGGATGGACCCAAAACAGATCCATGTGATTGGGCGTGCGGGCTACCACCGTCACCGGTCCTCCGACTGCCTTACCGGCCGCAGTAGCGGTGAAAACACGCGCCGGAAGCCACGAGCCACCCGCAACGCCCGCATCCCACCAGGTCGAATTGATCGAGCCGCCCGGATGAACCCAGAACAGATCCATATGGTTGGGATTGCGTGCAACGCAGAGTTCGTGTCCGTCCTCCAGGTCGGCTACTAAGGTGATGGACCAGTTCACAACGTAATGGGAGTTTGACCCGCATCCTCCCGGGGAGTCCAGTCCGGGGTTGTCGTCCGCAAAGCTGACCGTTCCCGCAGGGAGCAGAGCACGCAGGCTGGCCCCGCTGAAAACATGTATTCCCTGCGCCACTTGTCCATCGCAATTGGGCGCGAGGGCACTCCAGGGCGCGATGCTCGCTAACCAGGCAGCAAGCGCACCCAGAGCGGAGCCGATTACCGGCACGGCCCCCGTCCCAATTTGAGCGCCCAGAAGAATTCCGGCTTCAGTGGGAGTGAGGGAGCCCAGATCGATACCGAACTCTTTACTGATCGCTGCCTCGTCCGCTTTCTCCGCAAGACTGAGTAGCTTAGTCACGGCATTCCCGAGCAGTGGGATCGTTTTGTCCTGGCCCTGTGAACTGTTGACAATTAGGTACGTCAGGATCACCACGTCGCCGCTGTCCGCGACCGTTACGTTATTAAAACTAAGGCCTACCGGAACAGTGCCGCCTTTCTGATCGCCGACAAACCTGGTTAGGACTTGCGGCGTCTGCCCGATCACTTGCAGACCGAAACTCACGTAGTCAGTATCGGAAGAAGTCTTGCCTGCAAGAGTACCCGACCGCAAATTGAGAATATTGAAAGAAGGAAAAAGGAAATTGTAGGTTCTGAAGCTCATATTATTATAAGTAGGTTTTCGGGGCTATTCAGGCAGTAGGCCGAGTTACATCTGCGTACGCCGCCTGTGGCCGATATTCCGGCTTCGCACCGCGCGCATTTTTAAGACAGCAATAGCGCATACGCCGGCCATCGCCAGAAGATTCGTTCCAGGCTCCGGCGCGGCGGAAGCTTGCGCACCCGTCACCAGGATGTTATCGACGCCCCAGGATTGGTCGTGATAATGGTCAACGTTCTGGTTGAGGCGCTCAAAATTCAGGGTCGCCGTCGAAGCGTCCGCCGTAAACGACAGAGCCGGATCGCCACTGTCATAGCCAAAGTCGTAGATGGCATAAAGCTGAGCGGGGATCGTGCCCGTCTCCGAGGAGAAATCGGCGCCCGTCGCCATGTCGAACTCTGTCCCGCCAAGCCCTCCAGTGGGAGTGGTATCCGAATAGGTTTGGAGCGAAGTTCCCGCGCAGAAATCGTTAGAGGCGGCGCAATTCGAAAACGTGGCGTCCACCAGCGTCGACGTGTTTGTGCCGCTGGCCGCTGTAAGCGTCCATTCGTCCGGCCCGTCAAAAGCGTTAGACCCGTTCCACTTACCGCCGATGAAGAGATCGAACGCGACATTGTACGTGGCACCGGGTACCAGGCCCGATAGGGAGAGGGACACGAGTTCGTACGTGCCGTCGTTCTTATCCACGTTCAATCCGATATCGCCGAGATAAGTCGACTGGTTCGGCGAAGAGATTCCGCCGCTGTCTGTTGGCAGCGTGACGGTGCTCAGGGACGTCAGGGTTCCCGACGCCGTGAGTCCACTAAATGCTGTGGCAGGGTTCTCGAAGTTGTTCGAGTAGATGGTACCGGCGCTGCAACAGAGTGAGGTCAGAGAAAAGAGTAAGGTCCGTTTAAGAAGTCGCTTGGTCATTGAGTCCTCCGTGTGAATTCATTTGGTGTTTGAGATAACCTAAAGGTCGGGCACTGCTATTGGAACGCGCCGCCCTGGCGCCTGGAGTGGTGTCTGGATCGCGGTCCACAGGCCGCTGAGACACGGCCTGGCGATCCGTAATAAAAAAATGAGATCGGTGAGTTTGTCATTTGGTGGGATCATGTTTCGCAGCCTCGGGGTCGATGTTCGTGTTGTGCGCGGAGCGGACCAACCATCGATCCTGTTGTTTCACCAGCACCCACGTCGTCCGGCCTCGAGGGTCGACGATTCGCCTGCCGTCAGGTGTTGTGTAATCGTCCAGCCGGGAAGTCGTGATGGCGAGCGCTACACCGGGCGCGATCTCAGTTATTTGGCGATCGATTTCATGGAGACTTACATCCCGAAATATTCCGGCGTGGAATGCTTTGTGGGCTTTAAGCACGGCAGCCTTCCCGTTCCAGAGCATCCCGACGACGTTTACCCAGTCACAGTCCTCGGTAACCAGTTCGGCCATGGCGTCCATATCGTGGCCGTTCCACACGGCGGTAAATCCGGCTAACGTCTTTTCGACGGCGTCTTTGTCTTTCGGCGATATCATCTTTTGTTCCTATTTAAGTGATGAAGCTTCAACATACGGAATCCTCGCCGCGTGCCGATAGTACGGATGCGACATCCGGAGATTCAGGGAAGTACGCCAGCGGCGCAAAAGAATGGCGAGGTCAGACGCATTCGGGTCTCCCATGATGTTCCACATCAATGCCGGTCCGGAACAGAAGATGAAATGCGGGTATCGAACGACGGCGAACGATAAGCCACTTTGCCCCCCACGATGGTCATGACGCTCCCGGTCTTTGGGAGATCCGGCGGCGCGACGCTCATAATGTCCTGCGACAGGACGGCCACATCGGCCAGCATGCCCGGCACAAGCTTACCTTTGCGCGTTTCCTGGAACTCGGCGAACGCGGGACCGCTCGTTAGCACTGTCAGCGCCTCCATGCGAGAGATCGCTTTGGGATCGCCAGGTGCCGTCATGACCGAGAACATGAAGAACGGAGCCATTCCACCATCCGACCCATAAGCCAGTGGAACCTGCGCGTCCAGAAAGCTGCGGAAGTTCCGCCCGGGGCGAGGCTGCGCCACGACAATGCCCAAACTATGGGCCCGGCCCAGCCTTTCCGGGGTTGTAAAGCCGTCCCCGTGTTCAAACCTGATTCGCAAGGGACGCCAGCGCTCGGCGGGCGCGAGCTTCTCCATCTGGTCAATCACCTGGTCCGTCATGGCATCGCCGACGATGTGCAGCATCAGTTGATCCTTCCCGATGAGCGCGAGCTTCAACTGCCTTTCGATAAAGTCAGCACTGAAGTTCGGCCGGCCCCGCCAGCCGGGCCGGCCGGGATAATCCGCTGTCTGAAACGCAAGTTGATCGTCGATCGGCGTGCCATCGAGAACCCATTTCACGCCGGCGATGCGAATGAGAGGGGTCAGCACCTTTTCACCAGACCCGGTGCGGTTGAGCGTGTCTTCGGCGGGAATGGGAAAGCGTATGATGCGGAGACGAATCGGCTGGTCGGCCTGGACGAACGTCTTCTCGAGGTTGACTAGCCGTTGATTCGTGGCCATGACCTGGATCGTGGTTACTCCCTGCTCGAGCCGTTCCTGAACGTAGGGCCGAAACTCGCTGACGGCTTTCGCTACGCCGGGTTGGTCGGCCAGCCGCAGCCATATTGCGTCGGCTGCGTACTCTTCCAGCTTTCCGGTAAGATGGCCGTCAGCGTCGCGATCATAGTGGCCACCGATTGGGTCGGGTGTTGCGTCGGTGATTCCCAGTTTGGTGAGGGCCAGCTTATTCAGGATGGCCCCATGCCCTACCCATGACTGGAGAATGACTGGATGGTCGCCGGCAGCTTTGTCGATGGCGATCCGGGTCTGGGTCGGGTTAGTGATGGCGGGGCTCCCGATTTTTCCGTGAATCCATCCGCCTGCCGGCGCTGCCGCGGCTGCGACGCGGACTGCCTCGGCAACCTCCTCAATAGAGGGATGTACCCCCGGTGGGATCTTAGTCACGGCCTCAACGCCATAGCCAGCCCCGCCGACATGTTCGTGCGCATCGTTGATCCCAGGCATGGCCATGCGCCCCTGAAGGTCGATAACCTGAGTGTGCCGGTCCGCGGTCGCCATGATCGCGGTTTCGCTGCCGGCGGCGAGGACCGTATCGCCGCTGATCGACAACGCCTCGACCCAGTGGGTGACTTTGTCTCCTGTGAAGATATGTCCGTGGTGCAGGATCATGTCCGGGCTTTGAGCCGGCGCCGAAACTGCGCAGAAACCCAAACACGAAGCGCGGATGACTTGCCAAAGACTTCGGTAAAGCATTGAGACTCTCCTTTTTGTGAGCTCACCGGCGGGAGCATGGCGGCTGCACAGAAGCTAGACTAGAGGATCGAAGTATCAGCCGTCCTCAGTTCGCACTCAATGATTTCTCAGGATTTTCTCAGGAACCTAATCGATTGACGAAAAAGCACTTATATCGATTCGGAGATTACGCGCTGGATGCCGAACGCATGGTGCTGCGTGGGCCGCGCGGCGTTGTCGGACTGCCGCCTAAGGCCTTACTTACCCTGCTGGCATTACTGGAACAGCAAGGTGAAGTGGTCTTTAAGCATCAACTGATGGAAAGGGTCTGGGGCGGCACCTTCGTAGAGGAGGGCAATCTCAGCCAGAATATCTTTTTACTGCGACGCGAGCTGGGCACTTCGCCTGAAGGGTCGGACTATATCCAGACCCTGTCGAGGCGCGGGTATCGAATTAATGTTCCGGTGGAACGAGTCGGGGTGGCTGATTCCTCCGATATTGTCCGCTCGGAATCCATGGCTGCGAATGTGGCGGCCGCTCCGCTGATCGAGGCTTCTTTCCAAAAGAATACAAAGCAGATCGGACGTCGTCGTGTTGCCGTTGCGGTGCTGCTCGTTATGGGTGTGGGGATCGCCTATTTCTGGCGGGTAGAGACAGCGGCACCGCGGGTTTCCGATTTCACCCAACTCACGCATGACGGAGCGGTGAAACGTGGCCACATGCATACGGCAGCCGGACCGGATGCCGCCCTGTTCACGGATGGAACGCGGATATATTTTACGGAAGGCACCAGCGACTCCCTTTCGATCGCCCAGGTTTCCACATCCGGAGGTGAAACATCACAGATTCCGACCGCGGTTCCCGGACCTCAGTTGATCGACCTGTCACCTGGCAGATCGGAACTGCTTGTTTCCGGCCACCCCGATTCGGCAACAGCGACCATCTTGTGGACGGTGCCGACTCCCGCCGGTTTGCCCCACGAGATCAGCGGTATACACGCCTGGGATGCCTCGTTCTCGCCCGATGGAATCCGGATCGCATTCACCGATGGCCGTAACCTGTCGGTTGCGAAAGCCGATGGAACCAACCCGAGGCGGATCGCGATGCTTCAAGGTTCAGTCTGGATGCCGCGCTGGTCGCCCGATGGTCGGCGCATTCGACTGACGGTTTACAACACGCAGGACACCGGAGATACCATTTGGGAGGTCAACAGCGACGGAACTGGGCTTCATCGGATTCAGCTCGAATTCGGAAGGGCCGATGAAACGGTCAGTGTCTGTTGTGGAAGCTGGACGCCCGACGGCAGGAACTTCATCTTCCAGGCGGCGCGAGCTGGAAAATTCGAAATATGGGTCGTTCCCGATCGGCCGAAGTGGCTGAACTGGATTCCGCAGTCGCTATCCCGGCCAGCCCAGTTGACCGGTGGACAGCTTAATTCTCTCGCGCCGGTCATCAGCCCGGATGGGCAGAAGCTCTTCGTGATCGGCCAGCAATTGCGCGGGGAACTGCAGCGATTCGACTCATCGACGAAACAATTCGTATCCTACCTGGGCGGCAAGTCGATGGACTTCCTGAGCTTTTCGCGGGACGGTAAATGGATTACCTGGGTCGATTACCCCGAGCGCACCCTGTGGCGCAGTCGCGCGGACGGAAGTGAGAAGCTGCAACTCACGTTTGCACCAATGCACGCCATGATGCCACGATGGTCTCCCGATTCCACCAGCATCGTCTTCTACGCGGGTGGAGGCGGCGGGCAGCGGACGTACACCGTTCCGGCGAACGGCGGGCAGCCTGTACCTCTGGGCTGGGCAAAGGAAATGTTGCCCAACTGGTCTCCGGATGGCGAATCGATCTTGCATAGCGAATTTCCTTTCTTTGCCACGGATCCGCGCAAAATCGCGCTTCACATCGTGCACATCAAGACGCATCGGACGGAGGCCATTGCCGGTTCAGTAGGCCTGTTCGCGGCTCAATGGTCGCCCGATGGCCATTACATAGTCGCCCTGACTCTGGAGGGTTCGACCATCATGAGCTTCGACCTTCATACGGAAAAATGGACGGAACTGGGAAAGGGATCAGGATTTCTGGTGTGGTCGCATGACTCAAAGTACCTCTACTGCCTTCGTGACGGCACGAACCCGGCGGTTGTGAAGATCCGGATGAGCGATCGCCGGGTGGAAGAGGTCGCGAGCCTGAACGGGATTCGTGAGTCCGGACAGCTGGCAGGATTGGAGTTTGGGCTGAGCCCGGAGGACGAACCCTATATCCTCCGAGATATCGGTACCCAGGAGATTTATTCTCTCGTTTGGCATGACCGCTGAAGTTTCGGGCATGCCGGCAAGGGGCAGAACCAGACGCGCTTCGCATCGGTCAACGATTTCACACACCGTCGGTATAACGCACGCTCCATCGTTGAGAAGCGGAATGCGTGGGTGTGGCAGCATATCCCTAACGGCGATTTGCCGTTAAACGACTTTGATGCTGACCGTTCAGACCGCGTCTCCCCACTTTATCCTTCGGCCCTTCATCCGCGCGTATGTTCAGCGAGAGGCGCGGCTGGGACCGGATCGCCTCGTAGAGCCGGTGATTGCTCGCCTGGGCGTGATGCTGGAGTTCGAATTTGCGGAAGCTTACGAGGTCCGTAACTATAGCTCGAACACCCTGGACGCGACATTTCCGATTTCCGTCATTGGGCCCCAGACCTGGCGTCGCGCCCGTTTGATTATTCGAGGGCACGTTGAATCGCTGGTGGTGATGTTTCAGCCTGTCGGCTTTCACGCCCTGTATGGAACTCCTACCGCGCCGCTTTCGGAGGCGGGAACCGAAGGCCACTCAGTCCTGGGACCGTCGATCTCCACTTTGCATGAACGATTAGGAAATCTCCGAACATTCGTGCAGCGGGTGCAGCTTCTCGATCGCTATTTCCTGCACCGGTTCAAAGACAGGGACGCTCTGGCGCCGATTTATAAGACGCTCCATCTGCTCACCATGCCCGGTCCGCTGGTTACGGTGGACGAAGTGGCCCGCCACACAGGTTCCAACCGGCGCTTCCTTGAGCGGAAGTCTCTTACCTGTACCGGCGTTTCGCCGAAGGCGCTGACACGCATTTCGCGCTTCAGCCGGGCGCTCCGCCTCCGGAATGACTCTTCACTGACGTGGACCGAAATCGCCCATGCAGCCGGGTATCACGATCAAATGCATATGATCCGCGACTTTCGGGTGTTTGCCGGCGGAGCGCCCACTCTGGCTCTGCAGGAGATTGCGCCGGATCATCTCATCCACTTTGCGCACAGCGAAATCTCCGAGGGCGAATAGCGCGCCGGGGAGTCACTTCAAAAGCGCGCTGACGAAGTCACGCCACACTCCCGCATGAGACGCCATCACGGTGAATGGCGGCATGGTCAGGATCAAAAACGGGACGCCCCACAGATAGGCCACATGGACGCGGTGCCGACTATACAGATCGTAAATCGGACCTGCGAAGTAGAAACACAAGGCCAGCGCGATGGTCAATCCATTGATGCCGTGCAGCAGCCTGCCAAAGGAAGGAAAGAAGAACAACTGAGAAGCCATCAGCATTAGCCGCTTGTGCGTCTCCCCGTCTCGCCGCAGCAGAAGACCCGAAAAGACGAAGACGGCAAACAAAAGCATTTGTTCGAAGGAAACGGCAAGCAGACTGGAAGTATCCGGAAACGGAAAAAATCTTCCTTGTCGAGCCTGGCGAAGGGCGACGGCGCTGCCAGACAGTACAACTCCCGCGCAGAGGATTAACCCGACGACTCCCAGATTGCGGTGGAGCCTCATCCCGCCATACATGGCCAGCAGGTTCTGAAGAAGATACAAGATAAGCCAGGCTGTAAAAATGGCCCCGTGGATTTCCACTGGGAACGGGATTACGGGGCTGTGAAAGTAACCCCGTGCATAGTAGGTGGGCGCAAACCCGGCGATAATGCCCGCGGCGGTCGCCAAAGCCATGGCGGTACAGAATCGGTGATCGCGCTTTCGGCTCTCAGAAGTGACAAAGAAAGTTTTGATCTTCTTCCCGCCGCCCCGTCTCACTATCGCATTAGTCGTGGTTCCCTCAGAAAATGGTTTCAAAAGATGAATCTATCGGGGAACCGTGGGCGGCGATAGTACGGATGCGACAGTGCCAGGAACTTAGCGCCACGGGGTGAGAATGCTGACGGGCGGGCTTCCTTCCGGATCTGTTATCCGGTTTATCGGAAACCGTGTACCATCGGCGCTGGGCGCGAATTCCGGGGCCCGCAGGCAGGGCGATCCGCGCCAGCCCTGAGTCGCCGTACGTAACAACGGCTGCGGCGGATCTGCATGGCACTGATCGCCTGTTTCTGTGGCCACCGACATCAGAGTTCCGTCCGCCGCGCGAAAATTGAGTTCCCGTCCGTCGGCGCGCCAGGGGCACTCTGTCCCCCCGCTTCCAACACCTGCCATTTATCTCTGAAGATTATACTGCAACCGCGTTTTCAACCGACGACCGGAATTCTGCCGTCCAAAACTCATGAGTAACGGCGCAGCGTTTACCGACCTGAGAGAAGTGCGATCAGAAAGGCAATCTTTACCTTGCGAGCGGAGTCGTCTATAAGATCGTCGGACACGGTCAGCAGGCGGAACAGGGAGCCAGGTAACCTGACGACAAAGGCAGTCCTTCGAAAACAAAGAATTTTAAGTCCCTGCCAATCCAACAACTAAATAGAAAGACTCGTCAGAAGAAATCGTGGGTAAATTCGGGTTCGGGCAGTTTGCCAAGTGAGTGATAGAGCGCGAGTTCGAGGACGCGGAAGGTACGGAAGCCGTATGATTTTCTCATGGTGACTTTTGCTTTGTTATTAAGACCTTCGACGACGCCGCTGGAAAACTGTTTTTGAGCGCATAACTATACCCATTCCAGCCCTGCGGATTACCGATGCTGGCCCCCGCACTCCCCGGAGCAGGCGACGTAAACCGCCCCTGAATGCTCGCATGATACCGAGCCTGCATAAAATCGAACCCAGTCTCCGTGTCCCGCTCCACACCCGTATACTTCGCCGTCAGCGAATCCGTCCCCGACCCCACCCAAATCCCGTTAGACCGTCCGCCGATCCCCGCCGGAACCTCATACCCAAACGGCAGATAATCGTGCCGCCCATAAGGCACAGGAAGCTCGGTGGTCCCGTCCGTTACCATCCGCGTCGACCCCAAATGGTCCAGCTCAAATAGCAAGTCGTGCAAGGCATCGGAGAACTCCCGCCCGTCGTATACTCAGCCGCCAGATTCCCGAACGCATCGCGCACATAAACCGTCGCAAACCCGCCCACCAGCGCCCTCTTCACCCGCTCGCCCATGCCGTCGTAGGTATAGTTGACGGTGTTCCCGCTCACCGTATCGTAATCCACCGTCTGCCGGTTCTCCGCATCGTAGCTCAGCAATGAAGACCCCGCGTCCGCTGGTTTCCCGAACAATCGAATGGCACGCTGCCGGTTGATCCAAAGGTGTACGTCCCCGTCAGCTGGTTCTGCAGGTTGTAGCTCCCTGAAGGCAGCGCCGGAATCCCGCTACCGGTCGAAGTTCCCGATATATTTCCGTACTGATCATAACCGAACTGCTGCGCCCATGAACTGCCAGTCACCGAAGACGAACAATTCGCCAGCGTAACCCCCTCCGCCGCTGCACACAAATGATTGAACGCATCGTAAGCGTACGATTGTGAAAAATTCGTCTGCGCCCCGCCCGGCGTCTGCGCCGTGATGACCGCAATCGACGTCGGATCGCCGTTATTGTAGCCGGCAGCCTGGCCGTACGTATAAGTCAGATCCAGCAAAGGATTGCTAAAACCGCCCGAAGTCAGCCAGTCCGTAATCTCCGCCAGCGGCAAACGGCTGTTGAAGCTCTGCGTGCGATTCACGCTGTTGCCGTAAAGATACGAAGCAGGAGCCCTATGCGCCGCATAGGTCAGACTCGACAGATACGGGGTCGACCCACTGGCCAAAGAGTTCGGACGATTCGCTGCGTCAAACCCGGTCGTCACCACCCGCCCCGAAGGATGCAGATACTCGAGTTCTTCCAGCCGATGCAGATGCACCTTCAGCTGCGTATCGCCCCAGCCCGTGAACGCGCGAACGTCGCGGCGGCTAAAGCGAAAATCTCCGCGTTCCATCTGCAGCCGCTTGCATTCTTCACGTACCATCTCATCGATCAGCAACAGCAACCGCCGTGTCTGCGGCGGCAGTTCGTCGAGCGACCGTCCCAGCACCTCATGCGCGAGCTGATTGGCCATCTCGATATCGGCGGGAGTGACTTCGATGTAAGAAAGAACCTTGCCTCGATGAGCAGCCGTTTTCACTGGCCGCTGAAACTGATGCAGCAGCGCGATCGCGCGGATCAGCGTCAGATACTTCATGTGATCCCTCCGCGTGCGCGTCTGGCTATCCATGAACGTCAGTTCCCGCGCAAAAGGATTCGCCACAAACAATGGCTGCAGCAATCGCTGCGCATTGCGATGCAGCTTCAGCACGTCCTCGCTTTCCTGCCGCGCCAGCAGGCCCTCCAGCGTCTGCCGTTCTCTCTGCAGCCGGTGTATCGCCTGCGTCTGCTTGCGGTCTTCATTCACAGTCAGCACCAGGCAGCGGTTCAGTAACTCTTCATCGAGATCGATAGCCGTAGTTGTGAGCAGGATCGCCACCGGACCCTCCACACGATACTGGTGCGTGATCATCCGGCCCGTAGCCGGATCCTTCC
>Ga0302319_10009063_pt1 | contig 19231 bp, 15 predicted proteins | sample Bog_T0_2_FD_203319 | JGI IMG/M metagenome (GOLD analysis project Ga0302319, IMG submission 203319) | Peat permafrost microbial communities from Stordalen Mire near Abisko, Sweden - Bog_T0_2 | ecosystem: Environmental > Terrestrial > Soil > Wetlands > Peat | place: Sweden: Abisko, Stordalen Mire... | reverse complement strand
AGCCTCATCCCGTCACCTCCATCACGCGAACTGCAGTTTGCGCTTAAGCTCTCTTTCTAGGACGGTCGTTCCATGAGCCATCGTATGATTCGTCGCAGATCTTTGATCGTCTGCGCTCTCTTGTTCGCTCTGTCAGCGAACTCGTATGAGCAACAACAACATCGGCCGCCGGCTGTTCCGTTGATTGCAAACGACCCTTCGTTCAGTGTGTGGTCTATGTACGACCACCTCACAGATGGTCCGACAAAGCACTGGTCAGAGGCCGCACAACCGCTTACGGGCCTTATCCGGATCGACGGGAAGCCATTTCGCTGGATGGGAGGCCCTGCTCGCGGCTTTCGGCTGCCCGAGAGCCAAGCTATGCAACAGGAGTCTGTTGAGATCACGCCTCTTCATTCGCGCTATCGGTTCACGGCGGCTGGCGTCGAGTTGCACGTAACCTTCTTTACACCCCTCTTTCCTCAGGATCTTGATGTCATGTCCCGCCCTGTGACCTACCTGACCTGGAGCGTCGCGTCCGCCGATGGGAAGCCGCATCAATTAGATCTACTGCTTGATGTCGATCCGGCGATTGCCGTCAACGATCCGGTCGAACCTGTCACCTGGTCCAGGGCGCGCGTGAAGGGTTTGGAGGTGTTGAGTACCGGAACACGCGATCAAGCCATTCTTAATCGTTCCGGTGACCGCATCCGCATCGATTGGGGCTACTTCCATCTTGCGGTTCCGCAGAGCGAACCTTCTAGCAGCGCTCTTAGTACGAGCGCCCTCTCAGATTTCATGACCAAGGGCAATCTGAGTGACACCGACGATCTGAACTTTCCGCGTCCTGCTGGCGGTTCGGGCCAGCGCGCAGCCCACCTTGCTGTTAAGCTTCCATTGGGAACCGTATCTTCCACGCCTGTCGAGCGGCATGTACTCCTCGCTTATACGGACGGCTATTCAATCGAATATTTGGGGCGGCGGCTGCACGGCTACTGGCAGCGAAATGGCATGACTCCATCCGAACTGTTGGAAACATCAGAAGTGGAGTACCCTTCCCTTGAGGCTCGCGGCGTAAAGTTCGACGAAGCTCTAATGGCCGATATGCGGAAGGCTGGCGGTGACAATTATGCCTATCTGGCTGCCCTGCTCTTCCGCCAGACCATCGCCGCGCACAAGCTTGTCGCTGATGTAGACGGAACACCGATGCTCTTCTCGAAGGAGAACGACAGCAACGGCTGTATCGATACAGTGGACGTCACCTATCCGTCGTCGCCATTCTTTCTCTTCTTCAATCCCGATTTGCTCAAGGCTCAACTTGAGCCTGTGATGCGGTATGCTGCACTTCCCCGCTGGAAGTTTCCCTTCGCTCCGCACGATCTCGGAACCTATCCGCTGGCTGACGGTCAGGTCTATGGCGGCGGTGAGTTGAACGAAGATGACCAGATGCCGGTCGAAGAGAGTGGCAACCTCCTGCTAATGGTCGCGGCGCTGGGGCGCTCGGAGGGAAACTGGGACTTTGCACGACGCTACATGCCACAGATCACGCAATGGGCCGAGTACCTCAGCGCCAAGGGCATGGATCCCGAGAACCAGCTAAGCACCGACGACTTCGCTGGCCATCTGGCGCACAATACCAATCTTTCTATTAAAGCCATTGAAGCGCTTGGGGCCTTTGTGCAAATCGCAAGAGGTGTGGGTGATACGAAGCTCGCGGCGCACTATGAAGCGATTGTGAAACCAATGCCTGGGCAGTGGGAGCGGATGGCGCTCGACGGTGACCACTACAAGCTCGCGTTCGATCAGCCCGGCACCTGGAGCCAGAAGTACAACCTCGTTTGGGACAATATCCTGGATCTGCATCTCTTTCCGCCCAAGGTAATGCAGTCCGAATGGGATTTCTATGCGAAGCACCTGCAGCTCTACGGGCTCCCGCTCGATAGCCGCAAGACAATCACCAAGCTTGATTGGGAGGTCTGGACTGCAACACTTGCTCCCAGACCCGAACAGTACCGGAATCTTATTGATCGTCTCGTGGTCTGGGCCGACACGACTTCATCACGAGTTCCTACCACCGACTTTTATGACACGATGAGTGGGAAGCAAATGGGCTTTCAGGCCCGCTCGGTCGTAGGAGGCATCTTTGTCAAGGCGCTTTCAGATCCCACTGTTGCAATGCACTGGAGAACAGATCCCTCTGAACGATGAGGCTTGATCGACACGACTTTGGGACGTCGAATCTGCATGAGAACCAAGAGTGGAGAAGCCCAGAAGAAGAGCGTCCTTCTACCACGGCGGAACGGACGGCACGCGACACCATTGGACTTAGGAGATTCATAGGTACCTTTTGAGGAGTCGGCGCTCGTTCCATTTTTCATTTGTTATCGGGCGTGACGCCGAAGGGCAAATCGTCCGATACGCTCTTCGCTTTGATCGACCTCTATCGCGAACGGTTTGCGGTCTTGCGGGCGTCCCTGTCGCGCCGCAGATCAAGGGCAACGACTTCTTGAACACTGCGCGGCAATTCGATGGCTGAATCGAAGGTCGTCTTCTTGATGAACCAGACCTCCGTGCCCGCGGGACAAGCAGAGGATGGTGAGAACTATGCCGGCGACCCCAACGGCGAGGCTACGCGCCTCCCGATTTCCGCGGCGTCCGGTCAAGGACGCACACCTATGCAGTGCTCCCGACGGCAGGTGGGTTCTGTTCGACAACATCAAGGACTTATCAGCAGCACACCCTGATCGACGATCCCGCACAATCATCTCTCATTGATCATTACCATAAGCGGATCGCCGCATAGCTAAGTATGCGGAAGACTCATTCGATTACCAGGGGGCGATCATGAAGCGCTCGGGGGAGCCGGTGTAAGTATCTGCGTCAAGGTTAAGGCGGCGGCTGGTCAGAAGGTAAACTTGGCGCCGAGTTGCAGAACCCGGTTCGGTCCTGCGGACGTCACCTGCCCGTAATTCGACGCCGTCGTCGCCGTCGAGATCGCACTGTAGTTCGTATGATTGAATACATTGAACGTTTCCAGCCGCAGTTGCAAGTTGCGCTCCGCACCCAGGTTCGCATTCTTGAACACACTCAGGTCCCAGTCCTGGTAGCCCGGTCCAATGATTGATCCGACGCTCGAGTTTCCAGGAACGCCGGCCGTCGGTGCCGTGAACGCGGCCTTGTTGAACCAGTTGGTAAAGGCATGGAGAGCACCCACATTGGGGCTAGACACGTAATTCGGCCGTTCCGCACCCTCCGCCGTTCCCGAAGCCAGCAGACCCTGGCCGGCCGTGTCTATGGAACCCGTCGTCGCCGTTAGGAACTGTCCGGAACCGAAGCCCACAATGCCGCTGAACTCCCACCCGCCGAGCGCATAGGCAACCACTGAATGCCCTGATCGGAAGAACGGCAGGCTGTACACGAAGTTGATGTTGGCCACGTTCGTGCGGTTCATCGTATCCGGCCCGTATTCCGCCGCCGGATTGTAGACATTCTCCGGCGATGTCGAATCTGTCAGCGCGCGCGAGTAGGTGTAGTTCGCCGTTACCAGCGACCCGCCGCTGAAGCGCTTAGTCACCGACGTCTGCAAACCGTTGTAGTTCGAAATGCCGTTCTGAATGTCTGAGTTGATCGGCCCGTAGCCCTTGTAAGGCCGAATCTGATTCAGGTAAGGCGAGTTGGCCGCCGTTACTGTCGTTACTCCGATGTTGGCTGTCAGGAACGCTCCCGGCAGCGGCTGATTGATGTCCTCATTCACCGGCTGGTGTAGCACGCGGTTACCGTAATATCCCAGGTCCAGAATGATCGAATTGCCGAACGTATGCTGCAAGTCCAGCGAGAACGTTTCCGTATACGGTGGTCGCCACTGCACTGGCGCCGCCTTCACTACCTGTGGCGTCGGGTTCGTCACCGCCGCAGCCGGCGCAGTGAACGTGGTGTTGTTGATCAGGAGATTCGTAATGTTCGGCTGGTTCGAGTTACCCAGGCTGCCGTAGTCCGCCGTCGTAGACTGTAGGAAATACAAGCCGAACCCGCCGCGAAGCGCCGTCCGTCCAGTCCCTCCAACGTCATACGAAAACCCCAATCGTGGAGCAAACGTAAGGTTCGGCTGCGTGTACACTTTGCTGCCGTAAGGCGAAGTCAGGTTCGCGATGATGATGCCGTTATATGGGTTATAGTTTACGTTCGGCGTCACGCCGCCGTTGCATGGAGTCATCGCACAGATCAGTCCCTTGGTGTCGATAGTCGGTGCCTGCGCCGCGTTGTAACGGCTCGGCACAAAGTTCACGAACGGCAGATACGGATGTCCCCTCAACGTACCCGAGGACGGTGACACGATATACGAGTAACGCACACCCGTGTTCAACGTCAGATCCTTGCGCGCATGGTAATCATCCTGCACATAAGCCTCATAAACGTTAGCATGCAGATACACTGAAGGATCCGGACTCACCTGCGCAAACGAAGTTACACTCCCATCGAGGAAGTTCGCAAACGCTTGCTGAAATGTCGTCGCCTTCGATCCTGTGGGCAGCGTCGTGGCCGAAAATGTATACGCGCCAGCGTTTGTGGTACCCACGTTGTTGCCGGCCTTTTGCCACTCAAGATTGAAGCCTGACGAAATCGCGTGCCTACCCAGCACCTGCGTATCGTTCGCAAACAACTGCGTCTGCGGTTCGCCATTCGTATAGGGACTGATGGTCGCATACGTAGAGCCTCCGATCGCCAGGTTCGGTATACGTCCTGTCGTGTTCAGCAGCGGCAGCGTCGGGCGCACATCCGGCGAGTTCGACGCCAGCAGTGTACCCAGCGCCTGCGCCGTCACATAGCTCCTCAGGTAGCCGCCGCCGGCCTGTAGCACGTTGTTCGTGCTGATCACATACGTTCCGCTCCCGTAGTATGCCCGGTCACCATCGGCGACTGCAGCGGTGCCCACGCCTGGCGACTGCGCTCCTTGTCGCAGACCATAAGGAACGATGAGGTTGAACGGATCGTTAAAGAACCGGAACATTATGCTGAACTTCTCGTTGAACTGGCGATCAATGCGGACAAACGTCTGCGTCTCGTTGTTCGTGCCCGATTCAGCCACGATAAGACCCTGTGGATCCGTCGGGCTGTTCGGAAGAGGAATCTTATCGATCACATCCGTCAGGTAAGCCTGCGCTTCAGGATCAACCGCGGTGATCGTGGTCACTCCCGTGTTTGCGCACGATCCACTCGCCAGGTATGTCGTGCACACCGGCGCTGTAAACATGCCGGCACGTTGCGCAGCCGTCGGCACATTGGTCAGAGTTGTCTGTGTCGTGCTCTTGCTGCGCAGGAACTCCTGACCCACAACGAAGAACGTCTTCGCATTTTCCCGGCTGGTAAAGTGCGGAATCCAGATAGGTCCACTCACAGCATACCCAAAATCGCTATAGCGGAACAGTTGTCGCGGCACACCCGCGAAGTTGCTGAAGTAGGTGTTCGCGTTCAGTACTTGGCTGCGGAAGAACTCATAGGCTGACCCGTGAAATGCCGTGTTGCCGGCGCGCGAAGCGATGTTCACGAATGCGCTTCCTGAACCACCGAACTGTGCGCTGAAGTTGCTGCGCAGCAGATTCATCTCTTGGATGAAGTCAATACTCGGATACGCTCCGATCTGAGTTCCACCCGCTGACCGGCGCTGCAGGTCTTGACCGTCGAGGAAGAATCCGTTGTACTGTGGCGGGATGCCGTTCACTTCGTAGTTCGCCGAGTTTACACCGCCCTGTGCGGAAATCGCCCCACGGTCCTGCGTTCCGCCTGGGATGCCGTCGCTCACGCCCGGCTGAATCACAAGTAGCTGCACGAAGTTGCGGCTGCTCAACGAGAGTTGCGTGATCTTCGTCGAAGGAATCAGGGTACCCGCCGCGGCCGTGTCTAACTGTGGCTCGATAGCGATGTCGGTCGTCACATTCACTGACGTGTTTACGGACCCCAGTTGAAGTGCGAAGCTTGTTGACGAGACTGCACCCGTGTGTACTTCCACGTTGCGTACTGCCTCTTGAAAGCCCGGCGCAGCTACCGCGACCGAGTAATGTGCCAGCGGCAGCAGCGATGCAGTGAACTGCCCCTGCGCATTCGTGTGCAACGTACGTGCTACCAGATTCTGGTCGGTATTCTTAACCACAACCGTCGCATTCCCTACAGCCGCCCCGGTGGTGTCTAGTACTGTTCCGTCGATCTCACCGGTTAAGTCCTGCGCCTGCACGGATGAGGGAGGCGAGAAAGCCAGCAACAGCGCTGCCACAATGCACAAGAGATACTTCTGTTGAATCCGCATGGCGGGTTCTCCTAAAATTGAGAAAAAACCTTTATGAAATCGATTACTTTTCGAGCTGGGGTAGGACACGTATCACAACTCATCTCTCGGAACGGAGAGAATTCTAAAGAATTTATCCCAGGCCTGTCAATTGCGCTTTTGGAGCGAAATGCAATTCATTACATAACTCATACGCTTGAATAGCTCCGGCTTCCAGGAGGATTGAGTACCCGCGTTCGTGGACTACGACTTGAGCATCTCTGGTGCGAACTGGACGTTAGGCCTCTGCACGTTCACTTCCTGAAATCCGCCCGACCTTCGTCTTTCATCAGGCAAGCTATCCCGGATTCGTTGAACTTGCCTTCACGGCGCATAAGCGACATTACTGCCGCGGCATGGCGCAGGAACAGGAATGCTGAATAATCCGCCGCTCCATGCTTGACGTACTCCTGAAGATTCATGATCGATGTCCTCCAACGCCTCGACCACCTCTTGTGTCTATGCCAAGTTCAAAAACGGTCGTCGATCGCAGTCTTGTGCCCGGCAAAAGGGTCGTACTCGGAAAGTTAGAATGGTGGGGCGAATCCGGAAAATGTTGCGTCTCAAGGCAGAAGCCGCCATGTCTCTGGTACGCCTTTCCGGTATATCCTTTCGCCGACCCATCGAGAACATTCCCGGAGTAAAACTGGAGGCCGGGCTCCGTAGTCAGAACGGTCAGGGTGCGACCACTCATTGGGTCTTCGGCAAACGCCGCTTCCCGAAGCTCACCGGCATTTGCCCTCAAAACATAGTTGTGATCGTAGCCGTGACCGTAATGCAACTGTTCATCATCCGCGTCGATCCTAGATCCAATCGGGGTGAGCGCGAGGAAGTCAAATGGCGTGTGGCTCACCGGCGCAAGATTGCCGTCGGGAATCAACGTCGAACTGACCGGCGTGTATCGATCTGCGTCGATGCGCAACTCCTGTTGCAGAATATCTCCGCTTCCCTGCCCTGCCAGGTTAAAGTAGGTATGGTTCGTCAGATTGACCACCGTTGGCCGATCCGTCTCTGCCAAATAGTCAATCCTCAACCTTGTGCGGATTAGGGTGTAGCGCACATGCACCGTAAGCTTGCCCGGAAATCCCATATCACCGTCCGGACTCACCAGTTCGAATTCAACGCTGTCTTCGGCTGTAGTCCGAGCAGTCCATATCTTGTTGCTGAAGCCCAGCGGCCCCCCATGCAACGCATTGCCGCTAGCATTTATGGGCACATGATATTCTGTGCCACCCAGCTTAAACGTTCCCTGAGCAATTCGGTTTCCATATCGGCCCACCACCGCACCGAAGAAGTCCTTTGGATCGGCGAGATATTGCGCGGCATTGTTGTAGCCAAGCACAACATCTGTCATTCGACCCTGCCGATCTGGCGCTTCCAAGCAGACGATTCTCGCACCGAAATTCGTCAAAACCACCCGTAGCCGGCCATTCGAGAGTGTGTACTTGTGTACCTCTTCCCCTGAAGCGGTCTTGCCCCATTCTTCAGTACGCAGCTCCGCTCTCCCCGTCGTAATCACTGACAAGAGAACGAAGGCGTGAGCCATGAAAAGTCTTGTCATCTCTTGTCCATGCGCGTGCCTACTGCTTCACCGCCACGCGTATTACGGTCACGCTCTCATGCGGTAGGGTTGTGGAGAGCAAGCCATCCTTCGCGGGACTGATACTGCTTTCGTACGGTATAACGTGATGCGGCTCAACCTCATCGTTCGTCTCATAGCGCGTAGACGCTTTGATCTGGTGCGCCGTGGCAGGCCCCATCGCATGCATGCCACCCAGGTCGAAGCTGGTCGGAATATCTTCGTCAAGACTTCTGTTCACACAAAGCAGTGTGACGAACTTGCCATCGATGCTGCGCGTGGCCACCACATCGATATAGGGGATCCCCTCCACCTTATCTAGCGGCCGCACTCCACCCGTCACCGAGTATGTCCCACTATCCGTCACGACCGGTAGAACTTCATCTCCCTTCACAACCGTGTACATCTGGAAGGCATAAAACGCCGGCACAGCGTATACCTGCTCCTTGCGCTTCCATATCCCCGCAAACTCCATAAGACCAGTCATATCCGTGATCGTAATCTGGTTGGCGTGACGCAAGACAGTATTGAGAAAGCCTGCGGCCATCACCGCTCCCCCCTCATTCATCCAACTCGGACTCTCATTGGTGAAATTGCGTTCTCCAAATCCCTTGCTATTGAATAGCCACTCTGTAATCGCCCAGTGAACCCTACCATGAAGATCTGGATGCTCATCCAGCTGTGCCTGCACCTTGTCGAAATAAGGTCCGACCGCATATGGCAACGCATATGCGGCACCTGCCATCAATTCAGGACTTGCGGACTCTTTCAACGGATGATTGGTTCCGAGGATAAAGTGCAAGGATAGATCGTCAAAGGTACCAGCCGGATTCTGAAGTTCCGCCGCATTCCACTCCGCACCGTTCATTGGCCCCTGTCCTGTTGCGATAATCTCCGCCTGCGCGTCGACCGCACGGATTGCTTTGCTGAATGCAAGGGTACGAGCGGGAAGCTCCGCGAGAGTTGGGTATCCTACCTGCCACTTTCCGTAAAGCTCGTTGCCGATTTCATAGAGCACTCTCCCTTTGTGATGGGCGCGGATATAACGAACCCAATCAGCGGCCTCCTCTGGCGTACCGCTACCCATGTTGATATCGAATTGCGGTACTGCCCCAATCAGATCGCATAGGTGCAAAAATTCATCCGTGCCGAAGTCGTTGTACTCCGGGATTCCCCATGCAATGTTCTCCAACGTCACACGCTGGTCTGGCGGCCCTACACCATCGCGCCAGTGATAGTAGGAGCTGAAATTGCCACCAAATCGTAACTCGGTAATATGCATAGCCTTTGCCATCGCCACTTCATCGGGGTCAAGAATGCCGATTGCATCTTCGGGCAACAGCGAAATTTCATCCACATCCACCCTCTCTACACCCTCCACAGCCACTCCAAAGTCCACAGCTTCCAGTCGGCGGACTTGATCCGGCTTCAGTTGCAACGTCATATCGTAGCGTCTCCATTCGAGCGCTGACGCTGTGACCTGCGACTGCGCCAAGACCTTACCAGTTGTGCGGTCGCGGAATGAGACAGCGATACCGGCAGGTCCGCTGATGTGCTTCGCATACAAAGAGACTTTGTAGCCTAATACTCGTTGAACCGGAAGGTGCACCACCTGCTTGATGCCCGTTAGTTCCTGCGGCTGCCCGATAATCTCGAGTGATTGCCAGCTGTTTGCCGCATTCCCCACATGCAGCTCAAAGCGATTACCAGCGGCGCGATTTAAAGATTGCCACGGCAGTGGAATGCCCGTGTCATTGCTAGAGTCGATCAAGTCCGGTTGTTCCCGGAACAGATTCTCCAAGTTGACATGGTTCCAAAGCCCGGATTCAAGGCTGCGATTGACCAGTATCTGAGCGTCAATCCCATTGTTGATTGAGTTCCCTATCGGTTCCAGGAAGCTGCCAAAAACGGTGTCGGCCACATGCATGTTGCCGCTTGCGGCAACATGGACTGTCACAGTTGGAGGGGACGAACGAGTGACAACAAGCTGCGCACGCGCCCCCGGCAGGACGGCGGCGAACCCCGCTAGGGCGGTAATCAATGCGTAACAAGGGGCACTCAACTCATTCAGGCTTGTCCCCATATGCCGGCGTGTTGTACGTGCGCTGCTATGATCCATAGACCATCCTCATCTTCGATACATTCCCTAGGCAATACGGAGTTCCGTTTTGCATCGCATAGAAGTCGTCAGAACTATAATGCAAAGGATTACATGATGCAAGTAGAATAGTGGGGGCCGAATCCTGCATTTGCTCTCCGTAAACCGGTTCAGCACCTGAAAAACTGAAAATCCGTCGTTGTAGTTATAATCAAGAAGTCGAATTCTATGGATATCCTGTCAGTTGCGCGCCGAGCTGGAGTTTCCACTGCCACTGTTTCCAGGGTTCTTAATTCCTCGAATAAGGTGCGTGAAGAAACAGCTGCACGAGTTCGCATCGCCGTAGAGGAACTTCAGTACGTCCCCAATACCAGCGCCCGCAGTCTGCGTTCAGGCAAGACCAACTTGTACGGCTTGCTGGTCTCCGACATTCGCAACCCATTCTTCCCGGACTTGATTGAGCAATTCGAATCGCTCGCCACCCAGCACGGAATCGATGTTACATTCGTCAACACCGGCTACAGCGAAGAGCGTCTGTTGGCCGGCGTACGCAGACTGCTGGAGAGAAATGTAGATGGTCTCGCGGTGCTTACCTCCGAGGTAAGTGTGTCCGCCATTGAGAAGATTCGCGAGTCTGGATCGCCCGTTGTTTTCCTCAACCAACCCAGCGTTACCGGAGACTTTCGTAATATCACCATTGACTACGTGCGCGGATTTCGCGATGCGGTCGAACACCTTCGCATGCTGGGACACAAACGAATCGGCTTCGTAGCCGGCCCATCCACCCTAAGTTCGGCCGTTCGCCGCCGCAAGGCGTTCCTCGTCGCGATGAAGGCTTGCGGCTTGGTCGCCGACCCGAAATTGATGTTTGAGGGTGACCATAAGATCACCGGCGGCCAGTATGCAGCCGAGCGCATTTTCGCTATGCCGGACCCGCCAACCGCGGTCGTTTGCTCCAACGACATGACCGCCATTGGCCTGTTGCAAAGCGCAAACCGAATGGGACGCAACATCCCGAAGGAATTCTCCCTGGTAGGCTTTGACGATCTTTTTCTCTGTGAAATGGTCCATCCTGCCTTGACCACCCTTCACCTCTCCCGTCAGGACATTGCCACTCGAGCGTTCTTTGCTCTGCACGCAGACCGCAAGCAATCCAATACTCCGCAAACCTCCATCATTCTTCCCCGTCTGGTCATTCGGGCTTCTACTGGTCCCTGCCCAACAGCGGCGCCCGATGAACAGAGTGCTCTGTAATCCTTTCCACTATTACCGTCGATTGTGTAATCTTCGTGAGCGGAGTTATGCGATGAATCGTCGTCATTTTCTGGGTACCGTTGCTGGAGCCGCCATTACCGGCGTGGCAAGACCGGTCGCAGCCATGCAACAACAGCCCGCATCGAAAGACGGGCTTGAATTCACACAGCCAAAGACAGGCGTAGGACCATACCGCAAGACCCGCAGCGGATCCCGCCCGCACATCATCATGATCTCCGCCGACATGGTCAGCCCGGACCTCTACCATCCCACGCGGTCGCTGTCCAAACACATCAGACTTCCTTCGCTGCGCTCTCTCATGGCCGATGGTACCTTCTTTGAGAATTCCTTCTGCACTGTTCCTCTGTGTGCTCCCTCGCGCGCCTCATACCTGACCGGTAGGTATAGCTATATTCAAGGCAACGGAGAGCGCGCGCCCGATGGCCTGGAATCCCAGCTACGACCAACCGACATCATCTTCCCCGAGTATCTGCGCGCCGACGGATATATCGCCCGCCAAGTCGGCAAGGGTCACGTAGGAACAGGCAAATTCCTCGACGCTTTTGGTGAGAACGATCAGCCCTGGGATCGGTGGTCTCCGCCCGTCTTCGACGATGACGCTTTTCTGACCTATCAGCAGCGGCTAGGCGTCAAGCCGCAGAAATACTCCCGCGAAATCGTCTTCCGCCAGCAGGATCGCCAGTCCCCCGGCAACTCCGCGGGCGGCTGGATCGTACAGGAAGATGGGAAGCCGTTTCCCCTCGAGGCTCAGTACAGCTATTTCCTCGTACAGCGCGCCATCAGTACATTGCGGGATCTTGTGCGTACCGGTGTCGCCTCGCGCCATCCTCTCTACCTGCAAATGGACATCTTCGATCCACACCAGCCCTTCTCCATTCCTGCTGGATTTGAAGCCCGCGAGAAGGAACTTCGCAGCATCATGACGTTGCCAGTATCATACGAGGATGCCCGTCGCCGCGACTTCCGCCGCGCCCCAGACGAACCCGAGATCCTCGATATTTATCGCAAGTACTGGGGTATCTACGATCCCCAGGCATTACTCGACTACCGGGTCGCCTATGCCCTGCAGATGGAGATCGTCGACCATGTGATTGGCATGTTGCTTCAGGAACTCCGCACATTGAACTTGTATGACGAGGCAGTCATCGCTTTCATCAGCGACCACGGCGAGATGAACGGGCGCCGCGCCACGGTTGACAAGGGCGTCTATCTCTTCCCGGACAACCTGCGCGTTCCCTTCGTCGTAAAGAGCCCTGCCGGGATTCGTGGCAACGTCGTGACAGAGTCTGTGTCTTTGCTTGACCTCTCACAGACTCTTCTGGATGCGGCCGGCATCCTTCCAGAGGCTAAGTGCGACGGCGTCTCGCTACTTCCACTGCTCACCAATGGCAAGGTGAGCCGAGAAGGCCGCCTGCTCTTCTTTGGTGGTTGGCATGTCGGCGTCAACTTTGCGTGCGGCATTGAACACCGCACGTCCGAAGGACGTCATTTCCTCTACGCCTACAATTGCAGCTCGCCCAATGACGAACTCTACGATTTCGCCTCGGAGGACGCGACAAATCTCATCAACGATCCCGACTACACTACCATCCGCGAGCAGATGATCCGCGAGTTGGGCTCAGCCCTCCAGCAGGACCCGCGCTGGGTAGGCTATTGGGCTGAATTTCGCATCGCGCGCTACGATAGCCTGCCCAAGACCAACGGCGATATGCAGCTGTTTACGAAGCCAGTATGACCACTATCCTTCAGGTTCGGAGGCTAGCTCTGGTATGCCTCGCGTACTAGGGTGTCGTGACAGCATATGCATTTCTTCGACTCAAAGTGAAAACCATGTCCAAAGTGGAGATCGCTGAGCATCGGGACATCGCCGTATCCCCGCAAAGAGCCCTCGCCTATCCTGGCACACTCGTCATGGTCGCGCTCTCCCTCATGGATGGGGATTTCTACGCCGACTCAACGACATCGTCGTTGCCGCGCGTCAAGTACAGCGACCCGCCTAAGACGAGGCCGCCATGTCGATTCATGTCAGCTTCTTCGCAGCATATCTCCTGACCCCATCCCAGCCTCCGCCGCAATCCAGCGATTCGGCTTACGAATCGGACTCGCTGCCTCGGTGGCAATCATGCCTCCTCAGTGCCACAATCGCAGATCGCTCAGGGATACGTTCTGCCTTCATTCTGCCGATTATGAGCTACATAGACATCGGCATCCCAGCTTTCCGATGTCGAACAGCGAACTAGCCCCACTGGCGTCACGGATGCGACGTCAAAGCGCCTTCAAGGCAACGGGCCTATCCTGTATCAATCCTTTGACACCGTTGATATTTCTAAACTATAACTTCCGTTGGATGATCGTTCCATTGACTCCTCCCACCTGAGTGCCACAGGCATTTATCGAGGTCAAACGAGATGGGGCTCAAATCATGCGCTGCGAGTGTAGCGCTGATCTGTATCGCAGGCCGTGCCTATGGAGACAAGGTCGTTCTCGACCTATCGGGTCTGAAGCCGGGGCCAATTACTGTGGTTGCCACCAGCGACTTACTCGAGGTAAGCCTGGACGATCTACGCTCACACCGTTGGAAGACGACCTTTTCTCTATCTGAGAACTCACCTTTGATCGCATCCATTGCGGTCGACGGCCAAAACATAGTGACTCGGGCAAATCCCGTCTATCGGTGCGCAACGGGGAAGCGCACGGGGGGATGGGACGCGTTCTTCGACTTCCCCCCTGCAAACCCAATAGGCACGAGGCAATTCATGCAGGAGTTTCATCCCCACAAGGCGACAGTACAGACGGTCGGCGACCGGCTCGAGGTAACGTTCGACGGCCTTAAGGTCGGCATATTCAGCGGTTCGATGCGTTACGTGTTCTATCCAGGGACTGCACTGATTCAACAAATCGCACTGATGAGTACCAACGAGCCAGACACGGCATATTTCTACGATGCAGGACTGCAAATGGAATCGAAACAAGATCTGCGCGCCGGCGGCAATATGGGCTCAGGCATTCATTTCTACGATGCGAGCGGAAACCTGACCGAACTTAAGCCACCATACGGCTCCGAGCGCCATACACTTCAGGTAAGGTATCGCACCGTGGCCGCAGCCATGGGCGCGGGCAGTATCGCGGTCTTTCCTCCTCCGCATCGATACTTCTTCGCCAGGGATTACACGACCAACCAGGGCTATTTGTGGTATTCGGCGTGGCGTGGCCAGGTTGGATTGGGGGCCCAACAGTATCCCGACGACAACACCGGAATCGACCCCTGGGTGAATGCGCCGCCAGGAACCGTTCAGGAGATGGGGTTATTCCTGCTTCCCGGAGCGAGCGACGCGGAAGCGACACTCAAGCATGTGTTGTCCTACACGCATGGGGACCGATTCCTTCATGTAGATGGATTCATCACCTTCGCGCCACATTGGCATCTTGCGTATACAGTGCAGGCGATGGAGAAGGGTGCTCAGTGGATACCGCCATTCAAGCCCTTGATGGAAGCGGCCGGCATTGATTCTGCGATGATCATGGATTTCCACCTCGACGGCCACCCGGGCAATCTGACGGATCTCCGGCTTCATGAGCTGGATCAGTATTACAAGATGTGCCGAACCCAATCGAATGCTGGATTTCTCCTTATCCCCGCTGAAGAAGCAAATGTCATTCTAGGAGGACACTGGGGTCTGGTCTTCCCTAAGCCCGTTTACTGGATGCAGGATCGAAAGCCCGATCAGCCATTGAGAACCAACGATGCAAAGTATGGCACTGTCTACCGTGTGCACACTCCGGCGGACGTGTGGACAATGGTGAAGTCTGAGGGAGGTTACGTGTATCAGACACACCCCCGGACCAAGGGTTCGACAGGGTATCCGGACAAGATTCTGGACACCAGCTATTTCCGTGATCCAAGCTATCTCGGCACAGGATGGAAGTCGATGCCGTCCGACCTTTCACTGCCTCAACTAGGACAGCGGGCTTTCAAGACATTGGATGACGTGAACAACCTCGGTCTGCACAAACACATGATCGGGGAAATCGATGTCTTCCAACTCAATCCCACGGATGAACTCTACGGTCTCCTGAACGTCAATTATTTGCGGCTGCCGACCCTCCCTGATTTCGACCACTACGACGAAGTCTTCAAGGCCATTCAACGGGGCGACGGATTCATCAGCACAGGCGAGGTACTTCTCAATCGCTTCTCGATCGTTGGAATAGGAAATGGGGCGGTTCACGTCGAGGCCCGCGTAGCCTCGACATTTCCATTGCGCCTCGCAGAGATTGTATGGGGGGACGGGACAGCGACTCACCGCAAGATCATCGATCTTGGATCATCGCGTGAATTCGCCGAAACCAACTACGTATGGGACGCGGGGACCCCTGGATGGAAATGGGCGCGGCTGGAGATATGGGATGTAGCCGGCGACGGAGCTTTCACGCAGCCGGTCTGGCGAAACTAGAAGAATTGGGAAATTGGCATCCGATCCGCAACCGGGTATCACTCAAGGCGAACAATCGTTTGTAGAGCAGAAATTGGCCTTGGAATAATTCGCGTTGCTATGGAAAACTCTAGGCTGTCGCGCGAGTTGAACCGGTTGAGATGCCGCCATCCACCAGCAGTGTCTGCCCGGTGATGTAAGCGCTGGCGCCTGAAGCGAGGAAGACAATCGCCCCGTTCAGATCATTCGGCTGGCCCGGTCGCTTGAGCGGGATGCGGTCCATGAGGTACTCAACCCACTTCTCGTTCTCATAGAGAACGGCATTCTGCCTGGTTTTGAACCAGCCGGGCGCGAGACAATTGACAGTTACGCCGTGCGAACCCCATTCATCGGCCAGGCTCATCGTGAGCTGTTTGATGCCTCCACGGCTCGCACAATACGGGCCGATACCGGCGTAGCCAAAGACACTGGTCACAGAGCCTATGTTGATGATGCGGCCGTAGCCGCGCGCAATCATTCCGGGCGCGAATGCCTGCGCAAAAAAAGACCCGCGAAGATTGGTGTCTAGGACAAGATTCCAGTCGTCCCACGTAATGCCGAGTGCTAGCTTGCGAACGTTGCAGCCCGCGTTGTTGACCAGGATGTCGATCTTCGGAAAGTGGGCGGTTGCCGCCGCTGCGGCAGCGCGAATGCTGTCCTGATTGCGAATATCCAGTCCACCGCGAACACCTGACGGCCCAGGTCCTCCATCTCGACCTGAAAAGGCCGTAGATTGGGCAGGCACCGGCTGGAAATGACGAGATCGGCGCCCGCCTTCGCAAGCGCTCGGCCGAGATACTGGCCGAGGCCGCGACTAGCTCCCGTGACCACCGCGACCTTTCCGCTCAGATCAAACGGGTGGGCAGTCATAGGTTCTTTCCAGGGTGCAGAATGACCTTCATCAGGCCCGGCTCACGCTTGTACAGACGATCAAACCACTCGGCTCCTTCGCTTAGAGGAGCGAGCGCGGAGATCAGCGGATCAACGTTGATGGCTCCCCTCTCCATCAGCTCGATGCACTCAAGATATTCGCCGGCCGAAGCACAGGAGCCGCGCAGACAAAGCTGACGGGTCACCACGATCTGCAAGGGTATCTCGACCTTCGGGGCAAGGTGCCGATCGGTGTCACCGTGCCGCCGCGGCGGACGGCCTCAATCGCGGTAACGATTGACTTCTGCGCGCCGACAACCTCAACCGCAATGTCAGGTCCCTGTCCGCCGGTTGCTGCCTGCAGTTTCGCCATCAGATCAGGATCGGCAGCGAGCAACGCCTCGTCTGCGCCAAGCTCCTTCGCGAGGGCGAGCTTGCTCTCTTCGAGATCAACGGCAATCACCTTCGTACAGCCGAAGACCCGGAGGGCTTGGACCGCTAGAAGCCCAATCATTCCAGTACCTACGACGACTGCTGAGTTGTCCAGCTTGATGTTGGTGATCTTCGCGGCATGGACCGCGATAGAGACTGCTTCAATCAGAGCGGCCTTTTTAAAGGCGAAGGATTGGGATAACTGGCAGACGATACGTTCCGGTACGCAGACGTATTCCGCGAAGGCGCCGTTGCGGCAATAGTCGCCACAGGAAATTCCGAGAACCTGGCGCTTGTCGCAGAGGTTGACGTCGCCCACTCTACAGAAGCTGCAGTTTCCGCAGGAGACGGTGGAATCGAAGGTGACGCGATCACCCACCCGTATGGATCGCACATCACTACCAACCTGGGCGACTAAACCCGCGGCCTCGTACCCCATGATCAGGGGCGGAATGCGCCGTCCTGTGCTTCCATCGTAGCCGTTTACATCGCTACCGCAAATTCCACAGGCCTTGACGTGCATGAGAACGTCGCGTGCTCCGAACTCCGGTTCGGGAACGTCTCGGATCTGGAGGTCTCGACGGCCTTCGAGAACTAGGGCTTGCATCAGATGAAATATAAGCTATAGGCTGTCGTGCGTCCAGACGCCTCGCCATCGGATGCTGGGGATCGAAGCCAGTCTACTGCTTCACACATCTGCAACGAGGAATGGACAGCTACCTCTCTCAGCATCTAAGAGAGCATTCATGGTCATGGCTCCCTTATCCTGGTTGGATGGACAGGTATGTCCTCATGTCAACCCGCTCGATCCGCCCCATGACGAAGAAGTAGCCCCCAATCCCAATCAACACGATCACTCCGGCTACAAAGAATGCTCCCGCAAACGAATACGTTCTTGCGCTGATATAGCCGGTGATGACCGGAGCGGTAATCGCGGCAATTTGACCGGAGAGGTTGATGATTGATCCTACCCGTCCGACTCCACCTAGCGGAGCCAAGAGTGATGGCAGCGTCCAGGCGACGGGGGATGCCACCGCGATACCGCTTGCCGCCAGCGTCAGGCAAACCAGCACGATCCTCGCTTCATGCAGGAAGGCGGGAGCAAAAATCAACAAGCCGAATGCCGTCCCCACCACCAGGACCGTTCTGCGCACTGCATTGGCATCTCTTCCCCGCCGCAAGAGATAATCCACCAGTGTGCCGCCTATCGCGAATCCAGCTAGGGCGGCAAAAAGCCAAGGCACAGCGGACCAAAGAACCGCTTGCTGCCCACTCATCTTGAGCCCTTGCTGAAGATAGTACGGGAGCCAGGTCAGCAGCAGGTAGAAGCAGTAATTGCCGGCGCCGGCGCCAATGGCCGCACCCCAGATTCTGCGCTTACGCATCAGCTCCATCAAGTGCACTTTGCGCGCGAGGGTCTCCTCCTCGACCTCGGATCGGACGGCCTCTCCCGTTTCCGGATCGTGATAGATGAAGGCAAACAGTCCTGCGTAAAGCAGGCTTAATATTGCTGTGGTCGCGAAGTTCGCACGCAGACCATAACGCAACAGAATCAAACCGAGAAAGGGTGTGCCGAGCCCGATGGAAAGCTTCGCCGCGGCGTCGAACGAAGCGGTCGGTACCCCACGTTTGGCCGCTGGAAACCAAAGGCCGATGGCCTTGGCATTCGCCGGAAAGGTTGGGGCTTCCCCGATGCCCAGAAGATAGCGTGCCGCAAATAGAAATACGATAGTAGGGGCAACTGCCGCAAGGCCGGAAGCCAATGCCCAAGCTAGAATCGCCACCAGCATGACCTTGCGCACTCCAAAGCGATCAAGAAGGGAACCGCTCGGTAGTTGCATCGCAGCGTATGTCCAACTGTACGAGCCGAGCAGATAGCCGAAAGCTACGTCGGAGATCCCAAAGGTTCTTTGCAACGCATCATGAGCGACTGACAGGTTCACCCGATCGAGATAGTTGACGAGTACGCCGACAGCTAGAAGGATCGCAATCGATTCTCGTTGAACACCTCGGTTGGCCATCAGCAATCTGATTCTCGTGGGATGCAGGCATCTTCACGCCGCGCCAGGCCAGCATCGAAATAGAGCGGACCACCGGCGGGCTGAGTAGAGCAATGTACAGCGATGACGTTGTCTGAGCCCGACAGGATGGCTTGCCGGACCGCTGTACTCAGTGGACGATGCTCATAACCGCCCTCGAGGGATCGG
>Ga0302319_10009060_pt1 | contig 19236 bp, 21 predicted proteins | sample Bog_T0_2_FD_203319 | JGI IMG/M metagenome (GOLD analysis project Ga0302319, IMG submission 203319) | Peat permafrost microbial communities from Stordalen Mire near Abisko, Sweden - Bog_T0_2 | ecosystem: Environmental > Terrestrial > Soil > Wetlands > Peat | place: Sweden: Abisko, Stordalen Mire... | reverse complement strand
CCTGGCTTCGCTCGAGATCGATGAGCCTGCCACAGCCTCCGTACGCAATTGGCGTTTCTTGCTCAATGCCGGAATCCAGCTCCAGGCCTGGAAACTGGACAGCCTCAGCATCGACCTTTGGGAAAAGGCGCTGGCAGATGCGGCGCTCGTCCAACTCCAGGGAGAAACCGTCGTCAACGCCGCGCGGGATCTTCGCCAGCGCCTTTGCATCCTGCGCGCCTCCACGGCGTCCGTCGGGGAATTGCCGCAGTGGATGGACGCCTTCGCGCGCTCCGCTCCCCACGATGGCGCCGCGCCCCTGGCCGCGGGACTGGCCACGATGGGAGCAAATACGCAAGCCATCGAGGTCTATCGGCGCCTTTGGGAGCACGACCACAGCGATCCCGAAATCCTGCGGAACCTTCTGAGCACCTGCCGGACCGCCGGAGACGACGACACGGCGGAGGCCATGCTGGCGAGCGCCTTCACCGATGCCTACCTGCCGCTGAATGACGGCGTTCGCAGGGAATTCATCGTGCAATTCGTCGATCTCCTCGAACGCCGCGGCGAGATCGATCGTGCGCGCGCGCTCCTTGTGAAATCGATCGAGACCGCGCCGGGAGACACCCGGCTCCTGCAGCGCCTCGGCCAATTGAACGAGAAGGCCGGGCAAACGGAGCAGGCCGTGGCCGTTCGCCAGCAATTGCTTTCCATCGAGCCAGGCAACGTCGCAGTTCGACTCGCCCTATCCGCAACGCTCGAGAAACAGGGTCGGCTTGCGGACGCGATTGCCCTCACGGAAAAGTCCTCGGCGCCGGAGGCGGAGGGGCGCCTGGCCGTGCTGCAGATCCGCAACCGCCACGCGGAGGAGGCGCTGGCGGCGCTTGATCGCATTCCGCCTCCCCAGCATATCACGCCGGTGATCCAGGCCGTGGACGCCTTGATCGAGGCCGGGGATTTTGGGCACGCGCAAATCGCCATCCACGCCGCTCTCGCCCGGACGACCGATTCCCGGATGGACTTCCCCCTGGAGTGCAAGCTCATCGAACTGCTCACGCCGGAAGACGGACAGGCAACGGCGCGCCGGGAACTGCGCCGTTTGCGGAAGTTCACCGGCAGCGGCGTCGCATTGCTTGGAAGCTATCTCGAATTCGCGTCCCGCCAATCGGCGCGGTTGAATTTGTCGAAGGAGTTTGCGACGGAATTGGAGACCCTTTGGGCCGACGGGAAAGGGCCGGCTCCGGCGGGAATCGCCCTGTTGGGCGCCGAACTCCAGGCGGGTGACAAGGCGGGCGCGACCGCCACCACCGAACGGCTTCTCGCCAGGGATGACGTGAGCGACGCCTGGCTTCAAATTGCGGCGGACGCCCTGGAGAAGGCGCCACTGACGGAATGGCTGGCGCGCGTGGAAGAGCGCATGGCGCAGATCAATCCCATCAACGAGCAAAACTCGCTCCTTCTGGCGCGCACGCTCCGGCAGCTTGGCCGGAAGGACGCCGCGCGCTCCACCCTGGATCTGCTGGCGCTGCGCGCCACGCTCTCCGAAGACGCGCCTGCCAGGCGCGAAGGGCTCTCTGATGATCTGGCGGTCAAAGTCGCAGACGCCTTCATCGAAGCCGGCGAACCGGAACGTGCGCTAACTATGTTTGCGCAATCAATGCGAAGCGATCCATTTGCCAGAAATTACCCCACCCTGCTCCAATACGCGCAGCTTCAAACACGAATGGGCGATGCAGACGGAGCGAAGAAGACCCTCCGCGCCGCCTTCTCCAATCCGGCGAACCACTCCTTCGATGCGATTGTCGATTGGATCGTGGCCACCGGCCGCCTCGATCGTTTCGAGACGGAGGTTGTCGATTTCGGATTGCTCCCGGCGCGCGTCACGGAATTGCGCCGCGCCCTGTTCGCCTATTTTGAAAAGGCCGGTCAAATCACCAACGCGTGCGCGCTCCTGGAAGCGCGCCCTGAGATCCTGCGCAGCGAAATGATCGCCAGCCTGCGTTCCATGGCCGGGAAAAATCGCGATTTCGCCGGCGTCGCCCAAATCCTTGAAAAACTCGCCGCGCAGGGCTCCGCCGAGGCATCCACCGGCCTGGCCCAACTGTATGGCGACTGGGGACAAGCCGAGGCCTCGGATCATCCCGACGCGGCGCTGGCGCACTTGCGCAAGGCGCACGATTTAAAGCCGGAACTTGCGGATGTGGCGCTGCGGCTGAGCGCGCTGCAAATGGAGCAGGGTGACAGGCATTCCGCCATGGAAACTCTCGAAAGTTTCCTCGCGGTGGCAAAAATCCCCGCGGAGATCGAAAAAGCCCGCGCCCAATTGGCCAAACTCAAGACAGGCAGCTAAGAGGCCGCCGCCGCCGAGATGCCAAAGGCATCAACGCTCGCTAGCCGGTGGTTGATCCCGCAATTGCGGGAGACAACCACCGGTAAAGTCCCTGAAATGGATCACTCCGAAGGGAGTGGCAGCCATTCGGCAGCACCCCCTTCAGTTTGCGCCACTCAAGCCCTTTCCACAGTTCCCAGGGATTTTTGTTTTTTAATTGGAGCATCGGGGATTGAGTATTGTGGACGCTTAGCCTTCGGCGAAACGGCCCATCCCATCCTCCATTCGAAATCAAGGACGCAGAATCCCTCCGCATGGCAAACCCGACCCCGCTCTTTCGCTCCTCGCTTCAACATCTGAGCAGCGTCGTTTGGCTGCTGATCCGGACGGCGGAAGAGATGGGCGACCAGCTTGTGCGGAGGCGATGTCCCTTCCGGCTCTCTCACTTTTTTGAGCAAACCAACCGGGCCGGCGTCGGGTCGATACCCCTGGTGTCTCTGGTGTCCTTCTTCATAGGCCTCACCATGGCGCTGCTCACCGGCTATCAATTGCAGACCTTCGGCCAGACTAGGCTGGTTCCCTCTCTCGTCGCGATCGGGTTCACCCGGGAACTCGGCCCATTGATGACCGGAATCATGGTCGCCGCGCGAATCGGGGCGGCCTATACCGCCGAATTGGGCACCATGACCGTCGCGGAAGAAGTGGAAGCCATCGAGGCGATGGGCATCGGCCCGCTGCGCTTTCTCGTCAGCCCACGATTGCTCGCCGTCTTTCTCCTGATGCCGTGCCTGGTCGTCGTCTCCAACCTGACGGCCATGGCTGGGGCGGCGATGATTTCGCGCTGGGCGTTCGACATTCCATTTCAAAGCTTCTTCTCCAGCGGACTGGAGAGCCTTCTCATCCGCGACATCGTCGCCGGCACGGTGAAGAGCTTTCTTTTCGGCCTCATCATCGGGCTGGTGTCATGCTATAAAGGGCTCACGGTCAGCGGCGGCGCAGCCGGCGTCGGCGATGCCACCACCTCCAGCGTCGTCGTGGCCATCACGACGGTGATTGGCTTCGATACGCTTTGCAACATCGTGCTCGTATCGAAAACCTGAACGATGAAGGCTTCTTGGATGATTGCGCGCGCCAACCGGAAAGCGGCGCCCGGCCAGGAGGATGGGACTTGAACTCGAAGCCCCAGGAACCCAGCGCCGCAGGCCAGGCCAGTGATCTCGTGGTGGAGCTTCAGGATGTGCATCTCAGTTTTGGCGAAAAAGAGATCCTCGCCGGGATCGATCTGGTCATCGCAGCGCGGGAACGGCTCGTGGTGATCGGGCAATCCGGCGGAGGCAAGAGTACCCTGCTCCGTCTTATCCTCGGCATCCTGAAACCTTCCGGCGGATCAGTCCGCTTCGAGGGGCGGGATATCGCCCGGCTCAGCCGCCGCCAACTCAATCTCATGCGCCAGAAAATAGGGATGGTGTATCAATACAGCGCCCTCATCAGTTCTCTGAGCGTGCATGATAATCTGGCGCTCCCCCTCGAAGAACTCACGAGTAAATCCCCCGAAGAGATCGATCATCTCGTGGACGAGAAACTCCGGATGGTGGGCATGGCCGAGGCCCGCGATAACATGCCCGCCGAACTCAGCGGCGGCATGCGGAAACGCATCGGCCTCGCGCGGGGCATCATCATGGATCCCCAATTGATCCTTTATGACGAACCCAGCGCCGGTCTCGATCCGGTCACCAGTTCGGTCATCGATGAGCTCATCATTGGGCTCAGCGAAAAGATCGGCGCTACGTCCATCATCGTCACCCATGAGATGGAGAGCGCGTTCAAGATCGCAACCCGCATGGCGATGCTTTTTCAGGGAAAGATCATTGCCCAGGATTCGCCCGCAAATTTCAGGCATCACTCCAATCCCATCGTGGCGCAATTCATCTCGGGCGACGTCAAGGGGCCGATCCTCGAATCCGTTGCGCCATCGCCAAATATCAACTCATGAACATTGTAAGAAATGAAATTCGCACGGGGCTCCTCGTCTTGCTTACCCTGTCCGCGCTCGTGGCGGTCCTAGTCTATCTCGGCGCTCCGGGCGTCTTTATTCCCCAAAACAAATACTACATCTATTTCGACAATGCCGTCGGGATCAAACCAGGCGCCGCCATCCTGCTTGCCGGGCGGAAGATCGGTCAGGTGCGCTCCCTCTATTCGCCTGTCCCCGAAAAGGATCGCCCGGAGCCGAACCTCGAAACCGTGATCGAAGTCGAGGTGGCGGCGACCGCAAAAATCTATCGCCAGGTGAAAGTGCAAATGACCCAGACCAGCGTCCTTGGTGACTCCGTGATCGACTTCACCAATGGCGACGAGAACAGCGGACTGGCGCCCACCGGAAGCAAGTTTGTCGGCCAGCGTCCAGGCGGCCTCGCGGATGCGGTGCCGGCCATTCTCAGTAAGCTTGACCCCGTCCTGATTAAAGTCACCTCCACACTCGATGACCTCCAAAAAACCGTGGATAATCTCACGAAAATGACGGCAACCGGCGCCGATCTGCCTACGACATTTTCCGAGCTCAGAAAGTTCGGAGGGAATCTGGACGATCTCACCAGCCCCACGGGTCCGTTATACCATGCGATCCACAATATCGACGCACTGTCAGGCGAGGACGGAAAAATCGCTCAATCCTTCCAGCATTTCGCCCTTCTGACCTCCCCGGAAGGTTCACTCTCAAAAACGCTTGAGCACACCGAGAAATTCACCGCGAATCTCTCCAACAACAAGGACATCGATGTCACCCTGCGCAATTTTCGTCTGGCTTCCGAAGACTTGAACCGCACGCTCACGCGCCTCAGCGAACAGTTCTCCGCCGTCGGCGAAAATCTGGAACAAGCCAGCGATACGGTAAAGCGCCAGCCGTGGCGCCTGATCTGGCCCTCCACCAAGAAGTATTCCCCCGAAGGCCAAGCATCCCCAACCCCAAAGCCTGTCCGCGAAAAAAAGGGAAAACCCCAGCCGCGCGATTAACTTACCAGAACTTAAGCCTGCTTCCCAACTTGCGCGCCCCTTTCAACACCGGCTCAGGATCGAAATCGATTTCGGAAACCCGATCCGCGGCGTGACTCGCCGCCGACCGCGCGTTTTCATAACGATCGCGAAGCGCCACCGCCAACGGCGCAGCAAGCGCGAGCGCCAAATCCTGCGCATGCGATAAAGGCTCCTCCAGATAGCGCTTCCGGAAACTGGGTTGCTCCCGCCGCGCCAGAAAAAGACCCAACAATAAGCCGCCCACAAAGGCCGCCGCAATTCCGGAAGCGATATTTCGACGGGCACAGTCCTCCCCTTCGCGAAATGCCTTCTCTGCGTCCTCGCGAATTTCGTCCGCTGCGTGATGCGCAAATGCGCCTGCCGATTCGACTGCTTCGCCGACTTTGCCGGCTAGGCCCTCTGCTGTTTCTACTTGATGGTTTGCATTCATGATGTGTCCTCCCTAACTCGCGCGCCGGATTGCCGCCGGATGCCTTCATCATTCACCCCCACCCGGGCACGGCTGAAAACCCGCGGCGCGCGATTCTGCGGACGTGAACTCAAATCCTTCCGCGTTCCGCGCTGGTCTCGCTCTTCTCAGGGAAACTGCCGCCCATTGGATGGAGGACAACGCCCTGCGATTGAGCGCGGCTCTCGCCTACTATTCGATCTTCTCCATCGCTCCCCTCCTCGTGCTTGCCGTGGGCCTGGCCGGGTGGTTTCTCCCGGGAAGGGTGGTGAGCGGCCATCTCACCCGCGAATTGCAGGGATTGGTGGGCTATCAGGCGGCGCAGGCCATGCAGGGCATGATCGAAAGCGCGAGCAAACCCTCGCAGAGCGTTACCGCCACCGTCGTCGGATTGGCCACGCTGCTCATCGGCGCTTCGGGAGTTTTCGGGCAACTCAAGGACGCTTTGAACACGATTTGGGAAGTGCGCCCGAGGCCGGGCTTGGGAATCCGGGCCTTCGTTCGGGAGCGGCTGCTCTCATTCGGAATGGTGTTGGTCATCGGGTTTTTACTCCTGGTTTCCCTTCTCCTCACCACCCTGCTCACCGCCTTTAGCGGTTGGATTGGAACGTTTCTCCATCTGCCCGACTGGCTTTGGGGTGGAGCGGGGCTGATCGCGTCGTTCGCCATCGTTATCCTCCTTTTCGCGCTGATCTTCAAAGTTTTGCCGGACGTGAAAATCGCCTGGAAACACGTCTGGGTCGGCGCGACTGCGACCGGACTTTTCTTTGAACTCGGCAAGTTTGGCCTCGCCTTCTACCTCGGGCGCGCGAGCACCACCTCCAGCTTCGGAAGCGCCGGCTCCGTGGTGCTACTCCTCCTCTGGGTCTATTACGCCTCGTGCATCCTCCTTTTTGGAGCCGAATTCACGAAGGTATACGCGGCGGCTCACGGCCAAAGACTCCAGCCCTCCGAGTTCGCAATTCCTGTCACGACCGAGGCGCGCCTTCAACAAGGAATGGAAGCTCGGGACCCGCCGGCGCCACCCCGGCGCGAAACCCTATCGGCGCTCTTCCCCCGACCTTCCGTGGAGCCCACAAATCCCGAGAGCTTTGCCGCGGTGAAAGTCTACCTCTGTGAACATCCCATCGCCTGCCTCCTCGCAGCGCTGGGATGCGGACTCACCGCAGGATTTTTCACCCGCGCCACGCAACCTCCTCCGGAGACGCCTGCCGGCCAGGTGCGAAGAGGATCGCAGCTCATTGGCGCAGCGCTCCTCGTCGTTGGAATGCGCTTTCGCAAGGCGATCCTCGAAGCCGCGCGTGACACCCTGGCCAGATTAATATCGAAGAAATATCCCCGTCTCTTCATCCAAAGTCGATAAGCGACGGGACACCGCTTCCACATTACTCTTTCGCCGCGCGCCTCATGCCTGGCCACGCCCTCCCCACTTTCCGATCTCCAGCTCGTCTCAGCTCAATCAGGCGAGCAGATCGGAAAGGCGCCGTTTCGACCGGCTCAAGGCGCCGAACTCGCCGAGGGGCTCGCGGTGGTCCGGGTAAGAGAGCCTCCGTCTCTCTCGTCTCTTTCGTCTCGCACGTCCCTGAACGTCCCGCGCCGCAGCAAACTGACGCACGCAAGCCACTGATTTCAAGCGCACTACAAATGGAGCTCACGTTCGAACGTGGCAGCGGCGCATATCCATGCTTTAATAGCTCCCCGGATGCAAGAGGCGCCCGCAATCCGAAATTCTTCCACTCCCGCCATCGCCCGCCCCTGGAGGATGACTTGGCAGCATCCTGCCATTGCCTACCCCGGGGCGGTTGTGCTCACCGGGCTTGCCCTGCTGCTCCGCCTGTCTCTGGAAAGCTGGATGGGAACGGCCAGCCGGCTGATCGTTTTCATGATCTCAACGGCGCTGACCGCCTTCGTTTTCGGAAGAGGGCCGGGCATTCTCGCCACCGTGCTGGGCGTGGCGGCGGCGGATTATTTCTTCTTTCCGCCGATCCACAGCTTTTATGGGAAGACCAATACCCACCTTATCTCGATGGTCTCCTCGTGCTTGGAGGGGCTCTTGATCAGCTTTTGCGCGGGCTACTTTCACCGCGCCATCGGGCTCCGCGCCGAGGCGGAGAACCAATTGCGCGGACTCTACGAATCCGAACGCCTCGCACTCACCGCCTCCGAGGAGTCCAACCGGATGAAGGATTACTTCCTGGCGGTGCTGAGCCACGAATTGCGCGGACCGATGAGTGCGATTCAATACTGCGTCAGCGACCGCCTGGAGGACCATTCCCTGCCAGCCGATCTCCACGCGGATTTCGAACTGATCGACCGCAATGCCCGGATGCAAGCGCGGCTGATTTCCGATTTGCTCGATGTGACGCGGCTTTCACGGGGCAAGATGGCGATCGAATTGCGTCCGCTCGATATTCACGAAATCATCATGGAGGCCGCCCGGGCATGCCATCCCTCCAATCTTGTGCGGTCCAGCCCCGTGCCAGCGCTCTCGCTGCGAGCGGTGAATTCCTGGATTTCCGGCGATCGGGACCGGCTGTTTCAGGTGCTCTGGAATATCCTGCGCAACGCCGAAAAGTTCACGCCAGCCGAAGGGCGAATCGAGGTGGAAACGTTTCAGCCTGCTCCGGATCGCGTTGCCGTATGCATCCGGGATACCGGCGCGGGCCTGACAGGCGAGGCGCTGGAGAGGATTTTCCGGCCTTTCGAACAGGCGGGCAGCGTCAGCGATACCAAGGACGGAGGGCTGGGGCTCGGCCTCGCGATCGCGCGCGGCCTCACGGAACTCCATGGCGGCACGCTAACCGGCTCCAGCGATGGACCAGGCCGCGGCGCCGCCTTTACGATCGAGTTGCCAGCGGCCATTCCTCAAGCCAAGACCCCCGACTATTCCCCACCCGTGAAAGCGCTCGAATCCGCCGCCCCTGTGGAACAGTGACGAGCGCGCAGGAGGCGCCGTGAATGAGGAGGCCGCCCGCGTCGAAGTCCGATGGACAAAGAGGGAAGGCGCGCGCCATGATCGCCGTTGACCCTTACCTCCGTGCCCCGATGAAGCTCGATTCCCACCAGCATTTTTGGATCTACGACGCCACGCAATACCCATGGATCCCACCCGGCTCCCCCTTGCAGCGCGACCGGCTGCCCGGCGATCTGGCGCCTTTGCTGGCGGCCGAGGGCCTCGATGGCTCGATCGCCGTGCAAGCGCGGCAAACGCTGGAGGAAAGTCATTGGCTCCTCACACTCGCGGAACATCACTCCATCATTAAAGGTGTCGTGGGCTGGGTGGATCTGCGCAGCGCGCGCGTGGAAGAGGATCTGGCGGCGCTCGCGCCCCATCCTCAATTCGTGGGCGTGCGTCACGTGGTTCAGGACGAACCGGACGTGAACTTCATGCTGGGCGAGGAGTTCTTGCGAGGAATCGCGGCGCTGGAGAAGTTTGGCCTCACCTACGATATTCTGATTTACCCAAAGCAATTGCCCGCGGCCATCGAGCTGGCCCGCCGCTTTCCAAGGCAGCCATTCGTCCTCGATCACATCGCGAAGCCGCCCATCAAGGATAGTGGAATGTCCCCCTGGCGCGAACAGATCCGGGAACTGGCCAAGGCGCCCAACGTCCTCTGCAAGGTCTCCGGAATGATCACCGAAGCGGACCAGGCGGCGTGGAAACCCAAAGACCTGCACCCATACCTCGACGTGGTATTTGAGGCCTTCGGCGAAGACCGCCTGATGGTTGGCTCGGACTGGCCGGTATGCCTTCTCGCCGGGAGCTATGCGCAGGTCTTTGGCGTCGTGCGCGACTACATCGCCGGCATGTCCGCTTCCGCGCAGCAGAAGATCCTCGGCGGAAACGCCGCCAAATTCTACCTGTCGAAACAAAACCGCCCCGCGCGCCAGTAAGCCGGCGTAGCCGCGACGCCGGCGGGGCGGCGCGCTATTGCTTAATATCTGAAGCAGCGACGCGGGAATCGTCCGGCTCGCGAGAGCCGCTGATTTGATTCCCGTCGGCGTAATTGCTGAAGGTCGTGTCGAAGAGGAGATCAGTCTGATCTCCATTTTCAAATTCCAACGGTGGAGGGAGAATTTTGCCTTCGTTTTGGTAGAACCAAACGGCGAATTGGCGGCGTTCGTCCTCCGAGAGCGCGAGCACCTGCTTTCCGATATCGGCGAGACTCATGCTTCGGAACAATACCTTTTGGGGAGTTTGATTTGAGAAAGAAGACATTTTCGCGATGCCAGTCTAAATGCGCAAAGCGGTGGCCCTTTACGCCGAAACGCTGCCGGGGCTAGGATGTTTGTTGGTAAATGGCCGGTCGGTAGCGTGGCTCAGGAATTGGTTTGCCTTCCGCGTGCGCGGCGGCAAGCCATGCCCGCCGGGCCAGCTCCGCTTCGGCGAGCGCTTCCGCTGGCGTCGCGCCAAAAGCGGAGCAATAAGGCAGATCGGGAAGATCGGCGATATAGCCGCCGTCCTCTTCGCTATAGAAAATGTTGATGTGATAGTCCTTCATGGCTGGTCTATGTGGGAATCGGCGCCTGATCGGTTGAACTGAAATGCGCGAGGGCGCGACACGTGGAGGGTGACAAACCAATCGCGGTCCCGCTTTTGAAGATCGATGATTTGCATGAGTTGGAGTGTAAGAAGGACTTTTTCCCGGGAACGCGCGTCGGGAATTTCCTGAGGCACGCTGGGAAGGGGCACGCGCCGTTCTGCGGCCAGCCGATGAATGAACGACGCGGCTTGATCGAGCTCGGCCGCGCTTAATCGCCTCCACGCCGAGATCGTGCCGAACATGGAAAGAGTGACGCGCGGAATCGCCAGCAGAAAATCTGAAGCCACTTTGAATGGGACCTTTTTGTCCCCGGGCATTCCGTGCTGCAGGAAGCGCCGGCCAAGCCACACCCACGCCATGGCCACTACCGCGAGCGCCATGAACCAGCGAAGAAACGTCCGCGGAATCCCGGCGTCCGAAGCCCCTCCCACTGAAACCACCAGGAGGATTAACCAGTATGCCAGCCCATAAAGCAGGGCCCAAAGGGCGACGGCCAGCGCTAGCGTGACGAGAGCAAGGAAGATGACGCGTAAATTATGGCGCACCAGATGCGCGCGCAGCAGGCGCGCGGTGCTCGCAGAGGTCAAAATCCGAAGGGTATTCTCGCGGGGAGGGCGTGCCGGGGGCATGGCAGCAGGCCGCATCACGAGGCGGAACGATAACCTGCCGGATCGATTTCCACCGCGGAATATCCCGCGGCCAGAATACCCGCTTCGAGCTGTCCCTGCATCGGAGGCAGCCCCGGCATTTCTTCAGGAGCGATCTGCACTCTGGCGCGCGGAGCCCCGTCCCCGGCGAGATGGCGAACCCGAAAGACGCGAAATCCCAGCTTCCGCACCCAAGCCTCCGAGCGTTCAATCATCGCGAGCGCCCCGGTCGTGACCGGAGTGCCGTGAGGGATGCGCGAGCTCAGGCAGGGCTGCGCGGGAGCGTCGGCGGTGGGAAGGCCCAGCGCGCGCGAAAGCTCCCGGATCTCGCTCTTCGTCAATCCGGCATCGCGCAGAGGGGCGATGATCGAAAACTCAGCGGCCGCCTGCCGGCCCGGGCGCGCCTGCCGCATGTCGTCCGCATTTTCTCCATAAGCAATCGCGCTAAATCCACGCTCCGCCGCGAGCGCATCGAGCCGGGAAAAGAGCTCCGCCTTGCAAAAGTAGCAGCGATTCAGCGGATTCTCCGCGTAGCTCGGATTTTGGAGTTCATCCGTCTTCACGACCTCGACCCGGGCTCCGATGCCGTTCGCGAGCGCCAACGCGTCGGCGAGCGCCTGCCTGGGAAGGCTGGGGCTGTCCGCGATTACGCCCAGGGCCGCGCCGCCAAGGACCCGGCTCGCCTCGGCGAGCAGATAGGCGCTATCGACCCCTCCGCTGTAGGCCACGAGGAGGGGCTCATGGGCGCGGATTTGGGCGTCGAGCAGGGCCACTTTCGGACCCAATGGATTCTCGGGCTGGTTCAGCATGTCGTCATTCACAGACGGGCGCCCCGGTTATGGAGCAATCCCTCGTTCAAAGCTGGAGGCGGCGAAAGAGTTCGTCGAGCGGCACGCTCAAGCCGATGAAGAACTCCCCGAATTCCCCATAGTGCGCGGTGACGGGGTCAAAGCGCATTTCATAGACGATCGCCTTCACGTCGAAGGTATCGTGGGCAAACAACGTGACGCCCCATTCCCAATCGTCGAGACCGGTCGATCCCGTGATCAATTGCAGGATCTTCCCATGGTATTTGCGTCCCACGCGGGCATGTCCGCCCATCAGTTTTTTCCGCTCCTCGAAAGGCAGCGCATACCAGTTCTGGCCGCCCGCGCCGCGGCGTTTATTCATGGGATAGAAGCAGAACACTTCCCACACCGGCAGATTGGGATAGAGCTTGTCCTTCTTATATTTCGCCATGCGCGCGCTGAATTCGCCCAGCGCCTTCTCAAATTCCGGGGAACCGGGCTGCAGGTTCTGTTCGCGCTGGAGCGTTTCGGCGTATTCCGCGTCGCCCGTGGTATATTCGCTGGATTCCGTGAGCGAGAGAAAGCTGTAAACCGGGGTGAGAACATCGGGGCCGAGGGCGATGGAAAGCCGTTTCTCGGCGGCATTGGCCGCGTGCAAGTCGGGCGTGAGAAGCATGAACCCGAGATCGGCCTTCGGCGAAACCATGCTGAAAATGAGCAGCTGCGTATCGGGGGCCGCGCGGATTTCCTGCACCAGTTCGCTCAGTCGGATCTTCGCGGCGCGCTGCTCATCGGGATCGAGGAGCGACCATGAACCCCGCTCGATCTTATAGAAAAGGTGAAGCACGTGCCAGCCCTCCGCGGGCACAAGGGCGTCCGAGGTTTTTTCAGTCATAGAGACTCTAGCATCCGGGCGGGGCGCGAAGCGGTCAATGGATTTAACAGCGGTGAAACAAGGCAGTTTCCGGGCCGCTCGCTAACCCGCCCGCTGAGAACGCGAAAAAATCATTGCATTGCCCCAAGCTGCCCATATTTTTCCCGCCTCTCAATCCAAGGGACTACTCACCGACATTATGGCTGACTTCGCAAATAAATATTCCGACAACGTCACCGGCGCTTTCTTTGTGGACGATCAATGTATCGACTGCGATTTGTGCCGTGAAACCGCTCCCGCCAATTTCACCCGCAACGACGACGGCGGCCACAGCTACGTTTACAAACAGCCTGAAAACGACGCCGAGGTTGCGCTTTGCAAGGAAGCGATGGAAGGCTGCCCGGTCGAGGCAATTGGCGACGACGGCGCCGCCTGATCCGCTGCCGTCGCAGCCCCTTCTTTTCAAGAGCCCGCACTCCCCCCGGAGCGCGGGCTTCCTCATTTTGCAGGTGTTGCCCTCCGCTGTCCGCCCCGAAACAGCGTTTTCCCGGCATTTTTCGCGTGTTTCGCGGGCCGGACAATCCATAGTTCCCCGCCATGAAACCCGAACAAATCCGCGCCCGCGTCCTCAGCGAGTGGCGCGGATTGCCTGAACACTTCGAGCGCCCGGATCGCATGGCGACGGCGGCGGACGGCGTGCGAAAACTGATGAAGAAGCTGGGTCTTGGGGATCGCCTCCACTCCGGAGAGGTCCTGGAAGCGTGGAAGGAAATCACCGGCGAGTTTTTCGCCCAGCATTCCTCTCCGCAGCATCTGAAGGACGGCGTGCTCTATGTCCACGTCCTCCAACCGACGGTTCATTTCGAGTTGGATCGCATATGGAAACGGGAAATCCTGGATAAACTGAAAAAACGCTTCGGCAGCCGCGTGGTGCGCGAAATCAAATTCCGGCTGGGCTGACCCATGGCCGACCAGATTCTCGTCGAAAGCCTCGAAATCTCCTCCGTGATCGGCGTGCCGGAGGCGGAACGGACTCGCGCGCAACGCCTGACCGTAAGCCTCACGCTGGAGCCTGTGCGCGATTTTCGAGATCTGGACGACGCCATCGAAAACGCCGTCGATTACGCCGCCGTGACCGAATTCGTCAAGGCTCTGGGCGCGGCGCGCCCCCGGCGGCTGATCGAAACCCTGGCGGACGAAATCGCCGGCGCGCTGCTTGTCCACTTTCCGTTGCGCGCGGTAAACGTGGAACTTCGAAAATTCATTCTCCCGGACACCGCCTTCGTGGCGGCGCGCGTCCGCCGGGAGAAGCCGCTCTGATTCTTTCCATAACCTCCGCCCCTCAAATGCCATCGGTTACCTCATGAAAAAGCCGCCGCTTCCGAAGCTCATCGCCGCCGCCAGCGAGCATGATGCCGACATCTTGTATGCCACGCGCTTTTTCGCGCCCGATCCTTTTCTGTTTCTGGAGAAAGGCGGGCGCACCTGCGTGCTTCTCAGCGATCTTGAGATCGATCGAGGGCGCCGGGACGCCACCGTGGATGAAGTCGTGGCCTACTCGGAAGTTTCCAAGCTTTGCAAAAAAGGCAAAAATGCGAGCTTCGCCGAACACATTCTCGCCTTCCTCCGCTCCAGGAAAGTGAACCGGGCTGCTGTGCCGGGGTCGTTCCCGCTGGGACTGGCGAAGGCGCTCGAGAAAGGCGGCATCACGCTCGTTCCTGAGTCCGGATTGTTCTGGAAAGAGCGCGAATTCAAGAGGCCAGGGGAACTCAAACAGATGCGCTCCTCCCTGGTGATTACCGAGACCGGCATGGCGCGCGGATTGGAGGTGCTGAAGGCCTCGGAGATCGGTCCCAAGGACACCCTCCGGTGGGCTGGCCAGCCGCTTACCGCGGAGCTTCTGCGGGTGGAAATCGATTCCGCCATCCTGCGCGCCGGCGGATTGCCGGCCAACACGATCGTGGCCGGGGGAGACCAGGCGTGCGACCCGCATGAACGCGGTAGCGGGCCGTTGCGCGCGCATGAACTCATCATCCTCGACATTTTTCCCCGGGATGCCCGCACCGGCTATTTCGGCGATATGACCCGAACCGTGATTCGCGGACGGGCGAATGATGCCCGGCGGCGGATCTGGGAAACCTGCCTGGCCGGGCAGAAGCTTGCCCTGAAAGCCATCAAGCCCGGCGTCGAGGGCAAAACCGTGCAGGAAAGCGTGAAGGATTACTTCAAGAAACAGGGCTACCCGACCGAACAACGCGAGGGACGCTGGACGGGATTTTTCCATGGGCTTGGGCACGGACTTGGACTGGAAATCCATGAATCGCCTCGCATCGCGGCCACTACCTTTCAGCCGAGCCAGGTGGTCACTGTGGAACCCGGCATTTACGTTCCCGGGATCGGCGGCGTTCGCCATGAGGACGTCATCACCATCACTGAGAGCGGTCATCAACTCCTTTCGCGCTTCCCAAAGGAGTTGGAAATCTGAACACCTCCGGACTTCAACGAGGCCGGTGTGCCCAAAGCGAAACGTCGAAGATCGAACGCCCGGAGGCGGCGGGTGTCTATGGCTCTGATTCGATTCATTCATTGCGATGCTTTCAGTCCTTTTGTTTCTTGTTTGCGCAGCGTGGCTTGCGTCGTTCCCGGAGCCGTCGTTGGCGCCGGTTCCGGTGCGCGGCTGAGGCCCCATTTTCTTCCAATGTCCTTCGCATCATCCATCGCCGCGCCGGGAGACATCCTGTGGCCTGTTCCACGGCCCGTGGAAACAGAATTCCCTTCTCCGTCAAAGGCTGTTAGCAAACCGCGAGCGATGCAGGACGACTCGAGCCGCAAGCAGGATGACGAACTCATCACCCGCACCCAGGCGGGAGATCCCGCGGCGTTTGACGAGTTGATCGTCAAATACAGCCCGCGCCTCTACGGGCTGGTTTACAACATGACCTCCAACCACGAGGACACGAACGACCTGATGCAGGACATCTGGGCGAAAGCTTACCGATCCATTAGCGGTTTCCGCGGCAAGTCTTCGTTTTACACCTGGATTCACTCGATCGGCGTGAACATGACGATCAATTTTCTGAAAAAGCGCGGCCGGCGCTTCACGCTGAGCCTGGATGACATCGACTCCAAAGTCGAACACGACAAGGAGTTTATGGAGCTGACGGCGACGAGCACGCCGGTGCGTGAGGCTCACTTGAGTGAGCTTCAGAAAAGATTGAACGAGGCCATGCAGAAGCTGTCGAACGACCACCGAGCGGTAGTCACCATGTTCGACGTGCAAGGAATGCCACACGCTGAGATCGCGCGAATCCTCGGAATCTCGGAGGGCACGGTAAGATCCCGCCTCTTTTATGCTCATCGACAATTGCAAAATTTCCTTTCTGAATTCCATTAAACGGAGGTGAACCCATGACAGAAGAACAACTGACCGCCCTGCTTCGTCTCAAGCGCTATGAACAGCCGCCTCCCGAATACTTCGATAGGCTTTTGCAGGATATTCACCGGCGCCAACGCACGGATTTGCTCCGGCGACCGCTCTGGAAAATCGCCGTGGAGCGGATGCAGACCCTGTTTAGCGAACACAGCATGGGCCATACTTCCTACGCCGGAGCGCTGGCCGTGGCGCTCGTGGGCGGAATTACCGTGATCGGGCTGATGACACCCTCAGGTGGTCTCAAGGAACGCGGCGAGCCCGCGACGGCGGTGGCATCCACTCAAGCGGCTCCCTCGCCGGACAAGCTGCTCCACCTCCAGCATGCCTCGCTTCCCAAGCTCGTGACGCAGCCTCTACAGACGCCTCAGGCGGCCCAAATGTCGGCCCGGGAGCCCCTGTATGTGATCGACGCCCGGCCCGCGAGTTATGAGCCGTCGTCATCGTTCAATTTCTAGGAATTTGCCCCGGCGTTTTCTCATTGCCATTTTCGGGGCGATGCTCGCTGCCTATTCCGCTTCGGCGGCAGAGGTCGAGGCCAACCCGATCGTATCCGCGATTCAGGAGCAAATCGCCTCGGTTTTTGATAAATGCCGCGGGGCGGTCGTAAAAATCCAGGCCACCGACCGGCACGGAAGACTTTCGGGGACGGGGTTTTTCGTGGATCCAAATGGGACCATCTACACCTGCTACACAGTAGGAGGAGAATCGCAGGACATCGTCGTCGAATTCGGCGACAAGCGTTTTCCCGCGACGCGCCTCGTCGGCGATCTCCGTAGCGGGATCGCGATTTTGAAGATCGCCGCGGAAACACCGTTTCTGACCTGCGGAAAATCCCACGATCTCGCCGTGGCTTCGCCGGTCATCACCATCGGCTATCCCATGGATCTTCCGGTGACGCCGGCATTCGGCACGGTCGGCGGGTTCGATATCAAATACATGGGCCGGTATTTTGCCGCGACCCATATCAGGGCAAACATTTCCGTCCAGCGCGGCGAAGGAGGAGAACCTCTGCTAAATCTCAAGGGAGAGGCCATGGGCATTGTCGTGAGCCGCCTCGATTCCGGAAGCGCTTCCTTCGTGCTGCCTATCGAAGCCGCGGAAAAAGTGCGGATGGATTTTCTTCGCTTCCACGAAGTGCGCCCGGGCTGGATCGGCGTGCATATCAAAGGGGGGCCGGAAATCGTGGATGGTTCCAACGTGCTGATCGACGAAGTAACGCCGGACGCTCCGGGCGCAAAGGCCGGCTTGCTTCCCGGCGATATCCTTCTTCAGGTCGGCAATCACAAGATTGCTTCACCGGAGGATGTCCTGAACGCTATTTTTTACATTACTGCGGAGGACGATCTGCGCCTGCGCGTGGCGCGAAGCGGGAAGGATATGGAATTCCTGGCTCATCCCATCGACCCGCCGGACGTCAATCGTCCCAAATCAACTTCCTTCGAGCCCATCGCAGGGCCTACTCCGCCCTCGTCCTCCTTAAAGATCGGCGGAAACTGAGTTTTTCCGCCAGGCGCCGGCAAACTGCGTCAGACAAACGGGAGCGAATGATCGCGCAGCCTGAGATGCCGGGTGGGAAACCGGCAGATGGAGCGTCCACCAAGCGGGTCGCGGCCTGCTATTTCCTCCCGGACCAGGCCGGTCTGAATCATGAACGCAGCAGGATTGCCTTTCCGCGCTTGAGCCTGAGAGCAAAATCGATTTATTGTCACACCGTTTGGAAACCACTTCTTTTCCCAGCGCTACTTTTGCCGAGTTCTATCGGTTTGCCCTGCTCCTCACGGGCAACGTGAAAGAGGCGGAACACGTCATGGCCGATACGCTGGCTGAAGTGGAATCGCAGCTCGCTCAGTTTCGCAATGAAACCAGCCGCCGCGCCCGTCTGGCGACGCGGATTCGCGAGCGCTGTCTGAAAAACAATGCTTCCCCGCCGCCCGCCGCCCCGCGGCTCCTGCGGGACGATTCCGAGACGACGGGGAGCCCTGAAATCTTGAAGATCGAAGCCTTCCTGCTGGCCCAGCGCTTCCACGCGTTGCCCGAACCGGAACGGACCGCGCTGGCGCTATTTTATCTCGACCTGTTCAGCATCACCGAATTAGCGCAGCTCCTGAAGATGAGCGAGGAAGCGCTTTCCGAAACGCTCGGCGCCGCCCGCGAGCTTCTGAAGCAATCGCTTTCGGCGGAGGTCTCCAGCCCGCCTGCCGTATGAACGCCCATACCGCCGAGTCCCTGCTCCGCTGCCACCGTGCGGAAAAACCGCCGGATTCGCGGATGCAGAAAGCGCTCCGATGGGCCGAAGGAGATCCCGCAGCGCGGCAGAGGCTGAAGGATCAGATGGACTTCGATAAGCAAGTGCTCGAAGCGATCCATTTTATCAAGCCGCCGGAGAATCTTCGGCAGAGACTCAACGCGCTCGGCGCCAGGCCGCGCGCCGAGCAACCCGGTCTGCGCAAGCAAATCATCAACCCCGCCGTGCTGTCCGCGCTGGCGGGAGTCGCCGTGATCGTCGGCATCATTGCCTTCTTCGTGGTCGATCACATCGAAAAATTTCCCGGCCGCGAATCGGTGGAGCGGATGATCCCGGCGGCCGGCAAGATGACGGGACTCGAATTCGACGCGGTCTCCACCACCACGGATCAGCTCGGGGACTGGCTTTACATGCACGGCTACGAAGGTTACGAGGTTCCGAAGGAAATCTCCTCCCTGCCGGTGATCTACTCCCGCGTCTTTCGGCTGGATGGGAAAGCCATCGCCCAGTTCGCCATGGAGCGCCACGATTCACTGGTTTATGAGTTTCACGCCTCGGATTTCGGCGTGGAGCTTCCGCAGGACGGAGACTGGCGTTTACTGGCCCAGGATGATTGGGCGGCCGCCATCCGGCAGCATGGGGACCATTGTTTCATGATTCTGCTGCGCGGCGGCAAGTCCGACATGAAAGACTTCCTCCAGAGCCTCCCAAAAAAATGAATACGCGGGCCTCTCTCCGATTCCTGCAAACCGCCTCGCTCGCGTCAGTGTGCCTGCTTTTTGGAGCATGCGCCTCATTCGATCCCCGCTGGCGCGTCGCCGATGGCACAGCGAAGACCCGCTACGCCACCCGCTGGGATGGACGCTGGACCAGCGCGAAACATCATACGCTCAGCGGGGAAAAGGAGGGCGGGCGG
>Ga0302319_10009058_pt1 | contig 19240 bp, 18 predicted proteins | sample Bog_T0_2_FD_203319 | JGI IMG/M metagenome (GOLD analysis project Ga0302319, IMG submission 203319) | Peat permafrost microbial communities from Stordalen Mire near Abisko, Sweden - Bog_T0_2 | ecosystem: Environmental > Terrestrial > Soil > Wetlands > Peat | place: Sweden: Abisko, Stordalen Mire... | reverse complement strand
GACTGCCCGATCTTGATGGTGCCCGAAGGCTGAACCACGCTCTGCAGCGCCAATGCGCTTAGCACGTCGCCCGGAGCAATGCCTTTGGATTGCATTTCTGCCTGGTCCATGTTGACGCTGATCTGGCGCTGCTTGCCGCCGTAGGGCGACGGCACCACTGCGCCGGGTACCGTAATGAGCTGCGTGCGGATGAAGTTGGTCGCGTAGTCGTTCAGCTGCGCTTCCGACAGGCCATCACCCGAAATGCCAAGCTGTAAAATGGGTACGCTGGACGCCGAGAAATTGATGATCTGCGGAGGCAGAGTGCCCGGAGGAAGCTGCCGCAATAAAAACTGCGATGCCGCCGTGACCTGGGCGTTGGCTGTATCCAGCGACGCTCCGGGCTGCAAAAATACCTTCACAATCGCTTCGCCGTTATATGTTGTCGATTCAATGTGCTGGATATTGTCGACAAGCGTGGTGAGGGCCTTCTCGTAAGGTGAGGTCAAGCGTCCTTCGAGTTCTTCAGGATTAAGGCCGGTATATGTCCAGCCGATCGAAACAACCGGAATATTGATGTTGGGGAAAATGTCTGTTGTGGTGCGAAGGATGACAACCGGCGCGGCGATGAGAATCAACAGCGCGAGAACGATAAACGTGTACGGTCGATTTAGAGCGAGCTTGACAATCCACATACAGTTCCTTTGCGCCCTTTTCTGCCGCCATCGCGGCGAGTCTGGCCTTTATCGGCGTTGCGGCACGATTGGCTGCGCGTACACAGGTCATTGCACGACGCCTGCCATTTGGCTTCTCTTTTAGAATCACCAGCCATCGATCGCAGAGTGCTTCGACTATCGCATCCGGTGTCGAATTGCCGACACTGATTGACGGATCGAACCTGCCCCAATAGTCTTCGGCGACTCGCATCTATGTGCGAGGCAGCCCGATAGAATCACTGGTTTCTGGACTATTCTTACGACTTTCCGATGAGGATGCCCGTAAGGAACACAAGTGCCCCGCCAAGACCCACTTGCAGAGCGGCGGAGAACACCGGCGTATCCATGAACCGGTGTCGCACCCATGTGATGACACCGAGTTCCACGAGGACGACTACCATTGCAATCCCCAAGGCAAGGTGAAACCCCGGAAGAAGGAACGGGAGGGTATGACCAATGCCTCCCAGCGTCGTCATGGCGCCGCAAATCAGACCCCGTATCCACGGGTGTCCGCGTCCTGTGAGGCTCCCGTCATCGGATAACGCCTCCGCAAATCCCATGCTGATGCCAGCCCCCAACGATGCAGCCATCCCGACCAGGAAGGCGTCCCAACTGTTCGTCGTGGCCATGGCCGCTGCAAATACCGGGGCCAAAGTGGAAACTGAACCATCCATCAAACCGGCCAGGCCGGGTTGCACGATTTGCAGCACAAACAGCCGGCGCCGTGCCTTCTCCTCATCCTCCTTCACGTCCGGACGAAGATTCTCTTCCGTCAGCTCCTGGGCTCGATCTTCGTGCGTGCGTTCCTCCTGTGCGAGGTCATCGAGAAGCTGGCGGATACTGGCATCCTGCGCGCGCGCCGCAGCCAGTTCATAGAACCTGCGAGTTTCGACTTCGATAGCGCTTGCCTGCTTGCGAACAGTGTCGAGCCCAAGTGGGCGGATCAGCCAAACCGGTGTCCGCTGAACGAATCCTTTCACGTCCTGGCGACGAATGAGCGGTATGTGATCACCAAACTTCTGCTGATAAAGTTCGATTAGACGACGGCGGTGTTCTGACTCTTCCTTTCGCATGCTTTCGAAAACAGCGGCAGACCCGGCATAATCCTGACGCAGTCCCTCGAAAAAGTCGGCGTATACACGCTCGTCCTCTTCTTCAAGAGAGATGGCCAAAGCAAGAATCTCGCGTTCCGATAATTCTTTGAAGTTCTTCATAGTCCTCCGCGCTTCCAGGCAGTGCTCCCCCGCATGCAGATGCGAACATCAGCCTCGTTACTTCATTGTTGGATCAATCAGCGTTAGATCTGTCTCGGAGTCATGCCGTTGTCGTTCGATTTCGTCTATCTCTCCAATCCATGCAAGCTATCTGGAACGCAGAGCAGTGACGGCGCGACTTGGTCCCGTAACGTCTGCAGTGCGAGGTTTGGGTGCCGAGACCAGGATGGGAAGAAGAGTTGATACGGCCATGATGCCTGCAATCACATGGAGGCCGCCCGTATAGGATCCGTCGCTCTGCCGCATATGAGCGATGAGCAGTGGCCCAAATGCGCTGGCCGATCCCCACGCAGTCAGCATAAGTCCGTAAATGGGCGCAACATTCTTCGAACCGAAGTAGTCCGCAGCAAAAGCCGGCATAGTGCCGAACCCGCCCCCGTAGCACATCAGGATAATGAACGATAAAACCGTAAGGATGGTCGCGGATGCGATACCAGGCAGCACCCAGAAAAGGCTCACCTGCAACAAGAACATCGTTACGAATGTCCATCGCCTGGTGATTGCATCCGAACCCCAGGCCCAGAAGACACGGCCCAGGGCGTTGCCGATGCTGGCGATTCCAACCATTCCGGCAGCCACGATTACGCTTGCCCTGCCGATTTCCTGAAACATGGGAGATTCCTGCGAGATGATCGAAATACCCGCCGATGTGTTCAGAAACAGGAGCAACCACAACGCCCACCACTGCCATGTTTTCAAGGCGCCACCGAGCGTAAAATCCTGTGCCGCACGTTGGGTGGTCTGGGTCACGCTCGGAGCCCAGCCTTCCGGCTTCCACCCGGCAGGCGGATTTTGCATGAAAAAGCCTGCGCCTATGGTAACCACAAGATAGACAATGCCGAGATATTCAAATGTGTGTAGTACGCCCACACTCTGAATAAGACGAGTGGCTAAGGGCGCTACTACCAATGCACCGGCGCCAAAACCGCCAACGGCAATGCCCGTGATCAGCCCCCTTCGGTCCGGAAACCACTTGACCAGCACTGCAATTGGAACAATATAGGCTAATCCAACGCCGATTCCTCCGATGACTCCATAGCTCAGATAAAGCCACCATAACTTGTTGGCAGAGAAACTTGCGAGAAAGACACCGAGACCGTAGACGAATCCCCCTGTGAGCGCGACGACCCGCGGCCCCTTTCGATTCAGCCATAGGCCGCCAAAGAAGCATGCGACTCCAAGGACAAAAATGGAGACTGTGAACGTAAAAGTTACTTCTTCGATTGACCAGTGAAATTGTCTTACAAGCGGGGTCCGGAAAACGCTCCATGCGTAAACCGCACCAAGAGCCATTTGCATCAGGAATCCCGCTAACGCGATACCCCAACGATTCGTGTTCGACATATACTCCTCCACGGCTACTTTCATGACTGGATGCGTGCCTATTTGCAGCCGCCACGCAGCTTGATTTGATTGCCAAGACTTTCCAGGAACTTATTCAAGAGCGCCATGCTTCGCCGCAATTCCTTGTGCGTAAACTGGAACAAAAGCGAGAAAAGGCCTGGCGGCTCAATAATCGGCTTCTCATAACATCCCAATGTCTCGCCGACTGCAACGGCAACACTCTGCAGCACGTCGGGATTGATGGCCCCCAGGATCTTGCCAAGGATGATGACGTTGCGGATTGCGCGGATCGCATCGTCAGACTTTGCGGCGTCAACAGCCGTCTCAATCAGCTTGTCGCTTGCTCCCAGTGCTCCGCGTAACAACTCAAACACTCCATGTTCATGCAGCTTTCCGAGTAGCTCGTAAGAATCGAGCAAGGCCTCGGCGTGTTCGAGCGGCGCCTGGTCCAGGCGCCTACGCAATTCCTCGCGTGGATCGCGGGGAGGTAAATCAAGAGGGATCGGTCGTGCCATCTTTCTTCTCCTTCCTTGCGGTCATGGCCGTGCGATCTGGATTTGAACCAGGTGCTCGCCCGGTTGGCGATAATCCTTGCGCTTCCACTTACGTTCAACCTCGACGCCCGTCTGAGGCGTCGGATGCCCGTGACGGGAGTTCGTGCGTGGGAGCGGGTCGTCTCCGATCTCTCCCAACACCCGGAGCTGCACGGATGTCTCTTTATAAGCCGGGGTGTGAGTGGCCTTGTCCGTGTGGCTACTGGTAAGACGATTAACGGCCTCGTCTGTAGAGTTCATGGGCATGTAAAGCTCTCTTCCATGCACCCTTGTCGTGATGACGGCCTGTGCACGCACCTTGCCGTAACGCGATGTCAACTGCACCCAACTGCCCGTTTGGATACCGCGCTCGTCCGCGAGTTGCGGCGATACTTCCACAAAGGTGCACGGGGTCTTTTCGCGAATGCCCTCCGTGCGATACGTCATGTTGCCTTCATGGAAATGCTCCAAAAGGCGTCCGTTGTTCAAATGGAGGTCGTACTCCGCATTCGGTTGATCGGTTGGCTCTGTCCATGGAACAGGGTAGAATCTGGCTTTTCCGTCGGGAAAATTGAATTTCTTTGTATAGAGCAGGGGCTGGTCGCTGCCATCTTCAGCCACGGGCCACTGCAGCGTCTTATAGCCTTCCAGGCGCTCGTAGCTGACGCCAGCCATCAGCGGTGTAAGTGCGGCGATCTCTTCGTAAATCTGCGAGGGGTGCTCATACTTCCAGCCTGCGCCCAGCCGGTTGGCGATGTCCTGGATAATGATCCAGTCCGGCCGGCTCTCTCCGAGCGGTTCAAGAGCCTGGTACAAACGCTGAATGCGCCTCTCGGTACTGGTGAAGGTTCCCTCCTTCTCCAGGCTCGGACTCGCGGGCAGAATCACATCCGCAAATTGGCAAGTCTCGCTGAAGAAGATTTCCTGCACGACAAAGAAGTCAAGCTTCGACAGAGCATCGCTCACAAAGTTGGCGTTGGAATCCACCAGGCTCATCTCTTCGCCGAAGAGGTACATCGCCTTGAGTTTGCCTTCGTGGATCGCGTCGATCATCATGTGGTTATCGAGTCCCGGCTTTGGCGGCAAGGAGACCTTCCATGCTTTTTCAAACTTGGCCCGAATCTCCGGATTGGCCACTTCCTGGTAACCAGGAAAGTAATTCGGCATGGCTCCGTGGTCACTGGCTCCCTGCACGTTGTTATGCCCGCGCAAAGGGTAAGCGCCCGCTCCCGGACGCATATAGTTACCGGTCGCCAGCAGCAAATTTGAGATTGCAGTCGAAGTGTCGGAACCCATGGAGTGTTGCGTCACACCCATCGCCCAGAGAACGCACACACCATCTGCCTCGGCGATCATATGGGCAACCTTGGTCAGCGTTTCGACGGGAAGGCCACACCGTTCGCTGGCCATTTCAAGAGTGAACGATTCCAGGCTCTTCTTGAACTCTTCTGCTTGGTTGACCCATTGATCGATGAATTTCTGATTGGCGAGTCCATTGTCGAATATGTATTTGGTCACTGCCGACAGCCAGATTAGATCGGTGCCGGGGCTCGGACGGAAAAACACATCCGCGCGCGCTGCCATTTCATGTTCCCGAAGGTCAGCGACAATCAGCTTCTGGCCGTGCATCTTATGAGCTCGCTTGACGCGTGTGGCCAACACCGGATGGCTCTCGGCCGTATTGCTGCCAATGATCAGCACCAGGCCCGCTTGCCCGATATCCGTGATTGATCCGGCATCGCCGCCGTAACCAACCGTACGGAACAGACCCATGGTCGCCGGTGCCTGGCAGTAGCGCGAGCAGTTATCCATGTTATTGGTCCCGATCACCGCCCGGGCAAGCTTCTGCATCAGATAGCTTTCTTCATTCGTGCACTTCGAAGAAGAGATAAATGCCAGCGAGTCCGGACCGGTAGCCGCTTTGATCTCTGTGAATCTACGCGCCACCAAAGACAGTGCTTCCTCCCACGAAGCTTCGCGGAACCCATTTCCTTCGCGAATGAGCGGCTTGTTGAGACGATCCTTACTGTTGATGTGACCCCAGCCAAACTTGCCCTTAATGCAGGTTGACACGCCATTCGCTGCGCCTTCGGCCGGCTCCACTTTCAAGATATGGCGGTCTTTCGTCCAGACATCAAAGCTGCAGCCGACTCCGCAGTACGTGCAGACGGTCTTGGTTTTCTTAGTGCGCGACTCGCGCATGTGCGATTCAATCTCAGAGACTTGAAGAATAGCGCCATAGCCCATCTCCGGTTCGATTCCTTTGACTACGTCGATCATTCCGCTAAGTGCGGGCTTTGATAAAGAAGTCATGTAGCCGGCCTCCCCAAGCATCGACCTTTCCATCAGCGCATTGCATGGGCAAACAGTGATACAGTGCCCGCACGAGACACAACTCGATTCGCCGATCGGCGCTCCGCCGTCCCACAACACGCGGGGGTGTTCATCCTCCCAGCGGATGCTCAAAGTCTCATTCACCTGGAGGGTCTGGCACGCTTGAACACAGCGCCCGCACAGAATGCATTGGTCGGGATCATAACGGTAGAAGGGATTTGACATATCCACTTCGTACGGCTTGGGCTTGTAGGGGATCTCCTGATGCTCAACCGCAAGTAGCTTGGTTGTGTTATGTACTGTGCAGTTCCCGTTGTTGTTGTCGCAGACCGTACAGTAGAGCAGATGGTTGCCAAGGATGCGATCAAAGGCTTCGCGTTGCGCCGCGTCCGCACGCGGCGAAGACGTCACCACATTCATCCCGTCCGCGGCCTCGGTGCCGCACGCTCGCATCAGCTTTCCGTCGACCTCCACCATGCAGGTGTCGCAGGATTGGATCGGCCCAAGCTGGGGGTGAAAGCAAACATGTGGCACTTCAATTCCGCTGCGGGTGATCAGGTCAATTAGCCGTTCACCAGGTTGAATGACGCGCGGCTTTCCGTCAACGGTTGCTGTCATATCTTCCTAACCCTCCGTCAATGCCCCGACCCAGAGTCGGTTCTGCTGCTTCGATATGCACTTTTGGGGCCACTCGGTTTGGCGCCTAACCCTTTCGATTTTGTGATAGTTCCGCGGCCTGCGCTGACGGACCATGAAGCTCATTCGTCATCAGGTGTCGAATCTCCGACAGCAGGAAGGCGCATCGGTCGAGTAACGCATGTAGGCCGTTCATTTCGGATCGATCCGAAGTCATCTGGGATGGCAAGACACGTGCAACACCACAGTTGCGGGTTGTTCGCCGACGAAGGCAAAACGACCGGCAGACGACAAGGAGATAACGTCATTCATATGCAAACAACAAGACTCAATAACCTCGCGGTAAAAGTCGGGTTCATCGGCCTTGGACTCATGGGAAGCCGTCTCGCTCGGCGCCTCGCTTCCTTTGGGTGGCGTGTTCGAGCATGGAACAGAAGCCCCCAACCGGCCGATCAACTCAGCAAATGGGGATTGTCCATTGCACCATCAATAGCGGATCTCATATCAGATACGGATGTGATTCTGTCTTCCCTTGCAAATGACGAAGCAGTTCGATCCGTCTACTTCGACAAAGGTGGAGTCTTCTCTGTGGCAGAACCGGGAACCGTCATCCTCGAGATGAGCACGATATCGCCGGGATTATCCCGCCAGCTTCATCAGGAGGCCAGCACAAGGGGTGTGAAATTGCTTGATGTAGCCATTTCTGGGTCGACTCCTGCCGTTGATTCCGGAACGATCACGCTACTTGCGGGAGGTGACAAAGAGACCTTCGAACAATGCGTCCCACTTTTCGAGTCGATTGCCAGGCAGTGGTTCCTGATTGGACCAGGATCTTCGGGCGTTCAAATGAAACTGGTTGTCAACCTTCTTCTGGGTCTCGATATGCAGGGACTTGCAGAGGCAGTTTCGCTCGGAGACCATCTTCAGATTAACCGAAATACTCTGCTGCATGTCCTGTCCAAGACCGCAGTGATTGCTCCAGCAATGGCGGGAAAGATCGCGAAGATCAAGGATGGTGATTATTCTCCGGAATTTCCTCTACGCCTGATGAGCAAGGACATGGATCTGGTCATGGATGCTGCCAGGGAGGCAGGGGCCGATTTGCCAGCAGCCACCATCGCCCAATCGGTTCTTGCGTCCAGTGTTCGTGCGATTGGCGATATGGACATCGCGGCCATCGCCCCTATTGTCATTGGTCAAGGAGTAAGAGTCGAAGCTTAGTTCGAGTCGTTTGGGTCGGTCCGTGAATCGAATGGGCGTTGGCTATCTTCTGGAGGATACTGTGGACCTTAGGCTCAATGACAAAGTTGCACTGGTGACCGGATCGACGGCTGGGATTGGGTTGGCGATTGCTCGATCGCTTGCTGCCGAAGGTGCCCATGTATATGTGAACGGACGCACTCAGGAGCGCGTGGATGCGGCTATAGAGGCGATTCGATCGCAGGACGCAACCACCGAAGTCGATGGCATTGTTGCGGACTTTTCCAGCTCGGCTGGAGCGGAGGCTGTGATTGCGAACCTGCCGGCGGTGGATGTGCTGGTAAACAATGTGGGCATCTTCGAGCCAAAGCCGTTCGCCGAGATTCCCGATGCGGACTGGTTCCGCTTCTTCGAAATCAACGTAATGAGCGGAGTGCGGCTTTCACGACACTACCTCGCGGAAATGCTGAAACGGAACTGGGGACGAATCATTTTTATTTCGAGCGAATCGGCCGTGCAGATTCCGCCTGAAATGGTGCACTACGGGATGACCAAGACGGCGCAGGTGGCCGTGGCCCGGGGCATTGCCGAGTCCGTGGCTGGGACAGGCGTGACGGTCAACAGTATTCTTCCTGGACCGACCGAATCGGAAGGTGTGGGCGGCTTTGTTGAAGCGATGGCGAAGCAGCAGAACAAGTCGAAGGAAGTGATTGAGAAAGAGTTCTTCGAACATGTACGGCCTTCTTCCCTCCTTAAGCGCTTTGCCACCGTAGATGAAGTTGCGGCAATGGTGACCTACGTGGCCAGCGAGCTCTCTTCGGCTACCAACGGCGCCGCGCTGCGAGTAGACGGTGGCGTTGTGAAGGCCATTCTCTGAGATGTGTGCATCGACAATTCATTCCTGAGAGGGAGTTCTTCATGGATAGAAGAAATTTCTTGAAAACTGCCACCGTAGCTGCCGCGGCATCCGTAGCGCCTGCGAGCATCCATGGCGCCCAGTCAACCGCTGCGCCTGGCCGTCCTGAATCCCCAAACATGATCTATCGCGAACTCGGCCGCACGGGTGAGCGTGTTTCTGCAATCGGCATCGGCGGCTATCACCTCGGGAAACAGCAAGACCCCGATGAGAGCATCCATTTACTTCGTACCGCAATCGATCGCGGTATCACTTTTATGGATAACTGCTGGGATTACAATGGCGGCATCAGTGAAGTCCGGATGGGCCAGGCACTCCGCGATGGCTACAGGCAAAAAGTCTTCCTGATGACAAAGATCGATGGCAGGGATAAGAACACCGCCGCCAGGCAGATCGAGCAATCGTTGGGACGTCTGCAGACCGATGTGATTGACCTTTTGCAATTCCATGAAGTTATTCGCCTTGACGACCCGGATGCAATCTTTGCCGCGGGCGGCGCGATGGAGGCTGTTCAGCAAGCGAAACAGGCGGGAAAGGTTCGCTACATCGGCTTTACCGGCCACAAAGATCCCAGTGTCCACTTGCGCATGTTTGAGACCGCCGACAACCATGGGTTTCACTTCGACACAGTGCAAATGCCTATCAATGTGATGGATGCGCATTTCCGTTCGTTCTTGAATGGGGTCGCGCCGGTAGCGCAGGAGCACGGGACGGCTATTCTTGCCATGAAGACGTTCGGCGATCCTTACATCCTCCAAAGCAAAACCGTGACGCCGATGGAGGCATTGCATTTTGGGCTGAGTTCGCCGGCTTCGGTGGTGATCACCGGGATTGATTCTGCAGCAATCCTCGATCAGGCGTTCCAGGCTGTCGAGAATTTCAAGCCCTTGGATCGACAGCAGGTCGCGGCAATTCTCGCCAGGACAAAGGATGCCGCAATGACCGGGAAATTCGAACTATTCAAGACCAGTCCGCACTACGACGGTACGATCAAGAATCCTTCGTGGCTCGGATACACAAACGGCTGAGCGAACCCTTCAACGGTGCCGTCCGTTAAAGGGTTCGCATCTGCAGGTGCTCATTTGTTTTTGCAAATCGTGAATTCCGTGGCCGTGTGGCGCTTGCTATGCGGCCGATTCGCGCGCGTCCTTCCAAAGGTCAATTCCCGAGTCTTGCGCATAGCGATTGATTTCTGCTAACTCTGCAGTCGTGAACTCGAGTTTCTTCAGTGCGTCGAGTGAGTTATCCAGTTGTTCGACATTCCGAGCTCCAATCAACGCTGAAGTGATCCTTCTGTCGCGCAGGACCCACGCAATCGCCATTTGTGCAAGCGACTGTCCACGCCCCTTCGCAATGTCGTTCAGCGCACGCACCCGCTTCAGATTGTCCTCGCCCAGGAACTCCTTCTGAAACCACAGGCCGTCATTGACGCGTGAGTTCCTGGGAACACCGTTCAGGTACTTGTCTGTCAACAACCCCTGAGCAAGAGGAGAGAATGCGATGCATCCGACGCCAAGTTCTTCCAGCGTGCCGAGAAGCTCGTTTTCGACCCAGCGATTCAGCATCGAGTACGACGGCTGATGAATGAGGAGCGGGACTCCTTCGCTCTTCAGAATCTGTGCCGCTTCGCGCGTCCGTTCCGGGCTATACGACGAGATCCCTACGTACAACGCTTTGCCTTGCCGCACTGCCTGAACCAGCGCGCCCATTGTTTCTTCCAGCGGTACATCCATCGTCGGCCGGTGAGAGTAAAAGATGTCGACATACTCCAACCCCATGCGCTCCAGGCTCTCATCCAGGGACGCAAGCATGTATTTGCGCGAACCGCCCAGGCCATAGGGTCCGGGCCACATATCCCATCCCGCTTTAGTCGAGATCAGAAGCTCATTCCGGAGACCGCGAAAATCCTTGCGCAGAATCTCTCCGAAGTTCTCCTCGGCCGAACCATACGGCGGTCCATAGTTATTCGCAAGATCGAAGTGCGTCACACCGCGATCGAAAGCCCGCTGAACCACAGCACGCTGCGTCTCGAGGATATTCACACCTCCGAAGTTTTGCCACAGTCCAAGCGATATCGGGGGCAATACGATCCCCGATCTTCCACTCCGCCTGAAACGAGCTCCGTCATACCTTTTTGCATCCGGTTCATAACTCATCTGAGTAATCCTCTCCTTCTTACAAGCCGCTCATCATCTGCTTCAGTTGCGCGCGAGCCCGCCACAAGCGAGACTTCATTGTTGCCACCGATACTTCTAAAATCCGCGCTGATTCCCCTACGCTCAGCCCGTCCAGGTGGTACATCTGAATTGCCTGCCGCAACGAAGGCGTAAGCTCCGACAAGAACTGCATAAGGAAACCATGCGACTCCGAACTGGCGCATTCGTCCTCGGGGCTTGGTTTGCCGTCCGCCAGAGTATCCGACAGGAAGAAGTCTTGCTCTTCATTCAATTGCTCATTCAACGACACGTGAGAATGACGCGGCCTCCTGCGCAACTGCGTCAGAGCGCTATTCGTAACAATCGTGGTGAGCCACGTCGTCATCTTTGCTGTCGCCTTGAACTGATCCAGGTGCTTGTAAGCGGATAGGAGCGCGTCCTGTACCGCGTCTTCCGCGTCGTGGGGATCGCCCACGTAGCGATAGGCCCTGCTGTACAGCATGGGCAGGTATCGCGAGACAACCTCTTCAAGTTCTCCCGGGTCCTGTCGGCGAGTGTGTACAGCGGGCTGTGGATCATTGACGAAATGTGACCCTGATGTTTGCATCTCGTGTATGCCTCCGTTTGCCCTTGCTAATTGCACGCCGCTCGCCAATCATCCCGACAAACCTTAGCTGTCTAGATTCAGCAATATGCCTCAATCGGGCAAGTTGTCTTGCCTCATGGAGCCCTATCCACGCGTCGAGCATTCGACTCGGCGTCCGCCATCTGACACAACTGAGAAGTCTCCGTATGCACTGCGCCCCACTGATCGTTTCTGATTCGCTGCATGCGTTACGTCTTGATCAATCTGGGGGCTCAAATCCGTCTTTCGCGTCTATCGCGAATCCGAGTGCTCGTACGATCCCCGCCTCTTCATGTCGTTCTGAGGATCAGATCGAATGTCGCCACCTACGCTTCCCGTTCGGACCCGGGAGCAGCTCTGCGCTCTAGTGTTCGACTTTGAATCGATAGGTGAATCCAATATAGCCATAGGTCAACGGAGCGCCATGCTTCTCGCTCGTCATCAGCTCGCCGGGAAAAAATGACCGACACCAACATTGGTGACGAACGACTTGTGGAAAATGTACTTTGCCGATGCGTCGAACTCGCTGCCGATGCCATCGCTCTTGAACCCGCCCGTTGGCGCTGCAATTAAGTTCGCGCCAGCACCAGAGTAGACGCCATCGTGGATGGTCGCCGCGTGCAGCGATCCGCCTTGAAAGAGCAAAAGCAGGTCGCCGTCCTCGCCAGTTTTCCTAGGCGGCGCCAACTGCAGGTTCAAGCGATCCTGTTTGATGTTCTGGAAGCCTAACAAGTCGACCAGTCCGAACGCATTGTGGTTACTCGGGTATGCGTGTCCCGGCTCATGTCCTTCGTCTTTTGTGCTGCAGCCATGATCGGAAGGCTCGCTGCCGCCACCAGAGCAGCTGAGGTCTTCCCCAAAAACGATCGCCGGCTCACGCTGTCAGTGCCCATTCCACCCTCTCCCTCTGTCATACTTCTCCCTCCCTTTACTCCGATTCATCGCCAGACAGCCCTTGTGAACCGGGCGCATTGGGTTCACAATTTCATCGAGGCAGCGATTCAGAATCCGCTGCAATGCGCCGAATTTCGATAGGGCCCTTTTCCAGGGCTACGTCAGCGAATTGCACGCGTGATGTCAATCATCCGGCATGCGTTAGCTATATAGTTTCAGCGGTATACTGCAACCGGGAGAGTGCCCCGTCCTTATCGTGTCCACCTCCCGTGTCGGACAATTGACTCGATGTCCGCCATTCGACAGAACTCAACTGGAGGCCCACCAATGACTCTTCGGAGTACTCCTACGGTGTTCATCATTGATGACGATGTAGAAGTGCGCATGTCCATTCAGGGACTGCTGAAGGTTGCTGGTTTGCAATCTCAATCGTTTGCGACAGCGGAAGAGTTCTTGACCAGAAATGTGCCGGATGGCCCGAGTTGCCTTGTTCTGGACGTGTCCCTTCCCGGAGCCGACGGCCTGGAGCTTCAACAGAAACTGGCAAATGCTGGTGTGCCCATTCCCATCATCTTCATTACCGGACACGGCGATATTCCAATGACGGTGAAGGCTATAAAATCCGGCGCGGTAGAGTTCCTGACCAAGCCCTTCGTCGACGAGGATTTATTGAATGCGATTCAGCAGGCCTTTGATCGTGATCGAGTCACACGCCAGCAGCATGGAGAGCTTGCCGAATTGCGTAAGCGCTATGAGTCGCTTACCACACGCGAGCGCCAGGTCTTGGGGTTGGTGGTTTCCGGCATGCTCAACAAACAAGTCGCATTTGAGCTCGGAACCAGCGAAATTACCGTGAAGATTCAACGTGGGCATGTAATGACGAAGATGCGGGCGGAATCGCTTGCGGAGCTTGTCCGAATGGCCACTAAGCTTAAGCTTCCCGTGAATAAACACTAACTAGAGCGCTGCTGTTCGGATTTGGCGATTTCTGACAATTTGACAACCAGCTCGACGGCTTACGTGATTGAGTCCACGAGTCTTTTGAGGGAAAAAGAGATTGCGAACATGAATCACTCTGAAACGATGAATGCGACTGCTGGATCGGCAAGATCGATCGCTCAACGCTATGCATTGGCTGTGGCTACGGTCGCGGTGGCTTTTGGCCTGGCAAGCGCGTTTACTCATTTCAATTTGCCTCAGCCCTTTAGTGCGTTTGCGCTATCCGCCATCGCCATTACCTTTTGGTATGCCGGCACCGCACCCGGCGTTCTTGCGGCGGTGCTGTCATCGATTGTCCGCGACTACCTCTTTGAACCCAACACCAGCACCCAGTCTCGCCTGCTGTTCGACCTTGTGTTTCTCGTCTTTGCGTTACTCATGACGCAAGTTCTGCGGGATCGAAATCAGCTTGAGCGCGGAGTGGCGGAGCGAACCGCGGAGCTGACTCAAACGAATGACAACCTCAAACGTGAGATCGCCAAGCACAACAAGGTTGAGGCGGAACTGCGCCTGAGCCAAGCCTATTTAGACGAGGCACAGAGGCTGAGCCACACCGGCAGTTGGGCATGGAGCCCGCACACTGGAGACATCAGGTATTGGTCCGAGGAATGCTTCCGCGTGCAAGGCTTTGACCCGAAAGGGCGACAACCCCGATTTGAAGAGTTCTTTCAACGCGTTCATCCGGACGATCAAGCCCGAGTCGCGGAAGTGATTGAGAGAGCAGTGCATGAGAAGGAGGAGTTCGAATTCGATTACCGCATCATTCATCCCGGCGGCGAAATTAGAGATGCCCGCTCGCTTGGCCATCCCAGCCTGAGCCCAACCGGCGATCTCGTGGAATACATCGGCACCATAATCGACGTCACTGACCGTAGACAAGCGGAGAAAGAGCGCGAGAGGTTGCGCGAGGCACAAGCAGACCTCGCTCACGTTAGCCGGATGACCGCCATGGGAGAACTGACTGCTTCCCTGGCGCACGAAGTGAATCAGCCGATTACCGCCGCGGTCAACGGCGCGAGCACCTGCGTACGATGGCTTACACGAGATGAACCCGACCTGGGGGAGGCTCGCGAAGCTGCGCTGGGAGTGATTCGAAATGCCAAGCGTGCGGCGGATATTATCAACCGCATCCGTTCGATATCGAAAAAGGGCGAATCGAAGCGCCAACTGGCCGATGTGAATGAACTTATTCTGGAAATGATCGCCCTGCTGCGGAGCGAAACAAAGAGGTATTCCATTTCTGTCCGCACTGAACTCAACGCCGAGCTTCCCAAAGTCATGGCAGACTCTGTGCAAGTGCAGCAGGTATTAATGAACCTCATCATGAACGGAATTGATGCGATGAAGGATGTCGATCAGGAACGTGAGATCACCATCCGCTCTCAGTGGGCAGACAATCGCATGCTGATGATCTCGGTCAGCGATACAGGTGTAGGCCTTCCCCCGCAGCAGGAGGACCGCATATTTGATGCCTTCTTCACCACCAAACCTCATGGCATCGGCATGGGGCTTCGCATCAGCCGTTCCATCGTCGAATCACATGGCGGCCGCCTGTGGGCTGCCGGCAACTCTCCGCACGGCGCAAGCTTCCACTTCACGATTCCCGCGTCAGTCGAGGTGGGAACATGACGCTGCCAATGCAGTGAAGGCTCATACCAACGTATGATTGCGCCCAGTCTACTGAAGGCGCATAGTCTCCTATATGAGCTGTAATAACGAGAACAAATTAGTGGCAATCGTCGACGACGACGACGCGGTGCGCGTCACCTTGAAGGAGCTGCTCCGAGCGGCTGGTTTTGCGTCGCAAACATTCGAGTCTGCGGAAGATTTTCTGGGCTCCGGTCATCAACAGGACACGGCGTGTCTCATCACCGATATTCGCATGCCGGGAATGTCCGGCCTGGAATTGCAGACCAGGCTGAATTCCGAACGCTGCAAAATTCCAACCATCTTTATTACCGCGCACGGTGATGAAGAAATGCGATTTCAAGCGTTGAGGGCCGGTGCCGTGGAGTTCCTTCCGAAACCCTTCGACGATGAAGTTCTGATTGAAAGTGTCCGGGCAGCGCTGGAACGTTAAATCGAGAAGGAAGGTACACGATGAGTACAGGTTTCCCCGTGAGGCCGTCCGGTGACTGTGAGTGCGGTGATCACATTGACGATCAAGGTTCTCGCCCACGCAAATTTGAGCAACTCATTGGCAGTAGCGCGGCATTGGAAGAGGTACTCGAAGGGGTCAAGAGAGTGGCGCCGACACGCTCAACCGTTCTGATCCAGGGTGAAACGGGCACAGGCAAAGAACTGATTGCACGCGCGATTCACAACATCAGCCCGCGGTGCGGACGCCCGTTTATCAAACTCAATTGCGCAGCCATCCCGCTTGATCTTCTGGAAAGCGAGCTTTTCGGTCACGAAAAGGGTGCGTTCACGGGAGCGATTACGCAGAAGCTCGGACGCTTTGAGTTGGCCGACAAAGGCACGCTCTTCCTTGACGAAGTGGGAGATATTCCGGCACCGCTACAACCTAAACTGCTGCGTATATTGCAGGAACAGGAATTCGAGCGCCTCGGTAGCAGTCGAACTCATCAGGTAGATGTTCGGCTCGTAGCTGCGACGCATCGCGACTTGGCGGAGATGGTGAGGAATGGCGATTTTCGCAGTGACCTTTACTTTCGCCTGAATGTATTTCCAGTTGAATTGCCTCCTTTGCGAGACCGCCGCGAAGATATTCCGGCACTGGTGGAGCACTTTGCCGATATTCTTGGCCGTCGCGTGGGACGGTTGATCGACCATATCCCTTCTGAGACTATGATGGCTCTCTGTTCATATGATTGGCCAGGCAACATCCGCGAACTGCAAAACTTGATCGAGCGCGCCGTAATCCTATCCGACGATGGTGTGCTTCCAAACCCATTGCTGACCGCCGGTGCTCAGCGAATCACTGCCTCCCCCCTTCCAACTACGTTGATCGATTCCGAGCGAGCCTTGATTCTGCGCACGCTTGAAGCAGCAGGCTGGGTGATCGGGGGACGGGATGGCGCCGCAGCAAAGCTCGGCTTAAAGCGCACTACTCTGATCTACAAGATGCAAAGGCACGGGATTTCGCGGCCGTCCTTCGATAGCAATCTGGAAATGGCCGAACCGTCAATGCAGGCGTCGGAATTCATGCCGCAGGTCCAGTAATACATCGGTTGAATGGGAATTGAGAGATGAAGCTGAGAATTAAGGGAAACACTTTGCGGGTCAGGGTATCACGCTCGGAAGTTGCAAGACTTCTGGCGGCCGACTGCCTGGAAGAGACAATTCATTTCATGCCAGAGCCCGCCGCAAAGTTCACCTATGCTCTTCAACCGGAGCAGTCCTTGAGTCGGCCGACCGTTCAATACACGGAGAACAGAGTGGCGATTCTCATCCCCACCCATCAGGCGAATGCATGGGGCACAAGCGATCAGGTCGAAATCGCGGAGGAAATAAGTTTAGGGACCGTCGGGTCACTTGGGCTGTTGATTGAGAAGGATTTCGCATGTCTCGATCGAAGCGAAGAAGGCAACCAAGACACCTTCCCAAATCCAAATGCGGGAATAACATGCTAAGGAGGTCGAATGACGGAACAATTGAGAGACCCAGATATCTAGATGAGACACTGATCGTTCTGGACAAATAGAAGGACGCCGCGGATCTGATCGCTGGCGGACGCCTGCAGCTGGGAATCAGCCGCGGTTCTCCCGAGCAGGTCATCGATGGCTGGCGCTATTTCGGCTACCGGCCGAATGAAGGCGAGGACGATGCGGCTATGGGGCGGCGGCATGCCGAGGAATTTCTTGAGCTGCTGCGCGGCAAAGGCTTCGCGCGGCCTAACCCACGTCCGATGTTTCCCAATCCGCCAGGCCTCTTGCGTCTTGAGCCACACTCCGCAGGATTACGTGACCGTATCTGGTGGGGGGCAGCCTCCGATGCGACAGCGACCTGGCCTGGCAAGCTCGGGATGAACCTGCAAACCTCAACACTGAAATTCGACGAGACCGGTGAGCCGCTTCACCTCCAGCAAGCCACCCAGATTCGTGCCTTTCGCGCGGCCTGGAAGGACGCCGGCCATACGCGCACTCCGCGTGTTTCCGTCAGCCGCAGCATCTTCGCTGTGATCAACGACCAGGATCGCACCTATTTCGGACGAGCGGCTCAGGAAGAGGACACAATCGGCTTCCTTGACCAAACCACACGCGCGGTCTTCGGCCGGAGCTATGCAGCTGAACCGGATGTATTGATCGAACAGCTGAGAAAAGATGATGCGATCGCGGAAGCGGACACGCTGTTGCTCACGATTCCAAACCAACTGGGTGTTGCCTACAACGCACATGTCATGGACGCAATTCTGACTACTATCGCTCCCGCTCTCGGTTGGCGTTGAAGCACCGACGCACCTTTCGAGTCACGACAATTCTGGAAGCGCGGTTTGGTCTGTTAACAGTCGAACGAGAAAGTCGGTTGTCCGGAGAGCCGAATATACGTGCACGTAGATGACCGCGCAGCGAAGCGCGCTCAATGACATTCCTGGACCCTGCGGAGTTTGGACTATTGTCGCGAGGCCGGCTCAACAGTGCTCGCTGAGCGCATTGGCCTATTCGCACCGCTCGACTTTTCGTGGCAGTAGGATTAGTAAAGCCGAGCCATGAATACGAGTTTCAGCTCGCTTGATTTTGCGGGTATCAGAATGAAAACCAACTGCGCAGTAAAACTGGGCCAGCTGCAACGAACCGACCTTCGACCAGCAGCCCTGATCCTTGGCCGCGCCATGCGCGACAATCCCATGCACGTCCGGGCCTTCGCAATATCGGACGCGGAGCGGCGCAGTCGGGCGCTGGAACGGTTCTTCCTTCGGGTACTGCTCGGTCTCCACCAGAGGGGGTTGATTTACGGCGCTTATCTCGACAACGAGCTTGTAGGAGTCTGCGGCATCGCACGGCCAGGCTTTTGTCAGCCTGCTCCTCTTGAAAAGCTCCGCGTGTTACCCGCAGTCGTGTTCGGCAATCCTCCCGGCACGGCGCTTCGCGTTCTCAACTGGACCGACGCATGGGCGCATCGCGATCCTGCGGAGCCCCACTGGCATCTGGGACCAGTGGCCATCGAACCCTCCGTCCAGCGCCAGGGAATTGGAAGCGCCTTGCTGACCGCGTTCTGTGGGCATATCGATGCCGATGGAGCAACCGCGTATCTTGAGACCGACCGGCAAGCAAACGTTCATTTCTATCAGAAATTCGGGTTCGCGGTTGTAGCGGAAGCCGAAGTCATGGGAGTACCCAACTGGTTTATGTCCCGTCCTGCTGTGTTCCATCCCAATGGAGATCCACGCAAGGGTTCACATGCACAAACTCCACAATCTCATGGTCTGCCGGATTCTCAGAACCTCTCGCCCATTGTGAAGAGGGCGCTTATTCAGCCTCGCCTGAATGTACCAGGCCAATGAGCTCATTGAACCTCCGTGCAGTGCGGATCACTTTCGCAAACGGCGTTTGAACTAAGTCGCTGGCGCGACGGACGCTGCTGCATGGGCGTTCCCCTGGCGTTGATGGCTGTGTAAGCTTCGGGTCACAGGAGGTTTACCGTGACCCCTCTTCGGCAACGCATGCTGGATGA
>Ga0302319_10009056_pt1 | contig 19246 bp, 14 predicted proteins | sample Bog_T0_2_FD_203319 | JGI IMG/M metagenome (GOLD analysis project Ga0302319, IMG submission 203319) | Peat permafrost microbial communities from Stordalen Mire near Abisko, Sweden - Bog_T0_2 | ecosystem: Environmental > Terrestrial > Soil > Wetlands > Peat | place: Sweden: Abisko, Stordalen Mire... | reverse complement strand
CAGAGGTCCACTGCTAAGTCCTTATGGCTGCGGTTCTTGGGGCAAAAAGCAGGGGGGAGGGGGGCCACCACCCCCGCAGCGGAGGAGCTGGCGCCATTGCGCGGTTCCGGGCAGCCATCCCGCTCCATTTAGACTGGGAGCCGATGCCTCGTTCCGACTCCGCCAGCCTGTTCCCCAGCGAGCCCGCCACCAGCGACACCACCACCGGCTGGGTGATCGCGCACTGCGACGGCGGCGCCCGCGGCAACCCCGGCCCGGCGGGCTACGGCGCCGTCCTGCAGGACAGCGCCGGCCATGTCCTCGCCGAGCTCTCCGGCTTCCTCGGCGTACGCAGTAACAATGTCGCCGAGTACGCCGGCCTGCTGGCCTGCCTCGACTGGGCGCTGAAGCACCACCACCCGCGGCTGCGGGTCATCTCCGACTCGCTGCTGATGGTGCGCCAGATGGAGGGCCGCTTCAAGGTGAAGTCGCCCGACCTGCGCCCGCTGTGGGAGCTGGCCCGCAGCCGCGCCGCGCGCCTGGAGCAATTCGAGATCGCCCACGCGCTGCGCCACAAAAACAAGGACGCCGACCGGCTCGCCAACCTGGCCATGGACCGCGGACAGAGCGGCGCAGAGGCAGCGGTCGAGGTGGTCTCCGTATGAGCCCGCTGCAACGCAAACCGGAGCCGCGCGGCGGCATCCTATGGAGTGCGATGTCTCTGCGTCTGCACCATCTTCAGTGCGTCTGCGCGCTCGCCGCTGTAAGCGCACTCCCGCTCGCCGCTCCGCTGCGCGCGCAGAGCTCGCAGCCGGAGGCGCTCGCCGCGGTACGCTCGGCCGTTGCCTCCGAGATGCAGGCCAGCGACACCGACAAGAGCAACTGGAGGTACCGCGACCAGGACGACACGCCCACCCGCAAGGCGACCTACAACGCCATCGAAACCCCGCAGGGCGAACTGCGCCGCCTGATTGAGCTAAACGGCCGGCCGCTCTCCCCCGCAGCCGATCAGGAGGAGGTTGAGCGCATCCGCCATTACCTCCATGACAGCTCCGAGCAGGCCCACGACCGCAGGAACTCCGCCCACGATGATGCCCAGGCCGCTGAGCTGCTGCGCATGTTGCCGAACGCCTTTCTCTGGAGCGTCGCCGGCCAGAACGCCGAGACCCTCACCCTGGACTTCAGGCCCAACCCGGCCTTCAACCCGCCGGACACCCAGTCCCGCGTGCTGGGCGCCATGGGCGGACAGATGGTCATCGCCCGCAACGGCAACCGCATTCGCACGCTGCGCGGAACGCTGCTCAAGGAGATCGTCTTCGGTCTCGCCTTCTTCGGCAAGCTGGACGCCGGCGGCACCTTCGACGTGGAGCGGCGCCTGGTGGGCGGCGGCCACTGGCAGATTACGGAGACCCACGTCCACATCGGCGGCCGTGCGCTGTTCTTCAAGAGCATCGGCACGCAGCAGGACGAAGTGAAGACCAACTGGCGCCCGTCCACTGACCCCACTCTCGCCGCCGCCGCCGGCACGCTTGGGGTGCAGTAGTTCGTATTCTTGTATGAGTTGTCACCCTGAGAGGAGGCCCTGAGCGAAGTCGAACGGGTCGCAGTTTCATCGCGAAAGGCGCAGTCGAAGGACCTGCAGTTCGGCCCACCAGAACAGATTCGGGTGTTTCAGCCCGCATATTAACCATTTCGCAATTTCGCATCGCCAAACGGCCAAAGGCAATCTAACCCACAGTGACGACCTCCAACCTCCATCGCAAACTGCTCGCCGCCGCGCCGTTGTTCGCGGCCCTGCTGCTGCCGGTCCGCGCCGCTGCCCAGGCCGCGCCGCAGCCGCTGCCGACGGCTCCCAGCGCTCTGCTCGCGGCCCAGAATGAGAAGCTCTCGCAGCCCGCCGGCGACGGCTTCGTCTTCACCGCATCGTCCACCGCAGCCGGCCCCGGAGGCGTCCTCATCGAGCAACCCCAGGACGCGCCGCTGCCGCTCTCGCTGGATGACGCCATCGCGCTCGGCCTGGAGCGCAACGTGCGCCTGAAGTACGACCGCGCCAACCAGCGCGCAGACCGAGGCTATACGCTCGGCGTGTTCAACGCGCTGCTGCCCAGTCTCACCTTCAACGCGCAGAGCAGCGCGCAGGAGCTGAATCTGGCCGCACAGGGCTTCAAGCCTGCGCTCTTCGCCAAGTTCGCCAGCAGCGGGCTGCTGCCGCCCGGATACAAGATCGCGACCATCGTGAAGGTCAACACCACCCAGGCCCAGCTCTCGCTGGACCAGGTCCTCTTCAACGCCACGGACGTCGAGCTCTATCGCGGCACCAAGCATGAGAGTCAGGTGGTTGACCTGAACCTGCTCTCCGACCGCGGCGATTTGGTGCTGACCACCGGCATGTCCTACCTGCAGGTGCTGGCCGATCAGGCCAACCTGTCCAACGCGCAGGCCCAGGAGCGCTCCGCGAAGACGCTTTTTGACCAGGCCTCCGCCAAGCAGCAGGCGGGCGTTGGCATTCACCTCGACACGCTGCGCGCCCAGGTGCAGTACCAGCAGCGCCAGCAGGATGCGCTCGCCGCCCAGAACACGCTGGACAAGGACACCATCCAGTTGGCCCGCATCGCCGGCCTGCCCGCCGGGCAGCCGCTGCGCCTTACCGATACCGCGCCCTTCAGCCAGCTCGCAGAGATGGACCTGGACGCCGCGAAGATCACCGCTTACGCCCACCGCAAGGACCTGCTCAGTCTCGAACAGCAGATCCAGGTCAGCAGCCTGGAGTTGAGCGCGGTCAAGTTCCAGCGCCTGCCCACCCTCGCGGTCAACGGCTACTACGGCGTCATCGGCATCACCACCGGCCCCTACCATGGGGACTTCGTAGCGGAAGGCACGCTGCGCTTCCCCATCTTCCGCGAGGCCGGCCAGCGCGGCGAGGAACAGATCATCGGCTCGCAGCTCACGGCGCTGCATCAACGCGAAGCCGACCTGCGCGTCACCATCGACGCCCAGATCCGTTCCGCGATGCTGGACGTCACCGCCGCCGATGAGCTGGTGAAGGTCGCGCAGAGCAGCGTCCAGCTCGCCCAGCAGGAGCTCTCCGATGAGCGCGACCGCTTCGCCGCGGGTGTGGACGACGACCTGCCTGTGGTGGACGCCGAGGCATCGCTCGCCTCCGCGCAGGCCCAGCTGGTGAGCTCGCTCTACCAGTACAACGTGGCCAAGCTGCAGCTCGCGCGCAGCTCCGGTGTCGTCGAGACCCGCTACCGCACCTATCTCGGCAAGTAATCTGGAAGCATGAGCCGCAAGCGCATTCTCCTCAGTTGGTCCGGTGGCAAGGACAGCGCCTGGGCATTGCACCTGCTGCGGACCGACCCGCACTACGGAGGCTACGAGGTCGCCGGGCTGCTCACCACCGTCAACCAGCACTTCGGCCGCGTAGCCATGCACGGCTTCCGCGAATCTCTGCTCGACCTGCAGGCGGAGGCCACAGGTCTGCCGCTGTGGAAGGTCCCGCTGCCCTGGCCCTGCCCGAACGAGGTCTACGAGTCACTCATGGCTGAGGCCTGCGCGCGCGCTGTCAACGAGGGGATGCAAGGCATTGCCTTCGGCGACCTCTTCCTGGAGGACATCCGGGCCTATCGTGTGGCGAAACTTGCGCCCACCGGCCTGGAGCCACTCTTTCCCTGTTGGCTGCTGCCGACCGCAGCGCTCGCGGAGGATATGATCGCCTCCGGAATGATTGCGCATCTTGTCTGCATCGATCCGCGCCAGCTCGACCGCAGCTTCGCCGGACGCACCTTTGACGCGCAACTGCTGCGCGACCTGCCCGCTGCGGTCGATCCCTGTGGCGAGCGCGGCGAGTTCCACACCTTCGTCAGCGCGGCTCCGGTCTTCTCGCGTAGCATCGAAGTGCGGCCCGGCGAGACCGTCGAGCGCGACAACTTCGTCTATGCGGACCTTCTCCCGATGTCGAACCCCTAGCGTCTTCCGTCTCTCCTGTGTTCTGCTGCTCTGTCTCGGTCTCCGGCTGCCCGCAACCACCGGCGCGCAGGTGCTGGCGCGGCCCGGCTGGGCCGGCTCCGGCGTGACAGTGGAGACATGGTGGCGGCGCGCGGTCTTCTATCGGCTTGAACCAGCGACCTTTCAGGACTCCGACGGCGACGGTCGCGGCGACCTCGGCGGTGTGGCCCAGCGCGTGGACTACCTGCAGTCGCTCGGTGTGGACGCCATCATCCTGGCGCCCGCTGCCGCGTCGCCGCCGCTCTCGCCGAATGACGACGCAGGATTTGACGACCTCGCCCGCGCCGCATCGACGCACCATCTGCGTGTGCTGGTCACGCTCAGTCCAGCCGCGCTCGGCCCCGCCACCAACTCCGGCCCGGACGCGGGCGCCTCTCTGCTCTCTGCCGCGCGCAGTTGGCTCACCCAAGGGGCCGCGGGCTTCTTCCTCGACGAACGCCTGCTCGCCGCACCACGGTTGACGCCGGAGTTGCTGCACCAACTGCGCGCGCTGGTGGCCGGCTTCCCCGGCGACCGCGTTCTGCTCTCCGCCGCTGCCCCCTCCGGCAACCCCGCGCTCGCCGCCGCGCTGCGCCGCGAGGTGCAGTTGACGGCCTCGCCGCCGCTGGGAACCTCCACCGACCCCGCTACGCTGCGCGGCCAGGTGAGCTCCGCCGGCGGCCTGCCGCTGCTGGCCGCGGTGCGCAGCCCCGTGCCGGACCCCGCCCATGACTCGACATCGCTGCGCGGAGTCCTCGCCGTACTGCTGCTGGCTTCGCGCTCCGCGGTGTTGCTGGACTACGGCCAGGAGCTGGGGCTCGATCTCGCGGCCGGAGACGCCGCCCCACGGATGCAGTGGACACCCGGCAACCGCACGCTGCCTCCTCCCGCGCCGCCGCAGATGCCCACCGACTTCAGCGCACCGGTCTACAAGCCGTATGTGCCGTACGTTCCGATGCTGCCGCGCAGCGAAAATCCGGCTCCACCTCCGCTGCCTGCGGCCTTCGTCTCCGAAAAGCCCGATCCGCGTACGCTGCCCGGTTTCACTACGGCGACCCTTGACCCGGCGCTTACCGCGCCCAACGGCGCGACCGCCAACGTTGTCACCGAGGATGCACAGCCCTACTCGCTGCTCAACCTCTATCGCCATCTCATCCAGTTGCACCACCAGAACGCGTCGCTGCATGACGGCGCGCAGCTCTTTCTCGACCACGACACCGACGGCGCGCTGGTCTGGCTGCGCCGTCCCGCGCCTGGCGCGCGCACCTCCACCACGGTGCTGGCGGTCTGCAACCTCTCCAGCCACAACCTGCATCTCGGCCTCGACCGCGAACTCGAGCGCCTGCATGTGCCCTACGGCGGACTGCGCACGCTCGCGACCAGCAAGCCGGTACCGTTTGAAGACAGCCAGGACATGGTGCTTCCACCCGGCGGCGCATTCCTCGGCGAGTTCTCGCGCTAATCCCTGACCGGATACGCCGCAACCACGCGCTCAAAGACCGCGTCCCAGGAGCACTGCATCGCATAGCGCCGTGCCGCCACACGCATCGAATGGAAACTCTCCGGCGATGCCGCCATCGCTGCGATCGCCGCGGCGAACTCGTCATCCTTCGCGACGCGTCCGGTCACGCCATCCTGCACGATGCTCGCCGGGCCTCCGTCGGGCGTGACCACCGCAGGTACGCCGCTGGCCAGCGCCTCCAGCACCACGTTGCCGAAGGTGTCCGTGTGCGACGGAAAGACCAGCACGTCCATATTCGCGTAGGCCTCGGCCAGCGCCTCGCCGCGCAATACGCCGGCGAGCTGCACGCCGGGCAGGCCGCGGCGCAGTATCCCTTCCTCCGCACCGTGGCCCACGATGAGCCACTCCGCCACGATGCCCCGTGCGCGCAGTTCAGCATCCACGCGCGGCAGCAGAGAGACGTTCTTCTCCACCGACAGCCGGCCCACGTAGCCCAGCACCAGCCGACCGTCGCCGGGCTCGCGCGTGCGCTGCTGCGGAGCGAAGATGCCCGTCTCCACGCCGCGCTGCATCAGGTGCACCGGCCGGTGCGTCTTGCGCTCCAGCAGAGCGCAGAGCTCAGGATTGGGCGCATACAGCACCTTCGCCAGCTTGTAGAAGCGACTGGTCACGTTCAGCACTCCGGCTTCGACGGCATTCTCGATGGCCGCGCCGGCGCCGCCGGTGTGGCGCGTGAACCAGCTCATCCGCCGCGCCGCGTACTCATGCACATTGGTGTGCCAGCTCGCCACCAGCGGCACCTTCAGCTTCCATGCGAAGTACGCACCGAAGATGCCCAGCTCGCTGGGGCCGGTGATGTGAATGACGTTGGGTTGGAACGCGCGCACCGTCTGCGAGATCAGCGCGGAGTAGCGGAAGAACAGCGGGTCAAAGAACAGGTCGCGCTCCAGTTGCACAGCCAGCGGCGAGCGCCCCAGCTCCAGCGCCTGCACTGAGCCCTGCGCGGCGCAAACCTGGGTCTTCGCCCCGGCGCGAACGCAAAGCACAGGAAACCCGCGCCGCTGCGCATACGCCGCGAAGCTGCGGCTGGTGTGGGCGACGCCGTTGACTTCATGGAAGCTGTCCGGAAAATAGGCGACCCGCGGGGGCATCGGGCTATGCTACTCTGCGGGTTTTTCAGGGATGTTGTTCCAACAGCTACGTTTGCCAAATTGTTCCACGTGGAACAATTGTGTTTTCAGTGAGTTAAGTGCATCCGTGAGCACGCAAAACAGCGTCTTGACCTGCTTTTCGATGCGCTTTTTGCGCGTTTCAACGCATCGTTGAAGCAATCCCCTCACTAGTCAGTTGGCGTAAAGTGGTCTCACCAATCGTTTCACCGACCTAGTTACAACAATTCTGCGGAGACCGGCCATGCTATTTGTGCTCATGATTCCCTTGGGGTTGTTTTTGTTTTTCCTTCTGATCTATCTGCGGGCTGGGTTGAATGCCGTGAAGGAGTGGGAGCGGCGGCCCATTCTTCGCTTCGGCAAGTACGACCGCACGTTGGAGCCCGGGATTAGCTGGGTGGAGCCCTTTACCCACACCCGAATGCAGGACGTGGCCATCAACGAAGTCGTGGACGCCATTGAGCTCGACCCGAACGCCAGCCTGCAGACACGAGACAATGTTCCCATCGCCTTCACCACCATAATCACTTCCAAGATCGACGCGGACCACGTCAAGAAGTTCATCCTCGCAGTAAAGCGGGGTGAGCGCGCCGTCACCCAGCGCGCTCTTGCTGCGGTATCTGAAGTCGTCAGCCGCAGCACACTCGACGAGCTGCTGCATCAACGCGATCTGGTTTGTAAGGCGATGGTGGAGTTGCTGCGCGAACGCGTGAAGGAGTGGGGCATCCTTATCTGCGCTATCGAACTGCGCGACGTGAAGATTACCGACATCAGCATTCAGGAGGCGATATCGCTCAAGGCGCGTGCGGCGAAAGAGGCTGAGGCAGAGTTTGTGCGCGCCGAGGCTCAGGTGAAAATTGCCAAGGAACTCAACCTCGCCGCTGCTGAATTGTCCGCAGACGGCTGGAGGATGAAGTCTATGGAAACGATGCTCGAGATGACGCGCTCGGCCCAAAACAATACGATCGTCATCCCCTCCGACTCGCTTGCGGCACTCACAGCGTTCGTAGCGAACAAGTAGCGCCGCACCCCTACGACCTGGTCTTGGCGATATCCGGGCCCAGCAGCTCCTGGGCGCTGGCCTCGGGAGCGTCCGGCACGGTGCCTTCGCCGGGCGCCTCGTCGCCGGTCAGGTGGTACTTGGTCAGCCCGTCCTTGAGGATCGCGAAGGCCTCTTCGGGCGTGTCGGCAAACTGAAACAGGTCCAGGTCCCGGATGCCGATCGCTCCTTTTTCCGCCAGCAGTTCCAGGTTCAAGACGTTCTTCCAGTAGCTCGATCCGTAGATGACCACCGTGATCGGCTTGGACAGCTTGTTGGTCTGGTCCAGCGTCAGCACCTCAAACATCTCATCCAGCGTGCCGAAGCCGCCGGGAAAGACCACCAGCGCCTTCGCGAGGTAGACGAACCAGTATTTGCGCATGAAGAAGTAGTGGAAGTTGAAGTTCAGCGCGGGAGTGATGTAGGGGTTCGGCATCTGCTCAAAGGGCAGCTTGATATTGAGTCCAATGGTCTTTCCGCCGGCCTCCCACGCCCCGCGGTTGGCGGCCTCCATAATGCCCGGGCCGCCGCCGGAGGTGACCACAAACCGCCGCCGCCGTCCGGGAATCTTCATCGCCCACTCGGTCATCATGCGAGCCAGGGTGCGCGCGTCTTCGTAGTAGCGAGCCATCTCCACGGCGGCCTCGGCGCGGCTGCGGCGCAGCTCGGTGGACTCCTTGCCGGGGCGAGCGGGCTGCTCAGCCTCCGGCGCGGCCTGCACGCTGCCGGTGTTGTCCAGTAGCTCGAGTTCGTGGCTGGCAACATCCAGCGCGCGGAACCGCGCCGAGCCGAAGAACACCACCGTGTCCTGGATGCGCTCGCGGCGAAAGCGCGCCATTGGCTCGTTGTACTCGGCGAGGATGCGCAGGCTGCGGCCGTCGGGCGAGTCGAGGAAGTCCGGGTTCTCATAGGCCATCGGCGCATTCGGCAGAGGCGGCGGCGTGTTTCCGTTGTTCTCAGACATACCCTGATTACTTTACTCTCGGGAGGAATCGGATGAAGAGCAAAGACGAACGCAAAGGTCGCGAAGGAAGAACGCCAAGGACGCAAAGGAAACAGAGGCAATCGGAGGGGCTTCGCGACCTTTGCGCTTACCTTTGTGACCTTTGCGTTCGTTTCTAAAGACCAAGTTGCTCGATGTCGGCTATCGCATCGACATCCTGGTGGAAGGTGAACTCGTTATCGCTCCGAATGCACAGCGATTTAGCCCGTCAGCGGTCATGCCTCAGATCCCGATAGTGCAGCAGCTCGCTCACGCCGATCCAGATATCGATCAGCCCCACGCCGCTGACCAGCCCGCGCATCCATCCGCGCGCCAGCACGGCCTGCACCGCGGGATGCGCCATCAGCCAGCCGTTCTGGTCCCAGTAGCGGGGCAGCCAGGGCAGCGCCGCCAGCAGCCCGCCGATGTAAAAGCAGAACAGCACCAGCACGAGCAGGCTCATCCGCTGCAGCCAGACCGGCGCAGGTTGCGGCGCACCGGAGTTATCCTCACGTTCCGCCTGCGTGTCGGGTGGGAGTTGCTCCTGCTCTGCGAACATCGTCTGCTGCGCCATTCTCTCCACGGTAGCAGGAGGCGCCGCCGCGTGTCTTGCAGCTACTGCCGCCCCGCCTTCCGCCTCTGCCGCATCTCCGCGGCCATCGCCTGCGGGCTTTCGTCCGCGCCGTGCATCGCCAGCCCGAAGAGAACATCCCCCTTGGTCCCGCTGACGGAGATAGGCAGTTCCAGCCCCGCGCCGTTGCGCTGGAACAACGGATCGAAGGGCCGCAGCAGCGCCGACTTCCATCCCGTCACCATCTGGGAGGCCTTCGCGTCCGTGCGCACGTGGCCCTTGAACTCAAAGACGTTGCCGTCCATGGAGTACACGCCGTCCATGTTCACGTGCGCGCCCGGAATCTCATAATCCAGCGAGTTCACCGTCACCAGCGCATGACCCAGCGAGAAGTCCACCGCCATCTGCGACGCCACCTCCGCACGGCCGTCGCTCGACGCCGACTTCACCTCGCGCGGCCGGCCCTGCGCGCGCAGGCTCAGGCCGTCGATGCGGTCCTGAATCTTTGCGTTGGTGAACTCCACATTGTGAATCTGCACCCGGCCGGCGAGCTCCACCTTCTGCGCCACGCGCTCCTTGCCCGGCGGAATATGCAGCGTGGCCTTCATCGCGACCGCGCCGCGCATCACCGGCGGCTCGGTCTTCATGCCCATCTGCAGCAGGTCCTCAATGCGGCCGTGCGGCATGTTGATATCCAGCGCGATGTCATGCCCCTGGCCTTTGATCTTTACTACCGTTCCGGTTGCGGTGAACTGTGAGTGCAGCAGCGTGGCCCGCACCGGCGCCAGCGTGGTGTCGCCGCTGGTTCCGTCCACATAGGCGTGGAAGCTGGTCTCCAGAGGCACCGGGTGGTGGCTCACGTCCAGCGAGAAGTCCGGCGTCTGGGTCGTGCCGTCGATGGTGATGTGCCCCAGTTCGCCGTAGAAGTGCCCCGCGGACGAGAGCGTGCCGCCGATGCCGCGGATGGTGCTGAGGTCGGCGTGGTCAAAGTTGTAGTCGCCGTCGATGGCCGTAGTGCGCGGGTCCGCGCTCTGCCACGGACCGAAGTGGCCGAAAGCATGAACGTCGCCCACCGGCTTGGGGTTGATCAGGTCCGCGACGTAGAGCATCGGCCGTCCGCCGCCGGTGTCCGTGAGGTCCAGGTTCTGGATGTCGAACTCCAGCGGCTCCTTACCGGGCTTGCTGGTCTCGAGCACCAGCTTCGTCCGCGCGCAGTGGATCTCGCCCACCGTCAGATGCACCTTCAGGCGGTTGCTCCCGCCCGGCTTGGGCAACAGCTCGCTGCGGTCGGGCGGTACATGCAGCTCCATGCCGTCCACCTCCACCTGCACCAGGTGCGCCCGCAGCAGGACCAGATCATGCAGCGACGTCCGGAAGCTGAAGCTGTCCACGCTGAGCATCGGCGCGACCTGGAGCTGCTGCGGGATCGCGCCGGTCTGCTGCGGTGCCGTGAGCCGCAGGATGCGCAGCCCCTGCCCGCGCACCTGCACACCGTCCGCGAGCGCGATGTCCAGATGGTCCAGCTCCACCGGAGAGTGGAACCGCGCCTCCAGTGATTCGATCACGCTGCGCCGCAACACAGGCTCGAGATTGCGCGAGACGTACACCGCCGAAAACGCGAGGCACAGCAGCAGTCCCAGCGCGGACGCGGCAACCCACCGCGCCCATGCTCTGCGCCAACAGGGCGGGCGAGCTCTCTGCTTACCGGTCTGCGTTGTGGCGGCCACGTTCCATTTGCCTCCGTTCCTTCGATGCGGTGAAAAGCCTGCAGGTTCGATGTTCTTGTTGAGCAAGGCTCGATGGTCTTGCTTTGAAGGGGACGAGCTTCAGCTCGTCCGTTAAGGCTTGTAAGGGAGCAAGGGGCTTCAGCCCCGGAGGGTATGACTCCCTGAAGCATCCGCTCCCTCAGCGGCTAAAGCCACAGTCTTCTATGGACAGCTTGCGGCGGGGCTGAAGCCCCGCCCCTTCAAAGCAAATCGATAGGCGCGCGACCCCCTTCCACAGTGCGAAAATAGGGGTGATGCTCCAACTCTCCGCTGCCGGCAAACGCTACGGCCAAAAACTGCTCTTCGAGGACGTCAACTGGCTGGTCACGCCCAACGAGCGCACCGGGCTGGTCGGCGGCAACGGCACGGGTAAATCCACGCTGCTGAAGATCCTCGCCGGGCTCGAAACATTGGACTACGGCGTGCGCACCCACATCAAGGGCATGACCATCGGCTACCTGCCGCAGGACGGCCTCGCGCTCTCCGGCCGCTCGGTCTTCGATGAGTGCCTGTCGGTCTTCGACGAGCTGCGCGACATGGAGACCGAGGCCGAACAGCTCACGCATACGCTCTCGGACGCCGACCCCAAGTCGAAGGAGTACGCGGCGGCCGCCGACCGCTACTCCGAGATCGCCGAGCTGCTGCACCATCACGACATCTACACGCTGGACGCTCAGGTTGGCGCGGTGCTCGGCGGACTGGGCTTCAGCAAGGACGACTGGGCGCGGCGCACGGAAGAGTTTTCGGGCGGCTGGCAGATGCGCATCGCGCTGGCCAAGCTGCTGCTGCAGAAGCCGTCGCTGCTGCTGCTCGACGAGCCCACGAACCATCTCGATCTGGAGTCGCGCAACTGGCTGGAAGACTACCTGCACAACTACGAGAACGCCTTTGTGCTGATCTCGCATGACCGCTACTTCCTGGACGTGACCGTGGACAAGACCGTGGAGGTGTGGAACAAGCGCATGCACGTCTACCACGGCAACTACGAGAAGTACCTGACGCAGAAGCAGGAGCGGCTGACGCAGATCCTGAGCGCGTACAAGAACCAGCGCGACCGCATCGAGGCGCTGGAGGCGTTCATCAACCGCTTTCGCGCGCAGGCGACCAAGGCCAAGCAGGTGCAGAGCCGCATCAAAGAGCTCGAAAAGATCGAGCGCATCGAGGTGCCCGAAGAAGAGGCGACCATCCACTTCAGCTTCCCGCAGCCGCCGGCGAGCGGCCGCACGGTGATCGAGGTGAAGCACCTGACCAAGCACTACCCCGGCCTTGAGGGAACGACCAAGCGCGTGCTCGACGACGTGAGCTTCACCATCGAGCGCGGCGACCGCATCGCGCTCGTTGGGGCGAACGGCGCTGGCAAGTCCACCATGATAAGAATGTTGAGCGGACTGGAAGAGCAGACGAGCGGCAGCATCCGCCTTGGCCATAACGTGCTCGCGGACTACTTTGCGCAGGACCAGTACAAGGTGCTCGACGGAACGGCGAAGATGCTCGACGACATCACAGGCAGCAATCCCAAGGTCGATGTGGTCACGCTGCGCTCGCTGCTGGGCTGCTTCATGTTCACCGGCGACGACGTCTTCAAGACGCTGGGCGTGCTCTCCGGCGGCGAGCGCAACCGCTACGCGATGGCAAAGATGCTGGTGTCGCCGGCGAACTTTCTGCTGCTCGACGAGCCCACCAACCACCTGGACATGCGCGCTAAGGACGTGCTGCTGGATGCCATCCGCAACTTCAGCGGCACGGTGCTCTTCGTCTCGCACGACCGCTACTTCATTGACGGCCTCGCCACGCGCGTCTTCGAGGTCGAGGACCGCCGCGTCCACATCTACCCCGGCAACTATGAGGACTACCTCTTCCGCAAGAGCGGCGGCTTGGCAAAGATCGCGAAGGAAGCCGCAAGCAATCCGCATGTGGACCACGCAACGGGCATGTTGAAGCCACTGGCGCCGCGGGTCGTCGTCGACAACAGCAGCGAGCATGGGATTCAGGGCGCGCCGGCGGCCGTCCAGCCCACGCCGACCTCCAACGTCAAGCGCCTGAATCCCATCAAGCTCAAGCAACTGGAGCAGCGCGTCGCGGAGTTGGAGACCGAGCTGCCCGATTTGGAGGCCCGCATCCTCGCCGCCGAGCAGCAGCAGGGCATCTTCACCACCGCCGAAGCCGCACAGTCCCTCGCCGCCGAGCTCGAAACCCTGCGCGAACAACACGCCGCCCGCGCCGCCGAGTGGGAAGAACTGGCCACGCAGCTGGAGGAGCAGAGCGTCGCATGAGTGCCGCAAAAACAACCGCCACCGCCGCGCCGCGCCACTTGCTGCGCGATTTGCCTCACAAGGACTACTCCGGTACGCCGCTGGAGCGCAAGCTCGGCGTGGTCGCCGCGAAGGGTGGTATCGGTGAGGTCGCCGTTCTAGGTGAACCCGCGGGCTTTCGCGCGCTGCTCGGCGAGTTGCCGGAGAGCGTCACGCTGCACTCGCGACTGCGCGCGTCGGCTAAACTTGCGCTGTGCTTTGTGCGCTCGCGCCGCGAGCTGGCATCGCTGCTCGATCTGCTCAAGGCGCAACTGCCGCTCACCACGCACGTCTGGCTGATTCATCCCAAGGCGCACACTAAGCCGGACTTCAACCAGAACGACCTGCGCAACGCCGCGCTGGACATCGGCCTGGTGGACTACAAGGTCTGCTCGGTGAGTGAGGATTGGTCTGGTCTGAAGTTCGCGTGGCGGGGACAGTCCAAGAGCCCAGGGCATAGAATGACCTCCAACATGGCCAACAAAAGGACGCAGTCATGAAGACCCTCGTCATCGGCGCCGGAGCCGTGGGCGGCTACTTCGGAGCGCGGCTCAGCGCGGCGGGCCGCGACGTCACCTTCCTCGTCCGCGGAGCGCGCGCGGAGCAGTTGCGCCGCACCGGCCTGCACGTCACCAGCCCGCACGGAGATCTCAGCGTACAGCCCAAACTACTGCTCACGAGCGAGATCTCATCTCCCTTCGATCTCATCCTAATCAGCACCAAGTCCTACCAGCTCCAGGCCGCGATGGACGACTTCGCGCCAGCGGTCGGGGCCTTGTCTCTTGGAGGCCAGACCGCCATCCTTCCGCTGCTCAACGGCATGGCGCACCTGGATGCCCTCATCGCGCGCTTTGGCGAAGGGCCCGTGCTCGGCGGCTCCACGCGCATCGTCGCGGATGTCGACACAGAGGGCGTGATTCACTCCATGGAGGCGCTGCACGACATCCGCTTCGGCGAGCGCGACAAGAGCGTCACGCCGCGCGTGCAGGCCATCGAGGCCCATCTCTCTAACGCCGGCTTTGATGCCATCCTCGCGCCGGACATCCTCGCCGCCATGTGGCAGAAGTGGACCTTCCTCGCCGCGCTGGGCGCCATCACCTGCACGCTGCGCGGCAGCATCGGCCAGGTGATGGCCGCGCCCGGCGGCCCGGAGACCGCGCGCGCCATCCTCGCGGAGACCGTCGCCATCGCCACGGCCAACGGCTACCCCACGCCCGCACCGTTTCTGGAGAACACCACCACGCGCCTGTCCAAACCCGGCTCAACGCTCACCGCCAGCATGTACCGCGACATGATGCGCGGCGCGCCGGTGGAAGCGGACCAAATCCTCGGCGACATGCTGGCCCGTGGCCACGCCCACGGTGTGGACGCGCCACTGCTGCGCGCAGCCTACGCTCAATTAAGTATCTACTCTGCCGGGCTCTGAATCCTCCGCGAACCTCCGCGTCCTTTTGCGTCCTCCGCGTTTGCCTTTCGCGTTCGCATAGCATAATCACGTATGCCCTCCTTCTGGACACCGGCGAGCTGGGCCGGCCGGCTCGCCGAACTCGAAGCCCGTTCCGGCGAAGCCAAAGAGGCGCCGCTGCGCCGCGACATCCGCTCGCTGGCGACGCTGCTGGGCCAGGTGCTGCGCGAGCAGGCCGGCGACGCCCTCTTTGACGCCGTGGAGGCGCTGCGCCGCACCGCCATCCATCGCCGCGAAGCCGAGGCAGACAGCGATGCCGCGGGCGGCCAGCTGGATCGCGCCCGCGACCTTACGCGGGACTTTGCCGCGGACACCACCACCGCCTATCAGCTCGCGCGCGCCTTCGCCTTCTACTTTGAGCTGATCAACCTGGCGGAGACCAACCACCGCAAGCGCCGCCGCCGCGCCGCCATGCTGGATGAGGGCGCCGCACCGCAACGCGGCAGCCTGCGCGGAACGTTTCGACGCCTGCGCGCCGCAGGCCACTCGCGCACGGACGCGCTCCAGCTTCTGGCCCGCATCTGCATCACGCCGGTCTTCACCGCGCACCCCACGGAGGTCGCGCGCCGCAGCGTGCTGTTCAAGCGCCGCCGCATCGCGGAGATTCTGGAGCGGCTGGACTCCATCCCCATTCCCCCGGCCGGGCTGGACGCGCTGGAAGCCTCGCTGCTCGCCGAGATCACCGCGCTGTGGCAGACCGACGACGTGCGCTCCGCGCGCCCCACCGTCCGCGATGAGGTGCGCATGGCGCTCGACTACTTTGAGGCCTCCCTCTTCGCCACCGTCCCCGTGCTCTACACCGAGATCGCCAGCGCCCTCGACGCCGAGTTCCCTTCCACGGGTTTGGGTGCCCCACGTCTCGATTTCGAGACGTGGTATCGGACCACTACATCGTCCCTCCCCATCGTCGTCCGCTTCGGTTCATGGATCGGCGGCGACCGCGACGGCAACCCGTTTGTCACCGCGGCTACCACCGCGGAGTCGCTGGCCATGTCGCGCGCGCTGCTGCTCGACCACTACCTCGCCGAACTCTCCAACCTCTTTGACCAGCTTGCGTCCTCCACGCAGCAGGCGCTCATCTCCGCCGCTCTGCGCACGCGGCTGGACGACTACCTGCGCGCGATGCACAGTGCGGAGGGCCTGCCCACAGAGGCCGTGCGCCTGCAGCTGGCCTGCATTGTGCTGCGCCTGGGCGGTTCGCCGCCCTCCACCATGCTGCGCAACCTGGTGCTGGCAACCAACGCCACGCTGCCGCCCTACGCCAACGCGGCCGAGTTGCTGGAAGACCTTACGCTGCTGCGCGAGTCGCTCGCCCAGAACCGCGGCGAACGGCTCGCCGAGCTCTTCCTCGATCCGCTGTTGCTCGCGGTGCGCACCTTCGGCCTGCACCTGCAGACGCTGGACATCCGCCAGCACGCGCGCGTCCACGCCGCAGCGCTGGAGGAGATCGCTACCGGCAAACTCTCCGACCAGACGAAGGAGGTGCTTGACACCTTCCGTGCCGTCAGCGAGCTCAAGCGCTTTGCGCCCACGGCGATCACGCAGTACGTCGTCTCCGGCGCATCCTCGGCGCAGGACGCGCTCAACGTCATCCTGCTCGGGGAGCAGGCCGGCCTGAACGTCGCCGGTGGCGAAGCTCCCAACTGCGAGCACGACCCCGGCCTGCAGCCGGTGCTGCTCTTCGAGTCCATCGAGGACCTGCAAAACGCGCCCGCCATCTGCCGCGAGCTATGGACCAGCCCGCAGTATCAGACGTTGCTCACCGCGTGGCAGCACCGGCAGGAGATGATGCTCGGCTACTCGGACTCCAACAAGGACGGTGGCATGATCGCCAGCACCTGGGAGATATGGAAGGCACACCGCGCGCTGCACACGGTCGCGCGAGAGTGCGGCGTCACGCTGCGCCTCTTCCACGGCCGCGGCGGCACGGTCGGCCGCGGCGGCGGGCCCACGCACCGCGCCATCTTCGCGCAGCCGCTGGACAGCTTTACCGGCGAGCTGCGCCTGACCGAGCAGGGCGAGGTGCTGAACTGGAAGTACTCCGATGTGGTGCTCGCTGAGCGCAACCTTGAGCTGATGATCGCGGCCTCGCTGGATGCGATTGCGCGCCCTGACATTGTTGCCGCTCCCACCCATCGCGATGGAGCCGCGATGGATGGGCCACCCAAGACCTCGGTGGCACCGCACCTCACCGGCGAGATCCTGCCCGCATGGGAGGCCGCGCTGGACGAACTCTCCGCCACCTCCTTCGCCTTCTACACCAAACACATCGTCGATGATCCGGAGGTCTTCGCCTACTTCGAGCAGGCCACGCCGGTCGCCGAGCTGGAGCACGCGCGCATCGGCAGCCGCCCCGCCAAGCGCACCGATGCCAGCTCGACCAAAAAACGCAGCATGGCCGACCTGCGCGCCATCCCGTGGGTCTTCGGCTGGATGCAGTCGCGCCACGTGGTGCCGGCATACTTCGGCGTTGGCCACGCGCTGGAGCAGTTCATATCCACTTCTGATTTGTCATCTCGACCAGAGCCTTCGCGCAGCGAAGACGGATTGGAGAGCGGGGCCCCCGACGAGCGTTCTTTGCTCGATGGGGTGCAGAGACCCGCAGTTGTGAGTGCCGCCAACCCGCGCCTCGAACTCCTGCAGCAGATGGCGCGTGACTTCCCGCTCTTCCTCGACATCATCCGCAACGTGGAGCTGGCGCTGGCCAAGGCCGACTTCGGCATCGCGCGGCTCTACTCCTCGCTCGTCGCCGACGAGGCGCTGCGCGCGCGCGTGTTCTCCACGCTGGAAGCCGAGTTTGACCGCACCCGCCGCATGGTGCTCGCCGTCACCGGGCAGACCGCGCTGCTGGAGCGCAACCCGGTGCTGGCCAAATCCATCCGCCGCCGCAACCCGTACGTAGACCCGATGAGCCTGCTGCAGCTCGAACTGCTGCGCCGTAAACGCGCGGGCGAACGCAGCGAAGAGTTGGACCGCGCCATCACCGCTACGATCAACGGCATCAGCGCAGGACTGAGAAACACAGGTTAAGTCCCGTTGCAGACGCGGGCCGCTAGGTTCCAGGCTGCACGTAAGGCACCTGCCCCAGATAGCGCCGCTCGCGCCCGCGCGGATCGTCTTCCACCCGCATGGGCAAGTCGAAGATCATCGTCGGCCGTGCCGGCAGCGAGAACGCCGGCCACATCGGCGCGCCAGGCGTGTTCGGGTCGCCCGTGCGCGCGAAGGCGAGGAAGGCCTCGCTGATGGCGTCGGCCATCGGCTGCGCCCGCGCCTTGTCAGCTTCGGTGCTGCCGGCCATTCCCGGCGAGAGCGCCACGTTGTCAAACGCCAGCACCAGGTCCAGCGTGTGTGGCGCGCCCCACTTGCCGTCGTCCACCGGACTCTTCCAGTTCAGCTGATAGACCCAGGTGCGCGGCAGGGCAACAGGGTCTACTGCGCGGCGCTCGGCCTCGATCACCTCGCCGCGCCACGAGCGCGAGTCCGTGGTGACCGCGAAGAAGACATCGCTCGCGGAGTACGTGGGGTTCCACTCGCGGTACTTCGCGATGACCTCCACGACAGGAAGCGAGATGCCAGGGCCCTTCAGGAACGGTGCGTCCTTCTCCAGCGCCGCGGGCAGCGTCTCCCAGGTCAACTGGAAGAGTTCGGGGCGTCCGCCGCCGATGAGCACCCGTGTCTCATCGTGCGTGTTGCCCAGCACCATCGGCACGTTGGCGGAGAGCCGCGGGTCCGCTGGTTCGAACGGATCGACCGGCAGAGAGCGGCCATCCTTCACGGGGCCAAAGTAACCGCCCGCGCGCGTCGCCGCTTGTAGCTGCTGCATGGTCGCCGAACGCAGCGCACTTGCCGCGGCTGCAGGTCGCGCGGGGTCGATGCCCAACTGTTTCAGCACCGCGCGCGCGCGCTCCGTCGCATGTTGCGGTTGCACGCCGGTCACCTGCTGCCCGCTCATCGTGATTACGCGATGGAAGAGCCCCTTCGCCGGTGGTTGTGCCATGAGCGTCGCGCACTTTGCTCCGCCGCCACTCTGCCCGAAGATCATCACCCGCGAGGGGTCGCCGCCGAACGAGGTAATGTTATCGCGCACCCAGTGGAGCGCCAGCACCAGATCCAGCTGCCCCGCATTGCCGGAGTCCTCAAACCCCTGCCCCGGCAGCAGCTCTGCCAGGTACATGTAGCCGAACGAGTTCAGCCGGTGGTTCACCGTCACCACGACAACATTGCCGCGCCGCGCCAGGCGCGTTCCGTCGTACAACGCGGCGTTCGCCGTCCCGTTCGCGAACGCGCCGCCGTGGATGTAGACCATCACCGGCCGCAGCTTGCCGTCCCGCAGACCCGGCGTCCATACGTTCAAGTGCAGACAGTCTTCACTCTGCTCGCCTTCATCGAGGGGCAGATGGTATCCCGGTCTTGCGGCTGCCGCTTCGCGCGCTTTGGCGCTCTCATACTCGGGTCGGGCACCCACGGTCTGCGGGGCGCGTGGCGCCCACTCGCTGCACTCCTTCACCTTTGTCCAAGGTACTGGCGGCAGCGGC
>Ga0302319_10009055_pt1 | contig 19247 bp, 15 predicted proteins | sample Bog_T0_2_FD_203319 | JGI IMG/M metagenome (GOLD analysis project Ga0302319, IMG submission 203319) | Peat permafrost microbial communities from Stordalen Mire near Abisko, Sweden - Bog_T0_2 | ecosystem: Environmental > Terrestrial > Soil > Wetlands > Peat | place: Sweden: Abisko, Stordalen Mire... | reverse complement strand
TGGCCCGCTCTTGCCGTGGCGTCGCTGGGCTTCACCATCCCGGCCTACCTGATCTCCAACTATTCCAATCCCTATATTGTCGACGTGGTGGCGGGCGCCACGGCGCTTGCCTGCATGGTGCTGTTCCTGCGCGTCTGGCAACCCAAGGTAATCATGACCGACGCCAAGCTGCGAATCTTCGACGACTCGCACAGCGATGTGAAGCCGCCCGTTGCCCTGACCGTCGCTCCCACCACGGGGCAGATGATCAATGCCTGGGTGCCATGGCTGATTCTGTGCGTGGTGGTGGCCTTCTGGTCCAGCGATGCCCTCAAGCATCTGGTCAATCCCCTGTTCTCGCCGACCATTCCCGTTCCCGGCGTGAGCAAGATGATCATCCAGATGCCGCCGGCCTTCGCCAAGGCAACGCCGCTGGCGGTGGGCTTCTTTCCCTTTGCCTTGCTCAGCTATGCCGGCACCGGGATTCTGGTGGCGGCGCTGATCGCGGGTGTGGTGATGGGCTTCGGCCCGATCTCGCTGATCCGGCACTATCTGAAAACCTGCTACGTCGTGCGTTATCCCCTGCTGACCATCACCTCGATGCTGGCGCTGGCCGCGATCACCAGCGCCTGCGGCGCGGACGGCACGCTGGGCCTGGCCTTTGCCCGCACCGGCTTCTTCTATCCCTTCTTCGGCACCATGCTGGGCTGGCTGGGCGTGGCGGCAACGGGGTCCGACACGGCGGCCAACGCCCTGTTCGGCGGCCTGCAAATGGTCACCTCGCACCAGCTCGGGATTTCCTCGGTCCTGATGGCGGGGTCCAATTCCACCGGCGGCGTGATGGGCAAGATCATCTGTATCTCGTCCATCGTGGTGGCGGTGGCGGCCACCAACTGGCATGGCGGCGAGGCGCGCATCCTGCGCTTTGTGTTCTGGGCCTCGGTTATATTGGGCTGCGCCGTCGGCGTGCTGGCCATGCTCCAGGCCTATGTCTGGCCCTTTACCTTGACGGTGCCGCTGGGCTGATATCCGGGCATATTCATGACGGGAAAAGGCCGGACAGACGTCCGGCCTTTTCATTTTGGGGTCCGCTGCCTTACGCTGCACCGGTCTTTCAAAAGTAGAGCGTCATGGCGGACAGGATCACGGTTCAAGGGCTTCAGGTCGCGCGCGTCCTGTTCGATTTCATCGAAAAAGAGGCGCTGCCGGGCACCGGCATCACGAGCGATGCGTTCTGGGGCGGCTTTGCCGCTCTGGCGGACAGGCTGGCGCCCAAAAATCGCGCGCTGCTGGCCGTCCGCGACAGGCTGCAGAGCCAGATCGACGAATGGCACAGCGCGCGGCGCGGCAAAGCGGTTGACCGGGGGGAATATGAAAGCTTTCTGCGCGGCATCGGCTATCTGGAGCCGGAAGGCGCGGATTTTTCCATCACCACGCCCGAGGTGGACCCGGAAGTGGCGATGCTGGCCGGACCGCAACTGGTGGTGCCGCTGTCCAATGCGCGTTTCGCGCTGAATGCCGCCAATGCCCGCTGGGGCAGCCTGTATGACGCGCTTTACGGCACCGATGTGATCGCGCAGGAAGGCGAGATGGCAGCGGGCAAAGGCTATAACGAAAAGCGGGGCGCCGCGGTGATCGCTTTCGCGCGCGCTTTTCTGGACGAAGCCGTGCCGCTGAAAGGCGCGTCCCATAAAGACGCCAAGGCTTATGCCGTGAGTGGCGGGGTGCTGACGGTCCAATTGGCCGATGGAAAACAGGCGGGGCTCGCCGAGCCAAGGCAGCTTGCCGGTTACACCGGCGATGCCGCCGCCCCGGCCTCGGTGCTGCTGACGCATAACGGATTGCATATCGAGATCCTGTTCGACCGCGCCTCGGCCATCGGCAAAAACGATGCGGCGGGGATCAGCGATGTGGTGCTGGAATCGGCGCTCAGCACCATCATGGACCTGGAGGATTCCATTGCCGCGGTGGATGCCGAAGACAAGGTCGCCACCTACCGCAACTGGCTGGGCCTGATGCAGGGGACCCTGACCGCCAGCTTTGAGAAAACCGGCAAAACGATGCAGCGGGCGCTGGCTTCCGACCGCGATTTTGCCAGGCCGGGCGGCGGCACCTTGACGCTTCCAGGCCGCAGTCTGCTGTTCATCCGCAATGTCGGCCATCTGATGACCAGCGACGCGGTGATCCTGGCCGATGGCAGCGAAATTCCCGAGGGCATTCTGGATGCCATGGTCACCAGCCTGATCGCGCTGCATGATTTGAAGCGCGGGGCGCGCCAGGGCAACAGCCGCAAAAATTCCATCTATATCGTCAAGCCCAAGATGCATGGACCGGCCGAAGTCGCATTCGCGGGCGAGATTTTCGATGCGGTGGAAGATGTGCTGGGGCTTTCCCGCAATACCATCAAGATGGGGGTGATGGACGAGGAACGGCGCACCTCGGTCAATCTGAAAGAGTGTATCCGCGCCGCCGCGGGCCGCATCATTTTCATCAATACCGGGTTTCTGGACCGCACCGGCGATGAAATGCACACCTCGATGCAGGCCGGCCCGATGATCCGCAAGGGTGAGATGAAATCTTCCGCCTGGCTCAAGGGCTATGAGGACCGCAATGTCGATATCGGGCTCGCCTGCGGCTTCCAGGGCCGGGCGCAGATCGGCAAGGGCATGTGGGCGATGCCCGACCGCATGGCCGATATGCTGAAGGCCAAGATCGCCCATCCCGAATCCGGCGCCAACACCGCCTGGGTGCCATCGCCCACCGCCGCGACCCTGCATGCCCTGCATTATCACAAGGTGGATGTGAAACAGCGCCAGGACGCGCTCAAGTCCCGCGCCAAGACTCCCGTCAGCGCCATCCTGGCCATCCCCGTCGCGGGCCGCGCCAACTGGTCCGACGCCGAGGTGCGCGAGGAGCTGGACAACAATATCCAGGGCATATTGGGCTATGTGGTGCGCTGGATCGACCAGGGCGTGGGCTGCTCCAAGGTGCCCGACATTCACAATATCGGCCTGATGGAAGACCGCGCCACTTTGCGCATCTCCAGCCAGCATGTCGCTAACTGGCTGCTGCACGGCGTCACCAATGAGGCCGAAGTGCGCGCCGCCTTCCAGCGCATGGCCAGGATCGTGGATAGCCAGAACGCCAACGACAGGCTGTATCAACCGATGGCGCCCGGTTTTGACGGCATCGCTTTTGGCGCCGCCAGCGACCTGGTGTTCAAGGGGCTCACACAGCCAAACGGCTATACCGAGCCGCTGCTGCATCAGGCGCGGCGTGAAAAGAAAGCCGAAGCGCGCTGATTATTGGTCGCGCGGCCGGGGCGCGGACGCGCCCTATTGTTTGATGGGCGCCTCCGACGCCTTTGGAAAACCGTGGCGCGACGCTGTCGCTAGCCACCCACACTTTTCCGGGGTTGCCTAGGCCCGTAGCGCCAGCGTACGGGCGCGTAGGCAACGCTCCTAGTTCGGTTTAAGCCCGCGATCCACCAGCATGGGGCCGATATCGGGATCCTTGCCGTAAAAGGCGCGGAACATCGGGCCGTAATCCATGGTGTGGCCCTTGGACAGGATCATGTCGCGAAAGCGCTGGCCATTGGCACGGGTCAGCCCGCCATGGCGGATGAACCAGTCATAGCTGTCGTCATCCAGCATCACGGTCCATTGATAGGCGTAATAGCCCGCGGCATAGCCGTTGGCCCAGATATGCAGGAAATAGCTGGAGCGATAGCGGGTCGGCACATCGGGATAATCGGTGTGCGTGGTTTTCATCGCCTGCGTTTCGAATTTGTCCACATCCTGGCGCGGTGCGTCCGCTTTCAGCGCATGCCACTGCATGTCGAGCTCGGACGCCGCCAGAAGTTCGGCCAGGGAATAGCCCTGACCCCAGTCCTGGGATTTTTTGATCTTGTCCACCAGCGCCTGGGGGATCGGCTGATGGGTTTTGCTGTTCACGGCATAATGTTTCAGCACATCGGGATAAAGCGCCCAATGCTCGTTGAACTGGGAGGGAAATTCGACAAAGTCGCGCGCCACATTGGTGCCGGAGAGGGTGGGATAGGTCTGATCCGCGAAAAAGCCGTGCAGGGCATGACCGAATTCGTGGAACATGGTGGTGACATCGTCAAAGCTGAGCAAAGCGGGCTGGCCCGGCGCCGGTTTGGTGAAATTGGCGACATTGTAGATCACCGGCTTGGTGCCCAGGAGCCTGGACTGGGTGACGAAATTGTTCATCCAGGCGCCGCCCGCCTTGTTGTCGCGCTTGAAATAATCGAAATACATCAGCCCCAGGCTTGAACCGTCCTTGTCGAACACCTCAAAGACGCGGACATCGGGCTGGTAGACCGGCAGGTCATGGCGTTCCTTGAAGCTGATGCCATAAAGCCTGTTCGCGGCATAGAAGACGCCATTCTGCAAGACATTGCCCAGCTCGAAATAGGGGCGCAGCTCGCTATCGTCCAGGTCATAGCGCTCCTTCTGCACCTTGTCGGCATAGCGCTCCCAGTCCCAGGGCTTCAGGTCGAAATGCGGGCCGCTTTTGTCGATCGCCGCCTGTATCAGATTGGCCTCTTGCTTCGCCTTGGCGCCGGCGGGCGCCACCAGCTGTGTGAGAAAGCTGTTCACCTTGGCGGGCGTGTCCGCCATCTGGTCGTACAACGTGTAAGAGGCGAAATCGGGATAGCCGAGCAATTTGGCTTTCTCGGCGCGCAACTGGGCAATTTCGGCAATGGCGGCGCGGGTATCGTTCCTGTCGTTTTTCTCGGTGGCGGACCAGCGCGCGTTGTACAGCTTCTCGCGCACATCGCGGTCAGACAACGACAAGAGCAGCGGCTGCTGGGTGGTGTTCTGCAGCGGAATGACGAATTTGCCGTGTCGGCCGCGGCTGTCGGCCTCATGGGCGGCGGTGGCGATCTGGTCATCGCTCAATCCCGCCAGCTGGGCTTTGTTATCCAGCACCAGCGCGCCGGCCTTGGTGGCAGCGACCAGCTTTTGCTCGAAACCGGCTTCCAGGCTGGCGTCGCGCTTGTTGATATCGCGCAATTTGCTTTTGTCGGCCTCGGAAAGATTGGCGCCGGCATGCAGGAACTGGCGATAGTAAATGGTGAGCAACTGCAAGGCTTCGCCATCCAGCTTCAATCCGGCGCGCGCGTCATAGATCGCCTTGACCCGGGCAAAAAGCCTGGCGTTGAGGTAAATCGAATCCTGATGCGCCGCCAGCAGCGGCGCGACATCACTCTGTACCTTGTCGAGGGCGGGATCGGTGTTGGCCTGCTGGACATTAAAAAATGTTTCGCTCACCCGGTCGAGCATCCGGCCCGATTTTTCCATTGCCGCGATGGTGTTCTCAAATGTCGGCGCGGCGGTGTTGCCGGCGATGGCGTCAATCTCGGCCTGCTGCTCCTTGATGCCTTGCGCGAAGGCCGGGGCGTAATCGCTGTCCTTGATCTTGTCGAACTGCGGCGCGTGATAGGGCAGCGGACTGGGGGCATCGAAAGGACCCGCGGCAAAACCGGCGGAGGCATTCCAGACCAGCACTAGGCCGGCCAGCAATAGCAATTTCATAACCAGGCCCCGGAAATTTTCGGCCGCGAGCATTGCGCCGGACGGGACGCGAGACAAGCGGATTTCACGGCGGCAGGACAGGTATCGTCTTACAAAAGACGGCTGTTGCCGCTGGCGGCGGCGTGGCGGATGCGGGAATCGTCCAGGTCCAATTCACGCTCGATCCGGCGCCTGGCCTCATCGTCCAGCGCGCCCTTGGCGTAAAGCGCGGCAATGCTGGCGCGTTCGGCCTCCAGAAAACGCAGCTGCAGCGCCGTATAGGCGCCGCCGACCTCACCGCTTTCCAAATCCTTGCAGGCGGCGACGAAATAGGCGCGCCGGTCGCCATGCCGCCGCTTGATCGCTTCCACCGCGGCCGGCGAAGCCCCTGCCCCTTCCAGGCTTTCGAGCTGTGCCAGCGCCGCGTCTATGCCGGCAATCCGGGCCGCGACCTCCTGGCGCTTGGCCTTAGCCGCCTCGCGCCGGCCGACATCGGCCAGTCCCAGCTTTTTGATCAGTGCTTCAAAGGTGAGGCCCTGGCCCACCAGCGTCACCAGGATCACCGCGAACGTGACGAGCAGCAGCATGCCGCGATCGGGAAAGGGCGCATCACCCGCCATCAGTGGAATGGAAAGCGCCGCCGCCAGCGACACCACACCGCGTATGCCGGTGAAACCGACCACGAATACATGCCGCCAGGGCGTCTGCGGCGAGCGGCGCTGCAGGGGCGGCCACACCAAGCGCGGCAGATAGGTCGCGGTAAAGACCCAGACGAAGCGCACCACAATGATGGATGCCGAGACAAGGGCGGCAGCCAGCGCCAGCCGCTTCCACTCATTGAGATCCAGATGATCGATGATCACCACAGCCTGCAATCCCATGAGAAGAAAGATCACGCCTTCGATCAGGTAATTGACCAAGCCCCAGACGAAAAATCCCTGCAGCCGCGTGGCCGGCGAAATGAAGCGCGGGCCATTCCAACTGACGAACAAGCCCGCCGTTACCGTCGCCAGCACACCCGAGCCGCCCAGCGCTTCGGGCACCCAGAAAGCCGCGAATGGCGTCAGCAGCGCCAGCACCATTTCGACCTGCGGCTCCTTCGCGATGCGGCGCAGGGACAGCGCCCCCCAGGCAATGAACAGGCCCCAGCCGATCTCACCCACCACGACAACGGCAAACTGGCCCGTGGCGGCGGCAAGCGAAAATCCTCCGTCTTCCGCCACCGCCGCCACCGCGAAGCTGAACAGGATCAGCGCGGTGACATCATTGACCAGCCCCTCGCCCTCCAGGATGGTGAGAATGCGGCTGGGCACCGCGAAGCGCCGCGCGATGGCCATGGGCGCCACCGCATCGGGCGGCGACACCACCGCGCCCAGCACAAAACCCACCGCCCAGGGAACGCCGAGAAATTCATGCATCACCGCCGCAGTGATCAAGGCGGTGAAAATCACGCACCCCACCGCCAGCGAAAGGATGGGCCACAGATTCTGCTGGAAGCCGCGCCAGCTCATGCCGACGCCGGAGGAATAAAGCAGCGGTGGCAAGAGCAGACTGAGCACCAGTTCGGGACGCAATTCGACGCGCGGCACGCCGGGTATGAAGCCGAGCGCCAGCCCCACCAGCACCAGGAAGATCGAGGGCGGCACCAGGGAACGGCGCGCCAGCACCGCCGAGGCCGCGGTCACCGCGACAAGGGCAAAACCGATGGGAAGGGCTTCGGGAAGCAAACAAGTCTCCTTTGAGGCGCTATAATGCCCCCCGTTTCCCCAAATGCAAAAACTCTGTAGGTTGCGCGCGCAATTCTTCAGGCGTGGTAATGAGGCGTTTTCTGTCCGACTGGTCGCCGCAGCAGGCCGCCCGGCTTGTGCTGGCCGGGTTGATGATCATGGCCGGCCTTTATGTTCTCAGCGCCTTTTTCGCGCCGCTTGGCTGGGCCGTGGTGCTGGCCATCGCCACCTGGCCGCTTTATCAGCGCTTCTGTCTGGCGCTGCCGCCCAAATGGCGCCGCAATCTCGCGCCGCTCATTTTCACCGTCACCATCACTTTGCTCTTTATCCTGCCGCTGTTGCTGGGCGCTGTGGAAATTGGCCGCGAACTGAATGGCCTGGTGAAGTGGTTGCGCGACGCCGACCACGGCGGCAGCGTGGTGCCCGATTACATGGACAAGATGCCGCTGATTGGTGACACCATCGCCGATTGGTGGCGCGCCAACATGGTGAGCGAGGGGTCTGTCACCTCGCGCTTCGCCAATGTCGATACCGCGACTCTGGCGCGGGTGACGCAGCGCACCGCCATCTTCATCGCCCGCAGCTTTACCTTCTTCGTTGTCACCGTGCTGACCCTGTTCTTCTTGTTCCGCGACGGCGCCTCTTTCGGGCGCCGGGTGCAGGTGCTGGTGCGCCGCGTGCTGGGACGCAAGGGCCTGGAATTGTCCACCCTGATGGTGTTCGCGGTGCGCGGCACCTCGGATGGCGTTGTGCTGGTCGGCATCGGAGTCGGCACGCTGCTCGGCCTGGGCTATTTCATCACCGGCGTGCCGCATGCCGGGTTGCTGGGTTCCCTGACCGCGCTGTTCGCCATGATCCCGTTCGGCGCGCCCGCCGCTCTGGTGATTGCCTGCCTGCTGCTGATGGCCAAAGGCGCCACGCCGCTGGCCATCGGCCTGTTGGTGTTCGGCAGCATCGTGATTTTCGTGGCCGATCATTTCCTCAGGCCGGTCCTGATCGGCGGCAACGCCAAGCTGCCTTTTCTCTGGGTGTTCCTGGGCATCTTCGGCGGCCTTGCCACCTTCGGTATTCTCGGCCTGTTCCTGGGACCGGCGCTCATGGTGGCGCTTGTCTCCCTGTGGCGGGAATGGACCGCGCCGCGGCCCTTCCATGCCACCCTCAAAAGGCCTGCCCGCCGGCCATAATTCAGGCCATAGAGGTTTGCCATGGCAGTTGCAGCGTAAGCAGCTGCGCCGCCATGCATTATTCTATGGCTTGGAAATATCGGATTTCAGCTGAACAAACTGATCCCGCGTCACCTCTCCGCGGGCGTATCTTTCATTCAGAATGTCGATGGCTTCTTTCCCACGGTTTGCGCCGTATTTCCGATGGGCGCTGTAGGTGTAGCCCCAGTTACCAAAGCTCGAAAACATCAGAAATATGAAGCCGAAACAGAGAAGCCAGCCCCATCCAAAGTACCAATCATTCAAATTGCTGTGAACCATTTTCTATCCTGGATGTTGATGTTCGATTGCCCAGTTGAATCGGGGGATCAAGCGGGGATTTTATCCAACGACGGCTTGCCTGTGACTTCCTTGGTGGCAGATGACCGCGCGGATTGCGCAGGTGCCGAAAAATCGAGGACGACGCGGGACGGCACATCGCCATGTTCCAGCCGTTCAAACACCTGATTGATGGACGAAAGAGGCTGCAGTTCGATATCGGCCTTGACCTTGCCCGCGGCCGCGAAGGCCAGAGCCTCGGCCATGTCCTGGCGCGTGCCGACGAAAGAGCCGCGGATGGTGATGCAGTTCGCCACCACATCAAAAAGCGGCACCGGAAATTCCCCTGGCGGCAGCCCGACCAGGACGCAGGTTCCGCGCTTGCGGGTCATGGCGACGCCCTGTTTGAACGCCGGCAGGGATGGCGCCGTAATAAGAACACCATGCGCGCCGCCGCCGGTTTCCTTCTTTAAGGAGGCTGCGGGATCTCCGGTTTTGGCATTGATCACCAGATCGGCGCCAAGGCGTTTGGCGTGGGCAAGCTTTCCGTCATCGATATCGACCGCGCAGACTTTGAGTCCCATGGCTTTGGCATATTGAACCGCCAGATGCCCAAGGCCACCGACCCCGGAAATCGCAATCCATTCGCCGGGCCGGGCCTCGGTCTCCTTGATGCCCTTGTAGGTGGTGATGCCGGCGCAGATCAGCGGCGCGGCCTGCTTGGGGTCCAGGCCCGCCGGGATATGGGCGACATAATTCGGGTCGGCGAGGATATATTCGGCAAAACCGCCATTCCGGGTATAGCCGCCGAACTGGGCATCGGCGCATACCGTTTCCCAGGCAGACAGGCAGTATTCGCAGTGTCCGCAGGCCGAATAGAGCCACGGCACCCCGACCCGGTCGCCTTCCTTGACGATGGTGACGCCCGCGCCCAGCGCTGCGACCAGCCCGATGCCTTCGTGGCCAGGGATGAAGGGAAGCGTAGGCTTCAGCGGCCAGTCGCCGCGGGCGGCATGAAGATCGGTATGGCAGACACCGCAAGCTTCCGTCTTGACCAGGATCTGGCCGGGGCCGGGAACCGGAATGTCCCACTCCTGAAATACCAGGCGCTTTCCAAATTTTTCAACGATAGCGGCGTGCATCTTGCGGGTCATGGATGATACCTTTTTTTGGTTACGTGCGGTCCATAGCGGCGGGGTTCGGTCAGGCGGCAGCAGACAGTCCAAGCCCTCTGACAGCTTCGATCATTTTCACCAGCACGGCCTGTGCGTCGCCGTACACCATTTCGCAGTTCTCGGCGTAGAACAGGGCGTTCACGATGCCGGCATAGCCTTTGCCCTCGCCGCGCTTGACGACATAGACCTTCTTGGCCTTGTCGGCGTTCAGGATCGGCATGCCGAAGATCGGCGAGGATTTATCATCGCGCGCCGCCGGATTGACCACATCGTTGGCACCAATCACAAGCGCGACATCGGCGCTGGCGAAGTCATCGTTGATATCTTCGAGCTGAAAGATCATGTCGTAAGGCACGCCGGCCTCGGCCAGCAGCACATCCATCTGGCCGGGCATGCGTCCAGCCACGGGATGGATGGCAAATTTGACATCGACACCAGCGGCCTGCAGCAGCTTGACGAATTCGTAGAGCTTCTGCTGCCCCTGCGCGACGGCCAACCCATAGCCCGGCACGATGATGACTTTGCTGGCGTAGCGCATGAAAATACCGGCATCGCCAGCTTCGGTCGGCTTGAGACTGCCTTTGATATCACCCTGTTTGTGCTTGGCGGGGGTTCCAAAATTCGTGAACACGACATTGCTGACCGAACGGTTCATGGCTTTTGCCATGAGCAGCGTCAGCAGCATGCCGGCGGCGCCAACCACCATGCCGGCGATCATCAGGGCCGGATTCTGCAGCACAAAGCCTTCGAGCCCGACGGCAAGGCCCGTGAAGGCATTGTAGATCGAGATCACCACCGGCATATCGGCCCCGCCGATGGGCAGCGTCATCGCAATGCCGAATAGCAGCGCCAGAGCGAAAAACAGGGAGATCAATTGGGGCATGGCGATCAGCGGATCCGCGCTGCTTTGCGCCACAAACACGATATAGCCGCCGACGGTAAGCGTTGCCAGCATGACAATGCCGTTGAAGGTCTGCTGGCCGGTCGCCCGCAAAGGTTTCTTTATGACACCGTCCAGCTTGGCCCAGGCGATCAACGAGCCCGACAGTGACACTGCGCCGATCAGCGCGCCAACCAGCGTCACGACAAGCTGGGTTGCGCCTTGTGTCTTGTTGCCGAACAGTTCCACCGCGGCGATTGCACCGGCAGCCCCGCCGCCCATGCCGTTGTACAGCGCCACCATCTGCGGCATCGAGGTCATGGCAACCTTCTTGCCGCTCCACCATGCAATGCCACCACCCAAAATCAAGGCAATGACGGCAAGGCCGATATTGACGGACAAGAATGGCCGGGCAGCCGCGCTGACACTGAAGATGTAGAGAAAACTGGCGAGGACGGCGACCAGCATGCCCAAGCCGGCCACGAAAATGCCGGATGGCGCTGTGACCGGCGACGACATGCGTTTGAGGCCGTAGAGAAAAAGGAAGGCCGCCGCGAGATCCGTTACGCCAATGATCATCTGTGGAATGAAGGTGGGCATGGCGTTCCTCAAGCCTTCTTGATGTGGTGGGCCGAATGGCTGTGCTTATTGTGCTTCGGCCCGCTGACCTGAAACATCGCCAGCATGCGGTCGGTGACGGCATAGCCGCCGGCGGCGTTTCCCGCGCCCAGCAGCACCGCAAAGAACCCGATTGCCTGCTCCTCCACCGAGCTTGCATTAAGCAAGGCAAATATGCCGCCAACCACGACGATACCGTGCACGAAATTCGAGCCCGACATCAGGGGTGTGTGCAGGATTGCCGGCACGCGGCCGATGATCACCCAGCCGCCAAACGCCGCCAGCATGAAGATGTACAGGGCAACAAAACCGGTAATGCTGATCGCAAAGTCCATATTTATCTTCCGTTCGGCCTTCAGGCCGCTTTTGTCTTTGGCTTGGAGGCCGCGGGCTTTGCCTCGCCGGCGGCGCCGGGAGGATCTTTCGACACCGGGGCGGCGTCGCCGCCGCAGAGCTTTCCATCATGTGTCAAAGCCGTCTTGGCGAGAACTTCGTCTTTCCAGTCAATCGTGATGACATTCTCCTTCATCATCAGGGCGAGCAGATTGAATTGGTTCTTGGCATAGAGCTCGCTGGCATCGCCGCCGAGCAGGGATGGCACGTTCAGCGGTGCCAGAATTGTCACGTCACCAACCAGGGTCGTTTCGCCTGGCCGCGTGTCCTCGCAATTGCCGCCGCCTTCGGCCGAGAGATCGACAATCATGGCGCCGGCTTTCATTCCGGCGACTTGTGCCTTGCTGATGAGTTTTGGCGACGGCCGCCCGGGAATGGCCGCCGTGGTGATGACCAAATCGGCCTGCTGGATATGCTGGGTCAGCACGGCGGCGACTTTGGCTTTTTCCTCGGCGCTCAGTTCGCGCGCATAGCCGCCCTTGCCGCGCGCGTCCACACCCGTTTCAACGAATTTTGCGCCCAGGGACAATGCCTGTTCCTCGGTTTCAGGGCGAACGTCATAGCCTTCAACAACCGCGCCCAGGCGATGGGCGGTCGCGATCGCCTCCAAGCGCGCAACACCCAGGCCCATCACCAGAACTTTGGCGGGGCCGATCGCACCGGCAGCCGTGGTGATCTTGGGCAGAATGCGGGCAAGATGGGTGGCGCCGAGCTGGACCGCATAGGATCCCGCCAAAGCCGACTGGCTCGACAGCGCGTCCATCGCCTGCGCCCGCGTGATGCGCGGAACCCGTTCCATGGCAAAGCAGGTGATCTTTCTTTCCAGCAGCCGATGAACCAGCGACTTTTCCTTGTTGGCATAGATGAAGGAAATCAGGATCGCGCCCTCCTTCATCGCGTCAACGACCTCCAGCGCGGGCGGCTGCACGGCAAGAACCACATCGGCATCCGCCACAAGCGCCCTGCGGTCCGCGATGAAGGCAACATCCTTGAACATGGCGTCGCGCAATTTGATGGCGTCACCTGCGCCCGACTGCATATGCAATTTGGCGCCAAGCTTGATGAGTTTTGGCGCCACAGAAGGCACGAGCGCCACCCGCCGCTCGTGCGGCTGGGTTTCCTTCAATATTGCGACGTTGACATACATAACACTGATCCGGCTTCGCTGTTTGGTTGCATGACCGGATCGGCCCGCCGCGGCAACCGATGAGGAATTCCGGCAACCGGAAACCCCCATCGCATTCGCCGCGACGGACACCGGCGCGATTGGCCCTAGAGGGGCGCTTCGGCTGCCACGTAGCGAACCAGCTTCTTGTTCACGAATTGCTGGATGCCCATGTCGCCGAGCTCGCGGCCATAACCGGAGTCCTTGATTCCGCCGAATGGCAGTTCCGCGTCTGACCAGGAGATGTTGTTGATGAACATCATGCCGGTTTCGACACGGCTTGCGATCCGCTTGCCGCGTGCCAGATCCTTGGTGAAGACGGAGCCGCCCAGGCCAAAATCGGAATCGTTGGCGAGCGCGACAGCGGCGTCTTCATCCTTGACACGGAAGAACAGCGCGACCGGGCCAAAAAACTCCTCGCGAAAAGCCGGATTATCGGACTTGATATCCGTCAGAATGGTTGGCTCCATATAGGCACCCGCACGGTCAATGCGCTTTCCGCCCATGACCACCTTCGCACCCTTGGCCACCGCGCCATCAACCTGCTTTAAAAGATCAACCAGAGCCGATTCCGAGGACAAAGGGCCCATCGTCGTTTTTTCATCCAATGGATCTCCCGGCTTCAGCGCCGCAAGCGCAGCCTGAAACTTCTCCAGAAATTTGTCGGCGAGCTTTTCAACAACAATGAACCGTTTCGCGGCGCAGCAAGTTTGTCCGGTATTATACATCCGCCCCCAGACCGCCCATTTGACGGTATGTTCAAGGTCGGCGTCTTCCAGAACGATGAAGGCGTCGCTGCCACCAAGTTCCATAGACGACGGCTTGAGATTCTTGCCCGCTCGCGCCGCGATGCTCCTGCCGGCCGCAACACTGCCGGTCAGGGCAACGCCCTTGATCCGCGGATCATCGACAACGGCGTCGGACTGATCGTGCGAAACCAGCAGATTGGTGTAAAGGCCGGCCGGTGCGCCCGCTTCGATCAGAAGCTTCTCGAAGGCGATCGCGCATTGCGGCACGATGCCGGCATGCTTCACCAGAATGGCGTTACCGGCCATCAGGTGCGGGCCGGCGACGCGGGCCAGCTGGTAATAGGGGAAATTCCAGGGCTCGACGCAGAAGATCAGGCCGATCGGGCTGCTTTCCATATGGCCCTCGCCCAAGCTCGGATGGAGCTTCACTGGCGCTAGAAATTTCTCGGCATTCTTGGCGTAATAGGCGAGAATGTTCGAGCTAAACTCCACCTATCCGCGGGCCTCACTGATCCGCTTGCCCATTTCGAGCGTCATGATGTGCGCGAATTCGTCGGCCTTGTCGTGAAGAATTGTCGCCGCCTTGGCGAGAATGACTGCCCGCTCGGCATAGGACCTGTGGCGCCAGGTTTCAAAACATTTTTCGGCCGTTGCGATCTTGGTCTCAAGTTCCTTGTCGGTCAGAGTTTCGAACTTTTTCAGGACCTTGCCAGTGGCGGGATTGGTGCTTTGATACTCGGCGGGTGTGATATGTTGGATGTTCATGCGCTTGGTCCTTTTGAGATTGTTATCCGTAAATGCAGAGCGCCATCTCCAACCCGGTCAGACCATTGGCGGCGTTTGCGATGGGCGCCTTGATGCAGATCAACCTTAAGCCTCGATGATGACTTTCAGGGCCTTGGTCTTTGCGGCATGCCCGAAGGTCTCGTAAGCATCGCGTATCTTGTCGAGCTTGAAACGGTGCGTAATCAGAACCTTCGGATCTATCTTGTGGGACGACACCGTCTTGAACAGCATCGGTATGGTCACGGTGTCCACCAGCCGCGTGGTGATGGAGATGTTGCGATCCCAGAGATTCTCGAGATGGAGGTCCACTTTTTTGCCGTGCACGCCGATATTGGCGATGTGGCCGCCCGCGGTGACGATTTTTTCGCATTACTCGAACGTGGCAGGAATTCCGACGGCCTCGATGGCGGTATCGACGCCGCGATTGGCCGTCATCTTCATAAGGGCTTCTGCAGCCTTGCCGTCCATGCTGTTGATGGTTGCTGTGGCGCCGAAGCGTTTGGCCACCTCCAGGCGGTTGTCATAAAGGTCGATCATGATGATCTCCGCAGGGGAATAGAATTGGGCGGTCAGCAGTGCGGCCAGACCGATCGGTCCTGATCCCACGATGGCGACCGTGCTTCCCGGCTCGACCTTGCCATTAAGGACACCGCACTCAAAGCTGGTTGGCAAGATATCGCTGAGCATCACCAGCGCTTCCTCATCAGCACCGTCAGGTATCGGATAGAGGCTGTTGTCTGCGTGAGGAATCCGCACAAACTCGGCCTGGGTGCCATCGATCATATTGCCAAGAATCCAGCCGCCAGTGGTGCAGTGCGAATACATCTGTTTTCTGCAATAGACGCATTTGCCGCAAGCGCTGACGCACGAAATGAGAACATGGTCGCCAGGCTTGAAAACCGTGACGGCGCCGCCGACCTGATCGACGATGCCAACGCCTTCATGACCCAGGATGCGGCCGGGCTTACAGCTCGGCAGATCGCCCTTGAGGATATGCAGATCGGTGCCACAGATCGTGGTCTTTGTGATCCTGACAATCGCGTCGGTCGGTGCCATGATTGCAGGCTTCGGGCAGTCATCCAGCGAACTCTCGCCGACTGCCTTATAGACGAGCGCTTTCATGGTGAGCGCTCCGTCTTTTGTGGACTGGGCGCGCGCGCTCGGCTTCTCGATTGTGTCAAGAACCATGGTTCTTCCACCTTTCAGATGGATTTATAAAATGCGCGATTGCTGCCTATTGGCGACCATCGTTGGGATACGACGGCCGTTGGCATTGCCTTGCGTTTTTGGCTAGTGGGTTGCTAATGGAGCGCGCCTTAACGTTCCACTTTTAAGGTGCGGGAGTTCGACAATGAGCGCTTCGCAGAATTACAAATTGGCCATCGCCCGTATTGGGACACGCGCTATCATAAAATTTCACAATGAATTTTCGGGGGCAGAATTCAGCGTGGGGGCTCGGTCCGGATACCCGGATCTGGCGGATTGCCCCAAATGCCTGGTGTCGGGGCCCTACGACGCCCTTGTCGACGAGGGCGCGGAACTGTTGCGGGCCACGCGCTTCCGGCGGATGTGGCCGCTTATGTCCGGGGCCTGCACGCCTGGAGGGAAAAGCCCGAAAAAATGGCGCCCACTCGCCTATCCGGCTCGGTGGCGCTCCGTTTTTCCAAACGCACGACGTTCGCTGAGAAAAACTGGCGCGCTCGGAGAGATTCGAACTCCCGGCCCTCAGATTCGTAGTCTGATGCTCTATCCAGCTGAGCTACGAGCGCGCAACCGACCCGGGAAAAGCGCCCCGGATCAGGGCGGCGAAGCTATGGGGCGAGGCCCGCAAAGGCAAGCTGGAAGCCGTCCGCCGCCCGGACCCCCGCGACCCACCGTCGCGAGAGGGCGGATTCGGCACCAAGCCCCCGGCTTGCTGTGCAAAATGCGGTAAAGCTGGCGCCCCGGCCCTTGTCCGGCGTGGGTCGCCTCGTTAAGACTTCTCGTTAAGACTTAACGTCAGATGTCCTGCCGCCAGGCGGCAAGCGGGTTGGGTTTGGCGCGGCCAATATTCTTGGGCCTAACGCCAACAGCGGAGAGCGGCAATGAAGGGATTTCCAGCGAAAACGGGACTCAAAAGGAGCCTGATCCTGGCTTTTGCGCTGACCACGGGGCTGGGCCTGACGGCCTGTTCCGACATTGGTTCCAGTATTGACAACATGTTTGGCGGTGACACCGAAGCTGCCGCCGATGCCGGCCCGCCGCCCGATGCCGGCAGCGCCCCGGCGCCAGCCCCGACGGCCAATTCCGTTGCCAGCAATGGCGGGCTTGCGCCTTCCGTCACCATCACCCCGGTCGCCATCGAGCCGGGCGGCGACACCGGCACCGCCGTCAGCAAGACCATCCAGTCCGTGCGCGCCCAGGTTTCGGCCCTGGAAGGCAAGCTTGCCGCCAATGCCCAGCGCCTGAACGATCTGCGCAACAATGGCGCGGCCTCGGCCGGCGCCTATCAGCAATCCAAGGCGCAGATCACCACCCGGCTCCAGGTCGGCACCACCAAGGGCAATCCCGAACTGGTGAGCTTGTGGAATTCCGCCCAGTCCTCGCTGGACGCGCTGTCGGGCAATATCAACGGCCTCAATGCGCTTGGCACCGATGTCGCCACCGATTCCTCGACCGCCCATTTCGCGCTGGACCAGATCGGCGCCACCTTCAATGTTTCGGGCGCGGTGGATGAAGACCACCGCCAATTGTCGCTGCTGCAGGACGAAACCAGCCAGACCCTGGTGATGATTGACCGGTTGCTCAGCGAAGTCTCCGACGCGGTGCAGCGCCAGACCGCCTATGTCGCCAATGAGCGCGGTGGCCTCACCACATTGGCCGCCGCCATCAAGAATGGCGAACTCTATGGCGGCACCCCGGGCGTCACCGCCCAGGCGGCATCGGGCGGTGTGCAGCTTGCCACCGCTGGCGCGCCGCTGGTGGTGATCCGTTTCGATCATCCCGACGTGGATTATCAGCAGATTCTCTATGCCGCGCTGAACCAGGCGCTGCAGTCCCGTCCCAATGCCGGCTTCGAGGTTGTTGCCGTATCGCCCACCCGCGGCACCGCCGCTTCGGTGCAGATCGCCCAGACCACCGCCAAGCGCTATGCACAAGAAGTAATGCGCTCCATGACCGATATGGGCGTGCCCGCCACCCGCATGGGCGTGGCCTCGTCCACCGACCCGGGCGCCGCCGCTAGTGAAGTGCGGGTTTTCGTTCGATAAATTGCCCGTGGATTAATCAAGAAAGCCCTGCTGTCGCGGCGGGGCTTTTTGTTTTGTACGCCGCGAAAAGCGCGCCTACGATGCCTTGACGCTTTCGCGAAGGTCTTCATGAAACGCATCGCTCTGCTGTTTGCGTTCGCGGTTCTGGCATTGCCGCTCCAGCCGCCCGCACAAGCGCAAGTCACCGAGACCGTTGCCCATCGCCACATGATTGCGGCGGCCAATCCGCATGCCGCGCAAGCAGGGCTGGACATGCTGCGAGCCGGCGGCTCGGCGGTGGACGCCGCTATCGCCGCCCAGATGGTGCTGGGGTTGGTCGAGCCGGAATCCTCCGGCATTGGTGGCGGCGCCTTCATGCTGGTCTATGACGGCAAAAGCCGCAAAACCACCAGCTTCGACGGCCGTGAAATGGCGCCGGCCTCGGCCACGCCCGGGATGTTTTTGGGAGCGGACGGCAAGCCGCGGGCGCATTTCGATGCCATTCCAGGCGGGCTTTCGGTGGGCATCCCCGGCGTGGTGCGGATGCTGGACCTGGCGCACCGAAAGTACGGCAAGCTGCCTTGGGCGCGGCTGTTCCAGCCGGCCATCAAGCTGGCGGAAGATGGCTTTCCGGTGGGGCCAAAACTGGCCCGCACCATTTCCAGCTTCGCGCCCGGGGCCAAGATGCCCGACATCCGGAGCCATTTTTATCATCCCGACGGCACGCCGCTGCGGGAAGGCGAGATCTACAAGAATCCCGAATATGCCGCCAGCCTCCGCAAGATCGCGGCGGAAGGCCCGGACGGATTTTACAAAGGCGAGATTGCTGAGGCGATCGTGGGCGCGGTTCAACACGCGCCGGGCCAGCAGGGCGGCATGACCCTGGCCGATCTGGCGAATTACCGCGCCCAGGAGCGCGATCCGGTGTGCGGCGGCTACCGCCAATATCATATCTGCTCGATGGGACCGCCCAGTTCCGGCGGCATCGCGGTGTTGCAGATATTAGGTGAACTGCAACGCTTTCCGGTGTCGCAATTGCAGCCCGGCACACTCAGCAATGCCCATCTCTTTGCCGAGGCCAGCCGCCTGGCCTATGCCGACCGCGCGCAATATCTCGGCGATCCGGCGTTCGTGCATGTTCCCGTCGCCGGTCTGATTGACAAGACGTATATCGCCAGCCGTGCCGCGCTGATCGATCCGGCCAGGGATATGGGCACCGCGATGGCGGGAACGCCGCCGGATGAAAAACACGCGCGCTATGCGCCGCAGGTCAGTCCGGTGCTGCACGGCACCAGCCATATGACGATTGTCGACGATAGCGGCGATGTGGTGGCGATGACCACCTCGGTGGAATTTATCTTCGGCGCCGAAATCATGGCCAAGGGATTTATCCTGGACAACACCCTCACCGATTTTTCCTTCCAGCCGGTGCGTGACGGGCTGCCGGTCGCCAACGCGCCGGCCCCGGGCAAGCTGCCGCTCAGCGCCATGTCGCCCACCATTGTGTTCGACAAGGCGGGCCGCTTT
>Ga0302319_10009053_pt1 | contig 19250 bp, 13 predicted proteins | sample Bog_T0_2_FD_203319 | JGI IMG/M metagenome (GOLD analysis project Ga0302319, IMG submission 203319) | Peat permafrost microbial communities from Stordalen Mire near Abisko, Sweden - Bog_T0_2 | ecosystem: Environmental > Terrestrial > Soil > Wetlands > Peat | place: Sweden: Abisko, Stordalen Mire... | reverse complement strand
TGGACTAACTCAATTCTAGCATCGCAAAGAGAGCACTCCACCCGTGATTTCTTGCACCGAAAGGACTAGACCTTAGACCCGTCGAGCCGCCCGTGTGGAGCGACACTCCTGTCCGCTGCCTTTGACCTTGATTTTGATCTTCGCCGGTTCCTGGCACATCTCCCGTACCCCATTTCGCGCCTTCTTTGCCAGGTGGCATCCGCTCCCGCCCGCACAACCGTGGAAGAGCGGCGCTTCAGCGCCGCGTAATCGGCAAAATCATTCCGGGCTTTAGCCCCGGTGCCTCGCAGTTTTCCACAGCCCACCCCTGTGACATCCGCCCTTCCACGCCATCCGAACTTCCGCTAGTCTGCAACTGTAGGTGCCGGATGTACTGCCGTGCCTAGTCCTAGGAAACTCACGGCCCCCGCAACCTCACCATGCGATCGAGGGACAGCTGGGACATCTAAATCAGGGCCTCAGATCGGCTACCCTGGATAGCCCAGGGCCTGATGCCCGCAGTTGGTGGTGATCACTACCATTAAATTGTAAGAAGAGGAGATCCGAGCAATAAGAAGAAAAAATAAAGGGCTAATGCGTTTAATCTGAACGTCTTCAAGCCTGTTTGCGTGCATTGCGGATTTTTCTTCGCGTACTTTGCGGTCAAGATCTTTTTGCGATAGGAAGAATAAAATCCTTAAACCGCAAAGGCCGCTAAAGAAGGGACCGCAAAGTTCGCCAAGAATTTCAAACTGACTCACGACCAAGAAAAGCTCGTGTGGAGCGGACACTCTTGTCCGCTGCCTTTGACCTCGATTTTGATCTCAGCCAGTCGCCAGTCCGCGAATGTTCCGGGGAGCACCCCCAATGCACCCACGGAAAACCGCCGCGCAAGCGGTTAATGCGTCAGCGGCGCAAGCATTCCATCCAGAACATCGGCCTGCCCCGAAACCCGCTCCAGATGCGGATTCTTATTCCCTTCATGGTAGGAGACTGTATAGGTCTGAAAGAATTTTCCATTCTCGACCAGCAATTCGATCGGCTCCGTCTTTCCCTGCGCTGCCTTGATCGCGTCATGCAACACCATCGGCGACCACTTGCGTTCATTCACCGCAATCAACTTCATTCCCGGACCCACCCCCGATTGATACGCGGGAGAGCCCACGATCACGTCATCGATCTTCCCGTCTTCCGCCAGTGAAAGTCCCAGCGAATAAGAAAAGTCGGCGAACTTGAATTGCTTTTCCGCGGCTTCAGTCAACACATTCGGCTGATCGTTGTACACCAACTTCCAACCCTCGCCCTCAATCCCTCCCAACGGCGCGTGAGAACTGGTGGCGTTAATCCGTTCTTTCAAAAGTTTCGCCCAGTCATAAGGCGCAACCTCGTTCAACGCGCTCACCACGTCTTCAAAGGTGTAAGGAACCACCACCGCGGCTCCACTCGACCCGCCGTGAAAACGCCGGCAAAAATCATCGAGCGAGCGCTGCCCATGCGTCTGCTGACGAATCATCGAATCGACTTCGAGCCAGATCAACTCCCCCTCCGGATAATAATCAAGTCCGCGCCGCCAACTCGACCACTGCGACCCCAGCAACCGCAACATCTGCACCGATCGCGTCGTATCCTCCAGCGAACGCCACTCCCGCCCCGGACGATGGTCCAGATACGCCGCGGTTCCGGCCAGCGCCTCACGATACTGTTCCGCAGTCCACAACCCACTGCGCGCCGCCAGCACGTCGCCCAGATACTCCGTGAGCCCTTCATAAACCCACAACAGATCGCCGATCATCGCATCCTGATAATTGCGCGTAGCCAGTCCCGCCGGCCTGCGATACTTGCCATTCCAGGAGTGCACAAACTCATGCGGAACCAGACTCGCGTTCAACATCCGCAAATCCGGATCGAGCAACGTTCGTTCAGAGGTGCAACTGTCATTCGACTGATGATGCTCCAGCCCATGATGGCCGACATCATCGCTCAAGGTGTAGAGAAAATGATATTGCAGGTAATGCCTCGCCCCGAACAGCGCTCCGGTTTCGGCGACCAACTTCTTATAGTCAGCCAGGTCCTCCGGAGTCATGGCCAGATCGCTTTCGCTATCGGCAACGATATCCATCTCATGGGGAGTTTCAGATCCGCTGTCCAGCTCGATTCGCCGGAAATGTTTCCCGGCAATCAAAGGTGAATCCACCAGGGTGGTGAGTGAAACCGGAGCGAACTCCACCTCATCGCCAGCCACATGCGCCGGAACCAAAGCGGTTCCAAACTTCCAGCCCGCGGGAAGCTTTACCGACGGAGCGAATTCGACCGCATCCGAAGCCGCGCCCTGCGGATACAGTACGACCGCATTCCAATTCAAATCCAGCAAATTGCTCGAAGCCGCCGGACCTCCGCCGCCCGCGCTGTCACTCGATGTGATCGCATCCAGGGAGACGCTCAGTTCCTGCACCCCAGACGGCACGACCACATGAAATGCATACGCATCAACCTCATCCCGTTGCCACGCAACTTCCTTGCCCGAGGCCTCCATCCGTATTCCAGTGAGCCCGGCAATCGGCCCGCTCGGGCGATGATTGCCGGGAATCCATTCGGGAAACACCAGCGTCATCGCGCCCGGCTTGACCGGAATGCTCAACTTCGCGTGATAAATATTTCGCGGCGCGTCCGTAAGATCCACTCGCAACCGAATGGCCTGCGCGAATGCCTGCTGCGCGGTCGATACCAGCGAAGTCAGCACTAAAAGCAAGAAAAAGAATGGGACTCTACCCGAGCCGCGCACGTAAACCTCCCGCAAGCCAGTGCGTGAATTTGAAGAATGAGCCTACAGGAGGCGCAAGCGCGTGCGCAAGATGAATGCCGAAGGATAGAGGCGAGGATAGAATTAGATTGCTGGCGATAGGCTCGCAGCATTACACTAGGGCATGGCCACCGCGAGTTCACGAGTAAGCGATAAGGAAGTGCAAGCCAGAGCAAAAATGGCTAGCTTCATTGACCGCGTCGTCGACACAATTGAATCCGCCCCAAAGGGGAAGCGAAAGCCGGGCACAACCCGCGGCAAGATCAATCGTCGCGCAGTGCAGTCTTCAACAAAATCGCGTTTCGCTTAAATTTCAGCGATCAGCTCGTCTTTAACGTTCCTCGGAAGATGTGCTCCGTATTTACCTAAGAGCCGCTTGAAAGCCGCAACATCTCCCTTTTGACCAGCCGCGTGGAATTCTTCGACAATCTGGCCGGCTAACTCCGGTCCCGTGGCACATTAGACCGAGATTCGACATGGACCGCCCCACAGGCCAATTCCATGACAGTCTACCTGCTTCAAGAAAATCAAATGCGGACCAACCTCCGCCGCGTCATCCAATAAATCCCCACTAACCCGGTGGCCAGCATGACCCACGTAGACGGCTCCGGCACCACGCCGGTAGGCCCGCCGCAACCATTCTTTTTCTTCTTGCCGTTGCCTTCACCGCCCACGCAGCAACCGCTCTCCTCTTTGCCTTTCTTCGTGGGCCCGCAAAGTCCAGCCGGCAAAGGAGGAGGCGAGATTGGAATCAACCCACCCCCAGTAAACGTATCGTATAAGCTGAGCGGCCCGGTTGCGCCAATTGCCGTCGGATGGTTAAACGCCGACTCGAACGGAACCGGAGGCGCTTGCATCGCCGTGCCGCCGGGGAATTTGATGGGTTGATCGAACTTCACTTCGGGAGGTTCGACCGCCGCCGCTGCCTGTTGCGGCACCTGCTCGACCCGGTTCCCGCAACGAGCGCGCGCCGTGATTCTCCCGTCGGTGATCACTTTCTCACCCTTATGCAGGGTCAACCGGTGACGCGTCCAGTAAACCCGGTTTCCAATCCGGTAGGACATGAACACGGTCTGCGCCAGAGTCAAACGCACCACCCGCGCATGGTCGTAATCAAAACCCGCGTAGTGCGCGGCCACGATAGGATCATGCTCCGCCACCCACTTCAACTCTTTCGCATCCTCCACCCCGCCCGGCACCAGCGAGTAGGGATACACCGGCCGATTCGTATCGGGCTTGGCATCGGCGATCACCTGATTCAAGTCGATCAACCGCCTCCGGCTCAATTCCGCCTGGGCAAACGATGTGGGTAGAGATTCTCCTGACTGGAATAAAGATGGACTTAGGTATCGTAACGCCGCCGTGGACGCGCCGCCAATGAAGAGTAAGGCCACCGCCGCCACTAACCAGCGACGGACCACACGATTGCGGCGGTGAATCTTACTGCGCCTGCGCTTTACGAACTGAATCTTCTGCGGTTCGGGATCACCCACAAACAACTCCTAGTTGCGGCGGCCGCCCTGGCTATTGGACTAAAGACACTCCGCCGAACCTATTCAAACGCATTTTTAGGGCCATATCACGACATCCCAAACCCCGCCACACTAAGCAAAATTCGCCCTGAATCGCGGTTCATGTTAGCAGACGGGTAAATACTTTGCACAATATATGCCCCAATCTTTACTAGTAACTTCCCAGATGCGAACTTCTCCCAGAATGGTAGTGGGTCGGTTTGAAGTCTGGATCTCGCAAGGCGTCTTCCAGAAGAGCCCGCGGTTTTCCAGCAGGCCGAAGGAATCCCCCTTTAGCACGCGGCATCGTAGCCGAGATCTTTCGCTCCGCCTGAACACCGGCTACGCAGGATGACGCCATCGACAGGTAAAAGATGCCATCGGAAATTCAAACTGACCAACTACCGAATTTTTGAGGCACTATCGGATTGGGTGGGGGCGGCTGTCCGCACACGAATCTTTTTCGAAGCTTCGGCGTGCGCGAAGTCCTCCCTGATCTATCACTTGAGATATTTGTCCGGCAGGGTTAGACCGGGTCGCTCCTCGTCCCAAAGAATGCTTGCAACCCAAAAGCGTCCTTGGGCGTGCACGATTTGGATTGAGTTGATGCCTCGCGTGAAAGGGGAGGAATCGTTTTCCGCGTGGCGGCTTTCATAGGTGCTCCATACGTGTATCAGGTTGCCGAACTCCTCGACACGATTCGAAACGCTGCGCTCGAAGAAACCATGCGCCTTGAAGTATGGGTCGTCCCGTTGAACATACATGTCGGGAGTCAGGAGAATAGCGTCGCCTTTGCGCTCGGGGTCGGTGCCGGTGGCTGGGGCAGCGGGGCGAATCACCCCGAGACGTCCATCCGGCAAAAACAGAGAGCGGAAGCGATCCCAGTCGCGAGGCTTGCCGGCCGGGCCGGAGATCACGTCATAGAGCGAAGCCACAAGGTGATCGACTGTGTCCACATCAGTCGCAGTTCTAGCCGCGGGCCAATTGGGGTGACCGGCGAGCGAGCCCACCAGCGGAGGCGGCGCGGGAGCGGGGGCAGGCGCGGAGTTCTGCGCTAAGACAAACGTAGCAGGCAACCACCACAGTAATCCCAATAGCAACCATCTTGAACATCGCATGTTCATACCTTATTTTATGCCCGGTTCTCGGAGGCGACGAGCAGCAATCGGAGACCGAGAATCAGCGCGTCTGTTTTCACACCGACAGCAAAGCGCAACGATGATAAATCAGACGGAGGCGAATGAGGCAAATCAGATTCATGGTCAGGCAAGTGGCTCAGTTCGAAGGGACCGGCGATAGTGCCATTGCGTTAACTCTACTATCATAATCGACATGATAGGATAAAGGGGAGGGCATGGCAAGCGAGCTCAGCTGTCGGTAGTGTCCTAACAGTGCGTTGATCCACTTGGTTGTTTAGTGCGAGATCGAACTGTTCGCTGTCGCACATATGTGTTACAGTTTTCAACTCACAAGGAGGACGACCTCCATGAGCCAGCCAGTCCGCTCTCACGAATTCATCTGCCCGTTGTGCGGAAAGCCAATCGATTTGAACGGAAACGAAACCTCAGCCGAGGACGGTCGAGTGATGCACTCCGAATGCTACTTCAAGCGTATAGGCGGACACGGCAACGATCCGCCCGATCCGCACCCTGCGGAGTGAGGCGCGCAGTCTTATGCCGATCGGCAAGTTCAAGGCAGGCTCTAGCCCCGCTGGTGAGAACTCGCCCTTCGGGACGGCGCTGGCACAGGTAGTAGGCGCGCGTAGGTTTTCTGGATCGAGTTAAATCAGGTTCAGATTTTGCATGTGGCCGCGCAATTTTCGCGTGTCGATGGGCTTGAACAGGTATCCATCGCACAGCGACTTAAAGGACTCCACCACATTTTTCACGTCGCTGAGCGCCGTGGTCATGAGAATCTTGGCGCCGTTGGTGGAGAGGATGCCGGCAGCTTCTTCCAGAGCGCGAATCTCTTTCACGGCGGTTTGCCCGTTCATTTCCGGCATCATGATGTCCATGCAGATCAGATCGTAGGGATGGCCGGTTTTTTGGGCAGCGCAAAATGCGGCCACAGCCTGCTTGCCGTTCACCGCGACTTGACATGCACCGAAGGGGGAGAGAAACGTTTGCAGCAAGAGCTGGCTGGTCGGGTCATCTTCCGCCACCAGAATCCGCAATCGGCCGGAATCCTGGTGCTTTGGGGCCTCTGCCGGAGCGGCGGCAACCCGGCTCGCTGCCGGGGTTCGATGTTCCGCATAGAGCTTCAACAGTGGTTCCATAACGGCGGCGATGTCGGCCTCGTCGCTGTCGGATGGATTCTGGACCAATTCGTTGAGCCGATCCGTGGCCGACAATAGGATGCGGACTCTTTCCGGTGTGGGAATCAGGTTTCCCGAACGGATGAGCGACAACAAGTCTTCGATCTTGTGGGCCAGCTCCGGAATCTTGGTTAAATCGAAGAACCCGGCGCCTCCCTTGACCGAATGCACGGCGCGGAAGGCGCGGTTGATCAGCTCCTGATCGACATTCGCGCCCTCCGCTTCCATGGTGAGCAGATCCGCTTCCAGCGTAAGCAGGTGTTCGCGGCTCTCGGCGAAGAACTCCTGCGTCAGGTTGTCCCTAAGATCGATCATGGTTTTTGCTCTTCCTTTTCCGGCCTTTGATTCAGGGCCTCGAGTAGTGTCCTGCTGAAAAAGTCAATCCGGCGTCCCGGAGCGAAGCCCCGAGCGCTAAAGCGCCGATTTATTTTCGGCTACACGGCACGACTGAAGGTTGTGCCCTTCCCGCGCCTCCTGCGGTTGGAGTTTTTTTCCCAACTTTTGTACGTCCTTCTAGATGAGGCCAAGATCGCGGAGCTTTTCGATGAGCTTCGCCTTGTTGATCGGCTTTACTAAATAGACATCGCAAAGGGACTCGAAGGAATCCATGACATCCTTAACATCATCGATCGCGGTGGTCATGATGATCTTCACGCCATTAGTGGACATCGTGCCTTCCGCTTCTTCGAGAGCCCTGATCTCCCTTACCGCCGTAGGACCATCCATTTCCGGCATCGTGATATCCATGCAAACCAGGTTGTAGTTTTGTCCGCAATCCTGGGCCACGCGGAATGCGGCTACGGATTCCTTCCCGTTCATCGCCGAGTGGCATTCGCCATATTCCGAGAGGATCGACTGCAAAAAAAGACGGCTGGTAAAGTCATCGTCGACAACGAGCGTGCGCATAAGCGGTTCTCCTGTGGTTGGGCTACACCCACCCCAATTGCAACAGGGTGCGTTGGAGCCGATCGAATTGTTCTTTCATCGCGGGGACCAAAGCCAGGGCGCGGGGCAATTCTCCCGCCGCCGCGGCGGTCTCCGCGTCACGGCCTAGGTCGCATAGGGACCTGGCCGAAACCGTGGCGGCTGCGCCCTTCATGGCATGGCCCTGCAAGCGTGCCCCCTGGGCATCGCCTTCTTCTAAACACTTTTCAAGCAGGCTGAAGCGCCTGGGGGCGTCGCTCAGAAATGCAGCGACCACCTTTCGGGCCAGACGGTCGTCGCCCATCAGCCGGGCCAGCAAATCTTCTGGATCGAAGACGGCCGGATCAAAGCCAGCCGGATCGCGAACGGCAGCAGCGGCGATGGCATCGCCTGCCGGCGGTAGAGCAACCACGGGTTCCTCCGAATCGGCAGCGCTCGGGCCCACAGCCAGCCATTTCTCGACCACATCGCGGAGTTGCTGCGGCTGGAACGGTTTGGAAAGATAGTCATTCATCCCCACCGCCAGGCACTTGGCCCGGTCTTCGGCCAGGGCGCCGGCGGTGAGGGCGATGACCGGGATGCCGAAGTTCAGCGCGTCCGGCGAGTAGTCGCGAATGCGACGCGTGGCCTCGTAACCATCCATCTCCGGCATGCCACAATCCATCAAGACCAGGTCATAGCTGGTGTTGAGAAGCGCCTGTAGAGCTTCCGCGCCATTGCCCACTACGTCGGAGCTGTAGCCGAACTTGCTGAGGATCGCGACCGCCACTAACTGGTTGGTGGGGTTGTCTTCCGCCACCAGGATGCGACCGGCGCGGGGTTTGGTGGCAGGATAAAGAACGGGATGTGGCGCTGCGATGGCCGCAGCGCGGGCCGACTGGCTGGGTTGCGGTTGCTTCTCGAAGACGGCGCTAAACCAGAACGTCGATCCTTTTCCTTCTTCACTTTCCGCGCCGATGCTGCCCCCCATCAGTTCCACCAGCTGTTTTGAAATGGTCAAGCCCAGGCCCGTGCCCCCAAAGCGGCGCGCCAGGGAGCCATCATCCTGCACGAAAGGCTGGAACAGACTGGGAGCGCGATCCTGGCGGAAGCCGATGCCGGTGTCGCGGATGGTGAAGCCCAATGTCGCGGCAGCTGCGTCCTCGGCCTGCAAGCGCACGCGAACCTCAACCTCCCCGTGCAGGGTGAACTTTATGGCGTTACCGATGAGGTTGGTGAGGATTTGCCGGAGCCGGCCGGAATCGCCGCGCAGCCGGAAGGGAGTTCCGGGCTCGACTTCGAACCTGAGTTCCAGTCCTTTTTGAGCCGCAGTGACCTCAAGGATTGCACAAATATTCTGTATCAAGGAATGGAGATCGAAATCGGAGACCACCAAAGTCAGCTTGCCGGCCTCGATCTTGGAAAAGTCCAGGATGTCGTTAATCACGGTTAACAGCGCTTCGCCGCTGCCGCTGACCAGTTCGGCGTACTGCCGTTGTTTTGGAGTAAGGTCGGTATCCAGAAGCAAGGCCGTCATGCCGATCACGCCATTCATCGGAGTGCGGATCTCATGGCTCATGTTGGCCAGGAACTGGCTTTTGGCCAGGGTGGCGGCTTCGGCGGCTTCGGCGGCTTCCTGCATTTTCTTGGCGACCATTTGGCGCTCGGTGAGGTTGGTGAAAGTCACGACCGATCCGATCAGCTTTCCCTCCCGATACATGGGATGCGACCAGTATTCGCATGGAAAACTTGTGCCGTCGCGACGCCACAGAACTTCGTCATCGACGTGCGTCGCCTGCCCATCGTAAAGCGGCATGAAAATCCGGCACTCCTCCATCGGAAAGGGCGTTCCATCCCTCCGCGTATGGTGCGCGAGGGTGTGCATGTTCTTCCCCAGCAACTGGGATTGCTCCGCATAGCCGAGCAACTGCACGCAAGCGGGATTGCAAAGCGTGCAGTTCCCTTCGAGGTCGAGGCCGTAGACGCCTTCGGGAATGGAATCGAGCAGCAGTTTAAGCAGGACACCGCTCTCCCGAACTTCCTCTTCGGCGCGCTTGCGCAGGGTGATGTTCTCGTGAGACAGCGCGACCTGCCCGGAACCCCGCTCCCCGAAAGGCGTTACCTTCAACTCGAACCAACGCTTCTCAACCGGACTATGGCAGGGATACTCCAGATGGAACTGGTCGAGGGTTCCGGCGATCATACGACGGATTCCAGCGGCTGCGGGGATGGCTTCGACGTCATACGGGGCATTCGCCTCGCCGCACACCTCGAGGTAGTTGCTGCCCACTCCACAGGTAGACTCGTCGCCACCATTTCCCGCCGTGAAACGACGCCAGGCTGCGTTCACGGCCACGATCTCTCCCTTCTGGTCGAGAATCGCAACATGGGAGGAAAGCGCATCCAGAGTCGATTGCAGGAAGAGCTTGGAGTCGAGCAGGGACTTCTCCGCCCGCTGGCGTTCGCTGATATCGCGCACCGTGGCGTGGCAGAATTCTTCTCCATCGAATGCCAGGTAGGTGGCGGTGACCTCGACTGGAAATGCCCTCCCTTGCTTGGTCTTTCGCTGGCTCTCAATCGAGATGGAGCCCTTGGTCTTGAGTTCGTTCCAGAAGCGCCGCCAATCTTCGGCCAGGAAAAGCGGATCGACGTCCGTAACCGACAGGGCAAGAAACTCCTCGCGGGCATATCCTAAAGACCGGCACTGTTCCTGGTTGACGTATACGAAACCTCCCTTAGGGTCGACCCAGGAAATGGATTCCGACGAGTGCTCGAGGGAGAACTGTGCCAGCCGCAGTTCCCTGTTCATGCGCTGGCGTTCGCTGATATCGTGGGCAAAACAGAAGTTGTATTCCTTGCCGTCAAATTGCAGGTAGTTCGCGTTTATCTCCACGGGAAATGCCTGTCCCTGGTTTTGGTGGAGGGTTTCAAAGCACAAAAAGCCGCGAGCCTTAAGCTCCTGCCAGTGGGGAGCCCATTTTTCTTTGCTGAAAAGCGGATTAATGTCGGGAACCGCAAGGGAACACAGTTCCTTAGCGGAGAGTCCCAGGGAACGGCAGGCCGCTCCGTTGGCATAGACAATGCGGCCTTCCGAATCGATCCAGAAGATGGAATCCCGGGCGCTCTCGAGCGAGAACTGGGCCAGCTGCAGTTCGCGTTCCACGCGCCCGCGTTCGGTGATGTCGCGCGCGATCGTAGAGGCGCCGACAATGGCCCCGCTACCATCCCTCATGGGCGAGATGGTCACAGAAACTTCTATGTGCCGGTCGTCCTTGCGGACGCGGAAGGTTTCGTGATGTTCGAGGCTCTCTCCCCGTCCGATGCGCTCCAGGATGTCCGATTCTTCATCCGCGATTTCTGCCGGAAAGAGCATCAGCATTGGCCTGCCCACGGCCTCCAAGGACGAGTAGCCAAACAACTTTTCCGCGCCCCGATTCCAGTCGGTGATGGTGCCATCGAGAGTTTTGGCGACGATCGCATCGTCGGAACTTTCCACGATGGCGGCTAATCGCTCGCGGATTTGGTGGGAATTTTTTAGTTCGGTGATGTCGGAAAGAACGCCGTCGGCGTAGCGCACGCCGGCCTTTTCGTAGGTTCCGTAAGCCCGGTTGTGGACCCAAATCCATTCGCCGTCTTTGCGGTGAGCGCGATATTCCACATCGAAAGGCTTACCCTCGGTAAACAACCGCTGAAAGGCATGCGTGACCGGTGGGACTTCAACCCAATCGATCATTCCATAGCAGGGGCCGTCGCCTTTTTCGCAAATCTCCGCCGGCGTGTAGCCCAAGACTCGTTCGACATTCGGGCTGACATAAGAAGTGCTCCCATCTGCCGCCGAAGTCCAAACTACGTCGGGCAGGTTATCCAGCAGGGAACGGAATTTATCTTCGCGATCCCGCAGTTGCTGATGCACCCGGCGACCTTCGGAGATGTCGAGGACGGTACCGACAATCCTGGTCTCGCCCCCGTGGGCGGGGATGAGCTGACCGCGGGTGCGCACCGTACGCACGCCGCCATCGCGCCCCACAATTCCATGCTCCAGTTCGAAAGGTTCGGGGCCGTGAAGCGCGCCACTCAGGGCTTGGCGGAAAGCTTCACGGTCGCAGCCGGGGATGAGCCCCATCGTCTGGTCCAGAGAGAGGGATGACGCATCGGAGCCAACATCGAAGATGGCAAAAAAGTTCGCGGACCCTTGAAACTCGCCGGCTTGGGGATCGAATTCCCAGCTCCCGAGGGGTATGGAATTGGCGGGGCTCGGCGCCCGCTTGGCGATGGCTTCTCTCGCTGCGTGGTTCACCGGTGCTTGGCGAGGTGCGGTCATGAGGCCTTCTCATAGTTCCTGGCGCGGAGGTTCGCGCTTACTTCACCAGCTTCTGAACCACGGCGATCAGTTTTTCGGCGTTGAAAGGCTTCACAATCCATCCCGTGGCGCCGGCTTTTCGTCCCGCCTCTTTTTTTTCCAGCTGCGATTCCGTGGTCAGCATGAGCATGGGGATGAAAGCGCATCCGGGCAGCTGGCGCACGGCGGTCATCATTTGTATGCCATCCATATTGGGCATGTTCAAATCGGTGATGATCAGATCGAACTTCACGGCGCCGGCTTTGGCCAGGCCGTCTTTCCCATCGACCGCCTCCTGCACTTCGTAGCCCGCCTGGCGCAAGGTAAGACAGAGCATTTGCCGGATGCTGGGGGAATCGTCGACGCTTAAGATCTGTTTCATGGGTCTTCACTCCGCAGGCTTCATGCTTCGGTCTTCATGTTTCGATCTTCATGTTTCGGTCTTCTATGTTTCGATCTTCTATGTTTCAATCTTCATGTTTAAAAGGTTGGCAGCGTCAAGCTTTGCCGCCTTTCCCGAACTCATCGCGCATAAGCGAGCATCGCCGAAGCGACCGACTCCAAAGGCAACACCTGGTCGACCGCGTCCCGTTTGATGGCCTCATTGGGCATGCCAAAAACCACGCAGGTGGCTTCATTCTGGGCGATGGTCTTCGCCCCGGCGTGTTTCATTTCGAGCATTCCCCTGGCCCCGTCGTCGCCCATTCCAGTCAGAATTACGCCCACCGCATTTTGTCCGGCGTAGCGTGCCGCCGAGCGAAACAAGACGTCGACTGAGGGCCGGTGCCGGCAGACTAGAGGGCCGTCTTTGATCTCGACATAGTAGCGAGCGCCGCTGCGCTTGAGGAGCATGTGATGATTGCCGGGCGCGATCAGCGCGCGCCCGCGCAAGATCGTATCGTTCGACTCCGCCTCCTTCACGCTGATCCGGCAGAGGCCGTCCAGGCGGTTGGCAAAAGCGCGGGTAAACACTTCCGGCATGTGCTGCACGATCACGATGCCGGGGGCATCGGCGGGAAGCACCTCGAGCAGAGTCTTGAGGGCCTCGGTCCCTCCCGTCGAAGCCCCGATGGCGACGACTTTTTCCGTGGTCTCGGCCATGGCATGAGTGGCCGGAGATAGAATGGCATCGGCCGTGAGCTTGGGTTCGACCACCCGGTGCGGGCGGATGGGCTGCAGCCGCGCCGTCGCCGCAGCCTTGACCGTTTCGCAGAGCAGTTCGCGCGATTCTTCGATAAACTTTTTGCTGCCCAGGCGAGGCTTGGCGACAATATCCACGGCCCCGTACTCGAGCGCCTTCAGCGTGCTTTGCGCGCCCGCCTCGGCCAGGCTGGAACAGATGACGACCGGGATGGGGTGCTGCGACATGATCATCTGCAGAAACGTGAGCCCATCCATGCGCGGCATTTCAATGTCCAGCGTGATCACATCCGGCACCTCTTCGCGCATGCGGTCGGCGGCGATAAAAGGATCGGCGGCGGTGCCGATGACCTCGATGTCCGGGTCGCTCGACAGCGCGTCGCTGAGGGTCTGGCGCACCACCGCGGAGTCGTCCACGATCAGGACGCGAACTTTAGCTTTGGCCATCGGCGCAACTCCCGATTTCAGAACTTCTAGTCATTGGCGTTCCTGTCGTTTCCACAATTCACCCAAGACGGCGCAACAGCACTTCGCCGGTTCGGGTGTCGAAGCGTATCTTCAGCCCGCTGGTGCCTCGCAGGCTGGATGCCTTCACCAGAAAACCCTCGGCATCCAGGACCTCAAGGGCCACTTCACAATTCAGCTTTCCGACCGTCGGCTTTCCGGCCGCAGCCTCGCTGATCAGCAGAACATCGCCGCCGCCGAAAACTTTGACCTGCACGTCGGCGCGCGGCACGCCCAGTTCGTCAAACCGCCGGGCGATATCCAGAATGGCAAAATCCACATAACGGCGGCCCTCCGCCAGGCTTAGGTCGACGCCCAATTTCTGCGGGGATCGCGGCAGTTGGGAATGGGTCAGGGCGCCGACGCCGAGGCGCGCGCTCCAGAACGCAACGCTGACGCAAGACCCAAGAATGGTCCGGATGACGGCCGGATTGGGGGCGAAATAGGATTCCCCGGGATGGAGGTAGACATCGATCGGCTCCACTTCGCCTTTAAGTTCCAGCATCGTCGTTTCCCGGCCAAATTCTTCGTGTTCGGTTTTCGTCTGCTCGGTCCGTCGTTTCCGTCGTCGCCCCGGTGCGGCCAAGAGCATGCCTAGCCTCTTTTGGTCTTGCGATAAAGTGCGGGCGCAATCGCGGTCAGCGGCAAATCCATGTTGTGCAGGGTTTCGGAGTGGCCAACAAAGGCATAACCGCCGGGGTGCAGCTGCGCCGCCAGCTTTTGAATAATCCGCTCCTGGGTGGCGCGATCGAAGTAAATGATCACGTTGCGGCAAAAGAAAATGTCCACCTTATTGGGGAGACCGAAGTCGGCATCCATGAAGTTCAGCCGGCGGAACTCGATCAGCCGCCGCAGTTCGGGCACCACGCGGTAGAGCTTGGAACTGCGATCGCGGCTGCGCATGAAATACTTTTGCCGCAGGGCCGCCGGCACCGGATCGATGACTTCCTCGGTGAAGACGCCGCGCGCCGCTTTCTCCAGCACCAGGTTGGAAATGTCGGTGGCCAGAATCTCGAAGCGGAAACCGGGATGAGTCTCCGCCCATTCGCTCAGCACCATGGCCAGGGTGTAAGGCTCCTCGCCGCTGGAGCAACCTGCGCTCCAGATCGTCAGGGGCCGTCCACTTTCGTTCCGCGCCACCAGTTCCGGGATGGCACTCCGCACCAGGTAATCGAAATGGTCGGGCTCGCGAAAGAAATCCGTTTTGTTGGTGCTTACTACATCGATTAAATGGACGACCTCATCTTTCTGCCCCCGCGGACCGAACAAATACTGGCAATATTCGGCGAGCGAATTCAGATTCAGGATGCGCAGCCGCCGCTTGACCCGAAGTTCGAGCATGGTCTTCTTGTCCGCATTCAGAACGATGCCCGACACTTCGTAAATCAGACGGCACAGGCGAGCAAAGTCCGCATTGGACAAACCTTCCTCGGCGCTGTTTTCAATTTGCAAGTTCATGAACCGGGACCCTGACTACTGCTGGTGCTCGTTACTCCTAGCGCTCGTTCCTTGATACTTGATATTCGACACTCGACACTCGATACCCGATCCTCGATGCTCGGTCACTCCTACACCCGCCCTGGCCCGTAGGCACCAATGCCGCAGAGCCCTTGAAAATGGGAGCGAGGCGAAGTCTGCGCCCACCCGGCCTCAGGCCGTCGCTCCCAGCGATGCCGGGTTGTTGTCGGCCTTGCCGGATTCGGCGTCGCGAATCGTGGTCATGTCTTCCGACGAGAAAACGCGGTCGATGTCGAGGATCATGACAAACTGGTTGTCCCGTTTGCCCATGCCCTTAATAAAATCGGTGCGGATGTGGGTCCCGATGCGCGGCGCGGGCTGAATCTGTTCGGGCTCGAGATCGATGACCTCCTCGACCGAATCGGCGAGTACGCCGATCACAGTGGATTCGTTGTCCAGCATGACCTCCACCACGACGATGCAGGTGTTTCTGGTTTTCTCGATTTTCGACATCTCCAGGCAAAGCCGCAGATCGACGACTGGAACCACGCTGCCGCGCAGGTTGATTACCCCGCTCATGAAGTCCGGGGTGCGGGGAATTTCTGTAATCGTGGTGAAATCCAGCACTTCCCTCACCTTGGCAACGTCGGTGGCAAACACCTCATTGCCCAGCTTGAAGGTGAGATACTGCCGCGTCTCGGTAATTTCGCTAACGCTCATAAACCACTCCTTTGCGATTCGACTCAGTCATACGGCTCGGTCACTCGGCTCGGTCATTCGGCACGACAGCCTGCGGACCTACGCGGACCGCGAACCGTCCGCGCAGAGAATTTAGCCTGCTAGAAGCGCTCGAATTCTTTGTCCAGGTCATCGGACTTCTCCCTGCCTCTGTCCTTATTTTTATCCTTGAGCTGAAAATCCACTCCCGCGCCGACCTTGGCCGCCATGGCTCTCGCCGGCGTCGCACGGCTGACCTCCCGGGCCGCCGCTTCAGCCGGTCTGGCCGACCGGGCAGTCGAGCTTCGGGCGGATGCCATAGCACCGGCGTCGCCGGTACGGAAGAAGCCAAGGGCGCTCACCAGCTGTTCGGATTGGCTGGTAAGTTGTTCCGTGGTCGAAGCCATTTCCTCCGAGGCGGAAGCGTTCTGTTGAATGACTTTTTCCAGTTGCACCAGCGCCTTGTTGATCTGCTCGGCCCCGGTATCCTGTTCCTTGCTGGCGGCGGCGATTTCCTGGATCAGTTCCGCCGTGCGCTGGATGTCGGGGACCAGTTTTTGCAGCATTTCGCCGGCTCGTTCCGACACTTTTACCGTGGTGCCCGAGAGTTCGTTGATCTCGCCCGCCGCCTTCTGGCTGCGTTCCGCCAGCTTGCGGACTTCCGCGGCGACTACGGCAAAGCCTTTGCCGTGCTCTCCGGCGCGTGCCGCTTCGATGGCCGCATTCAAAGCCAGCATGTTGGTCTGGCGCGCGATCTCCTCGATGATCGAGACCCGGCTGGCAATCTCTTTCATCGAAGCCACCGCCTCCACCACCGACTTGCCGCTTTCCTGCGCGTCGGTGGCCGACTTGTTGGCAATTTTGTCGGTTTGTTGGGCGCTGTCGGCGTTTTGCTTGATGGTGGAAACCATCTCCTCCATCGACGACGACGCTTCTTCGGCGGAAGCCGCCTGTGAACTGGCGCCTTTCGATACTTCCACGGAAGTGGTGCTGATGGCCTGGCTCGCCGAAGCCACCTCGCCGGCAATGGTGCGGATGTCCGATACCACGCGGGTGATGCCGGTCACCATCGCGCTCAGCGCCTGCATCAGCTTGTCCTGCGGCGAACGTTCGCGCAGGGCCACGGTCAGGTTGCCAGACGCCATTTCATCGGCGGCGTTGGTGATTTCGGTCATGGCTCCGATGAGCGCGTTGAGGTTCACCTTGATGGCGTTGAAATCCCCCTGGTAGGTATCCGTGATCAGCGGCGGATTGTCGCCCTTGCTGATGAGATCGACATAGCGCGCGGCCACGTTCAGGGGCACGATCACGGCGTCCAGCGTGTCGTTCACCCCCTGGACGATCTTCTGGTATTCGCCGCTGTGCTTGCTGGCATCCGCCCGGGTCGCCAGCTTGCCCTCGACCGCCGACTGCGACAGCATGGCCACATCGGCGATCATGGCGTTCAGCGCCAGTTTCTGCGGGGTGAGATCGGAGGCATACTTGACCACCTTGAAAGGCTTGCCATTGAGATCGAGAATCGGATTGTAAGAGGCTTGGATCCATGCCGCCTTGCCGCCCTTGCCAATGCGCTTGAATTCGTCGGCCACGAATTCGCCCCGGTTCAGCTTCGCCCAGAACTCGCGATACTCCGGACTCTGGCGGTAGGCTTCCTCGACAAACATGCTGTGGTGATGGCCCTTCACTTCATCGAGCGTGTAACCGAGCACCCGCAGGAAGTTGTCGTTGGCGGTGATGATGGTGCCGTCCATTTTGAACTCGATGACCGCCTGCGATTTGCCGATGGCGGCAATCTGGCCGGAGTAGTCGGCCATGAGCAGCTTCTGCTGGGTCACATCGGTGGCGTATTTGACCACCTTGAAGGGTTTGTTGTCCGCGTCCAGAATGGGATTGTAGGAGGCCTGAATCCAGACTTCCTTGCCGCCCTTGGCGATGCGCTTAAATTCGCCGGCCACGTATTCGCCCCGGTTCAGCTTCGCCCAGAGCTCCCGGTACTCGGGACTCTGCCGGTGGGCTTCGTCGACAAACATGCTGTGATTCTTGCCCTTGATTTCGTCGAGCGTATAGCCCATCGTCCGCAGGAAGTTTTCGTTGGCCGTTATGACAGCGCCATCCATCTGAAACTCGATGACCGCCTGCGACTTGCCGATCGCGGCCAGTTGCCCGGCGTTATTTGCGGCCGCCCGTACCCTCTCGGTGACCACCTCCCAAGAGACCATGGAGCCGATATAGTTTTTGGCGTGGTCATAAATCGCGCTCACCATCAGGTTCAGCGTCTCCGGGCCCAGCCGGATGTCGACCCGGTGCGGCAGGTTGCGGGGATCGGCCATCATGCGGCGCTGGTGCTCCGGGTTTTTGTGAAAGATGTCGATGCTGCTGCCCACCACGTCGTCCACCTTGCAGGGCAGCAGGTGCGCCAGCTTGGTCAGCGTGGCGTGGGAGGCCGGATTGATATAACGAATGACCATCTCGGAATCGGCGCGAATGAAATTCAGCGGGCTGCCCTCCATCATCAGCTCGAAGAAATTGGGTTGGACCGCTTTTCTGGGCGCGCTTTTTGTTGCCGTTTTGCTTTTCATTGTCCTGGCTCTCCTTTAATTTTCTCGGCGTGTGGTGGCGGGTCTTGTGACGCGGAATGGTTCCTTGGTTCGGTTCGGCTCACGATGTCCGCTCCGCGCGAGCAGAGGCGGTCATCACTGGGTACATCTGAACTTGCACTATCGGAATTGACGGCATCCGGCGCTTCGCGAGCGGGCAGCGCCCGCAGCGCGCCGGGAAAAAGCGTTGCCAAGAAGATGGCATGGTTCGTGTTGTAAAAAGAATTCATGAGCTCGCCGCCATGGCTCCTGCCGCTTCCTTGACTGCGAGCCTCGACTTCTCGCGCGCGCCGGCGCGCGACCCAACCGTCATCGTCCGCAGCGCATCGCGCACCAGCCGTTGCGGGTCGAGAATCAGCGCCACGGTGCCATTGCCCAGGATGGTCGCTCCCGAGACCATCTCCACCTGCCGGTAAAATCGCCCTAAGTTCTTGATCACCGTCTGGTGGTCCCCGAGTACTTCATCGACCACAAAGCCAAAGCGTCCCTCTTCGGTCTCGGCCACCATGATCTGCTCGCGTTCCGGCCGTTTCTCGGGCATGTTGAAGTATTCGCGCAGGCGGATATAGGGAATGATCTCCCCCCGCACATTGGCGACATGCTTGCCGTTGGCCTTCTCGATGTCCTTCCGCGTCAGCTCGATACACTCCAGGGTGGTGGCCAGCGGCAGCACAAAATACGCCCGCTCGACCCGCACCAGAAGGCCATCGATGATGGCCAGGGTGAGCGGCAGCCGCAGGGTCACGGTGGTGCCGATGCCGGGCTTGCTGGTAATCTCGATCCCCCCGCGCAGCATCTCCACGCTGCGGCGAACCACGTCCATGCCCACGCCCCGGCCGGAAACATCCGTAATCTGCCGTGCGGTGGAGAAACCGGGCGCCAGGATCAGGGAAAAGATTTGCGACTCGCTGAGCTGTGCGTCCGCCGCCACCAACCCCTTCTCGACCGCCCGCTCGCGCACCGCGGCGGCGTCGATTCCGCCGCCGTC
>Ga0302319_10009050_pt1 | contig 19254 bp, 16 predicted proteins | sample Bog_T0_2_FD_203319 | JGI IMG/M metagenome (GOLD analysis project Ga0302319, IMG submission 203319) | Peat permafrost microbial communities from Stordalen Mire near Abisko, Sweden - Bog_T0_2 | ecosystem: Environmental > Terrestrial > Soil > Wetlands > Peat | place: Sweden: Abisko, Stordalen Mire... | reverse complement strand
ACCTCGATCTCGGTGAGTGGACGTTCCAGTTTTTCGAACTCGCCGCGCGCCGCCGCCAGCAAATGCGGCATCCTCACGGGCTCACCGGCATCGGCCGCAAGAAAAGCGGCTCCCATTGCGATATTGGCAATGTGCGCGCCCGATGCATTCAAACGCGCAAGGCGGTCGATCTGCAGGCCCTCCGTCGGCGTCGCTTTTGGAAACACCCGCCGCCAGATCTCCGCGCGCTGCGAAGCATCCGGGAACGGGAACTCCGTCACAAACCGTATCCTGCGCAGGAAGGCCTGGTCGAGCGCCGATTTGCGGTTCGTCGTCAGAATCGCCAGCCCACGATACGCTTCCATACGCTGCAGCAGATAGCTGACCTCGATATTCGCGTACCGGTCGTGGCTGTCTTTCACATCGCTGCGTTTGCCGAACAAGGCGTCGGCTTCGTCGAACAGAAGAATGGCCGCGCCTTCATCGGCCGCGTCGAACACGCGCCGCAGATTCTTTTCCGTCTCCCCGATATACTTGCTCACCACCTGGCTGAGATCGATGCGATAAAGATCGAGGCGCAGATCATTGGCCAGCACTTCCGCGGCCATGGTTTTACCGGTGCCGCTGGGACCCGCGAACATGGCGCTGATGCCGAGACCGCGATGGCTCTTCTCGGCGAAGCCCCATCTTTCGTAGACCTGCGCGCGGCTGCGCACGTGAATCGCAATCTGCCGCAGCGTCTCGCGCTGACGCGGACCGATCACCAGATCGTCCCACGTCGCCTGAGTCCCGATGCGCTGCGCGAGCCCTTCCAGACGGGGGCGCGACTGCAATCGGCAGACCTCCCACAATCCCGACAACGAATCTTCCAGGCCGCTGCGCCGCGCCTGCTCCACTGTTGCGCGAATCCCGCTGCTGCCCATGCTGAACTGCGACGCCAGTATTTCCGCGTGGCCATTCAGGTTCGGAAAGTCCGCGCTCAGTTCGTCGCCCCAGATCTGCCTTTGCTCAGCGAATGTGGGCATGGCGGTATCGATCACCACGCTTGTTCGATGAGCGATGCGACGGGCCGTTCGTTGCGCAATGGCCAGCGGCGCGCGGAGGTTTTCGACTAACATCCCAATCTCATCGGAGTCATCGCATTCGATCAGGTAGGCGCCGGCGGTCAGAATGGCTTCTCGGTCGAGCAACCGCCGGAACAGATCGAGATCGGCGGGGAGCTGTGGAATCAGGCGGGCGGCAATGGTCTTTAGTTCGAGCCCAAGCTTACGGCACGCTGCCGCCGCTACCGGACGTTTGTCCACCGTATCGCTGCCGCACAACTGAACCACAGGGGGAACGCCGTCGGTCGTCTTCCAGGCAAGAGCAATCTGATCCGCTGCTGCTTCGTGAGAAGGGGCGAGCGCAATCGCGGAGTCCGCATTGGTAAGCAAGGGACGCAGACCCTCATCGCAAACATCCACCCCCGCAAGGTAATGCAGGATTCTCTCATCGATGCGCAGACGCGCCGTTGTCACAGGTTCGTTTTCGGGTAAATGCACCAGGCGCCAATAGCGCAGCGGCGCCGCGGGACTCAGCGAACTCCAGTGCGCACCGTCGAAAGCGGCTAACGCAAGACTGAAGTTTGCACCCGCGCGCAACAGGTTGCCAAACCGCGAATCCCACTCCACGCCCGCGCACATCAGCAATACATTGCGTTCAAAGCCCGACAGCCCGAACGCGCCGCACAGGGTGTCGAGTGCGGAATCCGGCATCTCAGTGGCAGCGTTCTCTTCCGCCGGAGACTCCTCGCCCAGAAATCGCTCGATAGCCGCACGAGCCTGCGCCACCGCCGCCATGGAATACTGCTGATTCGCCTCCGTCCAGCTCATGGCATATTCACCGTCGGGCCCGTGAACTGCCCGCCAGGACCCTGAGTCAGCAGACTCTCCGCCCCGTCGATTTGCACACGCGCCAGATACGTTCCCGTAGGCACGCCGCCAATGTTGAGCGTTACCTGATTCGATTCCGCGGGGGCCACCGCGGCCGTCGATACGAAAGAGGCGCCCGCATTGTTCAGGACCAACACAGCGCGCTGACCCGCGCCGATATTGGGTGAAACCGTCAGTGTTACGTTGACATTGCCGACCGCAGGCGGGGCAACGGCGGCCGCGGCGTTCGTAATCGCCGGACGCAGCACCAGAGCCGCGCCATTGCTTTCCACACCATGGTGCAGGGTGGGCGGATTCCCCATCAACGATTTCTGCGCCACCTGAAGCACCTTCACACCCGCATGAACTCCGGCCGGCAGGGTCACTTTGATCTCGCTGTCTGTGGCCGAGGTTGGTGTGATTTCCAGCCCTTCGACCAGCACCACCGTCATCGCCCCGCGCAGTTGCCTGCCCTGAATCGAGATCGCGCCACCGGCCAGAATCGGCTGATCCGCGCCACTCTGCGAAACGACGCGATCGATATAAGGGGCTCGAAACGGCGCCGTGTACAGATAGCGCGTCTGCACCGGAAGCGCTTCCTGCGGCGTGAGATCGCTCTCGATCAACACCACCGAAGCCTGATACGCGGCCGACAGCGCATACTCCACCTGAAAGAAAACCGACCAGAGTTTGGAGAATTCCTCCAGCGATAAAGCGGTGGGCGTGAAGCGGACGCGCTCCACCTGGCTGGCCAGACCGGTGATCCCGAGATTCAGATGATTCTCGCCGTTGGTAATGTCGTCCGCAGAAAGCACCGGCTGAGCCTGCAGCGCGCCGACCACCGCGCCCAGCAAACGCTGCGGCTCCAGCTTCGTATCGTCGCCATGAAACGTAAAGAGGTAATGCAGATCGAGCGCAGCCTGAGGGCGCTGCGTTAAAGTCCCATCCCAGCGCCGCGTAGGCAGCTCGTTGTTACGGAGAGCCACGTTCGGCGTCACCTGGTACAGATACACGTTGACCAATGGGCCAGTGGCGGCCGCATCGTCCTTGTTCGGACGATCGAAGCCCACCTGAGCGTGAAGGACAGCAGCGGCAACGGCCGGCTGGAGCAATTGCTGAAGGGCTCCCGTGACCGCCGCGATTGCAAGATAATTGCTCACCGCAGACCTCTGTCGCGCTGCCGGCGATATTCATCGAGCGTGAGAGCCGGTGGAAGCGCCGGCCGCGAAGCAACGGGCGCAGCGGGCGGTGCGGGAAACTCCGCTTTCACTTCCACCCGCCCGATGGTGACCCGAATGGAAGGCGTTTGCTTCGGAGTGGTCTCGCTGGTACGCCGCGCAATGGGAGCAGTCTGCCCGTTCACCCTCGGTGCTTCTTCACGCGGCGATACCGGAGTAACCGTGGGCGGGTTCGATACAGCCGCGATCGGCGCAACGGGAACGAGAATCGGCTGACGCTCCTCTTTAGAGAAGATCGCTTCGACAGCGTCGTGCAATGACATTGGCTTTCGCTCAACCGACCGAGGCACAGCGTCCCGCGGGATCTCCGTTTTTGTTTTACGCGCGAAGGGAACAGGCTCCGCGAGCGGCTGAGTTGCGCCCTGCGCCGGCGAACCTGGCGCTGGCTCCTGAACAAGGGGCGCCGATGCCGGCTCGATCGCGCCATCGTTGGCAAACACGGACGGCACAATCGGTTTCACCAGCTGAGTGCCGCTCCCGAGGGTTCGTGCGGCAAGCTTTTGGAAGAGGCCGGGCATGATCAGCTCACCATCTGCAGATAGAACTCACGCCGCATCGGCGTCATGGAAAGGATGTCCGCTTCGCTCCACCCATAAGCCTGCGCAAGAACATGCACCTCACGAAGCAGACGCTTCGCCAGCGTCCCGAGCTTCGCCCAAAGGAACGACTCGATATCGAGAAGAGCCTGCCACACGTGGCCGCAAGCCGCGCAGTTCAGATCGATGGTTAAATCGGACAGGGGATCGGCCTGCGCCAAACGATCCTCAGCCATCGCGACAACCGAAGCGGGAAGTTCGGCAACCGGGATATCGGAAGTTCCTGCTCGCGCTTCCACAACGCACCGCTGCAAGAGCAAATCACGGCCGGCGGCCGCGTCGGCACACTGGGCAGCCGCCGCCAGATCCAAACTGTTCGGCAGACGCATCCGCAACGAAATCTCTCCGGTTTCGAGAGCGACTTCACCAGTATTCTCCGGACCCGGATCCGCAGACAGAAGCTCGCCAACCATCAGGCTGTATTCCAGCCGTTCCCCGCAAGCCGGACATTCCGCAAACGCATCCAGACTCCCGCCGAATAGCCGCTCGTAAATACGCAGCAGCATCGCATCGCGAGCGCCCACGCTCGCCTGCGCGCATTCGTCCCACGGCGCGCCGGAACACGCGGAGATGGTCGCCAGGCCGCGGTCCACCGGATGTTGGCCGGCGCCCCGCTCCCAGAGCTGGATCAGATTTTGACCGGTCAGGGGCTCTCTTAGCACTTCGGTCATGTTTATGCGGAAGGTACGGTGAAGCTCGGCTCAGTCGGCTCGGTCACTGCGAGATCGCGCTCCCAGCCTTCGTTTTCGAGACGAATGTGCTGGATGGCGATGGCATTCGCGTTGGCGTCGAGATCGGGCTGCGCCTGATATTCCGAAACCCAGCACCTATACACTTTGTAAGCGATGGCAAGCTGACCCGCCTCGTTATAGAACTCGATGATGAGGTCCTTGCGGAAGTCTTTCAGAGACACTTCGGAGCCGAGCCCCGCGCCGAAGTTCCACACCTTGTTCGCCCATTGCTCGAAGGTGATGTCGTGGGTGACGCCGCGCTCAAGAGTGATCGGGTCGTACTCGGTGCGGCCCGGCGATTTCCGGCTGGAGCTCGGGTCGCCGCCTTCCCGGTGCTTCACCACCTCAGTGGTGCGCTTCAGCATGGTTACTTTGCTGATGCCCGCCACATAACGGCCATCCCATTTCACCCGAAATTTGAAATTCTTGTAGGGATCGAATCGCTGCGGATTCACGCTGAACTGTGCCATGCCTGTCCTCCTTTAAGCCGACGTCTGGCCGGCCATCTGTTGTAGCTGAATGACTACGAATTCGGCGGGCTTGAGCGGCGCGAATCCGACCACTATGTTCACTACTCCGAGATTCTGATCCGTGGAAGTGGTTGTCTCGCTGTCGCACTTCACGAAGTAGGCGTTGGTCGGCGTGCTTCCCTGAAACGCTCCCTGCCGGAAAAGATTCTGCATGAACGAGGTTATATTGAGACGAATCTGCGCCCAAAGCGGTTCGTCGTTCGGCTCGAAGACGACCCACTGAGTGCCGCGATACAGGCTCTCTTCAAGATAGAGCGCGAGCCGCCGCACCGGAATATATTTATACTGATCGGCGCGCGCATCGCTGCCGAACAAAGTCCGCGATCCCCAGGCAACGGACCCATAGACCGGGAACGTGCGGAGACAGTTAATGCCGAGCGGATTCAGAGTGCCGTTCTCACCGTCGGTCAGGGTGACGCTCAACCCCTGGGCGCCCTGGATAGTGGCATCGATTCCCGCGGGAGCTTTCCAGACGCCGCGCTGCGCGTCGGTACGGGCGAAGATTCCGGCAAGCGCGCCTGACGCGGGCATCGGCCGGGTGCGGAAATTCTGCAGCGGATCGGCAACCAGAATCCTCGGGAAGAAGACCGCTGCGTTGCTGCTGGCCTGCAGCTTCGTTCCCACCCAGTCTCCAATGCTCGTCTGATCCTTCGCGGGGTTGGGATCCACGATCAGGAACGCGCGCCGTTGTTCGCAGAACGACATCGCCTGGCTGAGCGTCGCGAGCGCATCGCTGTCGGGAAGCTGCGTGGTCCGCGGAATGCACAGAAGGTTGAAGAGGTCCACATTTTGCAGCGCGTACATTCCGGTCTTGGCGACCGGATCGCCGATGATTTGCGTCGCCCCGGGGGCCGATCCGTCGCTGCCCGCGCTTGCGGCGGTCTGGGCGTTGAAAGTCGCGCCGGTGCCCAGGCTGTATTGCTGGACGTTTTCCGCGGCGTCGAGGCCCGCCACGCTGAAAGTGATCGAGACATTGTCCGACGCGGCGCTGCTGACGGCGTTCAGGAAGGTCCCGGCAATTTGCACAGTTGCCTGCGCGGTAGCCGGACTGTTCGGTATGGCACGCAGAGCCGCCTGCAGCGCATCGCGCAGGCCGGTAAGGGTAGTGGGCGAACCCAGCGCCAGACCGGGGGCCTTGAGCAACTGGGTGTTCGACGAACGATCCGTCACGGTAACATCGACGGTGGCAATGGCCGGTGGAGTGCCCGCCAGATCGCTCGACAGCGTTCCGTTCGGAGCCGGACGGCGCGTGCTTGCAGCCTCCTTTTCCCTGCCGCCGTTGACCAGCCCCAGCCCAACCTTCGTGGATACGTCGCCGGACGGGGCTCGCAGAATCTGCACCGAAGAACTCGCTCCCGCCGTTCCCGAAGTCAGGAGCAAATAGTTCCCGCTGCCCTGCCCGGTCGCGCCCGATTGCGCCACTGTCAGTTTGCCCGTGAGACCCGCTGACACGATCGCGCTCTTCACCTTCAGCACCAGGTCGGCAATTGTGGTGGAAGGCGGCGACATGGTGAGCGTCAGGGTAAAAGGGGTCACCGAATCGAAGACGCCGGTAATGGTTGTGTCCGTCGCGAGGAGCGCCGGGAAAGTCGAGAGATCTTTGCTCAGAGCCCAGCCGGCAGCCGAAACAACCGCATTGTGATCCGTAACCACAATCAGCTGCGAATCGCCATTCACCGTCACCGGCGCGTAGGTCGACGAAAACGGGTTCATGCTGAGGTTTCGATAGCTTTCGCTCGACAGCACCACCAGGTTTCCGTTCTGCAGCTGGTAACTGGTGGCGGTGAGATTAAAGAAGCTGTCGGGATTAGAGGTAAAGTAATCGATATCGATGCCGACCGCATTGCCCCAGGCTCCCGCTCCCGTGGCCGAAATCGCCAGCACCGGAGTGGAACCGATATCACCCAGGGTAATCTGCGCGGACGCGGCGCCCTGCGCGACTCTTACTACGATTGCGGTACTGCCGCCGTTCTGGAAAAACTGCTGTACGGCATAGCCGAGTTCGCTGTCCGGCTGAATTCCTCCGAAGGTCCTCTGGTAATCCGAAAAGCTCAGGATCTGTACCGCGGTATCGACCGGGCCGCTGGTCGTGTATCCGACAAATGCCGTAATCGACGTGGCCACTCCCGTAACGGCGCGCACGGCGCTCGGCAGTTCTTCGATATAGACTCCGGGATAGGTGGGCGTAATCGGCATAATTGTCTCCTGACCGCTAAAATCGGAATATTTTTGTCTTTAACTGGGAATGCGTAATCTCTGACGAATTCTGTGGAATTCTATACCAGATCGTTTCAACAAAGAGCGTCTTAGCGGATTTGTGACATTACTGATTGTGCGGTTTAATCCTCACGAACGAATAAAGAGGGCGCGGGAGCCGCGCGCGGGAGCAAGCCGTTCTGGAATTGCAACGTTATCCCCTGACATCGCCTATTTTGGTTCCTCTCCGGCGTTGCCCAATGCTCATCCCCTTTGCGCGGCAGGGCGTCCATCCCTGCCCTAACTAAAATCGCTTGGATCGCATTCCCGCCATCTCTATCCCCCCTCAGCTTCGAATTCTTCGAATCCCAAAGGCCAAATCGCCGCCTTTGCCGGGCATTTATCTGAGTGAATCGGAGTGCATCTTAGGCTAGAGGGCTTCCAACTATAGCGTCGAAGCTCATCCAGGCTCGAATTGCAAAAACGACCGTCCCACTATGTCACGATAGTAGTTTCCACCCGCCCTATGACCCAAACACCAATCCGCGTCGCTATCGTCGCCATCGCCGCCACCCTCCTCGCCGCCCAAACCACCCCACCCCCGCTCCCCGGAATGCCCCCCGTTCAAAACCCCACCGACATCTACGCCGCCGACCACGCCGGTGCCCTCAGCCCCACCGTCAAGAACTACCCCACCCTCGTCTACGTCCCCAACTCCAAGTCCGACTCGGTCGACGTCATCGACCCGAAAACTTTCAAGATCGTCAACCACTTCCCCAGCGGCGGCAAAGAACCCCAGCACGTCGTCCCGCAATACGACCTCAAGCGCCTCTGGGTCATCAACGACCTCGGCGATTCCGCCACCCCCATCGACCCAGCCACCGGCAAACGCGGCGCCACCATCCTCGTCGAAGATCCCTACAACATGTACTACACCCCCGACGGCAAATACGCTATCGTCGTCGCCGAGCGTAAGCAGAAACTCAACTTCCTCGACCCCCAAACCATGAAACTGGTCCAGTCCGTCCCCGTCACCTGCCCCGGCATCGACCACATGGACTTCACCCTCGACGGCCGCTTCCTCATCGCCAGCTGCGAATTCTCCTCACAGGTCGTGAAAGTCGATGTGGAAAATCATAAAGTTGTGGGTACCCTCTCCTTTGAAAAAGGAGGTATGCCGCAGGACGTAAAAACCTCGCCTGACGGTAAGGTATTCTACGTCGCCGACATGATGGCCAACGGAATCTACCTCGTCGACCCGGTAAACCTGACCCGGATTGGCTTCATCCCGACCGGAGCCGGCGCGCACGGCCTCTACGTCAGCCGCGATTCGAAGGTCTTATATATCTCGAACAGAGGGGAAGGCAGCGTAACGGTCCTCGACCTCGCCACCCGTAAGATATTGACAAAATGGCAGATACCCCACGGCGGGAGCCCCGACATGGGCGGAGTTTCAGCCGACGGATCGCAACTCTGGCTTTCCGGGCGCTATAACGGCGAGGTGTACGTATTCGACACGAGCAACGGCAAACTGCTCGCAAGGATCAAGGTAGGCAAGGGACCGCACGGGCTGTGCTACTATCCCCAGCCCGGGCGTTACTCTCTCGGACACACAGGCGTGTTCCGCTAAAAAGCTAAACTGTTGAAACTAAGCCGCGGGCGCTTGAAAACTAAGCTGCAGCAGCAGCTTTTTTGCGAGGCACCGGCTTAGAACCATCCTTAGCCGGAAAATGCTCCCGCAACCAGTTGTGAATCCCTTCCTTCTGGGACGCGTTCACAACACGCTGCCACCGCATATCGCCGGTGCGCTGGTCATATTCAGCAACTACATACTGGGTGGTGGTAAGCACCGAAATCGGACCTTCAGTCCGCATTCGGGCGCAAAAATACGCATCGTTGATAACGTGGCGATCTTCCATAAACCGTTATTATAGCGCGATTTATGACAAAAGTATACTTCTGCAAAAGTTCAGGCACTTACCCACCTCTGCCACCGGATCGGATCCCTCCGGAACCTCGTACTCCATCTCGATGTTCGCCGGGAATTTGTACTTGTTCTTCTTCATCAGCAACAGCACCTCTTTGATCGGCGTATTGCCCTGTCCCAAAGGATGGTTGCCCGACACCCCGCACTTATCCGGCTTGTCCCGATCCTTGATATGAAGGTTGGTAATCTTCTCGTGGTGCCTTTCAATAAACGGAATCGGATCGTAACCCGCAGCCCAGAAGTGGCCGATATCGAGATTGATCCCCATATACTTGTTCAGCCCGCTGATGAACTCGAACGTCTCGGGCTTGGCGAACTGTTCCGGGTCATAGATATCGTCGTGCCCATGGCCGGACCAAATTATCTTGTACTTCTCGGCATAAGGCGCCACCCGCTTCGCAAATGAAACCGTACTGCTGCACGAGATTGCCCGAACCCCCAGCCCATGAGCCATGTGGAACGCATAGTCGATCTCCTCGTCGGCCGCGCTCATCCCCATGTTGAAACAGAGGATTTGGACGTCGATGCCTGCGTCGTTGAACTGCTTCCGTACGCCCTTCCAGGTATCCGGAGTCGTCGCCAGCTTCCAGTCCTTAAGCTTCCCCTGATACTCCTTCATCTGGGCCTGATACGCTTCCTGCTCGGGAGTTGCCGGACCTCGGCCACGCCCTCCACCGCCGCCTCCGCGAGCCGGAGCCTGCTGACCAGATTCCTGAAGCGAATGCCGGCCCGACCGCGTATTCACCGGACACCCATTCGGCGCCAAAGCCACTTCACTCTGCTGACCACGACCGCGTCCCCCACCACCTCCTCCGCCGCGTCCCGGGTTTGCCGGTTGCACCGGAGCGCCCGCCAAAGCCTCGCAATCGCCCGACATCAGCTCCACCTCACTGATCCCCAGCTTCGCCATGTCCGGAACAATCTCAGCCCGCGGAATCCTCGGATCGCGGAAGCTGTATGTGATCATTCCGATCTGCACGCCCGCATACTTCGAATTGGGCGCGGCCATCGCCAGCCTGGGCAGCACGCCGGCCCCGGGAATTGCCAGCGCGGCCAACCTTCCGAGGTCTCTTCTAGTGAACGTCATGGTCTCTCCTGAAGCTTTCTGTAACAGGTCAGGGCTTCGCGAGCGATTATATCCCAGTCAAACCGCTGTTCCGCCGTTTGCCGCGCCCGCGCAGCCATTTGTTCACGCCTCGAACCATCCCCGAGCAGGGTACACAAGGCTCGGGCGAACCCCGTCGCGATCTCACTCACCAGCAAGTCGGCGCTATCTTCCAGATCCAGCCCCTGGCATCCCACCGGCGTGCTGACAATGGCTCGACCACACGCCATCGCCTCCATCAGCTTGATGTTGGTACCCGCCGAAACCGGCAGTGGAATTGCGACCACGTCGCACTCGCGATAAGCTGGCCTTACGTCCTCGACAAAGCCCTGAATCGTGATCCGGGCATCCGGAACCAACAGCTTGCCCTTGCCTCCCGTACGAGCCCACTTCTCATGATCCGGTCCCGCGATCGCATGCAGCCGGCACTCGGGAAAACGAGCCCAGACTAAAGGCATAATCGTCTCCCGCATCGCCTCGAACGCCAGCAGGTTGGGCAGATGCCGGAACGATCCGACGAACAGGACCGTCGTCCCCGCGGTCTGGCGCGTCGAAGGCTGGAAGCGCGTCAGATCCACCCCATTCGGGACCGCAATCGTCTCCGCCGCCCCGTGTTCCAGCACCAATTCCTTGTCTCGCTCAGACATCGTCCAGACCCTATCGACCGAACGCAAAGCCTCGCTCTCGAACCGCTCCCAGATCTCGTAATCGCGGCCCAGTTGCCGATAGAGCGTGAAGGTGACATCGTGCTCCACCAGGATCACCGGACGCCCCTCCGCGCAGGCCCGATACTCGGCCATCTGAGTTAACTCCAACTGCACCACATCCGCTCGCCGAGCCTGCTCGCGAATCAGCGCGGACATCGCCGAATTCCGGTAATCGGCCACCTGCTTCGGAACGGCAGCATCCTTATTTTTTTCGTCGATGTCGACCGTATAGACCTCGCGGAATACCTCATGCAACTTGGGATACCGAACGGTCTCCGTCACCTCACGAAAGCACACCAGCACGAAGTCGACCTCATCTTTAAGCGACCTGCAGATGTTATAGATCCGCACCGCGCCGCCGTGCGATAACGGGAACGGCAAATAAGGCGAGACCACCAGCACTCGAGGCAAACCGCGAAACGGCTTCGCATGAGCGGGCGACCACACCACGTTGCCGCGAGCCAAAACGGGTTGATATCGAGTCCTCGATCGCAGCACATACTCAAGGTCTTCAAGAGGCATCGCAGGCTCCTGAGTCATCGGCCCATCGTTACCGACGACAAAGCTCGGGCTCCCCGTACAAATCTTCATGAGCGCCGCGCCAAACGTCACCGCATGAGGCACAGTCATCAGATCCCGCCGTACCACGATCAAAGACGAAAACGGCATCGCCACCTGAGACACCTCGCCTGGCAACAACCGCCGGAACGGATGCTTCGTCGCAACCCGCGCGCGCCACCCGGTCCACGCAATCTGCTTCGCCATGGCGAACGCGTTCAGCTCAATGGCCAGCCTGATCAGAGGCTCGCACGAGTCCCTTTCCCCATGCTTGCGGAACACGATGAAATCGGTCTGAGCTCTGCGAACCTTGCCCCGCTTCCACCCGGCGCGCCCGTGGACGACTACCTCAGTGAAGCTCGAACCCGCCGCTTGTCCGATCGCAACCGAACTCGCCTCATTCAACGTCCGCCGACCGTTGATCCGCCGCACCATCGCCGGTGTAATCTGCGCTACAAAGGCCAGCGCCGCCAGCACGAACTCAAACACCAGCCCGATCAAAGAAAAGCCGAGATGCACCACATCGCGAATCCGCTGGCCCATCCGATAAATCAGCGACCAGGTCCACTTCGCGCCCCCAACACTCAGGTCCTTTGCCAGCCCCAAACCCGAGCGCATCGCGACCGAGAAACGATGCCAGCCATGCTTTGCCAAAGGCCCCGGACGCGCCCCAAAGAACCCGCGAGCTTCATTGAACACCACCACGCGAAACGGAGGAACCGTTAACGCAACCAGCTTGAACGCGACGTCGCCACGACGCCCCGTCCACGAAACCAGGATTAACGCCGGCCAGTTCGAACGCAGCTCACGCCGCACGGCGAAAGCCGAAGCATCCTCCGCGCACCACGTACGAATCGGCAGCGCTTCGCCCGCCGTCCGAGCATGCGCCACGCCCGCCTCCACATCGGCGCGCGTAAGCCCAAGCACCGCGATGACATTAGGACGATCCGCCCCGACAAGCCGCTTAATGAGCGCCTTCATCTAGTGGAATTCGATTCCGGTCACCTCACCGGAGAATCCCTTTTTGTCTGCCGTCGGCTTATATGTAATCGTGACTGGCCGTGGCTTCTTCAGCGCCCCGCAGGCAATGGTAGGTTCGTCGCCGGTGACCGAAATATCGCCCGGATCCGCCACCAGAAGCCTCTGCACCTTACCAACCTCATCCTTCACTTCCAGCTGATACTGCTTGTTCGCGCACACCACCCGCGTCAACGTCCCGCTCACATTCGCCGACCCGTTCACATCGAACCAGTCGACCGTCTTCGCCCCGGCGTCCTTAGGCGAGGCCGGACGTGAACTATAGCGGGCTTCCATATCCGCAATCTCTTTCCGAGCCTGCGCCTTCAACCGATCCAGTTCAGCCGCCTTCGCAGCCGCTTCCTTGCGCCGCTCGGCCTCTTCATCGTTCAAACGAAGATCGTCGATCTGGCCGCGCGATGCCAGATAACGCTCCTTCGTCTCCAGATCCGGAGCCGCCTGCGCCGCCGCGAGCCACGCCCGTCCCGCTTCGGCATACTGTTTCTGATCCACGCACAGCTGCGCATACTTCTCCCACCAGTCGTAACGCCGCGGAGCCAGCGCCACAGCCTGTTTCCACTCGGCCAGACGGCGCATTGGCTCAGAGATCTTCTCGCCCAAAGTCCAGTGCGCTTCGGGATACTTCGGATCGATAGAGAGCGCCTCTTTGAGGATCTCGATCGCGCGTTCGGAATCCTTCATCCGGCTGGCATACATCGTCAGCGCGACCACGTTCTTCGTTCCCGCCGACCGCGCCGCTTCCATATAATGCCGTGCGCCGTCGTTGTCGTTATCGCGCATCGCGATAATCGCCAGGCCCTCATTGGCTTCCGCCACCTGCTTGCCGGATTTCAACAGCGACTGATAAATCGCCGCCGAACCCGGCGTCAGCAAATCGGCCCGAGCGAGTTGGCCTTCATCGCTGGTCAGATTAGTTGTGCTGAAGTCCCGTTCGCCGTTCAACGGACGACTCGGCGCAGCCGCCGTTCCATAGACGCCGGTCTCATAGTAATGATCGACAGCCGCATTAAACTTTTCCGGATCCTCGCTGAGACTGCGAATCGCCCCGTTCGAGTTCATGCCTTCAGCAAGGTTATGCAGATAAATGTGCGCACGCCCAGACCATTCAGGCAACGTGATCAGCATGTGAATCAGCGCCCATTCGCGAGTCCGCTCTTCCTTAGGCGGAGGCGCGCCCCACGTCACATGAACCGAGCTCGACTGCACGGTACTGAAGAACGATTCCAGACCTTTCTCCATAGCTGGGGGAAGGTTCGCAAAGTTCTCTTCCAGCAGACGAACGGTAAGCTCGCGGATCAAAGCCGGCGGCAGTTGAGCTTCGTTCACGATGCAGGCCATCAGACGCTCGCGGCCTGTATGAACAGCGTCACACCCCGGAGGCATTTCCTGAGCATTCCTGAACACCATGATGCGAAGAGGAGGGTCGAGGCGAAGATCGGGCTTGCCCATCGCGGACCCGAGAGCGAAGCGGAACTGCTCGAACTGGCTCAGGCCTAAAATGGCGGATTTACGGCCCGTATCGCTGATAGTTTCGAAAGGCCCGAGACGAGCTTTCACCCATTGGGCATCGGCTGCATCGACCCTCAAACAGGCCAGCGAAAGGCCGAAAAGCACACTCCGCAGCCAGGGACTCATTGGCCCCAGTATATTACTAATATGCCGATTGCCCGAGGAACGTTCGAAGTGAAGCTGACACCTGAGGGCGCGCCGGAAGACGGCAGGATGTCGATCGACAAGCAGTTCCACGGAGATCTGGAAGCCACCAGCAAAGGCGCCATGCTCGCCGCGATGGGCTGCGTGAAGGGCTCGGCGGGTTATGTGGCCATAGAAAGGGTTAACGGAACCCTCGACGGCCGCGAGGGGAGCTTCGCGCTCCAGCATTCCGGAACTATGACCCGCGGAGTGCAGGAACTGAGTGTAACTGTAGTGCCCGATACAGGCACCGGAGAACTCACCGGCATCGCGGGCCGGATGAAAATTATCATCACAGACGGCAAACACTCTTACGAGTTCGATTACTCAATTGTCTGAGGGCGGTTCAGCCCTGTCGATCACCAGCACCTCAATGTCAACCTTGCGCGCATCCAGCCTCAACCCGAGTTCATGCAGCGCCGTAAAAATCGACCCTTTGGGCTCCGATGTCCCATCGCCGGGAGCGACCAGATCGTGGTTAGTTTCGTCATAACGAAGCTTGAAATCGTAATTGCCTTCGATTCCCGTCTTGTCTAGCACGGGAGGTCCGAGTTCCAGACGCAATGCTTCGCACAGATGGTTAATGGTTGAAGCGCGAGACCAGATCTCGCCTCCGCCCAGTTGGATCACGCCCTTGCTTTCCGGCGGCACATCCGTCTTAGGGGCGGAAGCTTCGGGCCGTTCTTATCCACGCTCAGCACGTAACCCTGCATCGTCCTTGTCTCTCGATAAAACTTCAATGCAAAACGGTCGGCAAGAAGGCCTTGCAGCATCAGCCGGATTTCCTTCGGCGCGACCGCGTGGTCCGCCTTCGCCTGCAATTCGAAGGCAGCCGAACCGATCCACGGAGGCCCGCCCACCACCTGAAATTCGCTCACATCGCACGCCTGCGCAATGAGGAACTTCAGAGTTCCTGGGCTCGCAAAACTGTCCGGTCCGACCCGGTATTGCACAGTCGGCCGATTGACCTCGCGAGGCTTAATCGACGCCACAGCGAAAGTCTGAGCGTGGGCGCTGGCACAAGCTAATACGCCCAGGCCCAGTGCCCTAGCTGTTGAGTATAAGAACCTCATTGAGCGATCCCTGCCGGTAACCTTCAAGATCGAGCGTCACATACTTGAAGCCGAGGCCCTTAAAAAGCGCCGTGAACTTTGCCGCCATCGCAGGATCGAGAGCGCGTTCCATCTCTTCCTTAGCTACTTCAATACGAACCAGCTCGCCATGAAACCGCGTGCGGAACTGCCGGAAGCCGAGAGCCTTCATTTCTTCTTCTCCCACTTCTACGGTTCGAATATTCTGAATTGTCACCGGCGTCCCGTACGGTATCCTGGAACTCAAACAAGCGGCCGCGGGACGATCCCACGTCGGCAGTCCGGCCTGTTTCGACAATTCACGGATCTCGGCCTTCGTCAACTCGGCATCCACCAGCGGAGCCTTCACCTGATGCATCTTCGCGGCGCGCTGGCCCGGCCGGTAATCGCCCAGGTCATCCTTGTTCACGCCATAGACGATGTTCGAATAGCCTCGTTCGGAAGCCAGTTTTTCGAGCACTGTAAACAGTTCGTCCTTGCAGTGAAAGCACCGGTTGGCGTCGTTTTTCAGGTAGTCCGGATTCTCGAACTCATGCGTCTCGACATACTCATGGCGGATACCGAAGCGCTTCACGAAGGCCTCGGCATCGCGCTTATGCGAAGCGGGAATCGACGCCGAATCCGCCGTGATTGCCAGAGCGCCCGCGCCCAGCGCTTCATTGGCCGCCCATGCGAGATAAGCCGAATCCGTGCCGCCCGAATAAGCCACGATAACGTGATCCATCTCGCGTAATAACGCTATGAGACGCTCCTGCTTGTCCATACTCACCTCGATGATATCGCCGTATAGGTGTAAACGCCCATGCGTTCCTTGACCAGTTGTACCGTGGAATCCGCAATCGGAGTCACCGCTTCCGCTCCCTCGCGCAGAATCGAATCGACATATCCGGGCTCAGCCACAATCTCCCGATAGCGCGTCTGCATCGGCTCCAGTACAGCGATCGTCGCTTCGGCCACTTGCTTCTTCAGATCGCCGTACCGCATGCCGGTGAAGTGGGCCTTCATGCGATCGTCCGGCCATTCGTTGAACGCCTGGAAAATCCGCAGCAGATTCGCCACGCCCGGGCCCATGGTTTCGAAATCCACTGCCGGATTCGAATCCGTCGTCGCACGCATGATCGTCTTGCGAATCTTCGCAGGGTCGTCCAAAAGCGCCACCGCATGTCCCGCGCCCGTAGCCGACTTCGACATCTTGGTTTCGGGATCGTCGAGTCCCATCACGCGCGCACCGACGGCCGGGAGCTTCGTCGCCGGCATCACGAAGGTCTCGCCGTAAAGCGAATTGAAGCGCTGAGCGATATCGCGAGTCAGTTCCAGATGCTGGGTCTGATCCTCACCGACCGGAACGATCGCCGCCTGATACAGCAGGATATCCGCGGCCATTAGCACCGGATACTGAAACAACCCTGAACCGACCGACTCCTGCGCCGCGGCCTTGGCCTTGTACTGGGTCATGCGCTCGAGCCAGCCCATCGGGGTAACGCATGTCAGCAGCCACGCCAGTTCCGCATGCGCCGGAACGGTCGATTGGGCCACGATGTGCGAATGCTTCGGGTCGATCCCGGCGGCCAGAAACAGAGCTGTCAGCTCGCGAATGCGCGCGCGCAGTTCCGAGGGCTCCTGGTACACCGTGATCGCATGCAGATCCACGATGCAGAAAATGCTCTCGTAGTCATGCTGGATGCGAACCCAGTTGGCCAGGGCCCCCAGGTAATTCCCGATATGCAGGTTGCCGGACGGCTGAACGCCCGAAAGCACCCGAGGCGGAGTCATTACGCCTGCGGCTGCAACTGCTGATGACGCGACCGCACGATCTGCTTTCGCTCTTTCAGATAGCTGAAAAACTCGCCGCCTTCACGCAAACGCCTTACCAGCATTTGCTTGTCTGTGGCCATCTCGCGCAGGAAGCGGAGAATCGGCCGGTGCCGGAAATAGAAGCGGCGGTACATGCGCTCCACCGCGTCTTCAATCTCGTCGGCCGAAAGATGGCTGTAGCGAAGAGTTGAAATCTGCAGGCCGTTGCCGTTGATCAGCGCGTTGCTGTCGAGCCACTGATTCTCCGTGGCCTGCCTGTAAAGTTCCGTGCCCGGATACGGCGCGGCGATCGAAACCTGAATCGAAAACGGATCGATCTCCTGGGCAAACCGGATAGTTTCCTCGATGGTTTCCTGCGTCTCGATGGGCAGCCCGATCATGAATGTGCCATGCACGCGGATTCCCAGACTGCGGCAATCGCGCATGAACTGGCGGGCGGTATCAAGCACCAGACCCTTCTTAATGCGATTGAGAATCGCCTGATTCCCGGATTCAAACCCTACCAGCAGCAGCCGGAGCCCGTTATCGCGCAGTGCTTTCAAAGTGTTGTAATCCAGATGCGCGCGGGCATTGCAGCTCCAGGTGAGCTTCAGCTTCTTCATGCCCTTTGCGATCTCGACGGCGCGCTCTTTGTCGATAGTGAAAGTATCGTCGTCGAACATCCATTCGCGCACCTTGTCGCCGAATAAAGCTTTGCCCTCTTCCATCTCGCGGATTACCGCGGCTGGCGATTTCGTGCGGTAGACATGTCCGCCGATGGTCTGCGGCCACAGACAGAAGCTGCATTTAGCCGGGCATCCGCGCCCTGTATAGAACGAAACATACGGATGCTGCAGATAGCCGATGAAGTACTTCTCGATATCGAGATCGCGATGATAAACCGGAAGCACGCTGGGCATCGCGTCCCAATCGTGGATCAGCTCGCGCTCTGCGTTATGCCGAATCTTGCCGTCGGTATCGCGCCAGCTCAGCCCTTTGATATCGCCCCAGCGAAGGCCCTTCGCTACATCGAGACAAGTGTAATCGAACTCATTACGGCAGACGAAATCTATGACGGGCGCCTGCTTCAGGGTCTCGGCCGGCAGTACGGCCACGTGCGCTCCTATGAGCCCGATCTTCGCGTGTGGGTTTTTAGCCTTAATGGCCTCGGCGCAGGCAACATCGTTATTCAGCGACGGAGTGCTGGTGTGCAGCACAAAAAGCTCGTAATCGTTGGCGATTGCCAGAACGTCGTCGATGGTCTGGTGATGGGGCGGTGCGTCCATGAGCTTACTGCCGGGCACCAGAGCGGCAGGCTGAGCGAGCCATGTAGGAAACCAGTAAGAAGTAATTTCGCGCTTCGCCTGATAGCGAGCGCCAGCGCCGCCATCGAAGCCATCGAACGAAGGAGGACTAAGGAATAAAGTTTTCTTCACAATACGAATCTCCCGAAGGTATTCGACCATTGTCGCACCTCCCCGGAAGAGTTCGCACCGAGGCAGTTTATCTGCCGATTATCCCGTGCTCGCCGGGTCCTGGCTGGTAGGTTTGACCGGTGGCGACGGCTTTAAGGAAACCCGCCAGTTGCACCATCGTCGAGGACGGCGAATCCCAGTATTCGGCTTTGTTGACTTCGACTTTGAGCAGAGCAAGAATCGGGTCTTCGAGGCCTTTCGGAAACCAGGCTTTATAGATGGGATTCCAAAGCTCCCTGGCCTTCGCCGGGTCCCGAACCAGAGAGGCTGAGCCGGATACGGACACGTACTTGTTGCTGCCGGGGTCGGCGTAACTCAGATTGACTTCGTTATGCGTTGCCGCTTCGCGCACCTTCTTTGACGAGGCCGACGTGAAGAACCAGAGGTCGCCCTCGAATTCCACCCGCTGCGTCGCCATGGGGCGGCTTCGCAAAACGCCATCGGCGTCCTCGGTGGTCAGCATCGCAATTTTGACGTCTTTAATAAGTTCCCAAAGTTTTGACTCGTCAGAAAAATTCGTGGGTACATTCCGGTTCGGGGAGCTTGCCAAGTGAGTGATAGAGCGCGAGTTCGAGGACACGGAAAGTGCGAAACCCGTAGGATCTTCTCATAGTGACTTTGGCTTTG